>Ga0247730_1000030_pt1 | contig 177244 bp, 179 predicted proteins | sample UWRJL073202C2_FD_180959 | JGI IMG/M metagenome (GOLD analysis project Ga0247730, IMG submission 180959) | Plant litter microbial communities from Arlington Agricultural Research Station in Wisconsin, United States - UWRJ-L073-202C-2 | ecosystem: Environmental > Terrestrial > Plant litter >... | reverse complement strand
GGGCGCTCGGCCAGTTTGGCAAGGAATTCATTGTTCACCTTAAAGAAATCGGCCGTGGTGTGGCCGCCTTTATCCTGTAACTGGAATTCGAAACCTCCGCTTTGCCCGAAACCCTGGATGGTTGGCGGCGAGATAAAGAATATACTTGCTTCGCGGATACTGCTGGTTTTTGCAAACAGCTCACCCACAATATCATCTACCGTCTTTTTACGCTGGTCCCAGGTTTTCAGCCTTACAATTACCATACTGTACGCACTACCTGCACCGGCTGTAAAGTTCTGCCCTACAATACGCAGGGTGTTACTTACTTCAGGAATGGTGTGGGCAATACTGTCAACCTTTTTTGCCAAAGCAGTAGAACGTTCCATCGATGAGGAAGGCGGCAGGCTGATATTTGCAAAAATGGTTCCCTGATCCTCTGCAGGAACAAAGGCCGATGGCGTGGTTTTCATCATATAGAACAAACCGCCTGCTGAAATCAGGATGGCGACAAGCACGATCCATTTTTTTACAGAAAGGAATTCTACAGACCGTTTATATTTATTGGTCAGGTTGTCAAAACCTACGTTAAACGCGGTATAAAAACGCTGAATAAAACTCTGGTGTTTGTGATCATCCACATGCGGTTTCAGCAGCAGCGCACATAAGGCCGGGCTGAGTGTCAGCGCGTTAATTGCAGAGAGGATAATAGCCACAGCCAGGGTAACCCCAAACTGCTTATAGAACACTCCCGTAGAGCCGGTGATAAAGGTTACCGGGATAAATACCGCGGCCATTACCAGCGTAATGGAGATAATAGCACCCGAAATTTCGCTCATGGCATCTATAGTAGCCTTTTTTGCAGACTTATATCCTTTATCCAGCTTAGCATGGACGGCCTCAACCACAACAATCGCATCATCCACTACAATACCGATCGCGAGGACCAATGCAAAGAGCGTAAGTAAGTTAATTGTAAAACCAAACAGGTTCAGGAAAAAGAACGTACCAACGATCGCTACCGGAACAGCTATGGCAGGTACCAGGGTAGACCTGAAATCCTGAAGGAAGATAAATACAACGATAAACACCAGGATAAATGCTTCAACCAGCGTATGGATCACTTTCTCAATAGAAGCATCAAGGTTCTCATTTACATCAACCAGGTAAGTATATTTAATCCCTTTGGGAAAAGTTTTTGAAGCTTCTTCAATGATCTTCTTGGAGTTATTGATCACGTCACGTGCATTGGAACCTGGAGTCTGGCTGATGGCCATACCCACTGATTCCCTGCCGTTCATATTGATTGTAGCGGTATAGGTTAAGGCACCCAATTCTACCTTGGCTACATCTTTCAGGCGTAACACCTGTCCCTGACCAACAGATTTGATAATGATATTCTCAAATTCTGTTGGCGTAGTTAAACGGCCTTTGTATTTGATTACATATTGAAAGGCCTGATTGCCATTCTCGCCGAATTTACCCGGAGCTGCTTCAATATTCTGTTCTGCCAATGCGGCTGAAATATCACTTGGTATTAAACTGTACTGCTGCATGATCTCCGGCTTCAGCCAGATACGCATAGAGTAATCCTTGGATCCGAAAACGGTGGCGTCTCCTACTCCGGTAACCCTCTGGATGGCAGGAACAAGATTGATCTTAGCATAGTTCTGCAGAAAGGTCTGGTCATAAGATTTATCTTCACTGTAGAGTGCAAAGATCAGCAGGTTACTGCTCTGGCTTTTTGTAACCGTTACACCGGCCTGGGTTACTTCCGCAGGCAGTAAACTGGTGGCCCTGGAAACCCTGTTCTGCACGTTAACTGCGGCCAGATCGGGATCTGTACCCACCTTAAAGAAGATCTTGATACTTGCAGAACCGTCATTTGTAGCAGTGGAGGTCATGTAGGTCATGTTCTCCACCCCATTGATCTGTTCTTCGAGCGGGATGATAATACTTTTTAAAACCACATCAGCATTTGCACCGGTATAACTGGCGGCAACGTTAACTGTTGGCGGGGCAATATCGGGGTACTGAGCAATAGGCAGTGAAATGAGCCCCAATACACCCAGGATAACTATGATCACGGAAATTACCGTGGAGAGAACGGGTCTCTGTATGAATATTTTAAACATGTGCTCTTATTTTAAGTCCGCATAAACCGTTTCAGGCTGCTGCGCATTCGCTTTGATCTGTGTACCATCTTTTAGAGAAGATACCCCTTCCAGTACAATCTGGTCGCCCGCCTTTAAACCGGATTCTACCACATAAAAATTACCGGCAGTATTTTCCATTACCTTAAGGCTCACATTTTTGGTCTTGCCATCTTTTCCAACCACTACGGCAAAGAGCTTATCCTGCAGCTCAAACGTTGCACTTTGCGGAACAAGAATCACGTCCTTCAACGCATTTGGTATCCTTACAGTAGTACTGCTTCCGCTCCTTATGATTCCCTCTGGATTGGAAAAACGTGCCCTGATATTTGTTGTACCGGTTGCAGTATTGATGAGTCCGTTGACGGTTTCAATACGCCCCTGCTCACCGTACATTGAGCCATCAGAAAGTATCAGGGATACCTTAGGCATCTTGCTGATTTTTTCTGAAAAACTGGTGCCCGTACTGTCTTTGGTAAATGCAAGCAGCAGTTTTTCATTCAAAGCGAAATACGCATATATGTTTCCTATGCTTGAAACCGTAGTCAGCGGGTCTGTAGTGCTTGAATTTACCAGGCTTCCCAGGCGGAAAGGAATAGAACCCACCACACCATTTACGGGGCTGGTAACTGTAGTATAACCTAAGTTGGTCTTTGCATTTACCAGTGCCGCCCTGGCCTGCGCTAAACTGGCAATGGCCGAATCATAGGTAAACTGTGCGGATTCCAGCTCATATTTACTCACAATCTCTTTGTCTACCAGCGGTTTTACTTTAACAACGGCTAATTTAGCTGTGCTCACCTGTGCCTGCGCGGTTTTAATCCCGGCATCGGCAGTTCTTACGGCCTGCTCGTACTGAGGATCGTTGATCTTGAATAACGGCTGCCCTGCTTTGACCACTGCACCCTCATCTACATATATCTTTTCAATATACCCTTCAATCCTGGGCCGGATCTCTATATTCTGCTGTCCCTGTACGCTCGCCGGAAAATCTGTGTTTAAGGTGGCAGACCTGGGCTGCAATGTCAGTACCTTATATTCCTTAACCTGGCCTGCACCCGCATTGGCCGCCTGATCTTTGTTGTTGCCGCCACATGAGGCGAGGGTTAATCCTGAAAGGAACAGGAGCCCTATCTGTATATTAATCTTCATATATATGTTTCTGCTTTTGAACGTTTTGATAGTTTTTTTGATAAATTATATTGTTGTTTATTATTACGATTGGTTTTTATCTGTAGATCATATCAAAAATGAGTTGCTTTCGTTGTTTCATCAGTTTCGGAAATTCAGCATCGCTGATCTTCAGAAAACTTTTGTTTAGTGTGGCTGACAGCACCGGGTAAGCCATCAGGGAAAACAGGCTCATCATAAACTGCCTGGGGTCTGTGGTGCTGATATGTCCGGCCTGCATTTCCTGTTTGACCTCGGTAAGGAAAGGTTTGATATGTGTTTCGTGGATCTTATCACTTTCCAGCTTATCATGCCTGTTGGTTTCCGTGATCACGAACAGCTCGCGGAAAGGATAAGCCATGGTTTCATCAATGAAAACATCAATCAGCCGCTTCAGCTTCTCTTTAAAGCTCATCTCACCTTTCAGCACATTGTCCATCGTATGCCGCAGGTCTTCCTTGGCCTCACGTACTACCTGCTCAAAAAGAATATCCCTTGAACGGAAATAATAATGAACCAGCGTACGGTTCACTCCTGCTGCATCTGCAATATCCTGGGTGGTAGCATGAAACTTTCCTTCAGAAAAAAAGATGCGCTTGGCGGTGTCTTTGATTAATTGTTCTGTTCCTGTATCTCTTACTGCCATTTCTTTAATGCTGTTTAATATTCTTATTTAACATAATTGTTAAACAAAGATATCTAAATGAGTTACGACACACAATCATAATTGTGCCATCTTCATTGAAATGCCTGCAGGTAATGGAAGTGTTACACAGTTCAATACCTGATAGCAATTGCTGAGTGATATCATCAGAATGCCCGCATTTGGTCAAATGAACTGAATAAATATTACAGATCAGATGAAATTAGACGGGCATATGGAATACACCGACGAAGGAAGGGTTTTGCAGGTTGCTTTAATTTGGGTCGTTGTGCCGGTGATGCAAATTGAAATACGCTTATATTTAAAAAAACTTACGCTTATGAAAAATGAAGAATTTAGCTACCTTCTTGCCCGGCTGCCTATAGGGATGAGCTTTTTCGGACATGGTCTAGCCCGCCTACCCAAACTGGAAGCATTTAGCCATTGGATGGCAAATCTGTTCAGTAAGACATTTCTGCCGGAAACACTGGTGCTGGCATTCGGTTATATCCTGCCGATCTTAGAACTGATCATCGGGATATTGATTTTGATTGGCCTGTTTACGCGGTCAGGGATTCTACTGGGACTGATCGTGATCCTGATGCTTATTTTTGGCTCTTCACTGATTGAACAATGGGAGAATGTATTCATTCAAGTGGTGTATGGGGCTTATCTTGTGGTTTTATACCGCTATTTGTATTATAACCGTGCGTCATTTGATTATGCATTGAAGTTGTAAACAGGTTAAATGGCTGTCCCCTTGCCAGTACTTTTGTTTGTATTCATTTACACTGCTTTTCGCCTGCAGTTTTCCTGAAGTTACTTCTGATACTAATATCTTTCTGCAGAATTTGCCTGTGAACAAAGGAGATCTTTTGGCTCCGCTGAAAAACAGGAACATTGGTTTTGCTGCCTGATGCTGAAGCGCAGCAGCGGCCGGCATCGAAACCAATGTTCCTGTTTTTTGAATTTTATCCTGTAGCATGATGGCTTTGCAGGAGGATTTACTGATCTGTTACCCCACTTAATCTTTCAGGAGGTGCGGGATGAGCAGCTTGTTCCATATTTTATAACCGGAGGCATTCATATGTAACATATCCTGCTTGAACAGTACGGGTTGCATGGCTCCGTTTTTATCCAGCATAGGATGATAGACGTCAACAAAGGTGATGTATTGTTGTCCTTTGATGTAGTCACTGATCAGCTGGTTGGCCTGAATTGCCAGTTGCTGATATTGTTTCCTTGATGGGCTTCCCTTTATGGCGATATATACGATAGGGGTATTCGGGAGCTTGGCTCTGATGTCGGTATAGAGCTTTTTAAAGTCGTTGAAAACTGATGCGGCATCAGGGGCTTTAACAAGGTCATTTTCACCTACGTAAATAACGATTTGTTTGGGATGGTACGGAAATACGATCTCATTGAGGTAGCGGTCAACATCGCTGGTTACGGCTCCGCCGATGCCACGGTTGAGGACAGTGTAGTTTTTGAAAGTCGGAGTAAAATCTACCCACAGACGGATGGACGAACTGCCGATGAATAAAATAGGATCTTTTGGCGGCGCATAGATCTGGTCATATGCTTGGATCGCTTTGACGTCATCCCAGAATGGAGGATGTTCCTGGGAAAGTGCATTCAGGCTGGCCACAGCCATTAAAACTGCTCCTAATAAGGCTGATTTGAAGGTTTGTTTCATACGGTTGAATTATTGCTTATCGGCACATCATTATTGTGTCATTTTAAAATAGTGGATTGGTGAATGATTGATGTTATCTTACATTTGACCAAAATGCATATTTAGTCAACATAAAACAAAAACAATTTTCTTGTTTTGTTGCTTTCTTATATAGAATAAATATAATCATGATTTAAATTATATTTGGCAGCATCAATCATAACGAATGGATCCGAACTCAGACAATCCCAATATCCAGCCTACCAAATACGTCGTATCCAAGAAAATGGACGATTTGTTCTTTACCGTTTACGAAATCTATCAATTCATCCTTCGTTTCTTCAAGGAAGTATTCATGCCTCCGTACGAATTTAAGGAAATTATACATCAATGTTATGAGGTAGGTTACAAATCCCTACCATTGATTTCACTTACCGGCTTTATCACAGGTGTGGTATTTACCAATCAGTCACGCCCTTCACTGGCAAATTTTGGAGCCACTTCATGGTTACCATCCCTGATCTCAATTGCTATTGTCCGTGCGCTTGCCCCATTGGTTACGGCGCTGATTGCAGCGGGAAAAGTAGGCTCTAATATGGGTGCCGAACTGGGCTCAATGAAAGTGACCGAGCAGATCGATGCCATGGAAGTTTCAGCAACCAATCCTTTTAAATATCTTGTAGTCAGCAGAATACTGGCAACTACATTTATGATACCTTTACTGGTAATGTACACTGCATTTGTAGCCCTGATGGGTGCATATTTAAGTGTGCACAGTAATGAGCAGACCAGCTTTGCGATGTTTTTCTCGCAGGTTTTTGATTCACTCAGTTTTTTAGATCTTTTTAGCACCTCGTTTAAGTCAACCGTTTTTGGTTTTACCATTGGTGTTGTTGGCTGTTATTGCGGGTATAATTCTACTAAAGGAACTGAAGGTGTCGGAAAAGCAGCCAACTCGGCTGTGGTAGCGGCCATGTTCCTGATCTTTGTGGAAGAAATAGTTATTGTTGCAATTGTAAATGCCTTCCGTTAAAAGATCATGATAAAAGAACAGAAAGCGATAGACAGAAATAACCCTGTAATCTCTATCAGGGGCTTACAGAAGGCTTTTGGAAGTCTTCATATACTCAGAGGTGTAGACCTTGATGTGTACAAAGGAGAGAACCTGGTAGTTCTGGGCCGTTCCGGTACAGGAAAATCGGTACTGATCAAAATTATTTCAGGATTGCTCCTCCCCGATGCGGGACAGGTGAATGTATTGGGCCAGGAAGTTGCAGAGCTGCCTTCCCGCGAGCTGATGGAGCTACGCTTAAAAGTAGGTTTCTCTTTTCAGAACAGTGCCCTGTATGATAGTATGACGGTAAGGCAGAACCTGGAGTTCCCGCTTGTCCGGAATTCAAGAAACTTAAAGCGAAGCCAGATCAATGATGAAGTGGAAAGTGTACTTGACGCTGTAGGGCTGCTGCAGACTATTGAGCAGATGCCTTCGGAATTATCAGGCGGGCAACGCAAGCGTATCGGTATAGCAAGAACGTTGATCCTGAGGCCTGAAATCATGTTATATGATGAGCCAACCGCAGGACTGGACCCTATCACCTGTATAGAAATCAATAACCTGATCAACGAAGTCCAGGAAAAATATAAAACAACAGCAATCATTATTACACATGATTTAACCTGTGCAAAGGAAACTGGCGACAGAATTGCTATGCTACTGGACGGACAATTTGCTATACAGGGAACATTCGACGAGGTTTTTGCCAGTGATGATCTCCGTGTGCAATCTTTTTACAATTATAACTTTACAGAATAGAATTAATGAGCGCTACAGAAAACAAAAGGTCAATAATCGTAGGGATTTTCATCGTCATAGGCGTAATCATCTTTATTGCAGGTGTACTTACCCTGGGAGGAAAACAAAAACGGTTTGTCAGCAGTATTACGCTTAAAGCTATATTCAACAATGTAAACGGTATTACAGCAGGAAACAATGTGTTTTTCTCCGGCGTAAAGATAGGTACCGTAAGCAAGGTTGCTTTTTATGGCAATGCGCAGGTTGAAGTAACACTGCATATCGAAGAATCGGCACAACAGTACATCCACAAAAATTCGTTGGCGAAGCTGAGTTCTGAAGGTTTCATCGGTAATAAAATGATAGAGATCCTGGGCGGGACAGCGCAGGCACCAGTGGTTGAGGATGGCGACAGGCTTGATATCGCTGCAGCACTGGCACCTGATGATATTATGAAAACACTACAGGACAACAATAAGAATATCCTGGCGATCACTACCGACTTCAGAAAAGTTAGTGCCGAAATGGTAAAGGGAAAAGGTGCCGTGGGCGCTTTACTTACAGATTCTGTCATGGCTGACCGTCTGCGCCAGATGACGGTGAACCTGGAGAATGCATCTGCAACCACAGCGAGGGTGACATCGGCAATTTCACAATATACCTCTAAACTGAATAATAAAGGTACTCTGGCAACAGAGCTGCTTACTGACACCATGGTTTTTAGTAACCTCAAATCAGCTGTTAAAAGCCTCCAGGTTACGGCGGCTTCTGCTTCAGAAATGACAGGGAATTTAAATGCAACAAGTAAAAAGCTGAATTCTGATAAAAATGCCGTTGGTGTTCTGCTGAATGATGAAGAAACTGGTACACGTTTGAAAAGCACGGTTACCAACCTGGAGTCAAGTACCAAAAAGCTTGATGAGAACATGGAAGCATTGCAGCACAATTTCCTGCTGAGAGGTTTCTTCAGGAAGAGAGACAAGGCAGCTGCAAAGGAAAAAGAAAAAGCACAGGAACAACAGCAGCAGCCACAATAAATTGATCCTGATCTGATATCAGGCTCTGCCAAAAAAAATAGCCCCGGTCTCTACTATAGAAATCGGGGCTATTTTGTTTATATCCTATTTACATCCTTCCATCCAGCAAACGTTCAGCCTCTGAAGCTGATATTTTCTTTTTGTATTCTGAGTATGGGTTAACAACAAATGTTTCACCCAGGGCTACGCTAAAGAGGTCTGCCCCACTCATTTTTAAAAACTCTACATCCTCTGTAACCACACCATTGTCAAAGATCCTGTCGATGCTTGTAAACAGCGGGATATTTCCATCAGGAAGTGAATAGATCTCAACGCTTGTACCAACTTCGAGGTATTGATAACCTTCAGAAACATTAACGTTTACTGAGATCACTATAATTTCATCTGTTAGTACCCGATTGTAAAATGCCGACTTGTAGGCAGGCTCTTTTATGGCTTTTTCCATAAGCACATCGAGTTCCATATCCTCAGTTTCAGCTATCATCTCTTCGGTGATATTGTCTAGTGGATCGGTTTCCTTTTTCTGCTTAAATATATCAAATAGTCCCATATTGAGTATCTCCTTTTTAATGATTAAAAATGTATATCTGTATATAACAATGATATTCAATTTTTAGTTTCAAAAAGGTATATATAACTTAATTGATACATTTATTTAAACATCCTGAAGGGATGTTTAAGCGGGTAAATGATCTGATTACTGATGTGGCAGATCATGATCCGGGAAAATCATGGAACAAAAAAAAACCGTCCAATTACTGAACGGTTTTCCGGTATAACAGCTAAGATTAACCTTCGCTATCGTATTTTATATCGTTAACGTGTTTGTCAATTTCCCATCGTCCGGTTCCTGCTTCGCCGATCACGTCAAACAATTCAAGCGCACGTCTTGCTTTGTATTCTTCTTCACGTTGTTCTTTGAAGAACCAGTTCAAGAATTCGATAGTTACATAGTCCTGCTCTTTATAGCAGTTGGCCGCAATATTTTTTAGCGACTGCGTTACACTGATTTCAGCTTCCAGAGCTTCTTCGAAAACTTCTCTGAAAGAGTTAAACTCAGTTTGTATATTGGTTACTTCCGGTGATATAGCTGAACCGCCCATATCCAGAACGTATTTGAAAATTTTAAGCTGGTGTTGTCTTTCTTCTTCAGATTGTTTGAAAAAATATTCAGATGAGAAATCAAATCCGTTACTATCACACCAAGATGCCATTGCAAGATAAGCTGATGCAGACTGGGCTTCTTTTTTTATTTGTTGATTTAACAATGCTTCGATCTCAGTTGAGAGCAAACACTGAACGCGAGTGATGTCTTTCATATATTTGTATTTATGTCTTTGTCAGTTTGACTTATACAAAAATAGTGCTTAAAATCAACTTTGTAGCATTAAATAGAAATATGGAAAGATTCTAAATCTAAAGAAGCTCAGATACTTAGGCGGTAAACCCTGTCATGAATGATGCGGTTGAGCTCCAGCATCACGAATGTTCCTTCCAGTAATTGTTTGAAGTCAATGATCTCCAGCAAGGTTAAAACATAGCAGTGATCGCATGCACAAATGAATACGATTTCCAGGTCCGGAGTGATTTCGCTATTCAGCAAAAGGGCCTCTATGTCAATGGCATAGATCGCTTTCCTCAGCTTCATTATACTTCTGTAATCAAAACGTGCAAGCTTACCCACAAAATCAATATACCAGCAATTTTCTTTGTCTGACTGAAAGACAGAACCCCTTAAGGTTTGAAATACTTCTACAAATTCAACTGATGGTGCTTCGGTTATTACGTTTTGCATTAACAATATGATTATAATACAAATATTGGTATTATTAAGACTGGATACAAATAAATTCTTAAATTTATTTTAAATATTTAAAGAATGTTACGTTTGAGACGTCAGATGTCCCTTTTTTAGTACTTTGCATGTACTAATTCTTAGCCCCTAAGGGTATTGTTCCTGTTTGCATGATGCCAAACGCAATTCTGATGAAGTGGCTGGTCCCTGCCGTACGGCTGTGCGCTGCTAGCCGTTAATTTCTGAATGGGCAGCAATGCTTTCCCATAAGCACAAGTCTTTTTTTACTTCCAGCATTTTCTGATCTGCGGTTTCATTGGCTTCTTTGCCCAGGAATAAATGCAATGGAGATTCTCCTGAGGCTGCAACATCAATGATCATATTTGCCGCCTTTTCAGGTGCCGCCTCCTGTACGTAATCTGTTGCCTGCTGATAGGCCTGTTGTACATCACGTACAATGTCATACTCCGGGATCTGGCGTTCGGCAAAACTCACCGGGCCGGATGTAAGAAGATTTGTTCTGAAGTAGCCGGGCAGTACAACGGTAACGTTTATGCCAAATGGTTTGGCTTCCATTGCGAGCGACTCAGATAGGCCAATTACAGCAAACTTGGTGGCACAATAAATACTGAATCCCGGATAACCTCCGCTGAACCCTCCTACTGAGGAAATATTAAAAATGTGTCCCGACTGTTGTTTTCTGAAATGAGGCATTGAATTCCTGATCACATTGATCATTGCAAAAACATTGATCTCGAAGGTAGCCCTCGCCTCTCTGTCACTCAGCTCTTCCAGACCGCCGATCATTCTGTGATCCTCATTATTTACAACAACGTCAATTTTACCAAATGTATCTGCAGCAGTTTGCAGGGAAGCGCTCACACTGTCCTCTTTAGTAAGGTCTACCGCCAGCGGCAGGAAATTTGAATTGGCCTCACCTACGGCACATTCCAGATCTGCTAAATTCATGGAGGTAGCGGCCACCCGGTAACCCCCGGCAAGTAATTGTTTAACTAAATTTAATCCCAGTCCGTTAGCGGCACCGGTAACATACCAAACTTTTGATTTTGAATCCATGTTATTCATATATATCAAAATTACCTCATCCGAGGTGTTTTTAGATTGCAATTATCAAGCACATTATTACTAAATTCAAACATTCCTGAAGGAACCCGGAGTATATGCTGTCTGTTTTTTGAAAAAGTTATTGAAATGTGCCGCCTCTTCAAAGCCGAGGCAGTAGCCGATCTCAGAAATGTTCCAGTCGGTATGTCTCAGAAGAGATTTTGCTTCCGACAGTAAACGCTGTGCGATAATGTCAGTAGTGGTCTTTCCTGTAGTCTCTTTAACAGATCTGTTGAGGTGGTTGACGTGGACAGCCAGTTTCTCTGCAAAATCCTTTGCAGAACGCATTGAAAAACGCTGTGAGGGTGTTTCAATGGGGAATTGACGTTCCAGCAGCTCAGTAAAAACTGAAGTAATACGGGATTTTGCATCGGGATGCTGATACAGGCTTTCCGTAGGCTCTGACTTCAGGGCATAGTGGGTGATTTCCGTCACATAATTACGCAGCAGGTCATATTTGAAAACATAATCAGATTCAATTTCCTCCAGCATTTTAACGAAGATATCGGAAACATGTTTTTCCTGTTTTTCATCTAAATAGTATGCTGGTTTGCCCCCATGGGTGAACATAGGCAGTTCACTAAGGCTTCCACGGATCTTTTCAATGAAAAAGGACTCGGTGAAAATGCAAAAGAAACCGGTATTGTTATCTGAAAGTGACTGTACCGTGTAAGGAACATTTGGATTAAAAAAGATCAGGGTAGTTCCGTCTATAGCTAAGCTTTTGTCTGCATAATGGTACAGGTACTTTCCACGCACAAGGCTAACCTTATAGAAATCCCTCCTGCTGTATGATACTGGCTTTGCATTCGGGCCTGTACAATCTTCTAAACGGAACACATTAAAATGGCCTACTCCCTCCTGTAATGATTGCGGCACACTGTTAAATTTATGCTGATAAAAGTGCTCGAGCGTTTGCGTCTTTTCCATAGAATGAATTTAAGAAAATTTTACTTAAACAAATCTACTTCGTCAGCATTAATTCCAATTGCGATAATCAAACCAATAATTGCAAAATTCAAACATCTCAATGCTTCATAATGAAGAATAATACAATCGTATGACCCGCGTTTCAATCCTTAGGAACGTGATTTGCGTTAATAGGATATCAATTTATATTATTCTTATGAAACAAATGATAGGTATAACCGCAATGCTGATGTTGTTTCTCACAGCCTGCGGACAGCAGCCAAAACAAAATAAGCAAACAAAATATGAGATCACTAAATCTGACGCAGAATGGAAGCAAGTACTGAGCCCAACTGCATTTGATATTATGGTGAAAAGAGGTACAGAACGACCATACCAAAACCCTTTTTATAATAATCATGAAAAAGGTATCTATGTAAGTGCAGCAACGGGCGAACCCCTGTTTAGCTCCGAAGATAAGTATGATTCCGGAACCGGATGGCCAAGTTTTACCAGGCCGATCAACAGTAAAGCCATCGCTGTGATCCATGATAGTTCATTTGGCATGTCAAGAGATGAAGTTGTGGAGGCCAAAACGGGTCTGCATTTAGGCCATGTATTCGATGACGGCCCCAGGGATAAAGGTGGATTGAGATACTGTATGAACTCTGCAGCATTTAAGTTTATCAAAAAATAAAAAAAATCGGATTCATAATGAGGCAATTAAAAGATAGTTCCCGGGCATAGTTTGCGCGGATCAAGTTTATTTGTACTTTCGCGGCGGAGAGTTGGCAGAGTGGTCGATTGCGGCAGTCTTGAAAACTGTTGACTTGTCAAAGGGTCCGCGGGTTCGAATCCCCCACTCTCCGCTAACATGGTATCAAAACCAACAAAAAGCCTGCAAATCATACGATAGCAGGCTTTTTGCATTTTAGAGGTTCTCAAAATTAGCATAGTTTCTCATCCTGTTGGTGAGTGATTCGGTGAGTAAATTGGGAAATTGAAATGACTCACCGAATTGACCGTATCTATCTGGCAATAAACCGATTGAATATCGAACATCTTGACTCTTAGTACCTGCGCAGCTAAATTTGTAAACCATTAATGTAAAACATGATGAAAACTAATATCAGCTTGCTCCTCTAATAAAGAATGTTGTCGCCCGCTATCCGGTGCTTCTGGCTTGTTACTTCTGTATGAGTCCGAGGTACGTCAGTCCAGGGAACAAGGCTAGACCGAGTTTAGGGCTTAAACTCGGTCTAGCCTCGTTCCATCACGGCACCTCTGTCGGACTCATACAGAAGGAAGCCCGAACCGCGGGTTACCCTGAATCCATTCAGGCAATGAATCTTGTCCGAAGATTAAATTATATTAACCTTAGCAGGGTTATTCGATTAAAGTTTGATATCTATGTATGACACAAGATACTATGACAATGAATTTAACGCTGACCCTTCAACACAAATTTTACAAACTAACACTTTTAAGTCTGCTAATGCTGTTTGGGCTAAGCGGTTGTCAGCAGAAACAGTTTGCAGATGAAGTGATTGTTGGAAAAATATGGACGGGTGATCCTGAGAATCCATGGGCGGAAGCCATGGCTATTGCTGGCGATACACTTATAGCAGTTGGGACAAAAGCTGAAATGAAACCATTGACTGGCAAAGATACCCGGACAACTGAAGTTCGCCAGGACCAATTAATAGTTCCTGGATTTATTGATAGCCATTCACATTTCGTTGAAACGGGCTTTGAATTGGCATCCGTACAATTGAACGATGCAAAAACGCCAAAGGAGTTTATACAGAGAATTGCCGATTATGCCAAAACGCTTAAACCCGGAACGTGGATAATTGGTGGAAACTGGGATCATCAGAACTGGGGAGGCAAATTACCAAATCACACATGGATAGATTCTGTCACCAAAGATAACCCTGTTTTAGTAAACCGGATGGATGGGCACATGTCTTTAGCCAATTCGGCAGCGTTAAAGTTAGCTGGCGTAACCAATGAAGTAAAGGACGTGAATGGTGGGCAGGTCATTCGAGAAAATGGCAGAATAACTGGTGTATTCAAAGACAATGCATTGAAATATGTGCGTAATGCCGTTGCTCATCCAACAGAAGAGCAGGAAGCTATCGCTCTGCAGGCGTCTATGGATTATTATGCCGCACGAGGCATAACTTCTGTTGTCAGCGTGCCGGGTACAGGTTATGGTGACTATTTCGATGTCTATAAAAGAGCTATAAAAAAAGGAAATTTTAAAACAAGGGTTTATGCCGTGGCGGAATTAAAAAACTGGAAAAAGTTAGCTAAACAGATAAAGGATGAAGGCAATGGCAACAAGTGGCTTCGTTTTGGTGGTGTAAAAGGCTTTGTGGATGGTTCGCTGGGCTCACACACTGCGGCTTTTCTTCAGCCATTTACAGATGCCCCCCGGGATTTCGGTTTTTTTGTCATACAGGAAAATGTGTTATACCAACAGATAAAATCTGCGGATAGTGCAGGTCTCCAACTACTGATCCATGCTATCGGAGACCGTTCAATAAACACGCTGCTGAATCTATGCGAGAAACTGGAAAAAGAAGCCGGTAACAAAGACCGAAGATTTAGGATAGAGCATGCCCAGCATATCCAGCCATCAGATATAAAAAGATTTAAAAGTTTAAATGTGATTGCCAGTGTACAGCCCTACCATGCCATTGATGATGGAAGATGGGCGGAAAAAATAATCGGACATGAACGTGCAAAAACAACTTATGCTTTTAGGGCTTTATTGGACGCGGGTGCCAGGCTTGCCTTTGGAAGCGATTGGTTTGTAGCTCCTGCTGATCCGATTCTGGGTATTTACGCTGCTGTTACCCGTCGCACTCTTGACAATAAAAACCCGAATGGCTGGATTCCTGAACAAAAAATTACGGTGGAAGAAGCATTAAGAGCTTATACCATTGATGCCGCTTATGCAACATTTGAAGACCGGATCAAGGGATCTTTGAAGAGAGGAAAACTGGCCGATTTTGCTGTCCTGGATAAAGACATTACCAAAATAGATCCTGTTTCAATTCAATCTGTTAAAGTGGTAAGCACAGTGGTTGGAGGAAAGCAGGTTTTTAAAGCTAAGAAAATGTAAGGTTGCCGTAGCCGTAACGATACTTTACCAATTATAGCTATATTGCGTTGTTCATTTTTTCACCCGTAAATGGGCTCAATCATGCAAGAGACTCCGCAAAATTCCGCTGTTAGAGTGCTTTTTAAAACTGGCATAGCCGTTATTGGCGCTGGCCAGGCAGGTTTATCGTCAGCCTACTATCTCAAGCAGCAGGGATTAACTGAGGGGCGCGACTTCATTGTTTTAGACCGTTCACCACAGCCGGGCGGCGCGTGGCAGTACCGTTGGCCGTCGCTGACCATGAGTACCGTGAACGGCGTCCATGATCTGCCAGGCTTGTCCTTTGCAGACACTGTGGGCAGCGCGGGATCTGAGGTAAAAGCCAGCACAGCCGTTCCGCATTATTTTTCGGTTTATGAAAAGACTTTTGATCTTCATGTATACCGGCCGGTTAAGGTCAGTGTGGTATGTGAACGCGATGGACGTTTCCGGATAGAATCCGATCGCGGTTTCTTTTCTGCCCAGGGTATAATTAACGCTACGGGCACCTGGGAAACGCCGTTTATCCCGGAATATCCGGGTGCCGGGTTATTTAAAGGACTGCAGTTGCATACCAAAGATTACCAGACAGCCAGCATATTTACCGGCAAACGTGTGGTTATTGTTGGTGGCGGCATATCGGCGATTCAACTGCTTGATGAGATTTCGCGCGTGGCCACCACCACATGGGTCACCAGAAAAGAACCTAATTTTTTCAAAGGCCCTTTCGTGGAAGATACCGGGCGCGCTGCTGTTGCCCTCGTTGAAGACCGTGTACGGAACGGGCTCCCTCCCGGGTCCATTGTATCAGTGACTGGGTTGCCGGTGACCCCGGAGGTTGAAGCAATGAGGTCTCGCGGTGTACTGGAGCGGCAGCCAATGTTCAGTGAGATCACCGCTGATGGTGTCCGCTGGGCCGACGGGCGGGAGATCAAAGCTGACGTGATCCTATGGTGCACGGGTTTCCGAAGCTCATTGGACCATCTGACGCCACTGATGCTGCGCGAGAAAAACGAGGGTATCCTGATGACAGGAAGGCTGGCCACCATGGTTGCTAAAGATCCGCGGATACATTTAGTTGGATATGGCCCTTCAGCATCTACCATAGGTGCAAATCGTGCCGGCAGGGCGGCGGCAACGGAACTGATGGAATATCTTGCTTTGGGCACTGTATCATAAATCTTTTACCAATCGGCAAAAGATGAAATTCAAAACAACTGAGTCTTTTCCTGAAAAACAGACCCAGTTGTTTATCCTTCCCTACCAGATCGGCTTTGCGGAATATACTTTTAGCTCTTTTACCTCTATATTGTTTCCCCAAAAGTGTAAACCCTCCACGTCTTTGGAGTCAGGTTTACGTTCCATAGAATAAGAATACGCCCCTCCGTCAATGAACACCTCAATGGAAGTCCGGTCCACATAGATATCTGCCGATATTTCCATGCTGGTCATATCCTCCGGGGAGTAAAAAACACCGTTCACCAGGTTAAAGTTCATGTCGTAATCCAACACTTTCTGGCCAAAAAGATTTAAACCTGCATTGGTAGCATGGGAAAGTTTAAGCTTTGTTTTGATACGGAATCCGTCGTTGTTGCTGTTGTTCTTTAACTTGTCATTTGCATCTTTTGCCGTAAGGTTAGTCCATTCCCCTATGCTTTGAAAAAGTTGATCCGCCTCTTTGACAGGTTCACTGAACAGCCGTATACCATCTTTTGTGGTCTTCAGCTTTAATTCCGTTGGCAGGAGCATCATGCCCTTGAAAGGCATTTCCGGGTGGCTTACCCTTCCCCACCCGATCTGGATTCTTCGCCCGTCGGCTTCAGGAATATTGGTAAAGGTTTGGGCTGCATAGATCGTTCCGGTGGCAAAATAGTGCTTTCCAGACTCTGGTGTAAATTTCTGGCCGTCAAAACTACCGGTCATGTAGGTATCAGACGCACCGTACATCACCCACTTTGTCTTTGACGGATCGCCATCTACAGGCAGTTCAAACAGATCCGGGCATTCCCAGAATCCTGTGGTATGACTTTTAAAAGTCCAGTCCTTCAGATTGCCGGAGTTATAGATCGAATGTCCGTCCCTCTCGTTCAGTACAAGCACCCAGTGATTTCCTGGTTTATACCAAAAAACACGTGGGTCTCTCGTATCGCTGCTGTTCCATTTTGCTTTGGAATCGATAATAGGGTTCTTGCTGTATTTTGTCCAGGTACGCCCTTTATCCAGGCTATAGGCAACACACTGAACCTGTTTACCAGGCGAATCAACAGTATAGGTAGCCACCATTGCCGGAGTGTTTCCCTTATTGAAACCAGCAGTATTATTGTAATCAATAACAGTTGAACCGGAAAACATGGTTCCAAGATGATCGGGGCTCAATGCTGTCGGGAGCTCCTCCCAATGGATCATATCCTTACTTACTGCATGTCCCCAGGACATGTTTTCCCATTCCTTTTCATAAGGATTATGCTGAAAGAAAAGATGATATTCTCCTTCGTAAAAGATGAGGCCGTTCGGATCATTGATCCATCCTCTCTTTGCTGTAAAATGAAACTGAGGCCTGTTCTTTTCCTTGTACATTGTTTTCTGGCCTTCAATCTCATCATTCTGATAGATCTTCTTCAGCCCGGCCTCATCACCATCATAACTGATGGTGATGGTTTTCCCTTTCAGGGCCGTTACATCACAGTATACCCAATACTCAGGCTCATCCTTAGCCAGCCTGATCCTGAATGTACGTTCCTGTTTGCCGTTAATGGCAAACTTCATGTTTCCTCTTGCCTGGGTCTGCGCTATGGGCAGGTTCAGGTAACGTTTATTTATCCTGATGACAATATCAGCTGCTGTGGCTACCTGTAGTGAAGCCAGCATGGTGCCGATACAGAGCATTATCTTGAGTGTTGTTTTCATCTGTTTGTTTATATTTGTTAGCGGGAGCCTTTGATGAATCCTATCTTTTTAAAAATAGTAATAAATCTGTCCCAAAATCACTACCACCCGGTATTCTGTTTATATAATCCTTTACTAAAATTGATCTGGTTTAGCGGAACCGGTAAATACTCGTCCCTGTTCTTTTTGAAAAAGGCATCCCGGAGATGTGAAGCCCTGCTTTTTTCAACTGCGAAATAGCTGTTCAGATATTCTGCCGCGATGCCCCATCTTACAAGGTCAAAAAAGCGGTACCCTTCCATCGCAAATTCCATTCTGCGCTCAAACCTCAGGGCTTCTCTTGCATAAGTTTGTGTCCATACGCAATTAATCCCCGGCTTATAGGTGTCAATCCTGTAATTAGAAGTACTTGACCCATCTGTTTTGATCAACAGTGAGGTGCTGTTTGCAGCTCTGGTCCTGACTGAATTGATCACCGGAACGGCATCATTAAACCTTCCCAGTTCTATCAGTGCTTCAGCTTTAAACAGGAGCACATCTGCGTAACGGATAATATCCCAGTTTTTGGAACTCGACATAAAAGGAGGAAATCTTTTAAACGCCGGATCATCCGGTAAAACCGTCTCTTTCATGCTCATAAAACGTCCGTAAACCTGTGGTGCCCTTGTCCAGGAAACCTGAAAGATAAACGAAGGCCTGTATTTGTAGGGATGACCGGGTATGGCTACTGAATGGTCCAGCCGGGGATCAAAACTATTGGTTACGAAATCATCTCCTGCAGCGGTGTTAACTGCGTTATAAGAATCAAATAACGGTAACCCTGCGGCTGACGTTTTAAATGCGTTCACCAGGTTCTGACTGGGGGCATGAAAGCCGCAGCAGCCATATTCAACATTCATCGGATAATTGAGCGAGTGGCCGTTATCTGACCGTCCGTTTGGTGTGCCGTCATCTTTGGAATATTGTATGGCAAATACTGATTCCGGCCCGTTTTCAAAACGGGAGAGGAAATTATTGGCAAAATCTGCGCTGAGGCTGTACTTTCCTGAGTTGATGACCTCATCTGTAAGGCTCAGTACTTCGGTCAGTTTCGGCTGACTGATGGAGGTAACATTATTCCGGTCATCCTGAATGTAAGCCTGGTACAGCAATGCCTTTGCCAGGTAGGCTTTAGCGGCAAATTTGGTAGATCTTCCACGATCTGACTGACTTTCAGGAAGTTTATCTGCCGCAAAGCGAAAGTCTGCCGTGATTTTATCCCAGAGCTGCTCATCCGTCAGGTCAGTGTTGGATATCTTTTCATAATCCGTTTTCGGAATACTTTCGTCGATATAAGGCACCCGTTTGAAAAGGATTTTCAGCAGGAAATAGAAATGGCCCCGTAAAAATCTCAGCTCTGCCTGCCTGGTTTCCCGCAATGCAAATTGTTCTGCAGTAAGGTTGTTCATACGGGTTAAAGCATCATTTACCCTGCCGATTGCCAGGTATAGCCTGTACCAGGTGGCATCTGCATTGGCAAGATCTACACGGTTGAGGTTAAAGGTTTCAAAGGCGTTAAAATCACCTACATCACCAGGCCCGTCGCCCCCTTTGTAGGCGTCGCCACTGCGGATGCTGCCGTAGGCCCACATACTGCTGTATGGGGTTTGCCAGTAATCGTTTCCCAGTGCTGAATAGGCGGCAATCACCATCTTTTCTGCATTCTCCGGGGTATTGAGCTCTTCGGATGATACCACACCCTGTGGCTGTTCATCCAGTACTTTTGAGCAGGAAGCACAAAATAGGCTGCCGGCTGCCAATATTAATATGATAATCTTTTTCATCTTTTATAAAATTAGAAGGAAACACTCATGCCCAATGTGGTGATCAATGGTATTGGATAGGCATTCCCCGGGTTTTCGGGGTCGGTAGCGGTATAACTTTTGTCTTTGATCGTGAATACGTTGCTTGCCTGAAGATAGATTCTTGCACGCTGAACTTTCAGGTTCTTGAGTACCGGTTGTAAGTTATAGCCAATCTGAATATTCCTCAGTTTGAGATACGAGCCGCTTTCTATAAAGTAGGTTGACGTTCTCCCTTCATTGTTCCGGTCTACAAGGGTGAGTGCCGGGATAGTTGATCCGCTATTCTGAGGGGTGAAAGCCTGTAAAGTACGGTTCCCGAAATTTGCGCCCGGAGCGAGTGAGGCAAAATCAGTCAGCCCCTTATAGGTGTTCGTTACATCAGAGCCCTGTACGCCCTGCAGAAAGAAGGAGAAATCAAAGTTTTTGTAATTGATAGAGGTGTTGAAGCCGTATAACCAATTTGGTGCACTGTTCCCGATATAATCCCGGTCCAGGGCATCGATGGTACCGTCGCCGTTCAGGTCTTTATACCTGATACGGCCTACATCCTTTCCTGGCTGTGCCGCATGGTTGTTTACTTCTTCAACAGACTTAAAGATCCCGTCAGCCACATAGCCAAAAATTGACGTTACCGGTCTCCCCAAAATATTTTTGTCGGTCCCGTTTCCAGGGTAGGAAGTCAGGATTTCTGCCGGCAGTTTGGTTACTTTGTTGCTGTAGGACGATGCATTTCCGGTCAGGGTAATGTTCAGGTCTTTGTTTAACTGTTTTGACCAGGACAGCAGGAACTCTATACCTTTATTCTGCATCGAGGCACCATTCGCAAACCTTGAACCACCTTCTCCGATTACGGCCAGGTAAGCCGGGTTGATCAGGATGTCGGAAGTCTTTTTGATAAAATAATCGACAGATCCGGAAAGCTCGTTTTTGAAGAGGGCAAAGTCTATCCCCACATTGTGCTGTGCTGTTTCCTCCCAGCGCAGGGTATTGTTTCCCTGCTGGATCAGTGCAAATCCTGATGGGAGCTGGCCTGTATTTGCCCCGGAGATATCATATGCCGTGCCGGCATCATAATTGCCCACAGCGTTGGTGCCGTAAACGGCAGAATACAGCGTGTAGGTAGCATTATTTGCAATTTCCTGGTTCCCGTTTTTACCCCAGCCATAGCGGAATTTCAGGTCTGAAAACACAGGAAGCGTTTCTTTAATAAACTTTTCTTCACTCAGTCTCCATCCTGCGGAGAAAGCCGGAAAATAGCCAAACTGGTTTTCTTTTCCGAAGCGTGATGAGCCGTCACGCCGGATAGTTGCAGAAAGCAGGTAGCGGTCGTTATAACTATAGTTTGCCTTGGCAAAGTAAGACAGCAGCGCGCTGCTTGTGCCACTGCCGGCATTATCTTTCAGTGTTGATCCGGCATCGAGATAAGCATAGTCAAGGTTCTCCAGTGCCAGCCCCTGCCGGGTTCCGCTGAAGCCCTGGTAAATGGTGTTGATCTGCTCCTGTCCTATCAGAAAATCTGCCTGATGTTTGTCTTTTTTGATGGCATAACTCAGCGTGTTCTGCCAGATGCGGTTCCCGTCATAGTTGCTCAGGGTGTTGACTGCATTGGAAGGGTCAGATAAAAAGCCGGAGGTATAAGATTTACGTAACGTTCTTGCATAGTTTCCATTATAGTCAATAGCATAACTTGTTCGCAGCAAGAGGTTTGGAATCAGCTGCAGTTCTGCATAGGCATTACCAAACACACGCCAGAAGTTATTGTAGTTCTGTTTGTTGTCTTCGATCAGACGAACCGGGTTCTGCCTGTCAGCCATACCCGCTGCCGGCCCGCCCCATCCGCCGTTAATTGTATAGACCGGCACGATAGAAAACACAATCTGCGACAATCCGGTTACATCTGCTGTCGGGATCAGCACATCTTTCATATAGGTACCTGAAAAGTTTTCCCCTATTTTCAGTTTTCCGTTGAGCAGGGTATAATCAGTATTGACCCTTCCGGTCAGTTTTTTTCCTCTCGTTTCTTTAATGATCCCCTTGCTGTCATAGTAACTGAAGGAGAACAGGCTGTTGCCTTTTTCAGTTCCGTTTGCAATGGAAAGGTTGTAAGACTGCAGGATAGACTGCTGGGAGATCTCGTCAAACCAGTCCGTATTGGCAGAACGCATCGTTTTTGCACCGTCTATGAACTCGGGAATGATCACCCGGTTCAACATGGGGTTATCAAAATTATTGTTCCAGTCGTACTGATAAATCTGGTTAAAGTTAGGGTCGGATCGGTCGTTTACGGCAGCCTGCCAGTAAGCCCTGCCCCTTTCTTCGGCATTGAGCGTCTTGAGCTTTGAGGTATAGAACTGAAGCGAGGTGGAGGCGTCAAAATCGATCCGGCTATAGCCTGCTTTAGCCCGTTTCGTGGTCACGATGATGACCCCATTTGCTGCGCGCGATCCGTAAATTGTAGCGGAAGAGGCGTCTTTCAATACCTGGATAGATTCAATATCGTTTTGATTGAGCTCCTGCAGCCCTCTTTTAGTTGGAATTCCATCGATCACGTATAGGGGGTCATTGTTCCCTAAAGTTCCGATACCACGTATCCGGACACTTGCTGCCCCGTTTGGTGATCCGTCGGCAGTGATCTGCACGCCGGGAACCCTGCCCTGCAGGGCCTTCACCGGATTTCCCAGCGGGATATCTTTGATATCCTTTACATTCACAACTGCAACGGCACCGGTGAGGTCTTTCTTCCGCTCCTTCTGATAGCCTGTTACTACTACATCATCCAGGGAATTCGTCAGGTCAAGCTGGGCATTAACCGTTGCATTGGTTCCTACCCTGACGGTGTACAACTTTGCCCCTACATAACTGAACTTTAAGGTTTGCCCAGGTTCGGCCTGGATACTGAATTTCCCTTTGGCATCTGTCTGCGTGGCCTTTCCTGTTTCTGCGACGCCTACAGACACGCCTTCCATGGGATTGTTTTGCTGATCGGTCACCGTCCCATTCACGGTCCGCGTCTGGGCAACACTGTTTAACGCCGCCATGAGCATCAAACAGCAGTAAAAAATTACCTTTTTCATCATTAATTGGTTTATATTGGTTTGTTTGTTAGTTGATTATTCATTTGAATGCCTAAGCATCGAAACGGAGGTATTCTTCCAGCCGGTAATCAGGGCAGGCACCTTTTTGGGTGGCAATAAAAGCCCCCATCGTAATTGCGTTCTTTAAAATCTCATGCGGATGTTTGCCCCTGGCGTGCCCGGCAATGAAGGCAGCCAGAAAGGAATCGCCGCTTCCTATGGTGTCTTTTACCTCAACGGCAGAACCATAATGATAAAAGCGCTCTTCCCCTTTATAATACGCCGCACCAGCTTCGCCCTTGGTGATCAGGACTTCCGGAATGTGAAACTTGTCCTGAATAAATTCCACCTTATCCCTTTCAGTTCCATAGTTGCCGCCAAAAACGGTTTGCACTACGTCCAGCTCGGCTTCATTCAGTTTAACCATATCAGCCTTTGTGATCAGGTCATGCAAAATAGAACGTTTTACAAAAGGATATCTTAGGTTGATATCCAGCACACGGAACACATCCAGTTCCAGGAAACGCTGAACTGAATGCTGTGTGGCTTCATTCCGTGAGGCCAGGGAACCATAGATAAAATAACCGGCAGAGGCTACCTGTTCCAGCGCAGCTGTATGTGCTTCAATAAAATCCCATGCTGCCGGAAATACAATCTGGTACCCCACCTCATTCCCATTGCTTAAACTTGCCTGTACTTCACCTGTCGGATAGGTTTCATCCACCTGCAGGAACTGATGGTTAATTTTCCATTTATGCATCAGTTGCTGAAGCAACGTTCCATTTTCGTCCCTGCCTATGCGGCTGATGATGCCTGAGGCTATCCCTAATTTATTCAGATGATAGGCAACATTGAGCGGCGCACCGCCAGGCTGAGGCCCGTCTGGAAGGATATCCCATAACACCTCGCCAAAACAGACTACCTGCAGGTGTGCTTTCATTGGTAAATCCATATTAATGCATGATTAGGTTAGACTCAATTTGTTCCAGGGAAGTGCCTTTGGTTTCGGGCATTACCCTCCACACGAAGATCAGCTGCAGTACCATCATTGTTCCGAAGAAGAAAAAGGTGACGGCGCCGCCAAGGGTTTCTGTTAAATAGGGAAAATAAAATGCAATTACCGCGGCCATGATCCAGTGCGTGGAGCTGCCGAGGGTCTGCCCTTTTGCGCGGACCTGATTGGGAAAGATCTCAGCAATAAACACCCAGATCACCGCACCCTGTGAAAAGGCAAAAAATGCAATAAAGATCATGATGAAGATGGGGATAGACAAGCCGCCCTGCACATTGAAATAAAAGGTAAAACCTACCAGGAACAGCGAGGCAATGAGGCCTGCTGAACCGATCAGCATCAGCACTCTGCGGCCCACCCGGTCAATAAAATTGATCGCTATCAGCGTAAAAATAAAATTGATAATCCCGATGCCCACTGTAGACAGCAAAGAGGAATGTTTTCCCAAACCTGCCAGCTCAAATATCCGCGGCGCATAATAGATGATCGCATTGATGCCTGACACCTGGTTAAAAAAAGCAAACGTTACGGCCAGCATGATGGGCACATTGTATTGCCCTGAAAATAAACCAGGGGCTTTAATGCCCTTTTCACTTTTGTTTAGCGCATCAGATTGTTGTATGGCTGCCAGCTCTGCCTCACAGTTCAGGGGATTGATGATTCTTAAGGTTGCCAAGGCCCCCTGAATATCCCCCTTTTTCAGGATCAGCCACCTTGGGCTTTCGGGAATGAAGTTGATCAGGATCAGGAACAGCAGTGAAGGAACGGCCTGGATACCCAGCATCCAGCGCCATGACTGTTCACCGGTTTGACTGAGCAGGTAGTTGGACAGATAGGACACCAGAATGCCCAATACTACATTAAACTGAAACAGGCCCACCAGTTGTCCCCTTCTGTCAGCGGGGGACACCTCAGATATATAAATGGGTGCAGTTACAGATGATGTGCCTACCCCTAAGCCACCGAGGAAACGGAAGGCAAGGAACAGGTACCAGTTGTCTGCCAGGGCAGTTCCTAAAGAAGACAGCAAGTAAGCTATGGCAACAAAAGCAAGCGTATACTTTCTGCCAAAGGCATCGGATGGTTTCGATCCCAGCAGGGAACCCACAACCGTACCGATCAGTGCAATAGAGATAGTAAGGCCATGCTGGAAGACAGAAAGGGACCAGAACTGCTGGATAGATTTTTCGGCACCGGAGATTACCGCTGTATCGAAGCCAAAAAGGAAACCTCCCAGCGCGACAACCATGGACCATGCCATGACAGATTTTGTTTTCATATAATTTGGTTAGAAATATTTGATCGCAATTTATAGGAAGATTGAAGGGTCTGTTATAAAAAAAATATCAAAATCATTAAAAATAATTATTTTTATAACTTTCTAGTATTCAATTGATTGTATTTCATACTAACCACTATGAAAAGCTAACTTTAAATCTGGTATCAGATAACTTCAGTTCTGGTTACAGCCCCGCTGTTGCCTTACCAGACCGAATTTTTTTATGCAGTTTACATTTTATAGTTTTGGTTTAACCAACCAAATAATCAGCGTATGAACATTGCAGCTCCGGCCGGATATAAAATTCTGGTAAGTAGTAAATTAACCCTAATGATTATCCTGTTTTCTGCAGGGCTCTTTACTTCGGGATGCAAAGAAAAAAAAGAAAACAGAAGATTCATTATTGGATTTTCGCAGTGCGTGGCCTCTGATTACTGGCGCCGTACCATGCTTGAGGAAATGAAGATGGAACTGTCATTACATCCGGCTGCGGAACTGATCTACAGGGATGCTGACGGCAACAGTAACAGGCAGATCAGGCAGGTGCATGAGATGCTCCGGAAGATCGATCTCCTCATTATCTCTCCCAACGAGGCACATCCGCTTGCTGCAGTTGTGGAAGAAGCCTATGATCTGGGGATTCCGGTGATTGTCATTGACAGAAAAACGTCTTCCTCGCGTTACACCGCTTACGTTGGTGCCAATAATTATGAGATTGGCAGGATGGCGGGCGACTATATTGCGAACGCGGTACTCAAGAGAAAGGGTAATGTAGCCGAAGTCATGGGGCTGCCGGGTTCCTCTCCTGCCATGGAACGCACAAAGGGATTTGCTGATGCACTCAAAAAATACCCGGACATCAGGATCAGTTTTCAGGTTTATGGCAACTGGCTTGGGCAGGAAGCGCGGGACCGCCTGCAACAGCATGAAGGGCGGCTGAAGGAGGTTGACGCCATTTTTGCTCATAATGACGTGATGGCTATGGCCAGCAGGGAGATACTGAATAACTTATCATTAGGTGAAAAGATAAAGGTGATCGGTGTGGATGCACTGCCCGGAAAGGGTGCAGGATTAGAATTGGTTAGCAACAAGCTGCTTACAGCAAGTTTGTTATACCCTACAGGCGGGAAAGAAGCCATCAATACGGCCTTTGCAATCTTGAACAACACATCCTTCGCCCGGCAGAACATCCTGCAGACGGTAGTAATAGACAGTACCAACGTGGAGTTGATGAATATGCAGTGGTCAAGGATCCATAACCAGCAAAAAGATATTGAACGCCAGCAGGAACTGCTGGAAGATCAGCTGGAGATATATGATAACCAGCGGCTGGTGCTCAACGTAATCGTTATCACACTGGTACTGGTGGTGGTATTCGGCGGGCTGGCTTTCCAGTCACTTCTGGAAAACAGGAAAATAACCAAAAGCCTGGAGCAGAAAAACACCGAGATACTTTCCCAGCGAAACCAGCTGATTGAAATGTCTGCCCGGGCAGAAGCGGCAACTGAAATGAAGCTGAATTTCTTTACCAACATCTCCCATGAATTCCGGACGCCTTTAACGCTCATCCTTTCGCCCCTGGAAGACCTCCTGAAAAATGAAAGGCTCAGGGCACTTACCGGTAATAACCTGAACCTGATCAACAAAAATGTTTACAGATTGCTTAAACTGGTTAACCAGCTGATTGACTATAGAAAAATTGAGCATCAAAAATTTAATTTGCGGGCTGCCGAAGGGAATATTGTCTCTTTTCTGCGGGAGCTCACCGACCATTTTAAGCATACTGCCTGTAAACGTAATATTGACCTGCAGCTGATTAGCGGTAAAAGTGAGATTATGGTATGGTTCGATGCCAACATTCTGGACAAGGTTATATTTAACCTGCTGTCAAATGCGCTCAAGTTTACCTCCAATAATGGAAGGATATATATCAGGGCGCATGTTGCAGAACATCAGGTAGAGATTGTGGTAGAAGACAATGGCGTGGGAATGACAGGAGATGACCTTAAGAATATTTTCACCCAGTTCTACCAGGCAGATTCCGGTCGTTCACGTGGTTCCGGTCTCGGCCTGTCGCTCTCCAAAGAGCTGATCCATCTGCATAAGGGAACGATCAGCGTTGCCAGTGAAAAGTGGAAGGGCACTACCTTTACAGTCACCCTCCCACTCGGAAAGGACCACCTGCTGGAACATGAACTGGACCAGCAGCAGGAAAAAAGCACACGTTTATATGATCAGTTGAAGATTTATACTACAGATCTGGAAATCCAGGATGAAACGGAGAAAGGTGAAGCCTTTAATCCGCTCAGGGAACACTCCATCCTGATCATTGAAGATAATGCAGATCTAAGAAATTACCTGCGGGAAAAATTTGAACCGCACTATGAAGTTTTTACTGCTGATAACTTTATGAATGGAATCCAGGAAGCCTATGAAAAAATCCCGGACCTGATTATTTCTGATGTGATCCTGCCTGACGGATCGGGTACTGAAGTGGCCAATAAGCTGAAAAATGATTTCCGCAGCTCCCATATCCCGATTATCCTGCTCACGGCCCGCGGAAGTATTGAGCAACAAATCAATGGAATTCAAAGCATGGCAGATCTTTACCTCACCAAGCCATTTAATTTCGATTACCTGATAGCCAGTGTGGAAAACCTGATCAGAAACCGGGGAATCCTTAAAGAACATTACATCAGTGACATCAGCAATTCAACAACGAAAAAAACTTCCGCCAGCCAGCTTGACAAAAAGTTTATCAATGACTTTTCAGGGATTGTGGAACATCACCTCTCAGATGAGAATTTCAGCGTTGAAGACCTCTGCAAGCTGATCGGGATCTCTAGGATACAACTGTACAGAAAGGTGAAGGCATTATTGAACTGCAGCATTTCAGATTATATCCTGAACCGCCGGTTACAAAAAGCCAAGTACTATCTTGGACGTGAGGACCATTCTATCGCTGAGGTAAGCTATATGGTTGGCATCTCGTCCCCTACCTATTTTTCTACCATCTTTAAAGCTAAATACGGCGTGTCACCCAGTGAATTTAAAAAGGCGAGAAAGATAAGCTGAATGATCAGCAAGTGATGGCCTCAATGCTGCATTACTTTACGCTTGATGGCTTCCCGGTGTGTTAAACCAAAGTCAATTAAAGCGCTGATGACCGGCTCTGCCTGAATTGCATATTCAGTGATTGCATAGGTGACGGTGACAGGCTTGGTATTGTTGACCGTACGGGTGATCATCAAATTCTCTTCCAGTTCCTGTAATTCATTAGACAATACCTTCGATGAAATACCTACCGATGTTTCCAGCAGATCTTTGAAGCGCATTTCTCCGGAGTTGTGAAGATTGAGAAGTAGGTTGAATTTCCATTTGCCGCTGAACAAATCCATAGCATCCTTAAGCCCTAGCATCCTTTCCTTTATAGGTACCGCTTCACGCCTGCATAAAACCTTTTCCATAGTTACTTTCCTTTAGGTAATGAATAGTAAATATATAGCTCAGGTCAGATAGTTTTGTACAAAAAAAGTAATGAAACCAAAAGTGATAGGAATAATCGGAGCCGGACTGGTGGGAAAATCCCTGGCGGCACAACTGCACAAAGCAGGCCATACCGTGAAAGTAGCCAATTCAAGAGGACCGAAAACTTTGCAAACGTTTGAAAAGCAAACCGGTGCAAAGGCCGTAGATGTAACCGAGGTTGCTTCGGGTGCAGACATCCTTATTCTCGCTGTACCACTTAAAAACATTGCAGGCTTGCGTGTTCTGCTGACCAACCTCCCTGCCTCTGCTGTAGTACTGGATGCTTGTAATTATTATCCATGGAGAGATGAACAGATAACTGAAATAAATGAAGGTGTTACCGAAAGTGTTTGGGTGTCTCAGCAGCTGGGCATCCCGGTGATCAAGGCTTTTAATAATATTATCGCCAGCAATATGATTACTGGCAGCAGACCTGCCGGGGCACCTGATAGGGTGGCATTGCCAGTTGCCGGGGATAATCTGAAAGCTAAAATGATCATCATGGAACTTGTGGAAGAACTTGGTTTTACTCCGTTCGATGCCGGTACATTGGCTGACTCGTGGCGACAGCAGCCTGCACAGCCTGTTTACTGCACCGACCCTACACTGAAAGAACTTCCCGGCTTACTCGCGCGGGCAGACAGACAAAAAGCACAGGCGAACCGGGGCAGAATCAAAATGATTCTGGAAAAAATACCCCCGGGGTTTTCTGGACAAGACCTGACCCGGGTTTCCAGGTTGCTGGTTGGCCTGGACGTATTCAAACTGAAGACCTGGGCAGCGTTGATACGTATGGGGATTGCTATGCTCTGACTTCAAAAAATAAATGCCCATCTACCCAAATTTTGCAGATGATGGGCATTGACAGCAATTTAGTCCCGTTGGCCGTCAGTTGAAACAGACAAATGTTTCCATTCACTGCTGTCGGCAGTCAGGGTTGCAATTTTACCTGTTACTACCTGATAGGCGTCTGAGCCTGCAGCAAACCTCACCGGTGCAGCATTGCTTTCTGACAATTCAATCAGTGCAAGCCCCATTTTTGTGGGATCGCCCAGCTGTTTATGATTCATGTTGCTGATATAGGAATTGAAATCTTCCGTAGCCTTTTCATAACCTTCGACTTCCAGATCACCATGTGATATTGATGAGCTATCCAGAAAATCAGTCCTGAAAAAACCAGGTTCTATAATTGTCGTTTGGATGCCAAAAGGCTTTATTTCTCCGGCAAGGGCCTCCATCCATCCTTCAACAGCAAATTTTGAAGCGCTATAAACTGATGATCCTGCAAATCCCTGGATTCCGGATATTGAGGAAACAGAAAAAATATGCCCTGATTGCTGCTTTCTCATTACCGGCAGCACCTGGCGGGTTACGTTCATGGAGCCGAACAAATTGGTTTCAATCTGATTTCTGATCTTTTCATCTGAGTTTGCTTCGAACCAACCCAGCTGACCGTATCCGGCGTTATTTATCAGAACGTCAATCCGTCCAAACTTTTCTATTGCTTTAGCTACTGCGTCTTTGGCATCAGCCGCCGATGTAACATCCAGCTTTACCACAAGCAGATTTTCGGGAGATCCCAGAGCTTCAGTTACATGTTTTGGGTTTCTGGCGGTGGCAATTACCTGATAGCCTTCTGCCAGAAGGGTGCGAACAATTTCCAGACCTAAACCGCGGCTCGCACCTGTCACAAACCATACTTTGTTTTTTTTCATAATGTTCTTTTTTTATCCGGGCACCAGCCCGCTGCCTTAACTAATGATACAAAGGTCAGGAACATAGGAAAAACAAAAATTACCTCATTCAAACAAAATGCTGCGATATTCAAATAAAATCAGTTATTCTCCGTCAGAGGAGTTATCATGTGGCAGTGTTTTACGTTCTGAGTACGCAAAAATAAAGCTGCCTGTTTCAGCAGCATAAAGAAGCTAAGCGGGTAACGTATTGACCCCTTCAGGTTCTTTATGGAACAGATACTGTCTTCTTTTTCGCTTAGGCTTATCCTCGGGTAATACTTCATCCTTACGGCGGGTACTGTCTTTCAGCACACCCCCGTTATTTGACTTTTCGCTTTCAGACGCCCTATTCAAGTCGCAGCCGCTGTAGTCCAGGTCACACCCGGAAAATACAATTCCGGCAAATGCAAGGATAACAAGTTTTTTTTTCATAAAGTGTGAATATAATCCAGAGAATTACCTGTAACAAGAATCCGATCTCTTATTTCAGATCCATCAATTGTTAACCCCCTGATTTATCAACTGTTTGCCGAAAAATACCTGAAATAAGCGGGAAAAATACCCTAATTAAAGAAATTTCTGTTTATACCAGCAATTTTCCTAAATATTCACTTATGGATGCTAATTTTCCATCCTGCGAAATAAACATCAGATAGACATGCACCAGGCAATTATCAAAAGCCTGCGGCGTAAATTCGCCCATCCATATCAATTATTTAGTCAAGTTTTGCACACGCTATCGTATCTCCTGCATTAAGTATATGGACTTCAGTATTGATATAGTGTTTTGTCAGTGAGATAAATTCATCCGGCGTTTGGGTAAATCCGGGAAAGGTTCCGTAATGAAAAGGTATTACATGTTTTACTCCCAATAATTTTACAGCATATGACGCCTCTAAAGGCCCCATCATAGACCGGTTTCCAATAGGGATCACCACAATATTTGGTTTATAAATTTCAGAGAGGAGTTTCATGTCGCCAAAAACGCAGGTATCACCGGCAAAATAGATCGTGGTACCGTCAGACATCCTGATGATAAAACCATTGGCCATATGAGGAGCTGCAACGGTATCGTCAGTAACGTAAACATGTGATTGGTGAAATGCATTAACCATTGTTACCTCAATATCAAGCACTGGCAGCGTTCCGCCTAAATTCATGGGTTCAAATAATTCCTGATCTACCCCCTGCTCTATCAGGTACCACCTGCAGATATTGTTGGCAATTATTGTTGGCCTTGTATGTTCCAGGATATCTTTAAAACGAATGTCCATATGATCTTCGTGGCCATGGGTAATCAGCATCAGGTCAATATGGTCCTGATCTGCCAGATGTGAGGGGATGTATGGATTATTGATCAGCCACGGGTCAATGATGATGATCCGGCCTTCCGGGGTGATCACTTTAAAAGTAGCATGTCCCAGCAATTGTAAAGTTGTTCCTTTTTTATCCATATGTACTATAATTTAGGTGAAACAGCGGTCGGTTTCTCCTGCTCGCGGTAAAGCGACGGGGTAATATCCATATATCGTTTGAAAAAGCGCGAAAAATAAGATGGCGATTCAAATCCGAACAGGTAGCTGATCTCTGAAATGCTGAGTTCAGTATGTATCAGCAGCTGTGAAACCTCTCTTGCCACCCGCTCGTTGATCAGCACACCGGGCGGCTTGCCGGCAACTGAGCTCACGGTATTAATCAGATGATTCCTGGAGACACTGAGCTGCGCCGCATAATGATCAAGGCTTTGAACGGAAACCGGTTGAAGCGCTTTGATATTTTCAAAGTCTTTGTCGAACAGTTTGGTAAAAGCTTTAGTTAACCGCAGTCCTGCATTGCTGTTGTCCTGTAATGCAAGAGGATTGCCCGGGACGCATAGGCTTTGCGCTTTTTTGAGGATGATGACCAGGAAAGCGCGGATGATTTCAGCTTTAAAAGGACTGTCAGACAGGTATTCTTTTTCTATCTCCCGGAAAAAACCGTTGAAATATTCGATCTCATCCTCTTCGAGTTGTATAGCCCCTATCCCATCAATCTGGAAAAATGGATAATTAGCTACTATTTCTGCGGCCTGCGCATTTTGCTGGAGGAATTCAGCGTCATACAAACAGAAGTAACCGGCATGATTATCGGCCTTCGCCTGCCATGAGGTGATTTTGCCGGGAGCTTCGAAACACAACATGCCCCTTTTTGCGTAGTATTCATGCAAGCCAAATGATTTGATGCCCTCTCCTGCTGTAATGAGGTTAACCATAAAGAAATCCAGCCTGTTCGCGGGGATGACCTCCCTGCACTGGTACCGGTAGTCATCTCTCCGGTGGATCTCGAAGTGTCCCGGGCCATTATAAACCGGCTCATTCTGCGTGATGCAGTCTTCAATCGGCCGGAAATAATTCTCTTTAAATGTCCCGGTGGTGAACGTGGGGATGTCTTTATGGTTATACTTCATCTGTTCGTCCTTAAAAACCAAGGTCTCTTTCAGCTGCTGCTGTCACTTTAATAAAGTCAAAGATATTACTATATTTTGGTTGCCAGTTTAAGCTTTGTTTTGCTTTAGCTGAAGAGCACCTGCTATTGGAGGCCAGTCCAAAGTGAACAAGATCGGCATTTTTGAAATAAGATATGGCCTCGTTTATTGGTACCGATAAGGTTTCCTCTCCTCTACCCATCTTTTTACTGATTTCCCTTGCAATATCCTTCAGGCTTGCCTCACCATTTTCTGCATAATAGTAGCCTGCCGCAGTACCTTCTTCCAGCATCTTCACATAAAGTGCGCCTAAGTCGGCAATATGGATATTGGACCAGATGCTCTCCCCGCTTTCTATATATACACCCAATCCTTTCCCGAGCGACAACTGGTAGAGGAACGGAAGCTGAATACTGTCCTTCCGGATGCCCAGCCCTTCGCCATATACCATTGCAGGCACGACTACCATGGAACGAATGCCCCGTGTTGCTGCCAGGCGGACATGATCATTAACGGCAACCCAAAGTGTTTTCGCCAGGTGCGGAATAAGCGGCACGTCTTCATTGTAGATAAAATCAGAGCGTTTACCAAGGGCTTTGTCACCCAGAATACTTGAACCGGAAGTATGTATCAGCGTTTTTCCGGTTCCTTTAAGTGCATTGATCAGGGTTTCAATAAAAAAAGTATCCAGAACGGATGCCGTATTGATCACCGCGTCTGCTGCCGATGCCTCCTTTGTAATCAGGGCAGCATCATCTATACTGCCGGTTACTGCCCTTATCCCCAGGGCTTCCAGTTCCGTGGCTAGTTCGGGCTGGCGTACCAGTCCGGAAACTTCATATCCTTTTGCTACCAGTAAATGTGCGATGGTGCCACCAATATATCCGTTGGCGCCTGTAATAAAAACTTTTTTAATATTCATGTTTGAATTGCTAAGTGATTTCAATGTCAGCCGTCCCGAATAACAGAACGGCTACGTATTTTGTATCATCAAAGGTCTGCGTATGGCAAAACCGGAGTTAGTCTGTTTGTCAGGAATACTGTCACTTTATACAGAATCAGAAGGTGTGTAATTCATAATCAGGCCTGCGGAGGTATAAAATCTGAATTGATGCGGAAAACAGAAATACTGAAGGATGCCGTGTTGATGCCAATGCCTGCAAAAGCAATCTATCATGATCAGGAAAACAATGTAACGGTTTGAATATTGTAATGAATTATTTGAATTTCACAGTTAAACGTTCAAACAAGTAACCTATCTTTATATCAACTTAACTAAATTAATCGATAATGATAGAGACAAAAGGATATGCCGCACAAAGTGCAGGTGAAGATTTAGCGCCCTGGTCATTCGAGCGCCGTGAGGTAGGCCCGCATGATGTACAGTTTGACATTTTATTTTGCGGCGTTTGCCATTCAGATTTACACCAGATAAAGAATGACTGGTTTCCGGGTATCTTTCCGATGGTGCCGGGGCATGAGATTGTTGGCCGTGTGGTTGCAGTGGGCGACCACGTAAAAAAGTTCAAAGTCGGAGACCTTGCAGGTACAGGCTGTATGGTAGACTCCTGCCAGGTTTGCGTAAATTGTAAAAAGGATCTTGAACAATACTGTCTCGAGGGCAATACCCAAACGTATAACGGTATGGAACGCGATGGTAAAACACCAACGTATGGTGGTTATTCCAATACCATCGTAGTCAGGGAAGAATTTGTATTACATGTATCTGAAAAACTAAACTTAGCAGCAGTAGCACCGTTACTGTGTGCAGGTATTACCACCTACTCGCCACTGAGACACTGGAAAGTTGGTAAAGGGCATAAGCTTGCTGTATTGGGATTAGGCGGACTGGGCCATATGGCCGTTAAATTCGGTGTTGCTTTTGGCGCTGAAGTAACCGTACTCAGTACTTCTCCTAAAAAAGAAGAAAATGCGAGAGCATTAGGTGCACACCATTTTGTAGTGACCAGTGATAAGGCACAAATTGAGGCGTCAATGGGCACCTTTGATTTTATACTGGACACAGTTTCTGCTGAACATGATTTCAATATGTACCTGTCATTACTGGCTACTGATGGCGTAATGATCTGTGTGGGCGTACCACCGGAACCGGCACAGGTAGCTGCATTCAGCCTTTTGGGCGGCAGGAAAAGTCTGGCAGGATCTGGTATAGGAGGTATAGCTGAAACTCAGGAAATGCTTGATTACTGTGCAGAGCACGGCATCGTTTCAGAGATAGAAATGATTGACATGAAAGATATCCATACGGCTTACGAGCGCATGGAAAAAGGTGATGTCCGTTACAGGTTTGTCATTGACATGGCTACCTTATAATACTGCAAATGCCTGTTAACTGAATGGTTGACAGGCATTTTTCCTAATCATTTAAATAATACCGCTCTTTACGGCAAACATCACCAGCCCGGCGGTATTGCGTGCACCTATCTTTTCAATCAGGCGCTGCCTGATCCCCTCAACTGAGCGCGGACTTAAAAACAGTTCTGAACCAATTTCAGCGGCAGTTTTCTCATTACAGATCATTTTGATCACATCCAGCTCCCGTTCGGAGAAAAGGATGTCCTGGTTGAAGGAGGGTTTAAAATTACCTTTGATCACCAGTTTTTTTAAGAGGGCATTGTTTACGATATCATTAAAATAGTAGCCGTTTTCATGGACTGCATAGATGGCTTTGCGGATCTCCTTGGCATCTGCATTTTTCAGCAGGTAACCATTTGCGCCGTTCTCCATTAAATGGATGATAAACTTGTCATCATCATACATCGTAACAGCAAGTATCCTGATGTGCTCATATTTTTTCCTGATCTGCCTCGTAGCTTCCATGCCGTCCATGACAGGCATCTTCAGGTCCATCAGGATCACATCTGGCTGTTTGTTTTCCAGTTCACTGAGCAGCTCTTCGCCGTTGCCGGCTTCCAGCATGACTTCAAGGTTCTTATCCCGGTTGAGGCCGGCTTTGATCCCATCCCTGAATATAGCATAATCGTCGGCTATGGCAATTCTTATTTTTCCCATTGTTATCCATCGGTTATTGGAACATAAATATCAATATAATACCCGTCATTGTTGAAATAAAATTTAAGATTGCCTTTAAGTAAAATCACCCTGTTCTGAATATTCTTTAAGCCCAGCCCCTGCTTACGGAATTGCAATTCTTCGAAATGTTCCTGTGTAAGGCCATGGCCATTGTGCGAAATGGTTAGTGTAAGTGATTTGATCAGGTAAACCGACTTGATATGCACCTTATTTGCACTGGCATGTTTGACAATGTTGTTGATAAACTCCTGTAACATCCTGTAGATGCTGATATCATTCTGTGTAGCCTGCTGAGGGTAACTGTTATCCAGGTCTGTGGTCATTTGGATCACTGACTCATGGCTGATGGTACCGGCAAAATGTTCAATCGCTTCATTGAGCCCGAACTCCTGCAGGATGCTGGAATGCAGGCTATGGGAAATTCCCCGCACCTTTTGTATGGCCTCGTCCAGCAGCTCCTTCCCTTTCTCGTGTAAAAACTTGCTGGACTTATCGTATTCTTCGATCTTGACACTGTGGAAATGCAATTTTGCTGATGACAGGTAAGTCCCTACATCGTCATGCAGCTCTTCGGCAATGCGGTGCCTTTCAATTTCCTCGCTGCGCACGGCTGCTTCAATCAACTGATCCTTTTGTTCATCGCGCAGGGCCTGAAGCGTATTCTGGTACTGGAGCTTTTTGCGCTGTGTGAAGATAAAGATAAGCAGGATGCTGATAAACAGCATCAGCATTGCTGCAATACCTACTACGAGTAAAAGTGTAAAATTGTTACTTGTCGGAATCATAAAGGCCTTTCGCTATAAATACATTGAAAATCACAAACGATATATTATGAAAGCTCCAGAGGCTGACGGCAAAATATTGCAGCCTGGCAGTTAATTCATTATATAAAAGAAAAATAAAGAAATTGAAGGTCACGTAGATACCCAGGCCTGTAACGATCCAGAAATCGGCATTAAATATATGGAGCTCCACGTTGTCATTAATTTTAAACAGGTAATACTGCAGGCAATAGAACAACAGTAAAATAGCCTCTACAGATAAAAGCCTGCTGCTGAGCTTCCAGTAGTCAAAGAAATTCTCAAAAAAGCAGAAATTGACCGCAACGAAAAGCATAAAGAAAACAGGAATGAGTTTCTTGATATTGACGAGAAATGGCTGGTTAAGCCTCACAAAGAATAAGCTAAACAATAGGAATCGAATGATGGAGTGAAGATTATAGAGATAATTGTTTGAATTCTGCGCCTCCGGCAGCAGGATCCTGAACTTCCAGGTCAGATCTATTGCCAGGTTAATAAACAGGGCAATCCAAACGTAAAAAACAACCGGCTTCAGCATAGCCGGTTGTTTTTTAGTTAGCAATATAGTCGCAGGGATGATCAGTGACCATACCTCCGACCAGTCGATGATCATCTGAAAAATTTTCAGCATTAAGCAACGGTAGACTGTTCCTGCAGTGTTGCCGGTGGTGACGGATTGGTTGTATCCATAATGGAACCATCTCCCGGCAGTGGGCTTTCTTCACCTCCATGTCTGGTATAAGCCACAATATCATAATAAACATGACCCGAGTCATTTACATTGGGTACAAAAACCAGAAATTCGGGTTTGTCGCCATTTGGCCCCATGCTGCCGATCAGGGCCTGCATATTACTCAGAGAGATGATGTTATTGCTCATCATCAAAGGCCCGCCGGCTTCAAGGGCATTGTTGTTGTAAACCTCCAATGTATCGTAATAATCGCTGTAACGCGCTTCCACAGGATCTTTGCTATCCATATGTGCATACGAAATTAACTGTATCGGCTTATCTGCATCAGCCGTATTGGGGAAATAATAGGTAAATACAAAATTATCTATACCGGGAGAATTGCTGATCATCTCCTCGATATCACTTACTTCGTATTTTAACCAATAAAATTTAAGCGTTTGAATGTCTTTCATGTGATTAGGTTCTTTTTAAATTAGATTGTTGTATAAAGCAAATATATCTATTGAAAATGGCAATAAGCTGCGTAGATCTACGCATATTTTTTATAAAGTATTTCTACGCAGCTAAATCCTATCAGCTCCCAATGTTACCACCCGGAGCTTTCTGAGTAGAAACACCCTACTTTCCGATTCGGTACTTCTACGCTGTCATATCAGATTTGCCGGCCGTTACTTTGAAATGTCAAATAGTTGACAGCGGCCCGAACCGAAAAGCCGGAACAGAGTAGGTAACATTTTATAACTAAAATCATGTCACAAGCAAGCGCAGTATTCATCAACATTCTAAATGTCATTGATACAGAGTATATCAAAGCACATTATTCCAATCCAAGTCAGGATCCGAACAATCCTACCGGGATAGACCACAATTCTGAATTCATGATCTGCACAGGTGCACGCAGTATTATCAGCGGCCAGGGAGGCCCGGTACTGAACTTCGGGGCAAACCCGGGTGATGAAGTTTCTTTCAGGGGCGTATCTATCTATGACAATTCAGACGATGCTGTAATTGTTTACGGTATCAAACCCTATGGTGGCAGCAGTAACCTGTTCAATACCTTCGTATCGGATGTGGTAACGCTCACCGGAGCGATCGTACCTGATACCAACCAGGTGAACGGCATCCCTGCAGTGCTGCAGACCATCAACTTTACGTCCCTGGATTCTAAGGTAAAAGCCAAAGGAACAGAGAACTTTGTAGTACAATTCGGACTGTATACATTAAACGGAGAAACCCAAAGCCTTTTCGGTTACTTCTCATGGGACCCGACTATAACTGTAAGCTAATCAATATTCAGCCAGACTAAACAATATCTTTATATAACGCACAACTTTTCTCTCTGAGGGTTGTGCTTTTTCGTGGATATTTGAATACCATTACACACAGAACTGTAATTTTAATTAAATTTTGGCCGCGAGCACCACTAAATCGTTATATTTGAATTTCGTAAGGGTAAATCTGCCAATTTTCCCGATCATACTTTTTATTAGCATTGACAATAATATTTATTTGATCTATTAATGGCCTCTCATCCCCCAAAAACAAGTGACATCACTATATTCCGCTGGTTTATCTATGTCTTATCGGCCTGTTTCCTGTTCTCCCTGTTGCTGATTCTTGTGAAGAGCAAGCCCAACATTCTTTCTACTACCAAAATGTTCCTCACCGGTATGCCCTTCAACCAGGATTCATGGAACCCGATGATTGCAGCGCTGAAATTTATCCAGCAGGACTTAGGTGACGCGGTATATGATGCGCTGTTTTTAAAGGGAGTTAAATTTCAGTATCCGTTAACCAGTTTATTATTGTTTGACCTGCCTGAAAGGTTGACAGGATCATCCTATCATCAGATTACCCTCTTACTCACTTTCCTGTCCCGCGGCGCCGTATTTGGTACAGGACTGATTTCCGCGCGGATACTGTCTGTCATCTGTGAACGTAATTACTTCATTGACAAGCGTATTTCAACGCTCTACAGCAATTTACTGATCTATGGTCTCGTTATGCTGTTAACCCTGACATGTTACCCGCTGTTGCAGTCCTTTCTGCTTGGACAGGTACAAACCCTGCTCACCTTCCTGGTGGCACTTGCAATATTATGCTGGCAATTCAACAAGAAGGTCCTGGTTGGAGTGATCATTGGTTTTATCTGCCTGATTAAACCTCAGCTGGGCCTGTTGCTCATATGGGCCATGATCCGCCGGCAATGGAGCATGGTGATAGCGGCGGGCATTGTGATTTTGGTATTTCTTGCCGTAGCGCTCCTTTTGTACGGATTTAATTTTAATATGGAATACCTGCATGTATTGTCCTTTCTGTCTCACCATGGCGAGTCATATTATGCAAACCAGTCTGTTAACGGATTGATGAACAGGTATATGTTCAACGGATCCAATCTGGTCTGGGATGAGAAATTTCCGGAATATTCTCCGGTAGTATATGCTGTTACCCTCACCTCTTCAATCATTTTTATCCTGTTTGGCCTTTTCTGGAACTACAAAGAGAGGGAGCCCCATATTGTTGATTTTTGTTTGGTTATCCTGTGCATGACCATGGCTTCGCCAATCGCCTGGGAACATCATTATGGTATTATACTGCCCGTTTTTGTAGTCCTTTCTCCATTCGCCTGCAAGTACTTTTCTGATAAAAGATGGCTATTGGTTTTACTTGGGTTCGGATACCTGCTGAGCTCCCAGTATATGGAGATCGTTAAAGGACTGGCCGATACACCGTATAATTTTGTGCAGTCCTATTTGTTTTTTGGGGCCTGCATCCTGCTCTTCTTTCTGTTCAGCATCTCCCGGAAACTACAGCTCAAACCGAATTAAGGGGGAAATATTTCGCTTAATCGATTTTTCTTTGATTTTAATGGGTTACCTTTTATTGGTTCCGGTATTAACCACTGAACAAAACATGTATCCAAAAACAGAATTAATATGAAAAATGCATTCAAATTTGGCTTTTTAGCCCTTGCGATCTCTTTATCAGTTGCAGCTTGTAGCTCTGAGAAAAAAACAGAAACTACTGATTCTACAACTACTACAACAGATTCTACTATCACTACTATGGACACTGCGGCTAAAGATTCAGCTGTAACGGATACTGTTGTTAAAGACACTACTACAAAAATGTAATTCCAGCTTTCAAAGCTAATAAAAAGCGCCTGATCACTTTGAAGTGGCCAGGCGCTTTTTATTGGGCGATGATTTGCTTGGTAATGTGCTGTCAGTTCAGCATTTTAATTCCGCGGAACTTTGAAACATCGGCCAGTGGCACGTTTGCCGAGTATGTTTTATTGATCGCCCTGATAATCCCATTTGCAACAACTGCATAACCCCTCGGCGTTAGATGTATCCCGTCCAGTCCGAAGAGATTACCGGTAATAAATGTATTGGTAAACTTTATACCGTTCTCCGTCATCCCGTCAGCATCGGCAATATCATTAAATACGTTAAAGGCATCATACAAAGCCAGGTTTTTTGCCTGGGCTACAGACCTGATGGTGTTGTTATAGGAATTCGTAAAGTCTTCAATGATGGGAATCTCATCCTTATCCAGTACAAACCTGTTCTCAATCGGGTTTGCAGGATCTAAACCGTAGGGCTGGCCTGCGCTATTGGGAACACCCAGAAGATTTGCAGACCCGAAATCAAGCGTAAACAGATCTTCTGCGGTAGCCGCCCTCACAGCCGATTTTCCCGTTTGAATAAAAAGGTCTTTTACTGCGGGAGCAGAAACATGCACAGCTTTGAGCAGGGACTGAAGGGTTACTGTAGTAAGAAAAGCCGTTTTTGTCACATCCGGAATGGTAGACACCACGCCTTTCGCGCCTTTTGCGGTGAGCCTGTCAGCCACCTGATTATACAGCGTACCAAACGTAGCCTTATCTGTAGGAAAGTCTTCAGGAGTTGCTGCCCCTCTGGCTGCATACAGCAGGACATCGTTATTCCCCAACCAGCAGGTGAAAAACGTAAATGGTTTATCAGTGATAAAGTCAATGTATGGTTTTGTATTTGCGGGTGGGTTTTCAGGCAGCAGGCGTTCGTAGAACTCGTTGATATTTCCGAATGAAGGAGAATTGATATCTGAAAGCCTGATGTTAGAGATGCCATAATTATTCAGCGGCCCTGTGTATTTAGTCAGCAGGTTGATAGTGCCTCCACCGGGCACCGTAAACTGGCCACGGATGGCAAGATCTGTAGTGACCTGTTTAATAATGGGGGTGCTATCCGGATTGAACCCGGCGAGGGCGAGGAAGCCCGTTCCGTTTTCCTGGCCGGCGTTAAAAAATGCCGAAGAGAAGTCGCCCCCTCCCACGGTTTTCAGCTGTGCCGCCAGGATCTGTGGGTAAGAATTCTGCTGACTTTCAAGGTATTGTCCGCCATCTGCCTGGCCGGCGGTTAATGAGTTGCCTACAGCAATATAAGTAGAAAAATCTGCTTTCCCGGCTGAAGGATAACCCGGATGGTCTGATGATTTACACGACGCAAGGGCAACAATAGCCATCATGGTACAAATTTGGGGTAAAAAATTCCGTTTCATAGATAAAATGATTTTGTATTGAGTGATTTCTAATTGCTATGAAAACGTTTCTATTGAAGAGAATATTATCATTAATTACATTTATTTTCGTATAATGACAGTATAGTAAGTTTGATACATATTAATAAAATAATAATATTCTATATTATAAATTTATTCATTGTGTACGTTTTTGAGGATCAGTCAGATCATAGCCCTTGCATTTGCACGTAACTGATATTTTTCAATTTATTTTAAACACTAAAACTATTGCAGATTATTTTATAAATTGCGCATACAAATGGCCACAGGCACATGAGCATCACTTTATTTAATCAACTAACAATGAAACGATACACTTTAATTCTGTCGATGATTTTCGGTACGGTATTTTTTGCGGCAGCGCAACAAAAAACACCAACAGCTACTGAATTGACCAACAAAAACATGGACGCTATGGATAAAAAGGTGAAGATGAACCCGACACAACGGAACATCATCTATAATTATACAATGGACATGTATAAAGAACAACTGGAGCTGACTAAAAAGCAACAGGCCGGAGGTTTCAATGACGATGACATTGCCAGGTTTTACAAACGCCAGAACCAAACCACCACGAACATCAGGAATATCTTAAAAGGCGACCAGCAAACGGATTATGACGCCTTTTTAGAAGAGCAATTACGCGGAGGCAATAAGAAAAAGAAGAAAAAACACAGCAAGGATGAAGAGGAAGAAGTGGTTACCGGTATTTCCGGGCTCAAACTGCCGGCCAATGCAACCCCACCAAACGGTAACCCTTAGTATTATCCTGCAAATTGCTCCAATAACAAAAAAAGCAAATGGCCTGAAACCATTTGCTTTTTTTATGCTGTTGATTGCCGATGGTCTATTTCGCCATCTTATCGGCAGGTATCAATGCAGGTACCATGTTCCTTACAGGTTTGGTAGATTTCAGATAGGCAAATATAGCTTTGATATCTTCGTCTTTCAGCTGGGTATAGTTTTGCCATGGCATTGGAGGCATGATCATTCTTTCTTCATCTATGCCCATGAATTTTCCCTGGGTTATTGCTTTCTTAAACTGTCCAAAAGACCAGTTGCCTATTCCTGTTCCGTCCGAAGTCAGATTGGCAGCGAAAGTTTTTCCCCATGGGCCTACAAAAGCAGTTACACCGGGACTGGCAATCATTGATCCTTTTTTAACATCTTGTAAATCGGTTACATTAAAGGGCTCATTGGCAGGATGACCAGACATCAGCCTGGCTGTATCAAGCTCAGGCCCGTGCAAGCCCATTATTTTTGGAGAATGGCAGTCATTACATCCCATCGTCATTACCAGGTATGCTCCGCGTTTCACAGATGTGTCTTGTACTGCAACAGTATCAGCCGTTCCACTGCTTCCCGGTTTTCCGGGTTCACATGAATACAGTGAGTAAACGAAAGTTGAGATGACTACTGCAATAATGAGGGTTTTATTTTTTTTCATAAACTAAATTCCATGGGCCATTGACCCGTTGAGTACTATACAATTAAAATTTAAAAGATTGATTAACAATGCAAAGTAACTGAACTGCCAATGACCAGAAAATCCCTAAAAGGGAGGTAAAACCATCCCCGATTTTGGTCACATTAATGTTTTTTGAAGAATTAAGCGATTTTTTTTTCATATATGTACTGTATTGAAATACCATTCCCCCCATTTCTGGGGGTATAAATCATCTTTATCGGGTATTTAAAAAAAGTTTCCATAGCTGTTGTTTTGTAACCGTCATATGGAAACAAAAAACAATAAAAAAATTATCTGGGCCTGGTCTATGTTTGACTGGGCAAATCAATCTTATAATATGGTCATCACCACGACTATATTTCCGGCCTACTACGTTGCCATAACTGCCAATAAACAAAATGGCGATATGGTCACCTTTTTCGGGCGCCAGTATGTGAACACTGTTTTATCCAATTACATACTGGGGCTTTCCTATCTCATTATCGTCATCAGCCTGCCTATACTGACCTCCATTGCAGATTACCGCGGGAACAAAAAACTGTATATGCAATTGTTCACCTGGCTGGGAAGCCTGTCCTGTGCAGGATTGTTCTTTTTTACAATGGATACCTTCGAATTCAGCATGATCTGTTTCGGCCTGGCATCCATCGGGTATTGCGGGGGATTTGTTTTCTACAACTCCTACCTGCCGCAAATTGCCACCTTAGACCAGCAGGATGCCGTCAGCGCCAAGGGTTTTATCTATGGTTTTGCAGGTTGTATAGTGGTACAGATCATCTGTTTTATTTTTGTGCTGGCCCCGGGGGTTTTCGGGATTACTGACGAGGCCTTCCCCGCCCGTCTATCATTCCTGATCGTTGCTTTCTGGTGGATAGGCTTCTCCCTGATCCCTTTTTACATTTTACCAAAAGGCAGGCCCAATGCAGGATCGCATAATTACAATGTACTCACAGGCGGCTTTAAAGAGCTGGCCAAAGTATGGAACAGGGTGAAAGAGCTGCCGCTCCTGAAACGTTTTCTTCCTGCATTTTTCTTTTACTCTGTGGGTGTACAAACCATCATGCTGGTGGCTGCCAATTTTGGCGCAAAAGAACTTCATCTGCCCGAAGAAAACCTGATCAGCATTATCCTGCTTATACAATTTGTGGCCATACTGGGCTCCTGGCTGACAGCAAAATTCTCAGCCAAATATGGCAATGTGAAAGTGCTGATCGTGATTGTTGCCTTCTGGACATTGTTATGCGCGTTCTTTTATTTCATTACCAATGCATACCAGTTCTATGCTGCGGCCACACTTGTTGGCATCGTGATGGGAGGAGTTCAAACCCTGTCCCGTTCTACATTTTCAAAATATATCCCTGAAAATATCCCGGATACCGCCTCGTACTTCAGCTTTTATGATGTAACAGAAAAACTCTCCATTGTAGTTGGCCTGTTCACTTTCGGCTTTGTTGAAGCTATGACGCATGAAATGCGCATATCGGCCATGGTGCTTGATGTGTTTTTAGCAGTAGGGCTGCTCTTATTGATCTCATTATTGGTAGCGGAAGCAAGAATTAAATCAGTGCAAGAACTGAAATCTGCTCTGACTACTGTAAGAATATAGGTTAATCTACCTGTCGTTTGATTATTATTGTCTTTGAAACTTTATTGTTCCTGACCAGCCGGATGGTTGCTCAGGAACATCAAACGTAAACATCAGTACCCGGAAAAACAAATAAAAAGCCCTCCGGTGGTTGCTTCCAAAAGTCAGACACTCTTGAAAGCAACCACCGGAGGGCTTTATGTATTTTCAGTATATGTTTATTTTACGTACTTAACCGTACGGCCTCCGCGGCCTGCACTGTTAAACAGCCTGAATGAAAGATTGGCCGATGCAGGAAGATCTCCCGAATAAACCTTGCTGTTTGCAGCAGGCTCCGTACCATCAGTAGTATAACGGATAACGAAGCCGGGATACTGGGCATTGGCTTTAACCATGCCCTGCTCCACACTGACACCCGCAGTTGGTATCCTGTAGCTGAAGCCGCCGGCATAAGCATTCAGCCTTGGCAGTTCCTTTTTACCGATGACATTTGCAAAGGCCGACCATGATTTCTGGTACAACTGCTCCATTGCGGCAGGGTCTCCGGCTGTAGCCCAATCCGGATCAGCCGCCCAGCTCCGTTCTGCAAGGCCAAAAAGCTTTGGCAGCAGCAGGTATTCAAAACGCTCAGGGCTGGTAATGATCTCGCTCCACAGAGGCGCCTGCAAACCTACAATGTTAGCCTTGCCCGCTTCAGTTAAACGCTCTTTTCCATTAAAATGCGAGGGATCTAAGGGCTGGCCCCGTTCATCTTCTTTCTGGTTCCTGTAATAATCAAAAGGGATAAAGCTGAAGGGCTTATCAACATCCACATAACCGCCCCAGTACTGGCCCGGCTCAGCATCGCTGTTGCTGTAAGCAAGATCCAGGTACATGTTTGTCACGTTGGTCAGCACAACCTTATAACCTGCATTGGCAAGTTTATAGGCCAGGTCTTCATTGCCCGAGAGGTTGTTCCATACATCAGTATGAAAATTATTGCCGGCGGCACGCGTGTCAACAATCATTTTCTTCTTTCCATCCACCAGCGCTTTCTTCAGTCCTATTTCTTCCCAGCCTGACAGGTAAAGGCCACGCTGTTTCAGCATCACATTTAATTTTTCAAAATAGTAGTGCCACATGTCATCTACCCCATCAATGGAGGGATCACTTTTCAACAGTGCCGCCACAGCAGGGGATTTCTCCCAGACGCCCGCAGGAACCTCATCGCCTCCAAAATGGATAGTTTGCAGCGGGGCGCCAGCTTCTTTATACATTGCGATCGTTTCATCAGTGATCTTTTCCAGGAAATGATACACGGAAGGTAAGGCCGGATTGATCACATTGTCGCTCCAACCCTGTACAGAACGGTACACAGACTGGTCATCCAGGTCTCTTAAAAGATATTGTTTGGCTTCGGCGGTTTTCCCGGCAGTCATTAATTTTTTATATCTGGCATTCATGGATTTAATGGCAGCCCTGGCATGGCCCGGTGTTTCAAATTCCGGAATCACAATGATATGCCTGGCAGTAGCATACCTGAGGATTTCCAGGTAATCTGCCTTTGTTAAAAAGCCCGTTCCGAAGGTATTGCCTGTAGACGGGCCTGATCCATAGGATGGGAACAGGTTTACCTGCTCATCTGTTGTGTGCCCCCTTTTGCTCCCTATTTCCGTTAGTTCCGGCAAACCCGGAATCTCAATTCTCCATCCTTCGTCGTCATTCAAATGCAGGTGAAGTACATTTATTTTATAGAGGGACAGTACGTCGATCAGTTTGATCACCTCGCTCTTCTGCTGAAAGTTACGTGCAAGATCCATCATAAAAGCCCGGTGCGGAAAACGCGGATGGTCTTTGATCTCCATACCGGCAATGCTGACAGCAGCATGTTTCCCATCCCAGGAGTTTGGCGGAAGTAAAACTTTGAGCGACTGGATGCCATAAAACACACCGGCTGCATCTGATGCACTGATCACAACCTGATCAGCAGTGACGCTGAGTTCGTAACCTTCCGGAAATGCTACTGCTTTTTTCTGAAGGTAGATCGTCTGTGCTCCTGCTGTTGCAGCACCGGCAGCGGCAATGGCTACCGATGGTTTTACACCTGTCACTTTCATCCACTCTTCAGCCAGATAAGCCGCTTCTTTTCCAAAGTCTTTGTCTGCCATGATCTTTAAACCAGCGGCAGGCTTAAACAAAGCGGCCGTTCTGCGGTAACTTACAGGACTTGGAAATACCGGACTGAGCTGCGCTTCAGGAAGATTCTGAACGGATGAATTCTGCGCATACTGTTTCTCTGCAATCGCTTTCTCCTGTTTGGTATAGTCAATTGCAGATTTCGTTTCCAGCGGCAGCGCAATCCCATGGGAAGGGTCAGCATCAAATACAATATAAAAACCCTTTGGGTAATCTGTGATATTTCTGAGGGGCCTGGACAGTAATTTAACCTGTACAGATGCGTTTGGCGCCAGGCCGGAGAATGATTTACCGGGAGAAAACCGGAGGTAGTCCCCGTTTATTCTCGCTACGCTGATCACCGAGGTATCACCTTCGTTATGCGGAACCGCACCGTTAAAATAGACCGTCCAGCCCTTTGCAGGCAAAGGCCGGGTTCCCGTGTTGGTCAGCGTAAGCACGGACAAGAGCTCTCCCTTCTTTTGATAATTGTTTTCAGAAAACTCCCAGGAGATCTTCAGGCCTCCGGCATCGGAGACGGGACCCTGGGCAGACACAAGATGTACGGAGCAACTCCACAGTAACGCTAAAACTAAACACTTCTTCATTTTTTAAATTAAATTGTACGGCTATGATTGATATGGATTATCTATTTTTCTCAGACGGAATGAATTCCTTCATCACAGCATCACGGATCAGTGCAGGCGGCAGCAAGCCTTGCGAAAGGATAAAATCATGGAAACGCAGGGCATTGAATTTAGTACCCAAAGCCTGTTCCGTATCTTTCCTTAAAGCGATCATTTTGGTAAAGCCATAGAAATAACTGTTTGCCTGTCCGGGCATCTTGAGTGAATACCGTTCTACCTCCTGCTGGGCAAAGGCTTTAGATTGCACAACATCCTTCATCAGGATGTCAAGCGCCTCCTGCTGGGTTACCTTTCCGGCCTGTATTTCAGGGTCAAGGAAGGCACGGGCGGCCCTCAGCAGCCTGTAGTCAAGGGAAATCAGCTGGCCTTCCAGCGGCATAAAAGGACGGGTAATGTATTCTGCGTACAAACCCCATCCCTCGGCATTTGTAGAATTGAAAGCATATAATGAACGCGCCTGCGAGACACCTTCCTCAACCATTTTATCAAATTGCAGTTCATGCCCCGGTCTGGCTTCATGTGCTATGATAGTCCAGGATGCCGCATCAAAAGTGAAATCATCATATTTATTGGTTTCTTTTTCTCCGGGTGCCGCCGGCATGTTCAGCGGTAATACAAAAACTCCACGCTGGCCGGTGTTATTCAGAAAAGGCGGCGGAACCATATGTGGTGCCGGGCTCCTTGAAGTTTCTGCAGCGGTAGCCAAACGGATGATGGCGGGCCGGCCGGGCAGGGTAACCAGCTGCTGTTTGCGGATGATACCCTCAATATCTTTCAGGTGCCTTTCATACAGTGGAATGATCGAGTCGCCATGGATCTGCTCCTTTTTAAGTTCAGCGATCACATCCCGGTAATCTGCCGAGGGCAGATGCCGTTGTTCTGCGATCTGTTTGGCAATAGGCCGCATTTCCTCCTGTATACCGGTAAAGGCCGTATGTGCCAGGGCGGCAAGTTCAGCAGGTGGTATATTTACACCAAAGCCTTCCAGGGCCAGGGCATATTCTTCTGCCGGGAGGCGGGCATCCTTCCTGGCTTTGCTGAGCACGTTTTTACGGATCCAGCTGTCGTATTCTTCGGTCTGCTTTTTAAGCTGCTGGTAGGGTTCTTCCCAACCGCTAAGGTTATACTTTTTGCAGAGCTCCGCAATTCCGTTAACAATACTGGCATTTCTTGACAGCTCTACCTCCATCTGCTGTGCTGAAGGATAGATCATATTCCTGCCGGCAATCTGATGAGAGATGCGTTCGCGTAAAATTGTTGTTAAAGGCCTGTAGCCTTTTTCAAGGCCCGCATATTTTCTCATCCTCACTACTGCAGCAGCACGTCTTTCCGTTGCGGTCTGCGCATCAAGTAAAATCTCCAGCCCTCCGTAGATCATAGACGAGGCATTCAGAAAAGGGACCTGCTGTTTCAGTTCATAGTCCTGCTGCCGGAAATTTAATTTAAGCCGGTTAATTAAAATATTAAGATCCTGTGCAACAGACATATCTTTTTCGGTAAGTAAATTGGCACTATACTTATTCAGCAGCACCTCTTCTTCTTTCCTGTAGTCCATTTCACTGGCCAGTGTAGGAACCGAGATCTGTGTATCATATGCTACAAGGCCCTGTGAGGAGCCATATTCAGGAGAATATTTTTTATCCAGGTCAATCAGCAGGGCTGTGTACCGGTTAGACTTTTCGATCCAGGATTTGGCTTCTGTTTTGGTTTGCAGCCTGGCTGCAAGCGGTAAAATACATAGTGCCAGTGCAGCAGATGTATTTAAAAGGAGCGTTATTTTTTTCATTATAATTTATTCGTAAGCAGATATCAGAACACAAGATAATTAAAGCTGAGTTTATTTTACAATGCTATTGTCACACTATAAAGCTTCAGCCTGCGCTTTTCTATCTCAATCTCCCTCTCGAGCATAAATCCCAGTTTTTCCAGCAAGTGCACAGAGCGGTAATTGTCAACATTAGTGGTGGCAAGAACTTGTGTTTCCGTGGTATTTGCTGCCAGATACTGCAAAACTGCTTTTGCGGCTTCAAAGGCATAACCTTCTCCTTCATGAGCGGGCAGAAAAGCAAAACCCAGGTCATGGTGATCAAAAAAATCCCGTTTGATATACGTGACGATGCCAATCGGAGCCTCTGCAGCTTTCAGTTTCACCACCCAATACCTGATGAATGGGCTGGTGCGTATTCTGTTGATATAGGCATCTGCATCAGCAATATTCGTAATATTCCTGTCGCCGATAAACTGCAGCCAGCCGGGACTGTTCAACAGTTCTAAAATAAATGCTGACGCTGAAGGCTCAAGCGAATTCAGCGTGAGCCGCTCAGTTACTATTTCTACCGGCACGTCTTAAAAACCTTATGATCCATACTTACTATTTAAGCCCTCAATATAATAAAAATAACAAGGCAGCAGTTCAGGCCAAATTCTGCCAGGGACTTATTCCTTTTACTACACTTCAGTAACCTATACAAAACCGATATGCCAGATTATTTCACGTAAATTAAATACTGATCCCTATATTTATACGTTATTGAAAATAATACTACCATATCAACAATCGCTATGAAAATAATATCTCTCATGATCTGCTGCTTTTTTACTGTAACAATTCAGGCACAACAAATCAGCGGCAGCCGGGTGATGGCCCAAACCAAATCTAAAGTAGCTCATTCTAAAAAAAATGGAGCTGCTCAACCCTCAAAAGGTACAAACCCTGGTAACAGCTACAATACACTCTTCCAGTACGGCGTGGCCGATGCTTTTATCGGAGGACTATTTGAAGCCACATTGCCCGTCAGCGAGTTGAAACAACATGGAGACTTTGGCATCGGGGCACCGGGACTGGTAGACGGTGAACTCATTGTTTATAACGGGCATGCTTATCAGACCCAGGCCACGGGGATTACAAGGGAAATGCCTGATACTTCTAAAACGGCGCTTGGTTTTGTTACTTTTTTCAAAGCAGATACAGCCTTCCATATCATTGCGGCCCAAAATCAGAAAGAGGCATTTGATCAGATCGGGAAGTATTTACAGCAAAACAATGGTATTTATGCTATCAGGATTTCCGGAAACTTTAGCCATTTAAAAACCAGGGCATTCCCTCCGTATACCCAGAAACCATACCCTCCGCTTGCCACGTTGATAAACAGGCAAAAATTCTTTGAGTTCAGCAATACCAAAGGAACAATAGTAGGTTACAAATTACCACATTACCTGAACGGGCTGAGTATAGAGGGTTTCCATTTCCATTTTCTGTCAGACAGCAAAACCCAGGGCGGCCATGTACTGGATTTTGCAGGAGCAGATCTTTTGGTAGAGGTAGCAAAAATTCAGCGCTTCACATTGTCTGTTCCACAGGATGACGACTTTATGAATTACAACTTTATAAAAAAGGATAATCCAGATCTGGAAAAAGTAGAGAAGGGACATTAGGCTTCATCATCTGCAGGTTACTGCACGGTTTCTCCTCAGCTCACTACATGACCCTTACCTTCAGATAGCTTGAATGCGCTTTAGAGGTATAAACCCTGTGCGTGGCCTTTTTAAAATCATTTTCACCGGCTTTCATAATGTCTGTAAAGGTCTGCGGGTTGCGGTCAATCAGCGGGAACCATGTACTCTGCAGCTGAACCATGATCCGGTGCCCTTTTTTAAAGGTATGCAGCAGGTCCTGCAGCTCAAAGTTTACCGGTGTTATTTTACCGGGCACAAATGGTTCGGGATGGTCAAACCCGTTGCGGAACTTACCGCGCATGGCTTCACTGCGCACCATCTGCTGATAGCCGGCCAGCTGAACGCCTTTACCGGTCCATTGATTATTTGAAGCAGTATCTGGATATACATCCAGTACCTTTACCACCCAGTCTGCATCAGTACCGGTAGTAGCCACTTTCAGGTCTGCCCAGATATTGCCTGCCAGGGTAATATCCTGGTCCAGTACATCGGTCTGGTAACTCAGCACATCTTTGCGTCCGGAGAGGAACCGCTGGTCTGCCGTCATGTATTCACGGTCCATATCCATACTTTTCCCCGCCAGGAAAGGCACCGGATTGGCAGGATCTGATACGTATTCATCATAACTATCGGCACTGCCGTCAGGTTTATTAAATGATAACCTATGCCCCGGCAGGAGGTACAGCTGCTTTTCTTCAGCTTCCTTCGGTGGCCATGTCTTGTAACTCCTCCACTGGTTTTCACCGGTTTCAAAGGCACTTACCTTGGGCAGGTCGAGCGCCGTGCCCTTCAGGTAATGGCTAAAGAATTTAAACTCGATGTTTTCCCTGTAGACCGGTGCTGTTGCTCCTCCAAAGCCGATATCGCCTAAATGATCTCCATTTCCGCGTGCCCATCCTCCGTGTACCCAGGGGCCCATCGCAAAATATACGGGTGTGGCGGGGTTTTCCTTTTGCAGGGTCTGGTAGGTATGGATAGCGCCATACAGGTCTTCAGCATCATACCATCCGCCGGTTACCAGCACTGCAGTTTTAATATCATGAAGATGCGTCAGCACATTGCGGTCTTTCCAGTGCTGGTCAAAATTTGGGTGATCAAGCATTTCGTTCCAGAGCCTGATCGTATCCTTGTAGTATTTCACATTCGTATTTTTAACCGGCCCCATTTTCAGGAAAAAATCATAGCCGTCATCTGTACCGGGTTCAAATTCTTTCCCCCGGCGCTGTGTTGGCTGCCCATCCTGGCGGTTGGTAAACCCGGGGTAGAACCCAAAGTTGGCTACGAGCATAAAGGCCCCGTTGTGAAAAGCATCGTCACGGTAAAGATCTGCTATCGGTGCCTGCGGGGAAGCCGCTACGAGTGCGGGGTGACGGCTCAGCAGCGCAGTGGTGGTATAAAAGCCCGGATAGGAAATGCCCCATGCCCCAACTTTTCCGTTATTTTCTGGCACATTCTTCAGGAGCCAGTCAATTGTATCATAGGTATCTGTACCTTCGTCAACATCCTTATTTGTAGGGTGTTTTTCAAGTTCCGGAGTCATCTCCTCGTAAATACCCTCGCTCATCCAGCGCCCGCGTACGTCCTGGTAAACGAAGATATAACCGTCATGCAGAAACTCTGAGGATGGGCCCAGTGCTGTTTTATACTTATCCGGTCCATATGGAGCTACGCTGTAGCAGGTACGCTGCAGCATCACCGGGTATTTCAGTGACCGGTCTTTAGGGACGTACACTGCAGTGAACAGCTTTTTCCCGTCCCGCATCGGAATCTGGTATTCAAACTTGGTGTAACTGGCTTTAATATAGTCGGCATCTTTCAGCCCGCCCTGTCCAAAACACGTAAAGCTGATGAAATAAAAAGCAATAAATATATACTTGATCATAATTAGTTTCCTAAGGAACACAAAAAACGGGAATGGATTCTTATTTTTATTTATTGTTGAAAAAAAAATGGCAGAAACTCAATATTGTTACAGCAAATAAAGCCATTAGTTTTTTACATGTTATACTTTCGTTCTCTTAAATCTGAAAACTCTCTTATGAAACCAATAACTACCTGTTTATTGATCTTCTCGCTTTTCTGCGGAAGTACATTTGCCCAAGCCCCTGCAGCAAACAGCTATGCCAGGGATCATTTCACCAAAAAAGACGTTTACATTACGATGAGGGATGGCAAAAAGCTTTTCACCTCTATCTATAGCCCTAAAGATGCGTCAGCAAAAAAGAAGTACCCTGTGATCATGCAGCGTACCTGCTACAGCATTGCACCCTATGGCGAAGACCAGATGCCGGCAAGGCTGGGCCCTTCAGAGATCATGATGAAGGAAGGTTATATCTTTGTTTACCAGGACGTCCGCGGCCGTTATAAAAGTGAAGGTACCTGGACAAATATGACGCCGGTGATTGACAATAGAAAAAGCAAAAATGATGTGGATGAAGGCTCCGACACTTATGACACGATTGACTGGCTGGTAAAAAACGTAAGCGGAAACAATGGCCGCGTGGGCCAGTGGGGTATCTCCTATCCCGGATTTTATACCGCTGCCGGCATTCTCTCCAATCACCCTGCGCTAAAAGCATCATCACCACAGGCACCCATCTCAGATTTCTTCTTTGATGATTTCCATCATAACGGATCGTTCCTGGAAAGTTATATTTTCACCTACCCTGTGTTTGGCGTTCAGAAGACGGATACCACGAGCAAAGCCTGGTATAACGGCCAGTCTATCAAAAAGACCTCTGCAGATGGTTACCAGTTCCTGCTGGATGTTGGTCCCTTAAAAAACTTCAACCAGTGGTACAAGGATAATTTCTTCTGGCAGGAAACGATGAACCATCCCAACTATGATGAATTCTGGCAGAAACGCTCGTTGCCAAAACATTATGGCAAAGTAAAACCGGCAGTAATGCTTGTAGGCGGCTGGTATGATGCGGAAGACCTGACAGGCCCGCTGGCTATCCACAGCGCAATCAAAAAATCAGATCCAACAGCTTATAATACCATTGTGATGGGCCCGTTTGGACACGGCCGCTGGTCTCGCGAAACCGGCCATACGCTGCATTCAAACGTGTATTTCGGAGACAGCATTGCCACTTTTTACCAGAAAAACATTGAGGCCAAATTTTTCAACCACTTCCTGAAAGGCTCAGGGGATAAAAATTCGGGGCTCCCAAATGCTTACATGTACAACACAGGAAAAAAAGACTGGGAAACATTTGACCAGTGGCCTGCGGCTAATGCCAGCCACCAGAAACTTTTCCTGGGGAACGACGGGAAGATCACATTTAGTCAGCCCGCAACCGCAGGCTCGGTTTCCTTCATCAGCGATCCTATGAAACCAGTTCCTTATACAGAAGACAATACCACTACTGAAGGATTTACACCGCATAATTACATGAGTGAAGACCAGCGTTTCGCCGGGCGCAGACCAGATGTACTGGTTTTCCAGACTGATATCCTCAGTGACGATATCACTTTAGGCGGTGAGCTCCTGTCGCACCTTAAAGTAGCCACCACAGGTACTGATGCAGACTGGGTGGTAAAACTGATAGATGTATACCCAGGCGATGAACCGAACCACCCTTATCTTCCCAACAAGAACATCCTGATGGCCAATTACTGGCAAATGGTACGGTCTGAGATCATGCCCGGAAGGTTCCGTAACAGCTTTGAAAAACCTGAAGCCTTTGTGGCCAACCAAAAAACGGAGGTCAGCTTTAAACTGCAGGATGTACTGCATACCTTTAAAAAAGGGCACCGTATAATGATCCAGGTACAAAGCACAGCCTTCCCGCTGTTTGCACGTAACCCTCAGAAATTCTTGGCAAATCCGTACCAGGCTGAACAGAGTGACTATATTACTGCAACCCATACTGTATTTAATGATAGTTATATTGATGTCGAAGTGCTGAAATAATCGGATATAATTATCGTTATACACTAAATTTATAAGCAGTAAAATGATTTAACATGATCTGATATAAAAAGATCATGTTAAATCATCACCCATAAAACCAAATATCCACTGATGAAAACAGCTGTTCAATATTGTCAAAAAATAACGTTGCTGATACTTTTGTGCCTAATAGCCGGCTTCTCCTCAGCCCAGCAGAAGATACGTGTGGTGATCGCAGGGTTGAACCATGACCATATCCACAATATTTTACATGAGTATAAAGACGGTAAGGTCATTGTGGTTGGTATAGTAGAACCCAGCAGGCAATTGCAGCTCAAGTTCAGCAAACAGTACCAGCTGCCGGATTCACTGTTTTATACCGACTTAAAGCAATTGCTTATCGCAAAGAAACCGGATGCCGTACTGGGTTATAATGCTGTGGCAGACCATCTTGCCATAGTGCAGATCTGTGCCCCCCTGGGAGTGCCTGTAATGGTTGAAAAACCACTGGCGGCCACCCTGCAGCAGGCAAAACAGATTGAAGCCCTGTCGCTGAAATACAAGGTTAAAGTGCTGACCAATTATGAAACCACCTGGTACTCATCTTATCATGACGTTTACCATACGGTGAACGGTGAAAGCATTGGAAAGATAAAAAAGATGGTAGTTCATGACGGGCATCAGGGACCAAAAGAAATTGGCTGCAGCCCTGAATTTTTAAGCTGGCTGACCGATCCTGTAAAAAACGGAGCTGGCGCGATGAATGATTTTGGCTGTTACGGTGCCGATCTGATGACCTGGCTGATGAAGGGCCACCGGCCAATAGCCGTAACTGCCATCGCAAGGCACTATAAACCGGAGGTTTATCCTAAAGTGGAAGACGATGCAACGATCCTCGTTGAATATCCCGGGGCAACGGGTTTAATTGAAGCCTCCTGGAACTGGCCGTTCTCTATCAAAGACCTGGAGGTATTTGGCGAAACCGGTTATCTGCATGCGCTGGACAATACCAATATCCTGAGCAGGATGCGTGAAAACAAAGTCAGCACCAAAAAGGCGGCTCCGCTGGACGCCCCTGTTAGCAACCCAATGGTGTACCTGGCGGCTGTACTCAAAAATGAGGTACCCGGCACTGACGACCTGTCGTCTTTGAAATACAACATGATCGTAATGGAGATTCTTGATGCGGCAAAAAGATCTGTTGCAAGCGGAAAAAGAATAGTTCTGTAACAGGTGTCTTTCCCCTCCCATAGGGTGCCATGACGCCTGCAGGCCAGCAGTGTGAACTCATCCCGGTGGAAGAGCTGTGCCGTTCATTCTTGAGTCACACCGGCCGGCTCCTGTATCCTGGGTGTGGGTTGGGAAAGGATTAAACCTGAATTACAGGTTCATATACACATGTAACTCACTCCCAGCGCACAGTCAGCTTACAGCAGGCGGCCGGCCTCAGTTAACAATGCCCTTTATACGCAGCCATTCTGAACAAAAATTTCTTCCGGCTAAAGGTAATAAACGTTATATTCGTTTAAAAATAACGAAACGCTCTCATGGCTATCCCTATCAAAGCAATAATCACTGGAACAACCGGTATGGTTGGCGAAGGCGTACTTCATGAATGCCTGTCAGACCCTGCTATTGAGGCTGTCCTGATCATCAACAGGAAGGCCTCTGGTTTTTCAGATCCGAAGCTGACAGAGATCATCCATCCTGATTTTTATGATTTTTCTGCTATTGAAGATCAGCTCAAAGGTTATAATGCCTGTTTTTTCTGTCTGGGAATCAGCTCGGTAGGAATAAGCAAGGAAGATTACTACCGGGTAACCTACACCCTCACCCTGCATGTTGCCCAAACACTGAGCAGGCAAAACCCGGATATGACTTTCTGTTATATCTCCGGGGCCGGCACAGACAGTACAGAAAAAGGGAGCAGCAACTGGGCAAGGGTAAAAGGGAAAACGGAAAATGACCTGATGAAACTATCCTTCAGACAGGTATATGCATTCCGGCCGGGTTTCATCAAGCCCACCAAAGGGTTGTCTAAAACACATGCTTTCTACAAATATATCACCTGGTTATTTCCTCTTGGCCGCATGATCTATCCTTCGGGCTTCTGCACTATGAAAGAGCTGGCGAGGGCAATGATCCGCGTTGTGGGCCTGTCCGGCGGCAAACGCCCTGTTGAAGGAAAGGAAATCATCAGCCTGGGAAAAGAGTAGTCTCTGGATGAAGTAACAGCGGTTAAAGCGAAGGCTAAGCCAGCAGTTTTCTCAGCAGTTCATAGAACCTGTTGTTATTGGAGATCATCAGGCTGTAGTCTACAATCAGGTAGATGTTTGTATCCGGCCCGTACTTTATCCTCAGCGGTTTCCAGAACATCCCGAGGCTGTTTACTGAAGCGGCCGGAAAAACGTCATCAAATCCCATATACAGATCCTTGATGTCAGCAATGGGGATCATCACGCCCCCGTCTCCATCAATACGGATCGCCCTTTCTGTCAGGAAAATTTTTCCCTGATATTTGGATAAAGGAGGAACGGAAGAAAAATGCCTGCCTGTATACCCTTCAGAGGCCTCCATCCCAATGATATCCGTACCATAAGCCCAGTGCGCAGTACCTTCGTAAATTGTATTTTCCATTTCTTTGCCAGTAAAATTAGGTTCCGGGCATACGCCCTGTTTAAGTCTGTATGTGCGTTGCGGCTGTATAACCAATAAACCCCGCATATGTTCAAAATGAAAAATAAAAATTATATGCAGTTATCCGGGCATTTCCCCGAGGGCAAAATTGTTACAATAATAATCCCGGCGACAGGCAAATGTGAATCAATATTGATTAAATTTATTTGATAGAAACCGATACACTTCACCTATGAAATACAACCTGACAATATTCATGATCATATGCTGCAGTAGCTTTGCCATACCTGCCCAAAGCCAGCAGTCAGCTGCCCTAACACGCGTAACTACCTCCAACGGTATTCTGGAAGGTACCGTTGAGCGCTCCGGCATTACCAGTTTTAAAGGTATTCCCTTTGCCCAGCCCCCGCTGGGTGAACTGCGATGGAAAGAACCCCAGCCGGTGCAGAACTGGCAGGGCATACGTAAAGCCGACCACTTCGGGAACAGGGGGATGCAAAAACCGGTGTTTGGCGATATGGGCTTCAGGGCTGACAGCGCCAGTGAAGACTGCCTGTACCTGAACGTATGGACACCTGCCCGTTCTTCAAAGGAAAAACTGCCTGTACTGGTCTATTTTTATGGCGGCGGACTGGTTGCCGGTGATGGTTCTGAACCGCGGTATGATGGCGAGCAAATGGCAAAAAAAGGAATAGTTACCCTAACCGTCAATTACCGTCTCGGCATCTTCGGTTTTTTCTCGCATCCTGAACTGACAAAAGAATCGCCCCATCACGCCTCAGGCAACTACGGTTATCTGGACCAGACTGAAGCCCTGAAATGGGTGAAGAAAAATATTGCGGCTTTTGGCGGTGATCCGTCACGCGTTAGCATCGCTGGGGAATCTGCAGGTTCAATCTCAGTGTTCGCACAAATGGCTTCCCCACTCTCCAAAGGCCTGTTTGCAGGTGCCATCGGAGAAAGCGGTGCTGCCATCTTTCCTACCCTTGCCCCTGTTCCCCTTGCTACAGGAGAAACCAGAGGTACCGAATTTGCGGCAAAGATGGGGGCTGCTTCACTGGCCGACCTGCGTAAGCTGCCCGCCGGCAAACTGCTTGATATGGCCTACCAGAACAACATGGGAGGCGCAACCACCACTGTTGACGGATATTTCTTCCCTGAGCTGCCGGTGAAAACATTTGCTGAAGGCCGGCAGGCCCCGGTACCCATCCTGGTAGGCTGGAATTCAGCAGAGGTATCCTACCAGTTTATCCTCAAAAACGCAGCACCAACACTTGAAAACTATACCAAAACATTAAAGGAACTCTACGGAGAAAAAAGCGGCGAAGTTTTAAAACTCTATCCGGCCACTACAGAAGCTGAAGTGATCCGGTCAGCAACAGCATTGTCCAGTGACAGGTTTATTGCCTACAGCACCTGGAAATGGGCAGACCTGCACAGTAAAACCGGGACAAAGCCCGTATACCGCTACCTCTTCTCCAAATCCAAGCCACCGATGACCGAAAGCATGAAAAATGCGGTTCCGGGTCTTGCAGGAGGCATCACGAAAGGAACCACCAGCACTACTGCCGCAAAACCTGCAGTACCCGCCGGCGCACCCCATGCCTTTGAAATTGAATACGCAATGGGCAACCTCCACTACAACAAAGTATACGCCTGGACGGCAGACGACGAGAAAGTGTCTGACACCATGCTGGAGTACTTCGCCAACTTCGTCAAAACCGGCAATCCAAACGGCCCCAAATTACCAAAATGGCCTGAGATCAGGAGCAACCAGCAGGTAAACTACATCAACCTGGATGTCAATACCAAAGCTGAAGTGGAAACCGATCGGGCCCGCTACCTGTTCCTGGATAAAGAATATGGAAAATAGGACGCCCCGTTGATGGGCCCGTCATGCTGAGGGAGTAATAGGCCACCATGCTATTAGAATAAGGATATTGAGAATTAACAAGCCGCAATGCTATAGCGAACCTTACATGCCACCATGCTACAGGATAACCTAAAAAAAAATGAATATTGGTGGAGATGCCTTCTCTGCTGCGCTTCAGCAGCAGGCAGCATCTCCACCAATATTCATTTTTTTCAGCGAAGCCAGAATAACTTAAGCTACTAACAAGAGGAATAACTTAGGTTTCTGATAAACAGATTAGCAATGGCTTCTGACAACCAGATTAAGCAATTACTGCTAACCTGTTAAAAATTAATCTTATCATGTTTCCCTGCATCAGGCTGCTCGCCGGTAACAATCGCTTTCAGCAGACTAAAAGCAAGCACTATCTTTGACGAGCTACCATCCCAGTACTCGGCAGATTCAGGTGTAACCCTGATCAGTATCAGTCTCGGGTCTTCAATCCCGTCAGGAAACCATGCTTTAACAGGTGCGGAAAAATATGCTTCCTTTCTCACCCTGTCATCCACCAGTTCAGCTTTACCGTTAACGGTGATATATGTATTGTCAGAGGGGCTGCTATAACCTAAAGTTACCTGGTTGTCCTTTGATATCTCTGTAGATTTCGGCGAGTACTCATTGGTAAAGAACCAGATACTTCCATCCTCTTCAACTTTGGCTGTAGCCATTGGCCGGCTGGAAAATTCATCTTTAGCAGAAAGTGTAGTGAAGATACAGATCCTCACTTCTTCAATTTTACTTTTTAATATTTCAATATTTTTCTCGTTTTTCATGTCGAATGTTTTCCTACTAAACATCCTGCTGCTGAATTTGTTTTCTACGGACCTATAAGCTGATATAAGCGATGATCTTACCGAGGTACTCCTGATCAACGCTGTCGAAGTGAGAGAGCGCTGCGCTGTCTGCATCAAGCACCCCTACTACTTCCCCATTTTTCAGCAAGGGCAATACGATCTCTGATCTTGAGGCCGAGCTGCATGCGATATGCCCGGGGAACTGATCCACATCGTCCACAATAAAAGTTTTGGCTTCGAGCCATGCTGCACCGCAGACCCCTTTGCCTTTCCTGATACGGGTACAGGCAACCGGCCCCTGGAAAGGCCCCAAAACCAGTTCCTCATTTTTTACCAGGTAAAAGCCGATCCATAACCAGCCGAACTGTTCCTTTAGCGCCGCTGCTATATTTGCCAGGTTTGCGGTAAGGTCGTCCTCGCCACTGATCAGTGCTTCGATCTGCGGCAACAGGGACTGGTACTGCTGTTCTTTACTTTCACTTTTTATAATTACTAAATCTTCTGCCATTGTATTGTTGCGGGTAATATGTAATGTTAAAATTACGGAATTGCTTATACAACCAGGTAAAACATGCGTAATATTGTTAGATTTGGCAGGCTAATACCAAGGAATTTAACAGACATCAATGAGAGTAATTGCAGAACTGCCGCATCCCGAATGTAAGATAACTTTGTTCAATATGAACCAGAAGTATATTGTAAAATTTGAACAGGGAACATTAGAACAAAGCTATAAATTGTCAGAACTTGACCTTAGCGGAGGGGGAGCAAATGAGATCTTCCAGATCCTTGATGAGGACTTTATTGCAACCGTTGTGGAAAGATTTAAGGCCATGCGGACAGATTTTTCAGCAGCCTACAAAAGGCAGCAGTATTAATTTACATAAATCCTATAACTAACTGTAGGACAGGCTAAAATTCAGTTAAACAATATTTTATTTTGTATTTGAGAGTCAATTGAACACTTTGCGGTATTCAACAATAAAGCGTTAATTGATGATGATGTCAATAATAATCAGGAATACAGCATATTAACCTATATTGGAAAATTATATTTTGCAGGTCAAATCAGCCAAATATTGATTTGTTTTTTGAAATATAGCTGAATATTATTACACATTATAAACACAGGCTAAGCGCTAAACAGTACAGGAGTGACTGTATTTAAACATTAACTTAACCTTGCTGTTGTATCTTGTACACCACAACCTTATCCATGAAAATTTACTTCCGCGCTCTGTTTACAATTACCCTTCTCTTATCATTTTCAAGACCATCATTTTCACAGGACGCTCCCCTTCGCATCGATAAGTTTTACACCATGAGCGGATTTGGATTTTCCATTCCCACCGGTGGAAGTGCTGCATTTATGCGGCCAAAATTCTCTACCACGATTGGAACAAACATTGGTCTTGGGGATGGGCATTTATTCCTGTACCCGAAGTTAAGCCTTCATGTGTTTGGCTACGACAATTCATTGATTGGAAAGAATTCCAATTACGAACTGGAAAAGGGACGCTCGAGTACCTACCTGTTGAACGTAGCCTTAGGTTACCGTAAGATCATCCGGAATTTTGCCTTCTACGGCTTTTTAGGCGGCGGCGGAGGGTTTGTACTTACGCCGAGGGTGATGGTGAACCAGGAGACCAATATGGCCGTCTTAAACAACAAGACCAATCACATGGGAGTCATAGAACCGGGAGCAGGAATGGAGTACAATATCGGAGGTGCCAACGTGTTTATAGAAACCAGCTATATGCATGGCATTGGCGACATTGGGGACAGGCCTTTCAATGCGGTTCCAGTCACTATCGGCATTAAACCCAATTTAAGCAGGGTATTCAGGAAAAAGAAATAGTTGCGTATATCAGGCTTCTTCCATCAGGGAAGCCTCCATTGCTGAAGAAGCCTCGCTGATAAATTTGAGGATGTTGAAGCGAAGTATGATACATTCATTTTCCTTGCTTACTTCCAGGACTCCGCCATTCTTTTCCACAAAATCACGGCAGAGATGAAGGCCAAGGCCAACTCCCCGCTCATTGGAAGTACCATAAGAAGACTCATTCCTTTCTTTGTGTATCAGCCGGTCTATGTTGATGGCATCGGAAATCGGATTGCATACGTCCACGTAGATAAAATTGGAATTGCCCCAGATCCTGATATGGATGTAATAACCCAGCGGCGTGAACTTGATCGCATTGTCGATCAAATTGCGCATCACGAGATTGATCTGGTTCAGATCTGCAAATACATCAGCATCATCTTCCACCATAACCTCTGTTCTGATATTCTTTTTCCGGATCAGCGGCTGATAAACGAGCATCAGGTCTTCTACCATTACCCGCATATTGAACCTCGATGGTGAGGTGATAATGCCCTTCATCTGGCTTTGTGCCCAGTACAGGAGGTTATTCAATGTGTTATGGATATTGTCCACACTTTTGCGGCTCTCATTCAGCAGCTTTTTGACATCGTCAAAGGTAAGCAGGTTCATATCATTGAGCGAGAAAAGGCTGATCAGGCTGTTGAAGGGGCTTCTCAGGTCATGTGCAATGATAGAAAAGATCCTCGTTTTGTCTGCATTGGCTTGTTCAAGGGATTGCACCAGTTTCTTCAGGGCTCTGGTGCGTGATTCAACGATCTTTTCCAGGCGTTCGTTCTGGCTGCCGATCAGGTAAAGGTTCTCTTCCTGTATTTTGAGCTGCTCTGCCTGGCCCTGCAGCCTTAACTTCTTCATCTCCCGGAGCCTGTCACCCAGTGCCAGGGATAGCAAAAGCAACTCAAAGATAAAACCCAGCGGCATGAGGTGGAAGGACGATTCGTTATACGGCAGGAACCCCGCGAGGCAGAGTACCATCCACACCGTTGTCAGGCATACAAAAGACCATGCAAGAACATAATACAGCGCAAGTTTATAGCCCTGTATGTAAGCCGTTATGCCCAGCCCCAACAGGGTAAGGGTTGTAAATGCCGATAGAAACTGCGAGATATCAGATCCTATCGCTTTATATCCAAACACCGATATCACGATCAGCACACTCCAGGCGGCCGAAAGTGCCTGGATCAGCTTCACAGACCAGGGTAATATTTCCTTCAGATTCAGGAACCTGTAAGAAAAAGCTATACCGGCCACGGAGCCTATGCCAAGGAAGATGTGCGGATGGGTATTGATGTAGTGCCTTAAATTTTCACCCAGCAGATAGCTGTATCCGCGGAAATAAAAGATAAGGAAAATGAACAGGGCCAGTATGCGGATACTGTAATATAAATAAGTGAGATCCCTGGATTTGACGTATACTGATACATTGAAGAGCAGTAGTGCCAGCAGGATGCCGATGCTGATCGCTTCAAAACTATCAATGGCATTGATGCCAGCAATCAGCTGTTGGGAGAGGGCAATTTTGAGAGGTGCAAAAAGGATGTTGTCCGTTCTTAATCTCAGGTAAATGGTCTCTTTTTTACCGGGATAGCTGCTGGCAGGTAAACTGAAGATATAGTTGTTGGCAGTGATTACTTTAGGGTTCGGCGGGGCAGTGCTGCCGGAATGTATCCTGCTGAATTTACCGGCGCTGTCCTGTGCATAGAAGTCTATCTCTTCAATACTGGAGATATCCAGGATCAGGAAGGCATTCTCGCGGCTTTGGTTGATATAACTGCACTTTACCCAATACGCTGCACCGGTATTACCAAAATTCAGCACGTCGCTATTTGGTTTCAGGAATTTGTGCTGCTGATCGGCCTTGATGACCTCCCCCAGTGTCAGGCGTCTGCCGTTATCCCTCAGGTAAGTAACAGATCTTCCCAGACTTGCATAAGGTAGATCTTTTCCAATAACGATTACTTCGCCCTGCGCTGCGCCGGTAACAAGAAAAAGGAGGAGAATCGTTAGAGAACGCATCAAATTATGTGTATGTAACAAATGTAATGAATTACACCAATATTGATCGGGGTATTTTGGCCCTAATTTAACGGGTATTTTAGGCACAAAAAAAGCCCGTCTGATTGATCAGGCGGGCTTTTTTCGGGAGAGTAAAGATTAAGAGAACACCGGGTCGGTATCCATCTCGAAATCTTCATCACGAAGGTAGATCACCTCCATACTCTTTTCGTAGTTCGTAGATTTCTTTGAAAAGAAGTCATGCTGCGTAGTTTCACCGTTTAATCCGTTTAGTACAATGGAGTTAATGGCCTTCACTTCAAAAATTTCTTCAAATCCTAAGTTCATCATGGCCTTGTTCGCATTGTACCGGATATATTCCTTTACGTCAGCGGTAAGCCCTACTTCAGTATATAACTCATCGGTATATTTCAGTTCGTTTTCGTAAAGCTCCATCAGCAGTTCTGTCAGTTCGGCTTTGCTTTTTTCAGGATCAGGAAGTTTTTTGTAAACATCCTGCGCCAGCAGGCCAACAAAAACACCGTGAATGGACTCGTCGGCCACGATCTTTTTAATGATATCGGCACTGGCAACCATCTGCCCCTGCCCGGATAACCACAGCGGCATAAAGAAACCGCTATAGAACAGGAAGGTTTCCAGCAGTACTGACGCGGCAAGGCCCATGAACAAGGTTTCGTTGCTCACATTGTCGGCATCCAGGTGCCTGTAATATTTATCTATCGTTGCAGCCTTAAACTGAAGCAGCTTATTGTTTTCTACCCACTCGAACAGCTCATTGATCTCAGCCGTGGTGGCCACGGTGGTAAAGATTGTGGAGTAGGATTTGGCGTGGATAGCCTCCATCATACACATGAATGACAGTACGGCTTTATTCTGCAGTCCGTCAATATGGTCCAGCAGCTTTGGCATCCCTGTATGGCTCTGCAGCGTATCTAACAGCGTGAGGCCGCCTAATGCTCTCTTATAAGCCTCCTGGATTTCAGGAGGAAGTGTTTTCCAGATATCAATATCCTTTGAAGGGATATATTCGGTATCAACCCAGAACTGTCGCAGGTTCTGCTCCCAGAACATGCCCGCATAGTCATTCTCAGGTGTATTCCAGTTTACTGCTTTATAATTGCTCATCTTTTTGTTTCTTAATTATTGGTTTACACTGAACAAGACACACATTCATCAATACCGGCTTTACGGGTACGGGTATAATAAAGTGATTTTAAGCCCATCTTGTGTGCATAGATGTAATACTTTGCAATATCCCGCGTGGTGTCTTTCGTATTTGTATGCAGGATGGTAGAGATACCCTGATCCACATGTTTCTGAATCACTGAGATCAGCCGGAGTACATTCTTCTGATCCATATCGTATGCAGATTTGTAGAAGAAGTAATTGTCGTTGTTCAGATAAGGCATTGGATAATATGTGGTACTGTCTCCGTATTCCCTTACTTCTATCACATCCACCACAGGCATTACAGATGCCGTGGCATTCATAATGTATGATGTAGACTGGTTAGGGGCAATAGCAAGCCTGTACGCATGGAAGATACCGTGTTCTTTTACCTCATTCATCAGTTGCGTCCAGTCGGCCGCAGTTGGGATCTCTACCCCCTCAAACAGGGCAGCGATCTTCTCATTTACAGGAACGATATCCTTAGCAATATACGGTGTAAAGTAATTTCCATTTGCATATTCCGAAGCTTCGAAGCCTACAAAGGTTTCTTTCCTTTCCCGGGCAATCTCCATAGAGCTTTGCAGCGAATAGAAATTCACCATCATAAAGAATACATTACAGAAGTCCAGCGCTTCCCTGCTTTCATACATGATGAAATTCTTGGCAAGGAAACCATGCAGGTTCATTGCACCAAGGCCTACACTGTGCAGCTCTTTATTTGCTTTCTGAACAGAAGGCACCATTGCGATGTTGGTGATGTCTGAAACGATAGTAAGCGAGCGCATGGCTGTTTTTACCGCTTCTTTGATCCTTTTGTTGTCCATTACCGTTGCAATGTTCAGTGAGCCGAGGTTGCAGGAGATGCCGTAGCGGATTTTATCTTCGGTACCGTAGATCTCAATATCAGATACATCTGAGATCTGCATGATCTCTGTACAGAGGTTGGAGAACTTCACGTTTCCGATGTCCTTCAGTGCATGGCTTCTGTTTGCATTGCCTTTGAAGAACAGGTACGGGTAGCCGCTTTCTTTTTGTGTCTGCGCAATTTTCACCATCAGGTGGCGTGCATTCACTTTTTTCTTTTTCACTGCAGGATTGGTGACCAGCTCTTCGTACATCTCGTCCATATCCATCTCATCCAGGTATTTGCCATATTGTTTTAATACCGTATGGGGATGGAAAAGGTAGCAGGCTTCATCTTTTTCTGCAAGCTCCATGAACTTGTCAGGAACGACCACACCGATTGAAAGTGATTTGATCCTTACTTTCTCATCTACATTGATCTTTTTACAATCCAGGAATTCCTCAATATCCGTATGAAATACATTCAGGTATACCGCTCCTGCTCCGGGGCGCTGTCCGAGCTGATTGGCATAGGAGAATGTATCTTCGAGGATTTTCATGATCGGAAGTACACCACCGGCGCGGCCTTCCACATCTTTGATGGATTCGCCCCTGGCGCGGATCTTGGACAGGTTGAAAGAAACCCCGCCACCTATTGACGAGAGTTTCATGGCCGAGTCTATTGCGTACCCGATACCGTTCAGATTGTCGCCAATCTCATCCAGAAAACAGGAAACGAGTTCACCTGAACGTTTTTTTCCTGAGTTCAGGAAAGTAGGTGTTGCAGGCTGATATTCCTGGTTGATGAGCATCTCTGCATACTCACGGGCCTGTTGTACATCTCCTCTGGCGAGGAACAGGGACACCGCAACCACGCGGTCTTCATAACGCTCCAGGAACTTCTCCCCGCTGTCATCTCTCAATGCATAACTCTGGAAGAATTTAAAGGCGCTCATGAAAGACTGGAACCTGAATTTCTTTGCATATACCATGTCATATACTTCCTGCATCTGCTCAAAGGTATACCACTGGTAAAAGTCTATATAATATTCCTGTTCAATCAGATAGTCGATCTTCTCTTTCAGCGTATAAAAGAAAACAGTGTTTTTGTTGACATAGTCAAGAAAATAAGAACGGACGGCATCCTTATCTTTATCGAGGCTGAATTCGTCGTCGTTTTTAACCATGATCTCGTTGTTAAGCAAGATCCATTTTTTAGTTACCATATATTTTAGCCCTCTATATTATCTATAAATTTTTGAATGTCTGCCATGGTGCCCGAAAGCTCGAACTGCATCAGTACCGGCAGTTTAAACTGGTCAGAGATCTTTGTTGCTGCGAGCCCGTAATTTGGGCCCCAGTTTTTATTGCCACTAGAGGTTACCGACTTGATCATACTGCTGTTCTCTTCCAGAAAACGAAGCGTAGAAAGCGGCACTTCTCCGAACCCGGTGGTATAAGTGATCAGGTGACCTGCGTGCACCGGCCTGAAGGAGGCGTCGATCTTCTGAACACTCCAGTCCCGGTGCATCTTCAGCCGGTTTACAAAGCGTTCAACATTCCCCGTTTTACTATCGTAATAAATCCAGGTCATTGCCTTCTGTGCTTGAATGCTTAACTTGCCAGTAAGGCAGATAATTCTTCGGGTTTAAAACCAATCACGCGCGAAAGCTCCTGCTCCTGCTCCAGCAGGATTACCGTAGGGACCGAACGGACACGGAATTGCATAGCCAGTTCAGGCTGGTTGAATGGATTGATCGTTTCATAAACAATACCTTTTCTGTCCAGGTATTCTGAAACCATATTGCAAGGATTGCAATCGTCTTTTTCGAATTTGATGATTCTTTTTGTGCTCATTTGCGAAGGTTTTTTTAACTAAATCAGCCCTCATGCCGACCTATTTTAGCGGAGATCAAAAATGCAAATTTCAGCTTAGACAGATTCTAAATGTTATCAACACCAGTGGAAAAGACACCCTGAATTATGACTGATTATTTACTAAAAATTCAATAAAATGGTTATACTCAATATAGTGATGTTTCGCAACGCACTCGGAAAAAGAGATTTGCAAAAAAAATATCATATTTGGAAAGACGTCTTAAAGTTGTTAGTAACTCGTTTTAGCAACTGGTAATGTTAGCAAAAATAAATGGGGAAGTTCCTGCGGAAAATGGTGTGAAAACATGTATCGGATAGCTCTTGACGGAATGGTGAAATATGTGCAAAAGATTATGTAAACTGCTGTATTTTAGGAGGTAAATTGCCTGTTGCTTTGGTGGATTGGGATGGTCTGACACCACTTGATTCAGGAAATGATTATCCAGGTGGAAGGGATTGTCTGGCTTCGCTGAAAAGTTGGTATGCTGTATTCCGGCTGCATTAATTTGCTGACGCAAAAGAACGACAAGGCCGGAATACAGCATACCAACTTTTTTAAAGATTATCCTGGGGGATTTTCTAAACAACCGTACTAACCCGGTCGGCCATGCATGGTAACCAGCCGCCCTGCATGGCCGCCCTGCATGGCCACCATGCTATTTGGATAAGCTCCAAAAAAAGGGTATAGCTGTTTCGATGCTGCCGGCTGCGCTTCAGCAGCCGGCAGCATCGAAACAGCTATACCCTTTTTTCAGCGAAGCATGGATAACCTTGACCACCCTGAAAAACCACCCTGAAAAGCATCCTGCAAAAAGCACATCAACCGGTAACGCGCTAAAGAGCCCTCTCCGTGGCCTGATTAGTTGATCGTAATCGTCCTTACTGCTCCATTGGCACCAGTACGGTTACCGCGAAACTGTTTCCTGCGTGCTTCCATTTTCTGGCGGAATTGCTCCTGGGTGATAGGTGTCACCTTTTTGGGAAGGCTCACATCCTTGGCACTGACGTTGCGGAATTCTACGCTCTTGGCGTAAATGTGCGTTCCTTTACCTTCAATTGCCAGTACTGCCCCCTCGGTCCAGAAGCCTGGATTGGGAGAGAAATCAAAGCCCAGGTCATTGGTGAACCAAACATTTGTTTCATCGGTGATCAGCTTCTCCTCATCCATTATTTTACGTTTTATGGTAGTTTTGACGGTTACCTTATGACAGGTAAAACCGAGAATCTTTTTTGTTTCATCCGTTCTGAGGTATTCTATAACGGGTGCAGGCTGCTGCATGCCGAATCCGGTCTGGGAATGGTCACCCAATTTGCCCTGTATAACGAATGTGGTATCGTTCAGGTCAAACACTTCGGACAGCTGGTGATCGGCGAAGCTGTAATAGTAGTCACGGTTTGCCCCTCCAAATCCGCCGAAGCGCATGCCTCCGCCCTGTCCGCCACTGCTGTTGTTACTGTCTTCGGTATCCTCAACCGACATATAACTGGCGTTGTTTGGGTTGAACAGCAGTTCAAAGTTGGTTACCGAGTTCCTGGGCATCCTGGCCAGGGCCTGGTCACTCAGTTTGATGCCATTTGCGGCGGCCATTGCTGCAGGGTCAAAGGTGCTTTCAAATTGGATGGCACCTGATTTTTTTTGCTGGGCCTTCAGCTGGACGGTAAGTCCGAGAACACATATGGAGGCGATTAACAGTGATTTCATTCTATATTAAATTAAACGGGCAAATTTACTTCAATAGTAAACAACGGATTGTTAAAAAACGTTAAAATAAAATTAATATTCTGTGCTTTCCAGCCAGCCGTTTGCCAGTACGTCTGCAAGGTGCATCGTTTTTAAAGCTATGTTATTTTTATCAATATATCCCTGCAGGTGCATGAGGCAGGACAGATCGGTAGAGATGATGTAATCTGCATCCTGATCAAGGGCGTGATTCACCTTCTGCTCGGCCATGGCCGAGGAAATGGCGTCAAACTTCACGGCAAAGGTACCACCAAAACCGCAGCACATATCGGTATCCTTCATCTCCATCATTTCCAGTCCATGTACCTTTTCGAGCAGCAGCCTTGGCTCCTCTTTGATCTTACATTCCCTGAGTCCGCTGCAGGAATCGTGGTATACGGCCTTTCCTTCCAGTTCGGCACCAAAATAATCTTTCTTGAGCACATTGATCAGGAAGTCAGACAGTTCAAAGATGTTTCCCTGGAGCGTTCTGCATTTATTATGGACGGTGGTATTGGTAAATAAATCGTTATAGCCATTTTTCACCATGCCGACACACGATGCCGAAGGTGCAACGATATAATTGGCGTCAGAGAAATCGTTCAGGAACTTTGTCCCGGTTTCTTTTGCCTGTTCCCAGTAACCGGCGTTATAGGCCGGCTGTCCGCAGCAGGTCTGGCCAGGGTTATAGGAGACATCACATCCTGCTTTCTCCAGTAACTTGATCGTGCTGAATGCAGTTTCAGGATAGAGCTGGTCGACAAAACAGGGGATAAATAGTTCTACTTTCATTGATATGTGTTAATGTCCGTTATGATCATTTTTTATGCCGGCACTGCATCAGGCTCTACTTTTCTCAGCAGCAGCAGGAAGATAAGCCCCACTACAAAAAATGCAGCCAGGGCGATCAGTGAATTCTGCATACTGCCGGTAAACTCTTCGATATATCCAAAGCTGAACATCCCTATCACCAGGGCAACTTTTTCAGTGACATCGTAAAAGCTGAAAAACGAGGTATGATCCGGGCTTTCCTGTGGCAGGAACTTGGAATATGTAGAACGGGAGAGCGACTGTATGCCGCCCATGATCAGGCCAACTACGGCAGCCAGGTAATAGAACTGCATTTCCGTTTTGATATAATAAGCTCCGATACAACAGAAGATCCAGATGACCACCACTCCGATGAGCACCTTCACGTTGCCAAAATACCTGCGCGACAGCCAGGACATCAGCATCGCGCCGGGAATGGCTACCAGTTGCAGCAGCAAAATCGTGCCAATTAGTTTTTCCGTTGGCAGATGCAGTTGCTTTTCACCGAAGATGGTCGCGATCAGCATTACCGTCTGCACTCCCATCGAATAAAAGAAAAATGCCGTCAGGAACCTCTTCAGGTAAGGCATATGTTTCAGCTGCTGCCATACTTTCTTAAGTTCGGTAAATCCGCTGGTCAGCCAGCTGGAACCTGCTTTCTGCAGATCAGGGCTTCCCTCAGGCAGTTTCCTGAAGGGGATCTGCGCAAACAGCATCCACCAGATGCCCACCAGCAGGAAAGACAGGCGCGGGGCTTGTGAGCCCGGTGACAAACCAAAGGTAGCCGGGAAAAATACAAATACAAAACAGATGAGCTGCAAAATGATACTGCCCACATAACCGTAGGCATAGCCTTTAGCACTCACCCTATCCTGCTGATCTGGTGTTGCAATCTCAGGAAGATAGGCATTGTAAAAAACCAGGCTTCCCCAGTAACCTATTGCTGCCAGAACAAACAGCACCACACCCAGCTGCAGCGTTTCAATCTCAAAGAAATAGAGCCCGCAGCAGGCCAAACCACCTATATAGGTGAAGATCTGCATAAATAACTTTTTATTGCCCCTGGTATCAGCTATGGATGACAATACCGGGGATAACAGGGCGATCACCAGGAAGGCGAAGGCCAGCGCGTAATTATACAGGGCTGAGTTGATAAACCTCATGCCCATAAAGGTCACGTAGTCAATTGTATTGTTATCCTTATCGGAAGTAATGATGGTATAATAAGCAGGAAATATCGTGGAGGTGATGACCAGATTATAGGCAGAATTTGCCCAATCGAAAAATGCCCATGACCTGATAACCTTTTTATCATTTTTTTGTTCCATGTATAAAGAGAAATTACAGCGTTAATTTACTTTTTCAAGTTTGTAAGTTCCTGTTTTTTTCTCCTCTACATTTTTAGGGCTTCCTTTATAGCTGATGCTTGATGATCCTGTGCTGTTGATCTTCAGCTCATTCAGTACGTTGATCTTTAGTTTGGCCACTCCTTCTAAGGTAAGATCAGATACACCAGTTACAAAATCGAAAGCGGTGAGCTCAACCGCACCTTTACTTTTCAACTGATGTGCTCCAGCCTGCCCCAGCAGTACAATATTCGCAGCGCCGTCTGTAGTAGTGGTCAGCTTCGCAGCGTTCATCTGCATCATCAGCATTGTTGCACCGGAAAGGTCCAGTTCCAGGTCTCCCACGTTGATCAGCGAAGAGGTGTAGATATGACCGGCACCGTCAGACTCAATTTTTTTCAGGGCACCGATGCCTGCACTGATGATGATAGAATCCTTACCGCAATACTGTTTTGCATCCAGTTTCAGGTCCAGTCTGTGGCCGCTTACTTCAGCTTTCACCAGTCCGATCACACTTGAATCTGCCTGTACGTTTACCTTAAAACTGCTGTCCTGGCGCATGACCAGCCGGATGGGGCCGCTCACTTTGATTTCATCAAAAGGTTTAAGGGTGTAATCCCTGGTAGAATGGATGCCCAGATCTTCAATGCATTTGGATTTACATGCAGTAATAAGGACAGGAAAGATCAGTAAGTATAAAAGTTTTCTATTCATCATAATTAAATCAACATTGATCAAAGATAATAGTTTTTGCCGTCTGTTTTAATTTTACCTGCATCAAGGAGTTCCCTGATCCGGCTCAGCTTGTCCTGGTCTGATCCGGTTTTAACTTCCGGCACCAGCTCATCCAGCGGACGCATCCCGGTTTGCAGCAGTGTAGCAATTTCAAAATCGATTTTATCCGTCAGCCCGGCCAGTTCTTCCTGTTTCTTCTCCGCCAGGCAAACATCACATACCCCGCATTTAGCTGCGTTGGGCTCATCAAAATAAGCCAGCAGCTGGATGCTCCGGCATACGGCGGTTCCGGCATAGGCCAGTACGGCGCTGATCTGTTCTGCCTGGATCTTTTTGCGCAGTTCAATATATTTCACATCGGTATCGAGGTGCAGCAGGTCTACCCGCGCCAAAATGTACTGCAGCTGGGGCTGATCAGTTTGTTTCAGATATGACAGCAGTCCCTGGTCCTGCAGGTTGCTCAACTGGCGCACTACGTCATTAAAAGATACACCGAGACGTTTTGCAATATCACTTTCACTGATGGGCGCATAATGGTCAAACATCCCTCCATAGGATCTCAGTACTGTTTTTATCAGCGGGTCATAACCGGAGTTCTCAATCTGAAAACGGTACACATCCTCATTGCCTGCAGTAAAAAGTATGCGTGAGGGCAGGAAGATGTTCTCAGACAATGTGATATACCCGTCATGTTCAAGGAATTTTAATGCGCCGATCGTTTTGATGACGCCCAGCTTAAAGCGCTTGCAGAAATCTGCCAGGTCAAAGCTGAGGCTTACACCAGCGCCGGCACCATAGGCCAGCTGGAAATAAGAACCCAGATGGTGGTAGGTCTTTCTGATTTCTTCCACACTGGGAAAGCTATCTGTATATTTCGCTTTCAGCGCCTGCTGATCAGATCTGTTTGCAAGCAGCACGGCAAAAGAACGCCTTCCGTCCCTTCCGGCACGCCCGGCTTCCTGGTAATAGGCTTCTAGGCTTTCGGGGAGATCAAGATGGACCACGAAACGTACATCAGGTTTATCTATTCCCATCCCGAAGGCATTTGTAGCAACCATCACCCTGATCTTGTTCTGCTTCCAGTCAGACTGCTTGCGGGACCGTTCATCTTTATCGAGGCCTGCATGGTAGAAATCAGCAGCAATCCCGTTCCGCGTCAGGAACAGGGCTACCTCGGCGGTTTCCCTCCTGTTGCGTACATATACCAGTCCGCTGCCTTTGACGTTCTTCACGATGTCTGTCAGTTTTTTGTACTTATCTTCGAGGTCGAATACTACATAACTTAAGTTTTTGCGGGCAAAGCTCTGTACAAACACTTTCGGGTCCTTCAGCTCCAGTTTCTCCTGGATGTCAGTCCTTACAAAGGCCGTTGCCGTTGCAGTAAGCGCAATAAAGGGCACATTGGGGTGGATCTCCCTCAGCGAGCTGAGCTGCAGGTAAGGCGGGCGGAAATCGTATCCCCACTGGGAGATACAATGCGCTTCATCAACCGCGATCAGGTTAACGTTCATGTAAGAGATCCGTGTTCTGACGAGGTCAGACAATAATCTTTCGGGCGACAGGTACAGGAACTTTACCGGCCCGTAGATGCAGTTGTCCAGTAATATATCAATCTCCCTTTTGCCCATTCCGGCATAAATGGCTACCGCATTGATGCCTCTGGCCTTTAAATTCTCTACCTGATCTTTCATCAGGGCGATCAGCGGGGATACCACGATGCAGATTCCTTCTTTCGCCATTGCAGGAACCTGGAAACACAGAGATTTCCCTCCGCCGGTAGGCAGCAGCGCAAGCGTATCCTCCCCGTTCATTACGGCAGCGATGATCTCGTCCTGTAATGGCCTGAAGGAGCTGAAGCCCCAGTATTGCTTTAAAATCTCTAATTCATTCATAAAAGCTATATTCCCTGTGCGATCACAAAACCACAAGCCCAGGCCCACTGGAAATTGTATCCGCCCAGCCAGCCGGTGACATCCACACACTCGCCTCCGAAATACACGCCCGGAAGTTTTTTACATTCCAGGGTCTTTGACGACAACTCTGCGGTATCAATTCCGCCGCGCATAACTTCCGCTTTGTCATAACCTTTATCACCCGCCGGTTTTACCCTAAACAAATGAATGGTAGAATGGATTGCTTCCATTTCAGATTTTGTAAGCGCAGCTACCTGTTTGCCGAGCGGAAGGAATTTGCCCAGCGCATCAGTGAACTTCTTTGCATAATATCTGTTCAACAACGTTGAAAGCAGCGTTTTGCCGTTGAATTTCCTTTCTTCATCAATCAGTGCACTGATATCTTCATGCGGCATCAGGTTGATATTGATGGTTTCGCCTGCACGCCAGTACGATGAAATCTGCAATACTGCCGGCCCGCTGAGCCCCCAGTGTGTAAACAGGATGTTCTCCTCAAAAGAGATCCGTTCATTGCTGATCTCCACAAAAACGGAATTCCCTGATAGCTGCGCATACCAATCCTCATCTTTACCGGTAATGGTCAGCGGAACCAATGCCGGTGCTGTTTCTATAATATTCAGTCCGTTTTTCCGCGCAAACCGCAAAGCAAAATCCGTGGCGCCCATCTTTGGTATAGGAAGCCCTCCGGTAGCGATCACCAGCTTCCCTGTGCTTATGCGGTATTCCTTTCCTGAACGCTGATAAACTACAGTATAACTATTTTCTTCTTTGATAATATCAGTGATATCTGTATCACACCTGATCTCCTGTCCCATTTCCTCACAAAGCCCGGTAAACAGGTCTACTATGGCCTTTGCATTTTTGTCCTCCGGAAAAAGCTGTCCCAAGGTCTTTTCTTTTCCCCGGATGCCGTAGGTTTCAAAAAAACCGATCGTATCGGCCACCGTCCACTGCGTAAAGGCCGATTTGCTGAAGTGTTTGTTACCGGAAATAAACTGCTCATCAGTAGCAAACAGGTTGGTATAGTTACATCTGCCACCTCCCGAGATCAATATTTTGGCACCTGCTTTACTCCCCTTTTCCAGAATAACTACCTTCTTTCCAAGGTATCCCGCCTGTACTGCACACATCAATCCGCAGGCCCCCGCACCAATTATTATAGCATCAGCATCCATCAAATCCGTTTATATTGTTATTTTTGTGCAAAATAAGCATAACTTTTTCATATCGATATGGCAAAACAAATAAGTGATTCAAAATTGGGGATTTTAGGCGGGGGACAATTGGGCAGAATGTTAATTCAGGAAGCCGTTAATTATAACCTGACTACGCTGGTTCTGGATCCTGATACCGACGCCCCCTGTAAAAACATTGCCAATTACTTTGAGTGCGGTTCTATTACCGACTATGATACCGTATATAAATTCGGTAAAAAAGCAGACGTCATCACTATTGAAATTGAGAAAGTAAATATTGAAGCACTGGAGCAGCTTGAAAAAGAAGGCAAAATGGTGTTTCCGCAAGCCCGCGTGATCAGGCTCATACAGGATAAAGGCGTACAAAAACAATTCTTCAAAGAGAATGATATTCCCACCGCCCCTTTTCAGCTGGCCAATACCAAAGAAGACATGCTGCATTCTCATATCGCCTTTCCATACATGCTGAAACAGCGCAAGGATGGTTATGACGGTAAAGGTGTGATGAGAATCAATTCTGCCGAAGATCTGGAAAATGCTTTCGACAGCCACTGTTTGATTGAAGAGATCGTGGATTTCGAAAAAGAGATCGCCGTGATCGTATCCAGGAACTCCAATGGCGACGTGAAGACCTTCCCGATGGTGGAAATGGAATTCAATGCTGAGGCTAACCTGGTGGAATTCCTGATCTCGCCTTCCACTTATCCTGACCACATCCAGGAACGTGCAGAGATCATCGCCAAAAATATCGCTGCTGCCTTAAATGTAACCGGCCTGCTGGCTGTAGAGATGTTCGTGACCAGGGAAGGACAAATCCTGGTAAATGAACTTGCACCACGTCCGCACAATAGCGGGCACCAGACCATTGAGGGCAATTATGTGTCGCAATTTGACCAGCACCTGCGTTCGATATTCAATTTGCCACTGGGTGACACCCGTGCGATCAGCAATGCAGTGATGATTAACCTGCTTGGCGAAAAAGGACATGAGGGTGTGGCCAGATACGAGGGCATGGAAAAGATCATGGCACTGGAAGGTGTTTACATCCATCTTTATGGAAAAAAATACACCAAGCCCTTCAGAAAAATGGGACACGTGACCATCGTAGACCAGAACCGTGAAGCGGCTATTGAAAAAGCAAACTATATCAAAGAAACACTAAAAGTAATATCTTAATGAGCGTGAAAGTAGGCATAATTATGGGCAGCAAGTCTGATTTAAATATCATGAACGACGCAGCAGACATATTAAAAGGATTTGGGGTAGAATTTGAAATGACGGTGGTTTCTGCGCACCGTACGCCGGAAAGAATGTTCAATTATGCCAAAGAAGCTGCCGGAAGAGGATTGAAAGTGATCATTGCCGGTGCAGGTGGCGCGGCACATTTGCCTGGAATGGTAGCCTCCATCACTGTGCTTCCCGTGATCGGCGTTCCGGTAAAATCTTCAAACTCCATCGATGGCTGGGATTCTATCTTATCCATCCTGCAAATGCCCAATGGCATCCCTGTAGCTACTGTTGCCCTGAATGCGGCAAAGAACGCAGGACTGCTGGCAGTACAGATCCTCTCCACTGCCGATGCCTCATTGGCAGAGAAAATGCAGGAGTACAAAGATCAGCTGAGGAAAACCGTCGAGGAATCTGCTGCTGAACTGGAAAATAACTAGTTTAAATTCGGATTCTGAGGAAACCTGCTGATATGCGCATATTTGGGACCGAGGTGAATGATCACCTCTTTCCAAAGTTGCTCTTCATCAGCAGAAAATATCATATCTGAATCGTATTGATCTGATACGATCCAGGTATTTCCTTCAATCTCATCCTGAAGCTGCTGTTCTCCCCATCCGGAATAACCTACAAAGAACTTCACATCCTCATGGGTCACAGCCCCCTGCCCGATCAGCGCTTTCAGTGTTTCGAAATTGCCGCCCCAGTACACCCCTTTTGCAATCTCTTCACCATCCACAATCCTGTCCGGACAACGGTGGATGAAATGTATCGTGTCTGTAGCCACAGGCCCCCCATAAAATACAGGAAAATTTGTTGCTCCGATATCAGCGATCAGATCGTCCACCATGAGGAGGCTCGGATGGTTGATTACAAATCCAAGTGTTCCATTATCACCATGTTCCGTTAACAAAACGACAGATCTGGCAAAGTTGGGATCGCTTAGAAAGGGTTCAGAAATAAGCAGTTTCCCTGCTGAAGGTGCGAGTTGACTTATCATTCCGAAAAATACTGATAATTTTAAAAAAACTAAAACCTATTTTTGCTGAATGGAGCTGACTAAAGAAAGTATTCAAAATTTGAGACAGGATTACCGCGCTGCAACACTCGCAGAAGCGGATATTGACCAAAACCCTTTTACACAATTTGGCAAATGGTTTAAAGAGGCGCTTGAGGCGCAGCTACCTGAACCAAATGTGATGACACTGGCCACGGCAGACCTCTCCGGAAAACCTTCCGCGCGCATCCTGCTGCTGAAAGGATTTGATGAAAACGGATTTGTATTTTATACCAACTATGCCAGTCAGAAAGGCCGTGAGCTGCAGGAAAACCCGCAGGCGGCAATGGTTTTCTTCTGGGCAGAACTTGAGCGCCAGGTACGCATAGAAGGAACAATCGTCAAGGTATCACCGGAGGAATCTACCTCCTATTTTCATTCACGCCCTGCAGGCAGCCAGATCGGGGCGCTGGCCTCCCCGCAAAGTACCGTTATTCCAAACCGGGAGATATTGGAGAACCGCGTGCAGGAGCTTACTGACGCCTATGCAGACAAACAGGTTCCCCGTCCGGAAAATTGGGGCGGATACGTTCTACGGCCCACACATATTGAATTCTGGCAGGGACGTTCCAGCAGGCTGCATGACAGGATCGCTTATAGCAGCATAAACGGAGAATGGAAAATTGACAGACTAGCACCTTAACTAACTCTCAACATAATGAATAAAATAGCGGTCATCGGATCAGGAACGATGGGAAATGGTATTGCGCATACCTTTGCCCAGTTTGGCTACGACGTAAACCTTGTGGACATCTCCCAGGAAGCCTTAAACAAAGGATTAGTTACCATTGGTAAAAACATTGACCGTCAGGTAGCTAAAGGCAGCCTTACTGAAGATGACAAGACGGCCATCCTGGACCGGATACATCCCTTCAGCGATTTAAAGGAGGGGGTGGCCCAGGCAGATCTTATCGTGGAGGCGGCTACGGAAAACCTGGAACTCAAACTGAAGATCTTCAGACAACTAGATGCTTATTGTAAGGCTGATGCCATACTGGCCAGCAATACCTCTTCCATTTCGATCACACAGATCGCTGCAGTGACCAGCCGAGGCAAAAACGTTATAGGTATGCATTTCATGAACCCTGTACCAGTGATGAAACTGGTGGAGGTGATCAGGGGATATGCCACCTCAGATGAAACTACCACCGCAGTGATGGACCTATCCCTGAAACTGGGCAAATCACCGGTTGAGGTAAATGATTACCCCGGATTTATTGCCAACAGGATACTGATGCCGATGATCAATGAGGCAATCTTCAGCCTTTATGAATGTGTTGCGGGTGTAGAGGAGATCGATACAGTCATGAAACTGGGGATGGCCCACCCTATGGGGCCTCTGCAACTTGCCGATTTTATTGGACTGGACGTGTGCCTGGCAATCATGAAGGTATTACACGAAGGTTTTGGCAACCCGAAATATGCGCCCTGCCCGCTGCTGGTAAATATGGTGATGGCCGGAAAAAAAGGGATCAAATCAGGCGAAGGATTTTACGATTATTCCAATGGTACCAAAGAAGCACGGCCAGCTGCAAAGTTTTTATCTTAACTTTACAAAATGAATGAAAACCTTGATCCTTCTTCAGAAAGCTTAAGCCCTGGTGAAAGGGATATAGAAAAAGTACTGCGTCCGCAGGCCTTTGAAGATTTTACAGGTCAGGAAAAGATCATGGAAAACCTGAAGATCTTCGTGAAGGCAGCAAAACTGCGGGGCGAACCTTTAGACCATGTGTTACTTCACGGTCCTCCGGGATTGGGAAAAACTACCCTTTCTTATATTGTAGCCAATGAAATGGGCGTAGGTATCAAAGTTACCTCAGGCCCTGTTCTGGATAAACCTGGTGACCTGGCTGGTCTGCTCACCAACCTGGAGATCGGAGATATTCTTTTTATCGATGAGATCCACCGTTTGAGCCCGCTTGTAGAGGAATACCTCTATTCGGCAATGGAAGATTTTAAGATTGACATTATGCTGGAGAGCGGGCCCAATGCCCGTTCGGTACAGATCACGTTAAATCCTTTTACGCTGGTTGGGGCTACTACCCGTTCGGGATTGCTTACCGCTCCCCTGCGTGCCCGTTTCGGCATCAATTCCAGGCTGGCCTATTATGATGCCAAACTGCTGACCACCATAGTGCTCCGTTCTTCGCAGATCCTGAAAACACCGATCACAGAAGAGGGTGCCTACGAGATTGCCAGGAGAAGCCGCGGTACACCGAGGATTGCAAATGCATTGCTGAGGCGTACCAGGGATTTTGCGCAGATCAAAGGCAATGGAACAATCGATACGGCTATCGCAAAATACGCGCTTACAGCACTGAATGTGGATGAGCACGGACTGGATGAAATGGACAACAAGATCCTGCTGACAATCATTGACAAATTTAAAGGTGGCCCCGTGGGATTGAAAACCATAGCCACAGCAGTTGGAGAAGATGAAGGGACAATTGAAGAAGTGTACGAACCTTTCCTCATTCAGGAGGGATATATGATGCGTACATCCAGAGGCAGAGAAGTGACCGAAGCAGCGTACAAACATTTGAACAGATCTTATGCTGCGCAGTCAGGGCGCCTGTTTTAAGGACATCCTGTTAATGTTTATGCATTTCAGTTATATCGCACAATATTAGGTAATCCTGGTTTGCGGATTAAATTATAGCAGCTGATTGAAGGTAACAATCCCGGTGATTTTGCCTTTTTAACATTCCGGGCATCATTTATGTGTTGCTCCGAATAGTCAGGGGCGCCGAGGTGCATCTGCACACCAGGCGCCTTTAAGACGCTTTCAAAACAAAACACAGCATACAGATGAACATTGAAACAAGAAAACTAACCCTTGAGGATTACGCCGACCTGAAAGAGTCGATGGAACAGGCTTACGATACGCTTGGCGGACAAATATGGAGCAGACAAACTATTGCAAAGCTGCTGAAACTTTTTCCTGAAGGACAGTTATGTATTGCTGTTGATGATAAAGTAGTGGCCTGCTCATTAGCAATCATTGTTGATTATGATGAGTATGGTGATAAACATACTTATGAAATGATCACCGGAAAATACACTTTTTCCACGCATGACCCCAATGGGGATACATTATATGGTATAGAAATATTTGTTTCTCCTGAATACCGCGGACTGCGTTTAGGACGCAGGTTATATGAGGCCAGGAAAGAGCTTTGCGAAAGCCTGAACCTGAAAAGCATCATCGCCGGTGGCCGTATACCGGGTTACCATGAGCATGCGGATACCCTCAGCCCAAGACAGTACATTGATAAGGTGAAGGCAAAAGAATTGTATGACCCTACCCTTACCTTCCAGATCTCGAATGATTTTCACGTCAGAAAAGTTCTGAAGAACTACCTGCCCGGAGATCATGAGTCTAAGGAATTTGCTACGCTGATCGAATGGAACAATATCTATTATCAGGGAGTTGACGCTTCGGCGCGCTCTGCGAAAACCATACGTATAGGATTGGTACAATGGCAAATGCGCCTCTTCCCGGACATGGATGCATTTTACGAGCAGGTAGAATTTTTTGTGGACGCAGTGAGCGGGTACAAGTCTGACTTCCTGATGTTCCCTGAGCTCTTCAACACGCCATTGCTGCAGCCTTATAATCATTTGCCTGAAATGGAAGCCATGCGTAAGCTGGCCGAATTGACAGCAGAAATTGTAGAAAAGATTCAGGAATATGCGGTGTCTTACAATGTAAATATCATATCGGGCAGTATGCCGATACTGGAAAACAATAAATTGTATAATGCTACCTATCTGTGTCACCGCAGTGGAAAAACCGAAGAATACAGGAAAATCCATATTACACCAAACGAGCAGAAATACTACGGTATGGTGGGTGGCGACAAACTGAAAGTGTTTGATACAGACTGCGGAAAGATAGGTATCCTGATCTGTTATGATGTGGAGTTTCCTGAACTGAGCAGAATTTATGCCGACCAGGGGATGCAGATCCTCTTCGTCCCTTTCTTAACGGATACACAAAACGGGTATACGCGTGTCAGAAGATGCGCCCAGGCACGTGCAATTGAGAATGAGTGTTATGTAGCGATTGCAGGCTGTGTAGGAAATTTGCCAAAAGTGAATAACATGGATATACAGTTCGCTCAGTCGGCCGTTTTTACACCATCTGACTTCGCCTTTCCCACAAATGCGGTAAAGGCAGAAACTACGCCAAATACGGAAATGATGCTTGTAGTGGATGTAGACCTTCACCTGCTGGATGAATTACACCACTTCGGGACGGTGAAAATATTGAAAGACCGCCGCAGAGATCTTTATGAAGTGAAATTGCTAAAGTAGCTTCCTGTGTTTGATAGACACGGGCTTCCTTAAAAACAGTTAAGCGACATTCAGTTTCTCCGGGAACCAGGCTTTCTTTAACAAACCGATCCGGCTACATCATCTGTAGCCGGATCGGTTTGTTTATGCCCTTCCCTGTTTAATTGGTGGCCGGGCGGTCTTTAAAGAATATCCAGTAAAGAATAGCGAGGACGATCACCAGGATTGGAATAATCCATTTCATGGTGGGTCCTGCACCTTTGTCATTTTCTTCATGCACAGCCTGTGGTGATGGCCCGGGATCCTGTTCATGTTTTGCATAATCATGTTCTACCGGTTTTGCGTTCCCATCAGGGCGTTCCGAGTGTTTGGGATCTGTATTTTCCATAAGTTTAGATTGTGGTTACATTCAGATAACAAAACTATCCTAAAAAGGTTTTCAAACGAAAGCTTACCTTTGTACCCGAGATGTATAATAATGCCGCAAAATACAGCCAGTTGATTAAAGATGAAGCCACACGGCTGGGCTTCATGCAATGCGGTATTGCAAAAGCAGGATTTCTGGAAGAAGAGGCACCCCGGCTGGAAAACTGGTTAAAGAATAACCATCACGGGCAGATGCAATATATGGAGAACCATTTTGACAAACGGCTTGACCCACGTTTACTGGTAGACGATGCCAGGTCGGTCATTTCCCTCACGCTCAATTATTTCCCTTCGGAGAGTCAGGCTGATCCGGATGCGCCCAAGATCTCCAAATATGCATACGGGACAGATTATCATACAGTAATCAAAGACAAGTTATTTCAGCTGCTCAATTTTATCAGTGAAACGATTGGCGCCGTAAGCGGAAGGGCCTTTGTAGACTCTGCTCCTGTGCTGGACCGTGCCTGGGCCAAGCGTGCCGGTATAGGATGGGTAGGGAAAAACAGCAATATCATCAGCAAGAAAAGCGGTTCATTCTTTTTCCTTGCGGAACTGATCATTGATTTAGACCTGGCCTATGATGAACCTTTCCGAACAGACCATTGCGGCAGCTGTACCAAATGCATTGATGCCTGCCCTACCGATGCCATTCTTTCACCTTTCGTGATCGATGCAAAAAAATGCATTTCCTATCTTACCATTGAGCTGAAAGAAGAGATCCCCAAAAGCTTTGACAAACAGATGGACAACTGGATGTTTGGCTGTGATATTTGCCAGGATGTTTGTCCGTGGAACAGGTTTTCTGTTCCGCATACAGAACCGGCATTTCAGCCCGGGGAGAATCTGCTGCAGATGAAACGCGAAGACTGGCTGGATATCACAGAGGATGTATTTAAGCAGATCTTCAAGCATTCGGCAGTAAAGCGGACTAAGTTTAAAGGCTTAACCCGCAATATTGATTTCATCAGGCAACTTCCTGGTGATGGCCCGGCTACTTAATATTTAAAAAATTGTTATTGTCAAATTTGTCTGGCACATAGGTACTGCCAAGTAATATTCTTTTCAGTTTTTTGGTTGTCTTTAAAGGAATTGTGATTACCTTCTCTCCTTTTTCCCATACACCAATCGTCTGGTGCAGCTTGTCGGTAGATCCATCAGTAAAATATAAATTCAGATCAACCGGCATTGGCCTCCTGGTTTTGTTCTCCACACGGACCGCGTATCCATCCTCCGTTTTGTCGGCAGATAAAAGACCAAGGTCATTCACTCCGCCTTCGAAGAACCAGCGTTTCCAGAACCAGTCCAGGTTCTTTCCCGAACCTTCATTCATGCTGTAGAAAAAGTCAAACGGCATTGGATGTTTGCCATGCCACTGTTCGATATAGTGGTGCAAAGCCTTTGTAAACAGTTCATCACCCAGGTAATCTTTGACGAAAAGATAACCCAGACCGGGTTTAGGATAAGTATTTGTGAACGTACCTGCTCCTTTCAGATCCGGCGTAAGTGTCATAATGGGCGTATCGTTCGTTGAACCCGATGAAATAGCTGTTGCAGAGACTCCGTATTCATCAATTACATCGGGATCAATCATCGGAGAGATCAGCCATTCGCCAATTGTGGCCCATCCCTCGTCCATCCATCCGTACTTTGTCTCATTGATGCCCATATAAAAAGGGAACATGGTATGAAAGATCTCATGGTCAGTCAGCGTGATCCCATCCTGGCGTTTCCCCGTAGGGTTATCATTGACCATCATCGGGTATTCCATCTGGTCCAAACCATCAAACACCGTTTCATGCGCATAAGGGAAAGGCCATTTTGGGAACTGGTAACTCATAGACTCCACGGTCTTCCGTGCAAAATCTATCACCTCATCATAATCTTTGTGATCAGCATTAAAAACTGCGTCTACACGCGTTCGCCTGTTCGTTTTAGGATCTACCACCAGGCTGCTTGATTTCCACAGGTAATGGTTGCTCAGGGCAAAAACGAAATCGGTAACGTTCTCTGCCTCAAACTTCCAGGTATTGAAATCCTGCTTAGTGGTAATGCGCTGAGCTGAGAGGTCAGCCGGAGTAATTACATTCACCACAGCATCAGTTTTTTCCGCCAGTGCGATCTTTTCGGCAATAGCTGGGCTGAAAACACTTTTTGTATTTGTCAGGTCGCCCGTGGCCCATAAGACATAATCTCCGGGTACGGTCACTGCGGCTTTGAAATTGCAAAAGTCATTGTAGAATTCAGCTTCACCTAAATATGGATATTTGTTCCAGCCATCCACATCATCATAAACCGCTATCCGTGGAAAAAAGTATGCAATAAAATAAGAGCCGTCGTCTACCTGCCCGGTTCTGGTATGCGAACCTTTATTGAGTACATACTCGTAGCTGATAGTTAATTTAGCTGTGGCACCCGGTGCAAGAGCAGCAATAGCAGTATGCATATTTGTACCGTCGATAATAATTGCATCAGAGGAGATGGATTTTCCATTGACTTCCATGGTACTGATCTGTACGCCATCCCCCTGGTCCTTCTCTGCTATCTTGGAAATTCTCTGAACCCCTTTTTTATATAGATTCGGGTAAAGCTTAAACCACATCTCTTTGAGCGTGTCCGGGCTCTGGTTTTTATAAACAACTGCAACGGTTCCTTTCAGCACCCGGGATGCAGGGTCGAAATTCACCTTCAGGTCGTAATCAGCAGTGTTCTGCCAGTACTTCGCTCCCGGCCTGCCATTCACATTTCTCGTTCCTTTAGCATAAGCCTGCTGTATAGCTGCAGGGACAGGCAAAGCCTCCTGGGCAAAAGCAGACAGCCCCATCATACTGATGAGGCCGGCCATTATAAATTTATTCATTAAGTGGATCTTATTTACCAAATTTCATTTTAAGCTGTTCCAGCATATCTGATGTGACATCAACTGCCGGTTTCTCCTTTTTAGGCTGCTGCTGAAAAGGTTTTCGGGGCTGACCGCCCCCCTGCTGTTCCGGGCGGGCAGGCTGAGCCGGCTTAGCGTTAGCAGGGCTGGTTCCGGCCGTAGGTTTTGCCGCTTCAGCAGATCTGGTGGCTTCGGCATGTTTTACGCCTTCATTGGATCTTGCTGCTTCAGTGGGTTTTGGCGACTGGTTTTTTGCGGCCCTTGCCAGTTCTTTCTTTTTGTTCCATCTCAACCAGATCTCTTCCAGTTTCTTCTTGGTATACAATGGGAAATCACCCTGTTTCATCCAGGCATAATAGCTCGGCTCTGTATCAAAAACAGACTCTACCGGGCGGTTTTTATGTTTTCCGAAGTTGAATACCTCTTCGCCTTCTTCATTGAATACCATTCTGCCGGCAAAGTCAACCGGCTTGTTCATATTTGTGAAGGAATGCAGTGCATCGATGTCATTTTTTACCGGCTGTGAGATATTACCTTGTTTATCTTCAAAATCGGCGTTTTCATAACGTTCCAGTTGCGCAAGCAGCACGTGGTAGGTAGCCGTAATGTCGGCCTCTGCAGAGTGTGCGTTGATGATATCCTTATCACAATAGAACTTGTACGCGGCACGCAGGGTACGCTGTTCCATCTGATGGAAAATATTTTGTACATCTACAAACTTTCTGTTGGTCATATCAAAATCTACCCCTGCACGAAGAAATTCTTCCAGCAAGACAGGAATATCAAAACGGTTGGAATTGTAACCGGCAAGATCTGCGTCACCGATAAATTCAGCCAGCTCCGCCGCTACCTGACTAAATTTAGGCGCATCTGCAATATGTTCATCATAGATCCCGTGGATCAGTGAGGACTGCAGGGGAATAGGCATTTCCGGGTGGATACGCATTGTTTTCACCAGCTCAGATCCATCTGGCATGGCCTTTAATATTGCAATTTCAACAATACGATCAGCACCAACGTTAACGCCGGTGGTTTCCAGATCGAAAAAAGCAAGAGGGCGGATTAAATTTAATTTCATCAGTATTTTAATTTTTTGTTGTCAAAGGGCAGGTTAAAATTAGCATTTATTCACACCCTGATTTTATATTGATACAGATTTTATATTAGCTTAGAAAGATAATACCCAATCCTATACCTATTATCATAATAAGATACATCAATATTTCGGTTGTAGCAAACTTTTTATATTTAGTCCAGAAAGATATCTCGTGCTTAGGTTCCATTTGCATTTTTTTAATTTTTTACGGGTCCCGCTTTGATCAGCACATGCTGATAAGCGGGCAGGTTCATGTCATCAACGATCACACCCCTGGTTGTAGAGGCATGAACAAAGAAACCATGGTTGAGGTAAACACCAACATGGTCTATCTCATGACCTCCGAAGGAGAAAAAAACAAGGTCTCCCTCCTTTAACTGCTCCGGGTTCTTCTCCCTGATCACATCGGCCTGATCCCGCGAACGCCGCGGAATATCCTGTCCATAAATTTCCTTATTCAAAAGTAAGGCAAATCCTGAACAATCTATGCCTCTTTTGTCCATTCCTCCCAATTTGTATTTCACCCCCGTCCAATCGGTAATGAAATGGTACAAAGCCTTGCTCTTCAATTCGGCCATTGCCTCGGCTGCTTTCGCCGCTTTGGTGGTACTATAAGCGCCGGGCCTTCTGCTACCGCAGGAAGACAAAAAGACAAGCACAGCCATTATGATCATGAATTGAAGAGAGCTGTGGCGGCGCAGGCTTAAAGTATTCATATTATTGTTTAATTAATCTTTGGATCTCATCCAGTTTCAGCAGCGCCTCTACCGGGGTGAGCACATTTACGTCCAGGTTATTCAGCATGTCCCTGATCTGCACCAGGACAGGATCTTCCACGGCAAACATATGGAGCTGGTAAGCCTGGTTCTGTACTTTTTTAATGCTGTCCTTGATGCTCTGGCCTTCTGTTCTGTCGATCTCCAGTTTCTTGAGGATCTCATTGGCACGGCTGATCAGCTTAGGAGGCATTCCCGCCATTTTTGCTACATGTATTCCGAAGCTGTGTTCACTTCCGCCCGGTACAAGCTTACGCAGGAAGATCACTTTATTAGACATTTCTTTCACGGAGACATTGAAGTTCCGGATCCGCGTCATCGTTGTTGCCAGTTCATTCAGCTCATGGTAGTGCGTGGCGAATAACGTTTTTGGCCTTGCTGTCGGGTGGGTATGGAGGAATTCGGCAATGGCCCAGGCGATAGAAATCCCGTCATAGGTGCTGGTTCCCCTTCCGATCTCATCCAGCAGGATCAAACTGCGGTCGGATATATTATTCAGGATGCTGGCCGTTTCATTCATTTCTACCATGAATGTACTTTCTCCTGAAGACAGGTTATCTGATGCGCCCACACGGGTGAAGATCTTGTCTACAATACCAAAAGATGCGGCTTTCGCGGGCACAAAGGAGCCCATCTGTGCCATCAGCACAATGAGGCCGGTCTGCCTTAAAATGGCCGACTTACCGGACATATTCGGCCCGGTAATAATAATGATCTGCTGGGTATCGTTGTCCAGATACACATCATTGGTAATATATTCATCGCCTACGGCCAGGCGCTTTTCGATCACGGGGTGCCTGCCACCCTTGATATCAAGGAGTTTTGAATTGTTCAGTTCCGGTTTTACATAGTGGTTGCTGATTGCAAGCTGGGCAAAACAAAGCAGCACGTCCAGCTGTGCAGTAAGGTAAGCATTCAGCTGAATAGGCCTGATATAAGCTGCAACCTGTCTGACCAGTGCCTCATACATCCTTACCTCAATCATCTGAATCTTATCTTCGGCCCCAAGAATCTGTTCCTCATATTCCTTTAACTCAGGTGTAATATAGCGCTCGGCATTCACCAGCGTTTGTTTACGGGTCCATTCTGCCGGCACTTTATCCTTGTGTGTATGTGTAACCTCAAGGTAATAACCGAATACGTTATTAAAAGAAATTTTTAACGATGGAATGCCTGTATTTGCCGCTTCGCGCTTCTGGATCTCTACCAGGAAATCCTTTCCGCCTACTGATATGGCACGCAGTTTATCCAGCTCTTCATCAATTCCGTCCGCAATCACATTTCCTTTGACCAGCAATGCCGGAGGGTCCTGCTGCAGTTCTCTTTCCAGCTGTTCACGGATGCTGAGGCAGGGATCAAGCTGGTCGGCAAGCTGTTTTAAATAGGGATTGTTGGTTTTTAACGCGGTATTCTTTATTTCTTCAATGGAATAGAGCGATTTCTTCAGCTGGCACAGCTCACGCGGGCCGCAACGCTGCAGGCCTACCTTAGAGATCAGCCTTTCCAGGTCACCGATCTGCTTGATATGGCCCAGGAATTCTGTCATGAGCTCCTCATGGCCTACCATAAATTCAACTGTTCCCAGCCGCTCCTGGATGGCCTTCAATTCCTTGAGCGGCATGACGATCCATTTATGCAGCATCCTGGCGCCCATTGGGGTAGAGGTTTGGTCCAGCACATTGAAAAGTGTGGTTGCATTTTCGTTTGCCGAGCTCACCAGTTCCAGGTTGCGGACCGTAAACCGGTCCAGCCACATGTAATGATCTTCTTCCAGGCGGGAGATCGATGAAATATGTTTGAGGTTACGGTGTTCTGTTTCATTCAGGTAATGCAAAACGATTCCTGCGGCCACAATACCTGATTGTAACTTATCTACACCAAAACCTTTTAAGGAACTGACTTCAAAATGTTTGTTTAAGATCTCATTGGCATAATCACCGGTGAAGGCCCAGTCATCCATCGGATAGGTATAGAACTTGTCCCCGAATAACTCCAGAAAGTCATGGCGTTTACTCTTTTGGAAAATTACTTCCGTGGGTTTAAAACCCAGTAAGAGTTTATCGATATATTCTGAATTGCCCTGAGCAACATGAAATTCACCGGTTGAGATATCTGCAAATGAAACACCAATGGCAGCTTTGTCAAAATAAACCGCTGCTAAATAATTATTGGACTTCTGGCTCAGTATATTATCGCCATAGGCAACTCCTGGTGTAACCAGTTCAGTCACTCCCCGCTTTACAATATTTTTGGTACTCTTCGGATCTTCCAGCTGATCGCAGATCGCCACACGCTGGCCTGCACGAACAAGCTTGGAAAGATAGGTATCCAGTGAATGGTGGGGGAAACCGGCAAGCTCATTATTCATATCCGAACCATTGCCCCTCCTGGTCAAAGTAATACCCAGTATCTGAGAGGTTTTGATAGCATCTGCCCCAAAAGTTTCGTAAAAATCACCTACTCTAAACAATAACAATGCGCCAGGATATTTCGCCTTAATCGTATTCCACTGACTCATTAACGGTGTTTCCTTAGTCTTATCTTTAGCCAAAATATATGTTACGTTACAAAAAATGTAAATATACTACCTCTGGTTTAGCTTTAGGTTTTTTTTTGAAAAATAGAACGACTGGGATACCCTGTCCAGGATAAGTTATCTCAACGCGCAAGATGCGGCCTATAATAATTTAGACCTAGAAACTTTAAGTCAATTAACCTTAATTAAAAACCTGCCCCCGCTAAAATCTACAATTTTGTGATATAGGATAAAAACAGGGATAAAGCTTCACGTTTTTTAGCTGTCAGTTCAAAATCAAGCTTGTTCATTAGGTAATCTTCAACATCAAACGAGGGATTGTGCGGCAGGGTCTTTAACAACTCCTGACGGTTGTCCAGCCCGAGTTTCAGCGCAGCATTAAACTCCGTCACAAATGTCTCAGGTATAGGCTTATTGGCTACCCAGGCGGCATATACAAAAGGCAAGGCGGTAAAGTTCATCCATTCCTCGCCCATGTCATAGGCAAAGTTATAATCGGCTTTCTTTCCAAAGGTCCTGTCACCGATCAATACGATCGCATCGGTTTCCGCATCAGGATCTGTGGTACAGGAAACATCCTGTTTGAAATAGAATTTCAGTAATACCCTTGCCAGGTTATTGGAGGTTCTGGAATGACTGTCCAGCTTTAGTGTTTTAATCTGATTTGCGGGTACATTACTAAAGATAAACACTGAATTTACAGCACCTACCGAGCCTATGCAATAATCAGAAATGATCGTGGCATTAGGTACGTGAGGGATAGCTGCCACAGGGATCAGCCCTAAATCAACGGTTCCGTCAATGACTTTGGCAGCGCAATCTGAAGGTATATCTAAACTTAAATCGATTTGTTCCGGTATTCCTGAATTTTCGATGCCGTAGATAAACGCCTTGGTATTGGTATAGGCAACAGCAGAAATTTTAATTTTATCCATTATTTAAATGATCGGTATTGTTTGCATCGGTGATGGTAAAAGTATCACCTGTTAAACTTACTTTGTAAAGGCCTGTATTCTGATGAGGAAAGTCATACATCTCAGACATTGGTTTACCACTGAAAAGACACATCAGCAAACGCAGTGCGCGCCCATGCATGCATACCAGTATCAACTTTTCATCAGACCTGCTTTTGATCACTTCAATAATAACTTTTAGCCTGAGGGCAACATCATTAGGGCTTTCGCCTCCTGCAAAATGGGCATCATAATCTCCGCCCTGCCACTTTTCGGTCATGTCTTTGAATGCACCGATCGCATGTTCACTGGTTTGTGTTCCCTCCCATTCTCCCCAGGCAAGTTCATCAAGTTCGGGATGTTTTTCCCAGGGAAGACCGGCATCAATAAATTGCTGAACGGTTTGCTGTGTGCGCTTCAGCGCTGAAGTATAAACCTTGTCAAAAGGTAAATCTTTGTATAAAGCATAAAATGCGGCAGCCTGTTCCCGGCCTGTATCGTTGAGATCGCTGTCTATGCCCCGTCCCTGTATGATACCCTGTTTATTCAGATCCGTCTCCCCGTGGCGGATGATATATAGTTCTTTGTCCATTAATTGATTACCGGCAACTTATAAAACTGTGGTTTAACTTCTTCTTCGAATACAAAATCTGTATAATCGGTCACCACGTTATACAGCGTATCTCTTTCAATAGGCTGACGGTATACCTGTTTGATCAGGTTAACTAAATCTTTTGTGCTCATTCCGGGCGTTTGTTCCTCAGCACCTGCCATGGAATAGATCTTAGTGGTATCATCAAGTGTGCCATCAATATCATCCACGCCAAAATTCAGGGAAAGTTGTGCGGTTTGGCGGCTGATCATCGCCCAGTATGCTTTGATATGGTCAAAGTTATCCATGTAGATCCTTGCAATGGCGTAGTTCCGCAGGTCTTCGATTACGGAAACCTCAGGCACGTGATCCATCTGGTTATTCTGATTTCTGAATTTCAGCGGAATAAAGGCCTGGAAACCACCGGTTTTATCCTGTAGCTGGCGCAGGCGCTCCATATGGTCTACTCTATGCCAGAATTGTTCAATATGACCGTAAAGCATGGTGGCGTTTGTACGCATACCCAATTTATGGGCCTGTTCGTGGATGTCCAGCCATTGCTCTGCATTACATTTATCGTTGGCGATCTTTTGCCTTATTTCAGGATGGAAGATCTCGGCACCGCCACCGGGCATAGAATCCAGTCCGGCTTCCTTCATGTATTTCATTCCATCATAATGACTGAGTTTGGCCTTTTTGAAGATGTAATAATATTCTACAGGTGTAAGTGCCTTGATATGCAGGGTTGGTCGGTGGGCTTTGGTCCTCCTGAAAAACTCTGCATAAAAATCCAGGTTTTGTTTCGGCACCACACCACCGGTAATATGCACCTCGGTTACAGGCTCATTGTCATATTTTTTCAGGGCATCCATCATGCCGTCCACACTCATTTCCCATCCCTCTTCCTTGTTTTTTATTAAACGGGAATAGGAGCAAAAGTTGCAGGTATATACACAAACATTGGTGGGTTCGATATGAAAATTACGGTTAAAATAAGTTCTGTCCCCGTGTTTTTGCTCTCTGATATAATTAGCCAGAACGCCGAGAAAACCCAGTTCAGCATGCTCATAGAGGTATACCCCTTCGTCAAAGGTAATCCGCTCATTATTTTGGACTTTTAACGCGATATCTTTTAATTCCTGAGCCAGATCGGCATCATTCAATATAAAAGCAAGTTTCTGCTTGGTATCCATATGGTATATTATAGCTCAAAAGTAAGATAAAATCAACAGATGAAGGCGTCACAAGCCCGTTAAGCTGTCAGGTTTATGTCAAAGCTATGCACGCAGAACTATTTGGAAGTTTTCATTGCTTCTTTAAAATACTTCATCGGGACGAATAACATTCCGAAACACTCCCCTTCCTCTTTTCCTAAATGCTTGTGGTGCACCTTATGTGCTTTGCGCAGGGCTCGGAAATAAAAATTATTGGTCCTGCTGAACAGTTTAAAACGCTGATGAATCAGGATGTCGTGTACCATAAAATAGGCCAGGCCATATAACGTAATCCCGATACCGATATAGAAGAGGAAACCAAGATCTGTTATGAAAGTACCCAGGAAAAAAAAGGCCATGGAGACACAGGCGAAGATCACAAAGAAATAATCATTTTTCTCAAAAAAAGTATGGGCCTTATTGTGGTGGTCATCATGCAGGGTCCAGAGCAGTCCGTGCATAATGTACTTATGTGTTAACCAGGTTACACACTCCATCAGACAAAAGGTAAGCAGTACTATTCCTATATTAATCAGTATGTTCATCCCGAACGCTTTTTATTTTATTTAACATTAATTTGAACCAAGTGGTATATATACCCGGATTTTTCTCGATATCTGCCTCAATTGCTTCTAGGGGCATATATTTCCAGTCGTCCACCTCTGCAGGATCTGGAACCGGCAAGGCATTACTCTCTCCAAAAAACACATGGTCAAGTTCGTGCTCGGTGAGTTCTTCTGTTAACACTGCTTTGTAGGTAAAACTAAACTGGTGTGTCAAATTACAGGCCATTTTCATTTCTTCCATCAATCTGCGGTGAGCTGCTTCAATCAACACCTCGCCCGGCCTGGGGTGTGAGCAGCAGGTATTGGTCCACAATAAGGGGGAATGGTATTTTTCTGCAGCCCGTTTTTGGAGCAGGAGTTCGTCCTGGTCATTAAATATAAATACCGAAATCGCCCGGTGTAACAAAGCTTCCTGGTGTGCCAGCAATTTCTCCATTACGCCTATTTCATTATCCTGCTCATCTACCAGTAAAACGTATTCAGTCATATTATAAGGTCTTAATTAGTGTTTTTTCTTCGGTGGTACAATATTGGTTGATCAACAGGTAGTGTTTAATTCGTTTGTGTAATTCCTTGTCTGCATGAGGTTGAGTTGCGTCGGCCTTCAGGTAACGGATCAGGCTCAGTTTATCAATGCTGATGTTACTGCTGTATCTCAACAGAGAAGGGGCATTACTTTGTGTGGCCAGCCTAAAAAACAGGAGCTCCGCTGAGGTATGGTCCTTTTCAATTGCCCTTTCCAGCAATCTTCTTCCGCGGTTGAAGTGACTGATCCTGCTGAATGGGTTGACCAGGTGTTTGGACATCATGAATTCAGACATGGCCCTGAAACCCAGCAGGACGGGTGTGTCATCTTCGCCGACGTTTTTCAATTGCTCATAGAACTGACCGGCCACCTTCTCACTGACAAAGGAGCCGTCCAGCAATTTGCGGTATGCAGAAAGGTCCGGATTACCAATGTTCAGCCACACAAACAACAACAGCACAGCCTTCATATCATCCGGAAACTATGTTTAACATAAGAGCCTGCAAGAAGGCCCAGTTTTCTTGAATTGGGTATACGGATCCTTTCCGACAGGATACGTACGGAAGAAACGGACTTGATCTTATTGAAAAGGTTCTTGTAATAGATATAGGCTACATAAACTCCAAAGCGGGAGCTGCGTGGCAGCCGTCTGATGCCGGCCAGTGCTGCAGCGAAATCTTCCTCAATGTCCTGTTCAATTTCTTTTTTCTCCTTTTCGGAGAATACGGTAAGGTCTACCTGTGGAAAATACACCCTTCCCAATACTTCATAATCATTTTTAAGGTCCCTCAGAAAGTTCACTTTCTGAAAAGCGGCACCCAGCCGCATTGCGGCAGGCTTCAAGTTTTCGTATAATTCACGGTTATTTTCGGTAAATACCCTCAGGCACATCAGTCCTACTACTTCTGCAGAACCTAATATATAGGTATGGTAGGAAGTTGCAGAATGCTGCGTTTGCTGAAGGTCCATTTCCATACTGGCCAGGAAACAATTGGTCAGACCCGTTTCAATGGAATAATCATGCACCACATGCTGGAAGCTATTGAGTATAGGATTGAGGCTGATCCGCTGTTCAATTGCTTTATAGGTACCGGTTCTAAAATCCCGGAGCAGTTCTTCTTTGTCAAAACCATGAAATGAATCTACGATCTCATCTGCCAGTCGCACGAAACCATAAATGCTGTAAATGGCATTGTGGAATTTTTTATTCAGGCACCGGATGCCGAGTGAAAAGCTGGTACTATAGGTTTTAGTAACCAGTGTACTTGAGGCAACAGAAATATGATCAAAGAGTTCTTTCATGTCTATTTTCTTTTAAAATACTGATCCAGCTGCGCGGCGGCTAACTGACCTGATATCAACGCGGGAGGAACACCCGGGCCGGGAACTGTTAGCTGGCCTGCGTAAAACATATTTTTAAGCCGTTTATTTTTTAAGGATGGTTTTAACACGGCGGTTTGCATTAACGTGTTTGCAAGTCCATACGCATTTCCTTTATAGGCATGATAATCTTCCGTGAAATCACTGATGCAATAGGTTCTTTTATAAATGATCTGTTCGCGGAAACTTTCGCCGCAAAAACTTTCAATACGGCTGACGAGCCCGTCAAAATATCCTTCCCTGGTGGCCACATCGTCTTTCAGTCCGGCTGCAACGGGAACGAGCAGAAATAAGTTTTCCATTCCTTCCGGAGCTACCACTGCGTCTGTCACGGATGGGCAACACACATAGAACAACGGCTCTTCAGGCCATTGCGGACTACTATAAATAGTATGGGCATGCCGGTTAAAATCGGCATCAAAGAACAGGTTATGGTGCTGAAGCTTCTTCAGTTTTTTGCTTACACCCACATAATATATCAGACAGGACGGCGCAAAAGTCTTTTTCTCCCAATATTTCTCCTTATAATTCCTGTAGGGTTCATCCAGCAGCCGCTGTTCAACATGGTGATAGTCTGCCGCTGCAATCAGTCCGTCCGTTCTGACCGGGCCCATACTTGTTTTTAATCCGGAGACCAGTCCACCGCTAATTTCTATGTGATCTACCTGTACGCCGGCGTGGAATTCAACACCTATGGATGCTGCAAGCTCCTTCATTCCGCTGACAATTTTACCCATCCCGCCAACCGGGTAGAAAGTTCCCTGCACCAGGGCTGAATAGTTCATCATAGTATATAAAGCAGGTATCCTGTTTGCCATCGCTCCCAGAAAAAGCACCGGAAATTCCATTAGGGCAACCAGCCGCTTATCCCTGAAATAGCTTTTAACATGAGAACTCACGGAGCTGAAGAGATTTGCCTTCAGCATTCCTTTGACCACATCCATATTGGCATATTCCATCCAGGAAAAAGCGGGTTTGTAAACAAGGTCTTTCATCCCAACTTCATATTTGAATTCAGCCTCCTTTAAAAATTTACGCAATGCAAGCGCACTGCCCGGCTCTATAGATTCAAAAACCTGTTCCAGCTCATCCATGCTGGCCGGGATTTCTATCACGTCATCCTTCCCGAAGATGATCTGAAAGCCGGGGTCAAGCTGTTTGAGTTCATAATAGTCTGCGGCTGATTTTCCGAAGGCGTTGAAAAAATTCTCAAAAACATCAGGCATCCAGTACCAGCTGGGCCCCATATCAAAAGTAAACCCCTCTGCACTGTACACCCTTGCCCTACCACCTATATCTCTGTTTTTTTCAAACACAGTAACCTGATGCCCTTCTTTCGCCGCAAAACAGGATGCCGCCAAACCAGAAAAACCACTACCGATAATTGAAATATTTGCCATAGGATAAAACAGTTGAACAGGGGTTAATTTAATTACCCTCTGATATTAATTTTATTAAAATACAGATTTTTCCCTGTAAAAAAAAGCTGCCTTCAGAATATTCTGAGGCAGCCTGTATACGTTAACGGGCAATTTAAAAACTATTTCGCCGCTTTGGTAAAGTTTAATACAATGTTTGCCGGTGCAGATCCGTACTCCACAGGTGATTTCAGAATCAGCTGATCTCCTGAAGTTGAAGACAGGATAAGCCTGTAGCCATCCGTTATGCTTTTAGCTTTATCACCTTCATTCAGTTTTTTAAATTGGAATGTTTCATCTGCAGTACTTACTGACCAAAAGATATCTTGTGTTCTTGTAGGGCAGTCTGCAGTTCCGGGTAAAGTATAGCTACCATTTCCGCTATTGGTTAAACTCCATGTGCTTCCAATAAAACATTTGTATGAAGCCTCATTGAACAGGGATCTTACGTTGGCAGCAGGCACGCCTTCAAAGGTAATATCATTCAATACCCAGTTACCTGTTACGGCTCCTCTTCTCAAACTTGTACCTGAAGTGTTTTTTGTGCTGGAGCAACTTTGTAAAACCATTAATGAACTGCATAAAATGGCTGCTATTACTAATATTCTTTTCATATACGTCTGTTTTGATTTTACCCCTTACATAAATCCTGCCAAAAAACATAAAAATCTAAATTCAATTGCCCAAAAATCACCACACTGCATGGTGGGAATTTAACCCTCAGTAACACAGGGAAGTGTTAAATGAGTCAATTTCCTGTTTCCTGAAACAAAGCAGGAACAAATTTATTGCAACACAAATATGTCTGCATTCCTAAGCGCTGCTGACCGTAAAAAAGTTCAGCTCATATTTTTTATATGTCATTTCAGTTAACAATAAACTGAAAATAACGATGAAATTTATTTTATCTTTATCTGGTTTATCGCACAAAACAAATTTTAATAATAAATATAAGTGTGTAAACGTTAATATAGCTAAAAACATCATCCGCATGCATACGAAACATCAATTTGAAACGCTGCAGCTTCATGCAGGACAGGAAATCGATCCCACCACAGGTGCCAGGGCCGTGCCTATCTATCAAACCACCTCTTATGGTTTCGACAGTTCTGAACATGGCGCGAACCTCTTCGCCCTGAAAGAATTTGGAAACATTTATACCCGGATCATGAACCCTACAACGGATGTGTTCGAAAAGCGCATTGCGGCGCTTGAGGGGGGGGTAGCAGCGCTGGCAGTGGCTTCAGGACAAGCCGCCCAGTTTATCGCCCTGAATAACATCATGGAAGCCGGGGATAATTTCATTACCTCGCCGCACCTGTATGGGGGCAGTTATGTTCAGTTTAAAGTCGGCTTTAAAAGTTTGGGCGTAGAGGCAAGGTTCGCTGCGAGTGATAATATAAAGGATTTTGAATCCCTGATCGATGAAAATACCAAAGCGCTGTACGTAGAGACGATCGGGAATCCATCATCCAGTATCCCTGATTTTGATGAACTGGCCATGCTGGCGGAAAAATATAATCTTCCTTTTATTGTAGACAACACATTTGGAGCTGCAGGTTACCTGTTCAGGCCCCTGGAACATGGTGCGCATATCGTTGTACAGTCTGCTACCAAATGGATCGGCGGGCACGGCAACAGTGTTGGCGGCGTAATTGTAGACGGTGGAAATTACAACTGGGGGAATGGCAAATTCAAACAGTTCAGTTCCCCTTCGGAGAGTTACCATGGAATGGTTTACAGCGATGTATTCGGCGAGGGAAGCGATTTTGGAAATATCCAGTTTATCATTCGTACCCGCCTGGAAGGACTGAGGGTTTTTGGTCCGGCACTCTCCCCTTTCAATTCATTTCTGCTGTTACAGGGTCTCGAAACACTCTCACTTCGTGTACAGCGTCATGTTGATAATGCCCTTGCATTGGCCACATGGCTGGAAAAACATGAACAGGTCAACAAAGTGTTCTATCCTGGACTGGAAAGCAGCCCCTATCACCAGAAGGCAAAAAAATATCTGAAAAATGGTTATGGTGCAGTACTGGCCTTTGAGCTGATGGGTGGCAAAGAACAGACTGTAGAGTTTGTCAATTCACTGCAAATGATTAGTCACGTTGCTAACGTAGGGGATGCAAAAACACTGGTCATACAGCCATCATCAACTACGCACCAGCAAATGAGTGATGAAGAACAGCTGGCGGGTGGCGTCACCCCACAATTGCTGAGGATTTCTGTGGGAATAGAACATATTGATGATATTAAGGCTGATCTTGCGCAGGCGTTCGAAAAGATAGCATAACCCTGTAAGCATTACATTCCTGCAAAATATAATTCTGAATTCGTCTGCCCCAAAATATACAGATGCATTTAAGACCCATTTTGCAGGAACTAACTGTCATTTTAAGACATTGCTTCCGTCAATTTGATTATTTAAGTCATTTTAACACCTTAATTTACAGTGATGTAACAATTATTCAGAATTATATTTTGAAAATATAATCTGTAGCATTACATTTGTAGACATAAAGCGAAAGCTTTTCGAGTCAACCTAAGTTACCCGGGTTTGATTTATAAAGAAGTGGCGAGAGACAGGCTCTATGACCCACTGGCAACCCTCCCAAATGGAGAAGGTGCCAATTCCTGACCAGTCAGCATATTGCTTTCTGGAAAGATAAATTTAGACAAATGAAAACAAGATCAATTCTATCGCTACCGAGCGAAAAGCAGTCTAACGCTAATCCTGATACACCGGCTTTTGCCTATATGTGTTGTTGCCTGAACTAAGCCTCCTATTGTAAACCTAGCCGGAAGGTCTTCCTGATCCAACTCAGTCAACATGTCAACTCAAACAAATTCCATCATAGCTTCATGCGTGTTTAAACACACAGCAACAGCTTCCCTATATAAAGATTTAGTATAATGTCATCAACAGCTATATATCATCACAAAAAGCCTTTTAAACTTGAAAACGGAAAAAAGCTTCGTGAACTTCAAATTGCCTATCAGACTTATGGCCGGTTAAACGCCAAAAAGGATAATGTGATCTGGGCTTGCCATGCTTTAACTGCGAATGCAGATGTGGCCGACTGGTGGAAGGGGCTTGTAGGAGATAAATACCTGTTTAATCCCGAAGAGCATTTTATCATTTGTGCAAATGTACTGGGCTCGCATTATGGTACCACCAGCCCGCTTGATATTGACCCGGTAACCGGAAATCCGTATTACCTCTCCTTCCCTGAATTTACCATCAGGGACCTTGCCAAAGTGCATCAGTTACTGGCGGAACACCTTGGCATTACAAAGATCAAGGTACTGATAGGCGGATCCTTGGGAGGCCAACAAGCTTCAGAATGGGCAATTGCAAATACCATCACTATCGAAAATCTCATACTCGTAGCCTGCAACGCCTTCCAGACCCCATGGGGAATCGCATTCAATGAAAGCCAGCGGCTGGCAATCAGTGCTGACCGCAGTTTTTACAGCCAGCAGCCTGACGGTGGAATGAAGGGGTTACAGGCAGCCAGAAGTATTGCCCTGCTTTCTTACCGCACCTACGAGGCTTATAATGCCACACAGGTAGAAAGTGTAAATGACAAGACGGGCGATTTCCGCGCTGCATCCTACCAGAAATACCAGGGCGAAAAACTCTGCAGAAGGTTCAATGCCTACAGCTACTGGTACCTTACCAAAGCAATGGACAGCCACAATGTTGGCCGCGGGCAAAAAAGTGTGGCCGATGCCCTGGCGGGAATAAAATCGAATACGCTAGTCATAGGTATTGAGAACGACTTCCTCTTCCCTGTCAATGAGCAGGAGTTCCTGGGAAAACATATTCCCGGAGCTGAGTTCCACAGTATCAAATCTGCTTACGGACATGACGGCTTCCTGATTGAAACAGACATTTTAACCAATATCATCGGGAATTTTTTAAAGGAAAGCGCAAATAAAAAAATTGTTAAACTGCATAAAATAGCATAATGAGTAAGAAACTTAAAATTGGAATATTTGGTTTTGGAGTGGTGGGACAGGGATTACATGACATCATCCGTGGTCAGGACCTGAACCTGGAGATCATCAAAATAGCGATAAAAAATCCTGATAAAAAGCGGAGCCTTGACGCTAAACTGTTCACCACAGATCATGATGAAATACTAAACAACGAAGAGATCAATACCATAGTTGAACTTATTGATGATGCTGATGCAGCTTTTGAGATCACCCGGAAGGCGCTGATCAATGGGAAACATGTAGTTTCTGCGAATAAAAAAATGATTGCCAGTCACCTGGAAGAACTGGTTGAATTACAGGCCAAATACGGAACTTCCCTTCTTTATGAAGGCGCAGTATGCGGCAGTATTCCCATCATCAGGAATCTTGAAGAATACTACGACAACGAATTGCTGCATGGAATAAGTGGGATATTCAATGGTTCATCAAACTATATCCTTTCCAAGATATTCAATGAGAACATGCCTTATGCTGATGCTTTAAAACAGGCTCAGGATCTTGGCTTCGCAGAAACAGATCCGATAATGGATGTGGGTGGTTTTGACCCGAAATTTAAACTGGCCATTGCTACAGCCCACGCATATGGATTGTTTATCAATCCTGATAAAATCCTGAACGTAGGCATCCAGAACCTCTCGGAGCATGATATTCAATATGCCAGGGAGAAGAACTTCAAGATCAAACTGGTACCTACAGCACGGAAGATCAGCACCAAACAGGTAGTAACGTATGTACTGCCGAAATTTGTAAAATCTGATGATTTCCTTTTCAACGTTGAAAACGAATACAACGGTGTTACTGTTCAGGCTGCCTTTGCCGATAAACAGTTCTTCTTCGGAAAAGGTGCCGGAGGACATCCAACGGGTGCCGCAGTATTATCCGATATCGCTGCATTGAGATACGGATACAGGTATGAGTACAAAAAATACCACCAGAAGAACGGATTGATCCATACCGATAATGTAAACATTGAAGTATACCTAAGGTACACACACGAATACACGGTAGAGAAACTCAAGATTGAAAATATCATTGAACGTTTCTCAAGAAATGATTACAAGTACGTTATTGGAAGTGTAAGCCTGAAATCACTTTTGGCAAATAAAGACCTGCTGGTGCAGAAAGACGTGTTCATTGCAAATACAGGCCGTTTTACTTATACCGAACAACAGATCCAGGAAATTGCTGCTGAAGAAGTTTTGGTGCACTAGTTTATATTTCAGGATGATTGGTTAGTGTATCCAATACTGGAATAAGTTTACATTTTTGAATAACTTTCTTACGTAAACCCTATTCGGGAACGGACAGTTCCGGAGATATATAATAGTAAAATTGTCCCGCTGCATGGTAATCAGATCAGACGGTGAATAGCGCTATACAGGATGGAAACCGATTATCGGATCATGCTTAAAGCGGTTTGCTGAGAAGATCTTTAAAAATAATGGTATCCTGTTTCGATGCTGCCGGCAGCATCGAAACAGGATACCATTATTTTTAGCGACGCCAGAAAATCCTACCCTCAATCAAGCAGATTAAATCTCCCTGTTCGTGTCCCAGTTTTCCAGGTAATCTGCAACTCTTCTTACGAACATGCCGCCAAGCGCTCCGTTAACCACTCTGTGGTCATACGAAAGCGACAGAAACATCATATGACGGATAGCGATCACATCTCCGAATTCAGTTTCCAGCACTGCAGGTTTCTTTTTAATCGTACCCACGGCAAGTATAGCTACCTGTGGCTGATTGATAATAGGTGTTCCCATTACATTTCCAAAAGAACCTACATTAGTTAATGTAAATGTGCCATTCTGTGTATCATCAGGTTTAAGCTTAGATCCCCTGGCACGGTTAGCAAGGTCATTTACTGCCTTTGTTAAACCTACGAGATTCAGCTGATCGGCATTTTTAATTACCGGTACGATCAGGTTCCCATTAGGCAGAGCAGCCGCCATACCGATATTGATATCTTTTTTTTTGATGATGCTGGTACCATTCACCGATACATTGATCATTGGAAAATCTTTTATCGCTTTCGTTACCGCTTCAATAAAGATCGGGGTAAAGGTAATTTTCTCATTCTCCCTCTTTTCAAAGTTCTTTTTTACCTTCTCTCTCCACACCACCATATTGGTAACATCAGCTTCAACAAAAGACGTAACATGAGCCGAAGTTTGTTTACTCATCACCATATGATCGGCAATCAGTTTACCCATGCGGTCCATTTCGATCACCTCGTCAGCTCCGCTGACACTTACTGCAGGGCGTGCAACCTCAGGTTTTGCTGATGGTGTGGGCAGCTCCTGATTGTTTGGAGCCGGTTGTTCAGGGATGACTGCCTGGGATACGGCCGGACGTGCAGGAGCTGCTGCTGACGGGGCAGTATTTTTACGTCCGTTATGAAGGTAATTCAGCAGATCGTCCTTAGTGAGCCGGCCATCAGCACCGCTTCCGCTGATCTGATCCAGTTCTTCAGTGCTGATCTGTTCCTGCGTGGCAATATTTTTCACCAGAGGTGAGTAAAAACGGTCGGATGTTGTCTGCGGCTGTTGAACAGATGGTTCAGGCACCACCGTTTCGGGTAATTGCTCTATACCAGGAATATTGCCGTCAGGTATTGCAGCTGCTGCTGGTTCCGGTTCTGCGGGTAAAGGTTGTGCCTCTGCTGCTGCCGGTTTGCTTTCCACTTCATCCGTTTCAATCAGGGCAATTACTGCACCTACCTGAACAACATCGTCTTCATTATATAATTGACTGATCAATTTTCCCGCCACTGGTGACGGTACTTCTGAATCCACTTTATCTGTGGCGATTTCTAACAATGTATCATCTAAACTGATCATATCACCAGGGTGTTTCAACCACTTGATGACAGTTGCTTCTGCAACACTTTCTCCCATTTTAGGTAATAATAATTCGTATTGTGCCATTTAGTTTACAGTAAATTTGGTATTTCCTATTGATTGCAAAAGTAAGGTTTTTACACCTAATTCAAGTCTTCTTTCAGTAAATTCAAAATCATCGACAGCGCAGAGCTGGCGGAGCGCTCTATATTCTGGAGCCTTTTATTGCCAAAGCTGAACACCCTGGCCGCCACCTTATTCCTGTTAGCCACTGCTATCCAGACGGTTCCGACAGGCTTATCTTCCGTTCCGCCATCAGGTCCGGCAATGCCGCTTACGGCAACGCTGTAATCTGTATTGAAATGTTTAATTGCTCCTTCAGCCATTTCTTTCACCGTTTGCTCACTTACCGCACCATAGGTGTTCAGCGTCTCCGCTTTTACGCCCAGTACGGATTCCTTGAGTTCATAAGAGTAGGTTACGGCGCCACCGGCAAATACCGCAGAACAGCCCGGGTGTTTAGTGATCAGATGAGAAATATATCCGCCGGTACAACTTTCCGCGGTGGAAAGTGTCAGTCCTTTCTTTTTCATGGTATTCAGAATGGCTTCTTCCAGGGCTATATCATCTTCAGCCACGATATATGGCTTTAGTTTGGTAATGATCTGCCTGGCGTAAATCTCCACTTCATCCTTCAATTGTTGTTCATCCGGCCCGCTGGTACTTAAACGCAGTCTTACCTGGCCCAGTTTCGGCAGGTAGGCAAGCTTTATCGACGGAGGCAGGCTATCTTCTATGTCAGCAATTTCCTGTGCGAGAAAAGATTCTCCAAGATTGGCAGTTAATATAGTTTTATGGTAAATGAAAGGCAGTTCGAATGACTTTGTCAGCCTCGGCAGGATCTCCTCTCCCATAAGATACATCATTTCAAAAGGCACTCCTGGCATAGAGACAATGATATTTTCATTGTGCTCAAACCACATGCAGGGTGCAGTGCCGTTCTTGTTCTGGATTACGGTACAGCCGTCAGGAACATCAGCCTGTCTGATATTTGACTCTATCATCGGCCGGTTACTGCGCTTGAATATGGCTTCTACGTTTTCGAGAACACCTGCATCACGCCTCATCCCCATATTAAAATACTTTGCCAGGGTGAATTTGGTGATATCATCCTTTGTAGGGCCAAGACCGCCTGTAATCAGTATCACGCGGGCGCGTTTTTCTGCCCTGCCCAATGCTTCTATAATATGGTCAGCATCATCTGATACGGAAGTGATCTGCTTTACTTTAATGCCGATAGCGTTCAGCTCCTTTGCCATCCATGCAGAATTCGTGTCCACAATCTGGCCGATTAATATTTCGTCACCTATCGTTATGATCTCAGCTAACATAAAAATTCTTTAAAAACGTGTATAATAAGCCTGTTGCTTGCTCAGTTTCAGATCCTGCAAGATTGATGCCTTAACTTTGATCGTCAGGTTATAACTTTTATATGGTCCAATCGGTATCCAGTGGATACTCATATCCCAGCAGTGCATATCCCTGTAAATAGAGAATGAGGTTGGTGACAGGCCATTCGCTTGGAAGTCCCAGCCTGAAGTAAACTGTACCTTCCATTTTGGGGTGGCATTAAAGTCGCCATTAAAGTTCAGCGTATTTGTAGTGGAAGAATTAAACGAGGTACGCGGCTTGGTGTACTCAAAACGGTAAGAGAATGTAAAATTCCATGGAATATTAAAATCAACAAAGGCATTGGGATCATTGCTTACTTCCTGCAATTGTGCTGCCTGCTCTGGTGTCATCCCCGCTTTCTGCACCTGTTTGGTAGCATTGTCTACATTCTGATTGTGGGCTTTAAATGCTTCGGCATTCAGGCTGTAACCGAAGGAGAAACCAAATCTGGTTAAGCTGGGAACCGTGTAACGGTCCACCATTTTACGCACCTTTGCCGTAGTACTGATAATTGAATCTTCTACAGCATACGGACTAAATGCGCCGTCATAGGTAAAGCCAAGTTTATCTGTAAACTGTGAACGGCCGCTAAATGATAATTCCGACAATTTAAATGAAGGAGCTAAAAAGTTATAGGAGCCATTGATACTTAACCCCTGGATAATCGGGATCTTTCTTGTACCGCTGCCTGTAGTGTCTTTCGCGGAATACACCTTCGCTTCCACGGTATTGTCAATTCCGAAACTGATACTTCCGCTTTCTCCTTCTGCCGGGCCGCCGTATGTTGTTCCCTGAAAGATAGAATAACGTTTGATCCTGTTATAAACAGGGTCAAGAACAGGCGTTCCATCCTGGTAATATAGATTTTTGTAGTAACCGAAAGATGGTTTTGAAAAGTCTGGCCGGTAACTCATGTTCACACTTGGTGTCATCACCCACCTCACGGCCTTTAAGTTCCCAAAATTTTTAAATTGTGCAGTATTGTAGACTTTGGTAGATAAGCCCATGTTGATGCTGTACTCACCTGACCGGTTAAATCCGTCTACAGTATCCAGCACAGTAGTATATGGCTGAACAACGCCGTTCTGTACGATTCCCTTGATGGCGGTTTGCCTAGTAGACTGGAACTGCCATTTTTCCAGGTAGTTGGCTCCTGCTGTAAAATTGAAATATTTTAGCGCTGTAAAGTTTACCGATATTGGAATAGTGTGCTGGAAGCCATTGCTCAGGTGATTCAGGCTTTCCTGTTTAAATAAAAGACTGTCTTTTGTGCTGATTGAGTTTGTTGCTACAACGCTGTACCCTACAGTGATCTTCTGGTACCATTTCTGATCACCCACTCTTTTTTTTGAATCAAAAGGGCTAAAGGTTGGAACGTTCATACTGAACGAGGGCAATACTATATTTACGTCCTTTGAAAGGGTGTTTTGGCTATGCGTTGCTGCCAGTGAATAGTTGATCCCGTTGGAGAAGTTCCTGGAATAACTGATACCCGAAGACAGGATATTTTCAGTGATCGCCTGGTAATTATAAGAATTGTTACCGGCAGTATTTGTATTATAACCGCTGGTTTTAATGTTCACGTTTGCACTAAAAGTGGTTCCCGGTTTGGCATTCGCATCCTGGGTATGTACCCATTGGATACTGTAATCTTTTCTGGGCGTATATTCAGGTGTTCCTTCCACACCATACCTGTTACTGGCATAGTCAAGTTTGATATTACCGGTATATTTATAACGTTTTTTATAACTGGAGGTTACAGACGCACTGTAAGAACCCCTGGTGTAGATAGTTCCGAGGAATTTCGCATCCCAGTAATCGTTCAAAATCAGGTAATATCCTCCGTTCTGAAAGTTGAAGCCCCTGGTAGCATCATCACCGAACGAAGGAATAATCACTCCTGAATTTTTCTTGTTTGGTTTTGGAAAAAAAGCAAAGGGTAATCCTAATGGAAGAGGGATATCTTCAATTTTCAGGTAAACAGGTCCGGTTATGATCTGTTTATCCGTTACAATACCTTTGGTGATAAACAGGCCGTAATGCGGATGCGGCAGGTCACAGGTACTGTAGGTCATACCTTTCACATTGATCTCATTGTCTGGTTGCCTTTTACTTTGTCCGCCGGAGAAAAATCCGCCTTCCTGCTCTGTGAAGGTATTGAATACCGTTCCTTTGCCGGATTTTGTATTATAAAACAGTGAATCTGCTACTGATGATCCCTCCTTTTCCATCTTGAAGATGGGCTTTCCCAGGTATTTATTACTCTTGGGGTCTTTCCTGCCGCTGGCAAATACCGTATTGGTCTTTGAATTATAAGTAATGTAATCGGCATCGAGCTCGAAGGATTGGTAGATCACCCTGGCCTTCCCATACAGATAAATAATGCTTTTGTCCTTGCTGAACTTCGTGGAATCCACGGCGGAGTATTCTATCTTTTCAGCACCGGCCTTAATTACTTTTTTGGAGGTGTCCTGTGGAAGTAAGGGAGTTTTTTTTGACGTATCTTGTGGAAGCACAGGAGGTCTTTTGGTTGTATCCTGCTGCTGAATTACCTGCATTGACGAAAAAGTGGAAGATGCAAACGCAGAATGACCGGCAAACACCAGCAATGCGATTGAGCTCAATAAAATAACAGTCTGTAAGAATCTCAAATTCGTGAATGAATGTAACAATTGCACTAGTGTTTATCCCAAAACGCTCAAAATTAATGAAAAATATAGCATTGCCGGGAGCAAATCCTATTTTGCTAAAATATATTTATTTCATATCACATAAAAGTAAGATTATCAATGAATTATATGCAAAGAATATTTTAAGTTGATCCAAATATCTGTGAAGGTTCAAGATCCTGAAAGGGAATACAATTTAAGTTGCGTGCAACAATTCAAACTAAAAACTTAATTATACTATCTTTGCTGGCAGTCAGGCCCTATAACAGAAAAATGTGTCCTGCAGAACGCGTAATTTATTGTAAAAAACATAGAAAACAGCATAAAAAATAAACAGCTAAATGATACCTAAAAGAAATATATGCCTGCTGATGCTTTTTTTTGTCCTTACGCAGCAAAACGTTTTTTCCCAGGGATATAGAGTTAAAACTATAGTGATCGATGCCGGTCATGGTGGTGATAAACCTGGTGCGGCAGGCAGTTATTCGCTGGAGAAAAACATAGCTTTACAAGTGGCACTTAAATTAGGCAGGAAATTTGAAGAGGAAATGCCGGGAGTAAAAATCCTGTATACGCGTAAAAGGGATATAGACGTATCCTTATATAAAAGAGCGGAGATCGCAAATAATGCCAAAGCAGATTTATTTATAGCTATCCACTGTAATTCTATGCCAGATAAAAGAGTAGTTACGGGTTACACCAGAAGAAAAGGAAAAAAGATAGCCCGTTACAGCTATGTAAAAGATAAATCCACAAGAGGGGTTGAAACGTTTGTTGCGGGAAGCCACCGGCTGCATGAACAGGATGGCGCCATCCGGGAGAATGCGGATATCAGCCTTGAGAAGGATTATAAAAAGAATTACGATGGATACGATCCGAAGGATCCCGAAACATTTATTATACTATCTTTGTTTAAGAATGTATACAGAGACAAAAGCCTGAGATTGGCCAAGCTGATCCAGATCAATTACACAAAAGAGAACCACCGGCTGGACAGAGGTGTAAAAGAACAGGGAATTTTAGTCCTGCAAAGATGTGGCTTGCCTTCTGTACTCACCGAAATAGGATTTATTTCCAATCCTACCGAAGAAGATTACATGAATTCTGCCAGCGGACAGTCGGAAATTGTAAACGCAATTTTTAGGGCTGTAAAAACCTATAAGAAAGAAACAGAAGTAAATTAGTAAACCATAGCATAAGTGAAAATAGCAAACGAAACCAAAGTAGGCATACTAGCGGCCTTTTCCATCGCCGTATTAATCATCGGATATAACTTTCTGAAAGGTAATTCAATTTTTTCAAGCGAAACTGTATTATATGCCAGATACTCACGTGTTGATGGTCTTGGTGTATCAAAACCAGTACTCATCAACGGATTTCAGATCGGCCGGGTTGACAAACTGGTTTTACAGCCTAATGGTGAAATTGTAGCAACACTGAAAATTAAAGGCAAATATGATATTCCGAAAAACAGTGTAGCCAGACTTGAAGGCACAGACCTGTTGGGAAGTAAAGCAATCGTCATGGCTTTGGGCACGGGTAAAGATTTCGCTCAGGATGGTGATACCCTCAACTCAAACGTTGAGAAGAACCTGATGGAAGCTGTTCAGCCGGTACAGAAAAAAGCGGAGCTGATCATCGGCAAAATGGATTCTATCCTTACCAGCGTAAATACGATCCTGAATCCTGACTTCCAGAAAAATGTAAATAAAAGTTTCAATAGTATCTCTGCTACGCTGGCTTCCCTTGAGGGAACTTCAAAAAAGGTAGACGGATTGGTAGGAACTGAAGGAAAAAGAATTGCTGCGATCCTTGCAAATGCTGAGTCCATCTCAGGAAACCTGAAGAACAACAATGCCAAGATCAATGCGATCTTAAACAATATCAACACCATTACAGATCAGGTAGCAGCTGCTAATTTCAAACAAACGATCGATAATGCAAACAAAGCTGTTACAGATCTTCAGGGAATCGTGACCAAAGTAAATGACGGTAAGGGCACACTGGGTTTACTGGTTAATGATACTAAGATGTACGACAACCTGAACAATGCATCTAAAAACCTGGATAACCTGATCATAGACCTGAAAGAAAATCCAAAACGTTATGTACACTTCTCCGTATTCGGAGGCGGTGGTAAAGACAAGTAACCGGTATTCCCCTTAACAAAAAAGCGTCTGATTAAATTGATCAGACGCTTCTTTGTTAAGGGGCTGTTTCTAAATGCTGTATGTATTGCCTTCTAAGGCCAGCTCTGTATTTTCAAATACACCTGCTGCTTCTTCCAGTAAGGGAAGCAGGGTTTTATACCTTGAAGAAAAATGCCCGATCAGCAATTTGCCGGCGCCAACATTTTTCGCGATATATCCGGCTTGTAAAGCGGTAGTATGGTGAGTCATATTTGCCCTGTCAAGCAATTCATCCAGAAACGTAGCTTCATGATATAACATTGTACAATTGCGGATGCTCTCCAGGTAACTGCCGTCCGCCAATGTATCTGAACAATAGCAGTAACACTTTGGAGCATCAGAATCTATAGTATAATCTTCGTTTACGATGATCCTGCCACCGGGCAATTCCAGGTCTAGCCCTCTTTTTAATAACGGATAGTATTCCAGGGGAACCTGATCTGCTTCAAGTTTTTCTGAGCGCAGTTTACGCTGGCGCTTCTTTTCAGTGAATTTGAATCCGGTAGTAGGGATACGGTGGTTGAGGATAATGGTTTCAACAACCATGTCCTGGTTTTCAAAGATTTTTGCCGGGGCATCATCTGTTGTTGATACAAAATCAATCTCATACCTCAGTATTGTATCCGAATATTTGAACTGCATCTCCAGGATCTCCTTCAGCGGAGCAGGCGCAAATATCTGGAAAGGCTTAATGCGCCCGTTCAGGTGCATGGTAGAGAGCAAGCCAATTAAACCAAAATAATGGTCACCATGAAGATGGCTAATAAATACGGCATCTATCTTACTGGCTTTCAGGCCAAATCTGATCATTTGTTGCTGGGTACCTTCACCGCAGTCGATCAGGTAGATCTTTTCATTACAATTTAGAAGCTGTGCTGTTGGATTTCTGTTAAATACAGGAGTAGCGGAACTACTCCCTAAAATGGTAACCTCAAATTTCATTAATTTTTCTGATCAAAACTCCCTAGTAATTCCTTCTCTATTTCTTCCATGAAGATCAGATCTTCAGCTTCTTCCAGCTGGCTTACTATATTTAATGACTGGTCAATAGATGACATTTCCAATAACTGGGCAATGCATTCCGTTATGCCTGTAACAATGAATAAGCCTTTTGCTTTTTTACATAAGCGGTCCCCCACCAGCAGACAGCTCAGGTCCTGTGAGTCGTCACATGCAGACACCATCGACAGGTCCAGAACAATATTGCAGTATCCTTCAGCATTCAATAAAATGAATTCAGATTTTAGCCTGGGGGTATTCTCCGCGGTAAGGCGGGGTTCATCTAATCTGAGGACAACATACTTTTCGTGTTTATCAACTGAAAATTTCATACTTCGCTATTTGATGCTAACAAATTAAGAATTTAATTTGATAAAAGTGCAGTCAGGCTCTTTAAAACATTTTGCTCTATCCTGTCGAGGATATCATCCTGTTCATTCTTCACAAATTTATCACCTGTGATCTGTTCATAGAGCTCTATATAACGCTCAGAGATAGAATCTACAATTTCCGTTGTCATTTCCGGTACTGTTTGTCCGTCTTTGCCCTGGAAACCATTTTCAATCAGCCATTTTCTTACAAATTCCTTTGAAAGCTGTTTCTGAGGCTCATTTGCATCCTGGCGTTCCTCATACCCTTCGGCATAAAAATAACGTGAGGAATCAGGCGTATGAATCTCGTCGATCAGGAAGATTTCCTCTCCAACCTTACCAAATTCGTATTTCGTATCCACCAGGATCAGTCCTCTTTGAGCGGCCATTTCTGTTCCCCTTTTGTACAGGGCGAAAGTAAACGCTTCCAGCCTGTCATAATCCTGGATAGAAACTATGCCTTTGGCTAAAATATCTTCTCTTGAAATATCTTCATCATGACCAACATGGGCTTTGGTCGTTGGGGTGATGATCGGTTCCGGTAACTGGTCATTTTCCTTCAGGCCATCCGGCAGGGCCACACCGCAAACGCTGCGTTTACCGGCACTGTACTCTCTCCATGCGTGTCCGGCAAGGTAACCACGGATAACCATTTCCACTTTGAAAGGCTCACAGATCCTGCCGATGGTGACCATTTCATCAGGCACGGCGATCACCCAGTTCGGAACAATATCAGCCGTTGCCTTTAAGAATTTGGCAGCGATCTGGTTCAGTACCTGCCCTTTAAAGGGAATTGCTTCCGGAAGCACCACATCAAATGCAGAGATCCTGTCAGTTACCACCATCGTCATCAGACGGTGATCAATCGTATATACATCACGTACCTTACCTTTATAGAAATTGCTCTGTTTTGGAAATTTAAAATTGGTTTCTTTTATTGCTCTCATGTTGTTGATGGATCACATCAATTTATTGTTTAAAAATTACTGTATATCTCCGTAGGCTTTCAGTATCCTCTTTACGAGTTTGTGCCTTACTACGTCCTCTCCGGTAAGATAAATAATATCGATGCCGGGAATGTCATCCAGGATGCGCAACGCATTGTGGAGGCCGGACATATTTTTCTTTGGTAAATCAATCTGGGTTACATCACCGGTAACAATGAATTTTGCCGATGGCCCCATCCGTGTCAGGAACATTTTCAGCTGCAGGTCAGTTGAGTTTTGCGCTTCATCGAGGATTACGAAACAATTGTCAAGTGTCCTTCCGCGCATAAATGCCAGGGGTGCTATTTCGATCGTCCTGTTCTCCAGGTACAGTTTAAGTTTCTCAGCAGGAATCATATCGTCCAGGGCATCATATAAGGGACGGAGGTAAGGATCTACCTTTTCTTTCAGATCGCCCGGCAGAAAGCCCAGGTTCTCTCCTGCTTCTACCGCAGGCCTGGTGAGGATGATCCTTTTGATCTCTTTATTTTTCAATGCCCTCACGGCAAGTGCAACGGCTGTATACGTTTTACCGGTTCCGGCAGGGCCTATTGCAAAAAGGACGTCATTTTTGACAATGCTGTCCACCATGCGGCGTTGATTTGCCGTCCTTGCTTTGATCATCACTCCGTTATTACCGAAGACGATGACCTCCCCTCCTCCGCCATTCACCTTTTCGGGAGTGCCGTCGGTAGATTCTGCCGTATGTTTGATCGCTAAAATTGACTCTATCTCACCTGTATTCAGCGAACCGTATTGCTCAAGATGTCCTATCAATTTGCCGAACTTCTTATCGAATAACTTCTGCTCTTCCTCATCACCTAACACTTTAACTTCGTTGCCTCTGGCAACTATTTTCAGCTTTGGAAATGCACGTTTGATCAATTCATAATGCTCGTTGTTGGAACCCCAGAATTGTGCCGGATCTACTGTTTCTAATGTTAGTTTAAGTTCGTTCAAAATATTGTTTTTTGGATAGAGGTGTATATTTTGATTTAAATTTGAATATTTGTAGGCGATTACCGCATACGCAAGAATAAGAATAAATATTCAATATTTAATGGCCATTATCACTTTAACAACAGATTTAGGTTCCAAAGATTTTTATCAGGCTGCCCTTAAAGGCAGTATTCTGACGATCTTGCCTACAGCTACTATTGTTGATATCACCCATGAAGTTCCCTCGTTCAATATCTCTTATGCGGCCTTCGTTTTAAAGAATGTATATCATTATTTTCCTAAAGGTACTGTGCATCTGATAGGTATAGATTCTGTGTTCAGTGAGAACACAAAATACGTGGGGTTAAAATACCAGGATCATTATTTTGTTGGTGCCGATAACGGAATTTTTTCTCTCCTTTTTGAAGGGAAACCGGATGAGATTGTGGAGCTGAATATTATGCAGGACCTTAAATATTTACACTTCCCGCTGGTAGATATTTTTGTGAAAGCAGCAATTCATCTTGCCAAAGGCGGAAAGCTGAAAGACATCGGCCTGCCTACGGGCGGCATTGAAGAGCGGATGCTGCTGAACCCGGTTATTGAGAAAGACATGATCAGGGGCAGCGTGATCTATATTGATACCTTCTGTAATGTTATCACCAATATTACCAAAGAGTTATTCACCAAAATACAGCGTAACCGCGACTTCACCCTTTACTTCAGGAAGAGTGAAACGATCACCCAGCTCAGCTGGCACTACAATGAAGTTCCCGAAGGCGAAAAACTATGCCTGTTCGGGATCAGTAACCATCTGGAGATTGCCATCAACAAGGGAAAGGCAAGTGGATTATTGGGGTTACACCTCAGTGATATTGTCCGTATCCAGTTCCATTCCTGATTTTGCTTTTATCCTCAAAAATACAATAAGGCATAAAGTTTGCTTTATCAGCTAAAAAATAACAATATGATCAGATTTTTGCTCCTATGCATCGGTTTAAGTGGTGCCCTAAATGTGATGGCTATGCAGGCCGACACATCTGCTTACCAGACGCAACGCCTCAAGATCAACTCATTGCTGGCAGAGCGAAGTGCGAAATTCGGGCAATACGATCTTAGCCTGAGTGCCAGAACCGGTATCTTCGGTTTACAAACAAAAAATGACCTGAGGAACTCCAATGAGATATTGAGGGGGATCATCCTCAGTGATAACAATATCTTCCGGGAGCTGAAGGTGCTGATGAATTATAAAGATCAGGAGGTACAGCAGGTACAAAGCAATGCCAGTACTATTAACAAGCGTATAGAAGGGTACATGCTTGCCATTAAAAAATTACAGGAGCAAAATGACGAGCTCAAAGCCAGAACAACACAGGTAACAGAGACAAAAGATACCAGTACTTATGTGATCATCTTTTTATCGGTGGTGATCCTGGCAGGTGGAATCTTTATATTCAGCAGGCTCAGAAAATAAACAAGGTACAGGGATTCAATAGCTTAAACCCCTGTACCTGATTTTTTTATTTATTGAAATGAGCAATGATCAGTGAGGCCAGTTCTTCACCGATACGTTCCTGTGCTTCATTTGTAGCGGCACCGATATGCGGTGTCAATGAAATTTTAGGGTGTTTTAGAATTGCCTCTAACGGTGTAGGTTCATTGTCAAACACGTCAAGTCCTGCAAAAGCAACCTTTCCACTGTCCAGTGCATTGATCAGCGCCTGCTCATCAATTGTACCACCTCTTGAACAGTTTACTATTCCTACTCCTGGTTTTACCTGGTCAAATTCAGCGGCACCCAATATCGGGCGGTCTGCAAATGGCGTATGCAAAGTAATGAAATCGCTGTTTTTTATCACTTCTTCAAGAGCAACAGTTTTTACCGGGATATCCAGGCTCAGATCACCCTGAAATTTCAGCGTAATTGCACCTTCAAACGGGTAAAGGTCATAAGCAAGAACATTCATTCCCAGGCCTAATGCTACTGAAGCAGTGGCCCTTCCTATTCTTCCGAAACCAATAATACCTAATGTTTTACCTTTCAGTTCAACACCTTTGGCATAGTCTTTTTTCAGTTTATTAAAGCTGGTAGCTCCTTCAACCGGCATTTTACGGTTTGAGTCCTGCAAAAAGCGTACACCGGTGAACAGGTGTGCGAAAACAAGTTCAGCAACAGACAAAGAAGATGCTGCCGGAGTATTTACAACAGCAATACCTTTTTCACGTGCATATTCCACGTCAATATTATCCATCCCTACACCACCTCTTCCAATCAGTTTCAGGTTAGGGCATGCATCAATCACATCCTTACGTACCTTAGTTGCACTTCTAACGGTAATACCGTCATAATTTTGCAGTGCTTCAATCAGTTTATCCTGTGCAACAGTTTCTGTATCTACAATAAAACCGGCTTCTTCTAATAATCTTTTTCCGATGGGGTCTATCCCATCGTTTGCAAGTATCCTAGTCATTAAATTTTATTTTTGGTGTTTTTCTGCAAATTCCTGCATGAGTTCTACTAATGCATGTACGCTTGTAATTGGAAGGGCATTGTAAATAGATGCTCTGAAACCACCTACACTTCTGTGTCCTTTGATGCCTTCCATACCGTTCTCTTCAGCAAATTTCAGGAATGGTTTTTCCAGTTCAGGATTTTCCATCACGAAACATACGTTCATTCTTGAGCGGTCTTCAACAGCACAGGTTCCTTTGAACAAAGGGTTTCTGTCAATTTCTGTATACAGGGCTTTTGCTTTGGCAATATTCTCTTTTTCAATTTCTGCAACGCCACCTTTAGATTTTAACCATCTCAGGTTCAGCATAGCTACATAAATAGCAAATACAGGCGGAGTATTGTACATTGAACCGCCATCAATGTGTTGTTTATAATCCAGCATCGAAGGGATCTTGTTGGTAGTTTTACCTAAGATCGAATCTTTAATGATCACTACTGTAGAACCGGCAGGACCAATATTTTTCTGTGAACCGGCATAGATCAGGTCATACTGAGAAACATCGATTACCCTGCTCAGGATATCAGAAGACATATCGCACACTACAGGAACCTTAGTTACGGGTACAGTCATCAGTTCAGTTCCGTAAATTGTATTGTTTGAGGTAAAGTGGAAATAAGCGCTATCTTCAGGAATCGAATAATCCTTAGGGATATAAGTGAAGTTAGCTTCTTTTGATGAAGCTACAATGTTGGCTGTACCAAAGTTTTTTACTTCCTTAATGGCTTTATTAGCCCATACACCTGTTTCCAGGTAACTTGCAGTTTGTCCTTCGCTCAGCAGGTTCATAGGAACCATTGCAAACTGCAGACTTGCACCGCCCTGTAAAAACAACACAGAGTAACCTTCAGGCACATTTAATAGTTCTTTAACTAGTTTAACAGCTTCCTCTACTACCGCTTCAAACTCTGGTGTACGATGGGAGATTTCCAGTATCGATAACCCGTCTTTAAAATCTAAAACGGCTTGTGACGCCTGTTTAAATACTTCCTGGGGTAGAATGCAGGGACCTGCTCCAAAATTATGTCTCATTTTATATGCTATTTATTGGTTGTAAATGTAATTGTTTTATCGAAATTAAACCTGCCTTTTTGAAATTATCTACCGGGATAATAGATCTTATATACTACTGCTTTCAGCTGAAGGCAGGTGTTTCATTGCGGAAATCATTTCTACCGGTGATTCGGCTCCGAAAATTGAATTTCCTGCTACCAGCACGTTTGCGCCGGCATGAAGTAAGGCGGGTGTATTGTGCAGTGCTACTCCCCCGTCAACCTCTATCAGCAGACCGGGATTCAAAACATTGGCCAGGCTTCTGAGCCTGCGGATCTTATCCAATGTATTGGGAATAAACTTTTGCCCTCCGAAACCGGGGTTTACGGACATCACCAGTACCATATCAAGATCGGTAAGGATATCACTCAGTAACTCCACAGGAGTGTGGGGATTGAGCGCAACACAGGCTTTTGCACCTGCTTCGTGTATAGACTGTATGGTTTTGTGGAGATGCGGACAGGCTTCATAATGTACCGTGATCGATGAGGCCCCTGCTTTCGCGAAACGTTCAATATAATGATCAGGATTAACAATCATCAGATGTACATCGAGAGGTTTCTTTGCATGCCTGCTGATCGCTTCCATCACGGGAAAACCAAAGGAGATATTGGGAACAAATACACCATCCATAATATCTACATGGAACCAATCTGCCTGGCTGGAATTGATCATCTCTACATCGCGTTGGAGATTGGCAAAATCTGCAGAAAGAACCGAAGGGGCAATCAGGTGTTTCATGTGTTTGAGTTATGATTTTTCAAAAACACGTAACCGGAAACCGGGGAAGTGTTTTGAGGAAGTAAATATAAAAAAATAACCTATTTTAAAACAAAAAACCCCGCAAAATGCGGGGTTTATGACAATTCATTAAGCAGGTTTGTTTTCCTGCGTGCCTTCCGGTTTAGCGGGGCGCGGCAGTAAAGCTTTTCTGGAAAGCTTCATTTTACCTTGCTTATCGATATCTAATAGTTTAACCTGGATCTTGTCGCCTTCTTTCAGCACACCGTCCATGGTTTCCAAACGTTCCCATGCAATCTCAGAGATGTGCAGCAGACCGTCTTTACCTGGCATGATCTCAACGAATGCACCAAATGGCATGATTGATTTCACTTTACCGTCGTATGTTGCACCTATATCCGGTTTGGCAGCGATCGCATTGATACGTTTTACTGCAGCATCAATAGCGGCTTTGTTATCGGCGAAGATCTCAACGATACCTTTGTTACCAACCTCTTCGATAGAGATCGATGCGCCGGTTTCGCGTTGCATCTCCTGGATGATTTTACCGCCGGGCCCGATTACAGCACCTATGAATTCCTTGTCAATACTCAAAGAAACGATACGCGGAGCGTGGTCCTTGTAATCTTCACGTGGAGCAGCAATCGTTTTCTTCATCTCATTTAAGATGTGAAGACGTGCTTCATTGGCTTGTTTAAGGGCGGCAGTTAACACTTCCCATTTTAAACCATTGATTTTTAAATCCATTTGACAAGCTACGATACCTTTTTCAGTACCTGTAACCTTGAAATCCATATCACCTAAGTGATCTTCATCACCAAGGATATCTGTAAGGATGGCATATTTACCTGTTTTCTCATCAGTGATCAATCCCATTGCAATACCCGATACCGGAGCTTTGATTTTGATACCGGCATCCATCAGTGCAAGTGTACCTGCACAAACAGTAGCCATAGATGAAGAACCGTTTGATTCAAGGATGTCAGAAACTATACGTATGGTATATGGGTTTTCTTCCAGTCCAGGTAAAACTTTCCTCAGTGAACGCATTGCCAGGTTACCATGACCAATCTCGCGACGGCCAGCTCCCCTGTTCGGGCGAACCTCACCAGTAGAGAAACCAGGGAAGTTATAGTGTAAAAGGAATTTGTTGTAACCATTGATGAAAGCACCATCGATCATTTGCTCATCATCTTTAGAACCTAAAGTAACGGTAGTTAAAGACTGGGTTTCACCACGTGTGAATACTGCTGAACCGTGAGCCGAAGGAAGGTAACTTACTTCAGACCAGATCGGGCGTACAGTACGTACATCACGGCCGTCCAGACGCATACCTTCGTCTAATACCAGGTTACGGATGGCGTCATATTGTACATCGTGGAAATATTTTTTTGACAGGAAGCCTGTTACATCGTCAATATCTTCGCCTAAAGTAGCGATGAAGTCCATCAGGATCTCTCCGAATTTATCACCACGCTCAGATTTTGAAGTCTGGCTTTTTGCTACAGCATATACTTTATCATAAGTAGCAGCATAAACCTGTTCTTTCAGTTCAGGATTGCTGTCTTCATGAGAATATTCACGTTTTTTTGTTTTGCCTACTGCTTCAGCAAGTTCTTTCTGAACCTGAACCTGGATAACGATCGCTTTGTGTGCAAATTCGATAGCTTCAACCATTTCTTCTTCAGAAATCTCATCAGCTTCACCTTCAACCATCACGATATCATTCTCAGTACCTGCAACAAGGAATTCCATGGTTGCACGTTCTAAGTCGCTCACGTAAGGGTTGATCACTAACTGACCATCAATTTTTGCCACACGGACTTCAGAGATTGGGCCATTAAACGGAATGTCTGAAACAGCTATAGCGGCAGAAGCAGCCAAACCTGCCAGTGAATCCGGCATAATATTTTTATCAGACGAGATCAGTGTGATCATCACCTGCGTATCAGAGTGATAATCTTCAGGGAACATCGGGCGTAAAGCACGGTCAACCAAACGTGAGATTAAAACCTCATAGTCTGATAATCTTGCCTCACGACGTAAGAAACCGCCTGGAATACGGCCTGCGGCAGCATATTTCTCCTGGTAATCTACAGATAAAGGTAAAAAGTCAACACCTGATTTAGCACCTACAGATGATACTACAGTTGCTAAAAGCATGGTATCACCCATTCTTACCACTACAGAACCGTCAGCTTGTTTAGCCAGTTTACCTGTTTCAATTTCAATGATCCTACCATCTCCCAGGTCGAACGATTTTTTTATTACATTCATTTACAATTTGTTGCGGTGTGTTTTCCTCTTTCTACACACCAGATTTATATATATTTATTTTATTTCACAAAGTAAAAAAGCCATCCTAAAGAATGGCTTTCCTTGATATTATTACGCTTATTTGCTGTCTCTCGAACCAAGTGGTTTGATAATATCCCTTAGCCCTAAAGCTTTGATGATTGCACGGTAGCGGTTGATATCTTTTTTAAACAGGTAAGCCAGGATACCACGGCGTTTACCTACTAGTTTTTGCAGAGATAACTGAGTAGAGAAATCTTTACGATTTTTCTTTAAGTGTTCTGTTAAGTGTGCGATGCGGTATGTGAATAACGCTACCTGACCTTCTGCAGAACCTGTGTTAGTTTCTACTTCGCCGTGTTTTTGAAAAATTTCGGCTTTTACTTCTTTACTTAAATACATTACTTGAATTATACTAAAGTGTATATGGATTAATTAATTGAGCGCAAAGATAGTGTAAGTTTTAATGATTCGCAAATATCAGAATATGATTTAAATAATACACGGATGTGATGATTAACATTTCAATAAACAGCCTTTAAGCCTTATTTTTGCCATATGGAAAAGAACCAGTACAGCATATTTGAAACTGAATTAAGGGTAAGGCCTGATGATATAGACATGTTTAACCATGTACATAACAGCAAATACTTTGATTATGTGCTGGCTGCCCGTTATGAGCAGATGGAAAAGTTTTACCACATGCCTATGGAGCATTTCCTGGAGAACGGTTACGGTTGGGTGGTGCGTACGGCCTATGTAGATTTCAAAAGGCCTTTAAAAATGGGCAATGAAATCAGAATCCGCACGGGCATACTTACTATAAACGAAAAAGGCTGCCGTGTACAGTTCGAAATTGAAAATGCAGCAACGAAGAAAATTGCTGCAGATGGCTGGTTTGATTATGTAATGATCGACACCGCTTCAGGTAAAGGAACCAGGGTTACCGAACAGATGATCGAAACCTATAGTATATAGATGATCAGGCAGATTTTATCATTTTAACGTTTTCATCTCCGCTGCCCGGTACATACCCCAGTCCGGGGGTTAACCAGTGCAGCAGGATCACTCTGGAGTAGCGGTAATTGAGAGGGCTGAAAATAAACACTGTTAACAGCAGGATACCTACATAATACCACAGGCTTTCGTAAACCAATGGAAGTCCTAATATATAACTTCCCACACTTACGCTGATCATTTCTGCCACATTCATCGCATAACTCACAAACATCGAAACATAAAAGAAACCGGGCTCCCTTTCAAAACGCAGGTTACAATGCGGGCAATATTCATTTGTGGTCTGCCCTTTAAAAGACAAAGAATACATTTTACCTGAGAAAATATCCCCTTGCCTGCACCTTGGGCATTTGCAGTGGATAACGGCTTCGAATTTTGATATAGGTTTTATCTGTTTACCGGCACTTAGTTGTAGTTCCATATCGGTTGTTATTAAATAATAACCAAAAGTAATCATTCATTCCTGCCGAATTTATGACCTATATCATATCAGATCTTAATGATCTTTCCCCTGCTCAGCTTCAGTTCGCCGGCGGCGGCCATTTTCTTTATCGTCCTGATCACGGTTTCCACCCTTAAACCACTCATGTCGGCCAATGCCTGACGGGTAAAGTCCAGACTGGCGCCCTTTTCGGTGTCACGCCATAAATAGGAGATCAGCGTTTGCAGCCTGTGTTCGGCCTGCTCATTGGCCAGTTCTTCCAGCATCATAGATTTATAAAATAACCTGCTGCTGAGGGTTTCTATCAGGTTCATACTGAAATCCCTGTCCTCTTCCAGTAATTTGAGAAACTGGGGGCGGTCCACCAGGATCAGTTCTGTATCCCGGGATGCAATGGTATAGGCCAGATAGGAACGCTGCAGCAATAGTGCCGGTTCCCCGAAATATTGCTTTGCTTTAAAAACCCCCTGAATGAACTCCTTACCATCATGATTTACGGTAACCATCCTGACTTCACCACTTTTAATAAAATAAACATACCGGGGAGTATGTCCGGGTTCGTAGATCACGGCACCTTTTTTGTGTAAGATGGTTTTGAAATGAGAATTTAACCAAATACTGCTTAACATTGCCCGAAATTACTCAATCTGTAAAAATAAATACACATCTAAAATCTAATTTTTTAAATAAACATTATGAGCAAAAACCTTACGAAAAAAATCATTGTACTTTCCGTAGCTTCACTACTTTTTGGTATCCAGCAACTCCGGGCGCAAACAACATCCGCAGATGCCGCATCAGCAGATGGGAAAAACATCCTCAAATGGAATGTGGCTGCACTCGCTACAAAAAGCTATTCCTTTCAATATGAACGTGCGGTAGGAAACAAGGTAGCTGTAGCCATAGGTTACAGGTTCATGCCCAAATCCGGAATTCCATTTAAATCTACGATAAATGACTGGGTAGACGATGAACAAACGGAAAGAACGATCAATAATTTTAAAACATCAAACTTCGCGATTACTCCCGAAGTAAGGTTTTATGTAGGCAAGGGCGTATTCCAGGGGTTTTATCTTGCTCCGTTTGCAAGGTATGCGAAATACAATGGTGAAGGCCCTTTCCAATATGACATCACGGAACTGAACCTTAGTGAAACGATGTACTTTAAGGGTAGCGTTAATACCTATACTGCGGGGCTGATGATCGGAGCACAATGGAAACTGACCAAACTTTTGTACCTGGACTGGTGGATCGTCGGGCCGAACTATGGTACATCCAAGGGCGACTTATCAGGACAAAAAAGCTTAAATGCACTGGAGCAGGCCGAGTTCAAAAAGCAGCTTGATGATTTTGTTGATGATCTGCCGTTGGTACATGCTACCGCTCAGGTAGACGGCAATGGCGCAAACATCCACATCAAAGGCCCATGGGCAGGTGCCCGGGCCGGACTAAACGTCGGCTTCAGGTTCTAAACAAAAGGGCGTCAATCTTCATGAGATTGACGCCCTTTTTCATTCCGTTCTTGATCATTAATCAGGCTCTCTGATCAGCCAATAGTTTCTTTGATCAGTTTCGTATAAAAATCATTCAGCTGCAAACCAAATGCTGCAACCTGCTGTGGGATAAAGCTCGTTGCTGTCTGACCGGGGATGGTATTGATCTCTATGAAATAAAAATCACCTTCGTCACCAAGCAAAATAAAATCTATCCTCACTACTCCCCTGCAGTTCAGTTTCAAATATACTGCTGAGGCAATCTCTTCTACCCTTTTACGGGTTTCTTCTTTCAATTTTGCAGGTGTGGTCTCAATAGCTACTCCCGGGGTATATTTTGCTTCAAAATCAAAGAACTCCTTGGCTGTTTCTACTTCGGTAGCCGGCAGCACGGTAACTTTCCCGTCCAGCTTTACCACGCCTACCGTAAATTCCCGGCCCTCAATAAACTCTTCAATCAGAATCTGGGTATCTTCTTTAAATGCCTTATCAATTGCTGATTGCAGGTCGTATTGATTTTTCACTTTGCTCATCCCAATACTGCTACCCCCATTGTTAGGTTTAACAAAATAGGGAAGTTTAAGATTTTGTTTGATATCGTTCAGGTTATAGGGAGCATGACCAAATATCTGAACGGATTTGGCCACGTGTAACAATGGAATATCCTGAACGATGGCTTTGGTATAGCCTTTATTCATCGTAATTGCAGAAGTTAATGCATCACAGGTAGTGTAAGGGATATTGAGCATGTCAAAATAGCCCTGTAACTTACCATCTTCCCCCGGGGCGCCATGAATGGCAATAAATACCCCGTCAAAAGTCACTTTCCGTCCTTTAATAATGAGGGAAAAATCATTCTTGTCGATCTCTATCCTTACAGAGTCGGCGGGTTCATAAAACCATCCCTGCTGCGTCAGCATGATCTTGTAGACCTCAAATTTATCGGGATCGAGGTTATGGGCTATCGTTGCCGCGCTTTTTACAGACACTACCCATTCTCCTGTAGTCCCTCCGGTAAGTAATGCAATTACTTTCTTCATTGTTTTCATATTTAGGCATTCTTTATCTTTATGCTGAAACGAATTCAACTATAAGATATTGGCTCAAAAATATTAAAATAGTTTATTCAGATCTCATTTAAATTCCGATAAAATATAATTTTAGTCTAAATTTGACCCAAATACAATGCACCCATAAAAATAAATGGCAAATTTCATCTCCTACCTGCAAACTAAATCATTCAGAAATAACCTTCTTGCTGCGATTACTGCCGTTGTAGTTTTACTGCTCGTTGCCTTTTTCAGTCTGCGTTATTACACCAAACACGGACAAGGTTTGAATGTTCCTGCTGTTAAAGGACTATCATTTAACCAGGCGGTTACCAAACTGGAGGATCTGGGATTGCGTTATGAGGTAGATTCCGTATATATTATGGACTTGCCACCGGGAACGGTAATTGACCAGGATCCTGAAGCCAACACCTTTGTAAAGGACAACAGGACCATCTACCTCACCATCAATACCGCACAGGCACCAAATGTGAAATTTCCTGATGTACAGTTCAAATCTTTCATTGAAGCCCAGTCTGTCATTAATAGTTTTGGATTAAAAGTTGGCGACACGGTCTATAAAGCTGATGTCAGCCGGGACGTGGTACTTGAAGTCTCTTTTGGAGGACAGGCAATCAAACCGGGAGATATCATTCCTAAAGGTTCGAAAATAGACATGCTGCTTGGTGACGGCAGAGGAAATGAAGATGTGGATATACCATCGCTTTTAGGATTTACCAGAGACGAGGCCGCCTTCTCCCTGAGGGGATCAAATCTTAAGTTAGGAACGATAACTTATGAAGGCAATATAACAGATACTGCAAATGCCGTTATTATAGGACAGGACCCGGTGTTATCAGATACCTTATCAAAAGTTAAAATAGGTACACCGGTAAATATTACCTTATCAAACAATAAGCCCACAAATTAGTATTCCAATCTTCTATGACTACCGAAAATAAAAAAATAAAAAAAGGTACTATCATCCTTATAGCTGCAGCTGTGCTCCTGCTCGGTATTGCCGTAGGCTTTTATGGATACCAGCAGTTCAGGATATATTTCAAACCCAACATATCAGGTAAGGAGAATTACCTCTATATCAAAACAGGCTCTTCCATTGATGACCTGTATGCGGAGATCAAAAGCAAAGATCTGCTGAAAGATGTCGGTTCGTTTAGTCAGGCCGCCGCAAAAATGGATCTTGCAGAGCGCTTAAAACCGGGCCGCTACAAATTATCCAAAGGACTCACCAACCGCGCCCTGATCAATATGATCAAAGCCGGCAACCAGGAGCCTGTTAAACTGAAGTTCCACAACATCAGAAGAAAAGAAGATTTTGCAGGTTACCTGGCAAAAAACCTGGAAGCAGACTCGGCCACTTTTATTAAAGTGCTGGACTCTGCCGCCCTTGTTGAGAAATACGGTTTTACACCTGACGATAGTTACACTATGTTCATCCCGAATACATATGATATGTACTGGAACACTTCGCCACTTGAATTCTTTACAAGGATGCAGAAAGAATATGATAAATTCTGGAATGCAGAGCGTAAACAGAAAGCAGCAGCGCTGAAGTTAAGTCCGCAGCAAGTGACCATACTGGCTTCTATTGTAGATGGAGAGGCACTTTATGACAAGGAAATGCCGATCATTGCAGGTTTATACCTGAACCGTCTGGACAGGGGCATCCTGCTGCAGGCAGACCCTACAGTGATCTTTGCCAATAATGACTTTACGGTAAAGAGAGTAACCAATGCCCTGCTGCGCGTAGATTCAAAATACAATACCTATAAATATGCAGGATTGCCTCCCGGCCCTATCATGATGCCCAGCATCAATGCCATAGATGCAGTTCTCAATCATGATAAAAACAATTATATCTACATGTGTGCCAAAGAGGACTTTTCGGGATACCATGCCTTTGCAGAGACTAAAGCTGAACATGAGATCAATGCAAATAAATACCGGGCGGCACTTAACAAGAGAAATATCTTTAAGTAGCATGTATACGCACGAGACTAAGATACGCGTAAGATATAATGAGACAGACCAGATGGGTTATGTCCATAACGGGAATTACGCCATCTATTACGATATTGCGAGAACGGAAATGCTGCGCAGCCTGGATATGACCTATGCCCAGATGGAAGAATACGGAGTAATGATGCCCTTGCTGGAACTGCATTGTAAATTTATCAGACCTGCCCTTTACGACCAGCAACTCAGCATCAGGACCGTTGTAAATGACCGGCCGGGCACAAGGATAACTTTTAACCATGAGATCTTCAATGAAGATGAAGTGCTGATCAATGTAGGCTCAACCATTCTGGTTTTCTTTGATATGGCCAGGAAAAGGCCATGTCATCCACCCGGATATTTTATGGAAAAGATAGCGCAATATTTTACTTAGATTTGATGGATGATCTGGGTACATAGACAACTTTTAAAGATAAGGCTCTATTCCTTATTTATAGACTGGACAAAAGTTTATGTTTTACCAGGGTTTAGCCCCCTACCGCTTTACACCATTGCAGTCTTTTTCTTTAAAGAGATAGGCAAGGAATCTCTGGTGAACAAGGCATCTTCCCTCGCCTATAATTTCATGCTTGCTATTTTTCCGGGAATTATATTCCTGTTTACCTTAATCCCCTATATTCCCAAGCGTATCGGCTTCCAGGACCAACTCATGGTACTGCTGCAGCTGATACTCCCCAAGCAGGCCTATAAAGCTTTTGAAACTACAATTTCTGAGATCGTCAAGATACAGAACGGAAAGTTACTGTCCTTTGGTATCATCCTTTCCGTGTTTTTTGCTACTAACGGCTTACACAATCTTATGAAAGCCTTTAACAAGTCCTCACTGACCCGGGAAACCAGAAGCTGGCTTAAACAGCGCTTTATCGCGTTAATACTAACCTGTGTAATTGCATTTTCCCTGATCGTTACCATCGCGGCAATGACCGTCGGTGAAATTACACTGAACTATCTTAAACGGGGCCTGCATATCAATGGGAAATTCATAGTATATGTTATTGAGCTTTCCCGCTGGACCCTGCTTGGATTACTCTATTTCGTCACCATTTCTATTCTTTACCGGTATGGCCCGGCCAACACCAAAAAATGGCGTCTCTTCAGTGCGGGATCATGGCTGGCCACAATCCTCGCATTTCTGACAATCTGGGGTTTTTCTTTTTATATTAACCACTTCGGATCTTATAATAAAGTGTATGGATCAATAGGCACATTAATCGTTATTATGATCTGGTTATACCTCAACTCTCTGATACTTTTACTCGGTTTTGAGCTGAATGCGAGTGTAGACCTCTCAAAAAGGAGCATTAAAATTATCAAACAACCCTTCAATTTGTTCAAAAAAGCGCCTTTAGAGGGCAATAAAATGAACAAATGAAAATATTTCTATCTCTCCTTTAACTAGTTATCAATTTCCTGTTAAAAAATCAACATCATTATTTGCAGAATCAAGCAGTATTTGTACTTTTGTCGCGGAGAGTTGGCAGAGTGGTCGATTGCGGCAGTCTTGAAAACTGTTGACTTGTCAAAGGGTCCGCGGGTTCGAATCCCCCACTCTCCGCAGATAGCAATATCAAAATGTTTAAAAAGCCTGTTAATGTTCAATTAACGGGCTTTTTTGTTTTTAAGTGTGTTCATATGTTTCATATAAAACCATATCTCTAGTGAGTAATCCAGTGAGTAGGTCAAAAAAATGAGCGAACTCACTGGAACGACGTAACAGATTGTGAATCAACCAGTTCATAATTTGAACATCTTGTATAAGCCTGGCGGTTAAGTTAAATTTGTATTACTTAAATCAGTCGTTATGGACAGCAATTTAAAAACCCTATTTTACCTAAAGAAGCCAAAAAACTACAAAGCTGGCGAAATGCCTGTTTATTTGCGGATTACGCTTAACCTTATTCCCAAGGAGCTTGCGACTGGTGTCAGTTGCCTACCCTCCCATTGGAACAGAAAAACGGAGAGAATTAAAGATTGTAGCCCATCCGCCTTCGCAGGAAATTCGATAATTAGTCAAATGAAACTTAAAGCCAATGACAATTATCGATACCTCACGGAAGTGGAGCCAAACAGAATCATTTCAGCTACGGACATTAAGGATATTCTCCTTGGGAAACGGATTAAGCGCATTATGCTTTTGGATGTGTTTAGAGAGCATAATGAAAAAGTTAGAGGTTTAGTAGGCCAAGAATTTTCTGCTGGCACTCTTCAACGTTACGAAACCTCTTTAAAGCATACCGCTGACTTCATTAAGCAAAAATACAACTCACTTGATATTGCCGTTAGCCAAGTCAATCATCTTTTCATATCGGAATATGATTTCTACCTTAGGAGTGTACGCAGATGCAACAACAATACAACAGTAAAATATATCAAGAACTTTAAGAAGATTATTCTGATATGTCTTGCAAGTGGATTTATCACCAATAACCCATTTTTAAACTACAAACCAAAACTAAAGCCCGTCAATCGAATGGCGTTAACACTGGAGGAGCTTAGGCTGTTGGAAAATAAAAAGTTCAGTATTGATCGCCTAGAGACTGTAAAAGACACCTTTCTATTCTGTTGTTATACCGGGTTAGCTTATGCGGATGTTTCGGCACTTAAACCAGCAAACATTTTAAAAGGAATTGACGGTGAGATTTGGATTCATACTTTCAGGCAAAAGACACTGACCGCGACTAAGGTACCGTTGCTTGAAAGCGCACTCCAACTGATTTTCAAATATAAAGATCACCGAAAGTGTAAGCAGCAAATATTTCCTCTGATTTCGAACCAGAAAATGAATGCCTATCTCAAAGAAATTGCTGATTTGTGTGGAATCGATAAGCTATTGACCTTTCATATTGCTAGACATACATTCGCTACTACAATTACTTTATCCAATGGTGTCCCAATTGATACAGTTTCCAAAATGCTTGGACATACCAGTATCAGAACGACGCAACTTTACGCGAAAACTTTGGAGAAAAAGATCAGCAATGATATGGCAGTTTTAAAGACTAAATTAGATAAACAGAATGGATTTGACTCGAATTCCGCCACCCCAACTCACTTGATAAGCCAAATAATTAAACCGCTATAAATTACTATTTAAAGCAGTTTAATTATTTGGCTTATCAAGTGAGGACAGGAAATATCAAAGAATCGAGACCCCATACAACATTTTTTTGATAGTACTACTTTATAAAGATGTAAGCTGTAATTTTCACTCATTTAATATTGCAGAATCTATTTTTTGCTGTTTTGGTGGAATTGAAATGTATAGAAGTAAAACAATAAACATCACTGAACTTAAATTACCACGCATGAGTACTGCCCGAAGATTTACCCCTTATTGAAGATTATAGATCCAACCTATCCTTTAAGCAGAATAGAACTATTTTTTCAAGATTTCAAATTTCGCTGTGAATTGCTATTTGTAATTGTCAGGAAAATTAAAGTTGCTAAACTAATGACTCTCCCGTTAGGAGAGACCTATTTAGCCGAAAGTCTTTTAATAACATCAAAAGAACTGAAATACATGATTGCGATCTTTAGATGGGAATTCAAGTATTTCAGTATCTTTTCAGAATTTAATTTATAAGGGGCTGTCTTATAAACAATCCCTTATAAAACTATTCAAACTAATTCCTTTTAAAAGGGCCCTGTGGCTCGATTATTTCCAGGTGAACGCCATCAAGATCATCGAAATAGGCTACCTTAGTACCCCATCCAGAGCTAAGGCCGTCCGCTGCTTCAAAAATCATCGTTTCGCCAGAGAGATCAACGCCAACTTTCTTCAAACGCTCGACTGCCTTATCTATGCCATCAACCTCGAAACACAGATGCATGGCACTAATTTGATTGTTTTTATAAATTGCCATAGTTGGTTCTGGTTGTATATATTGTAGAATATCCATATTAATATTGTCAAGATGAAGGTTTGCGTAACTAATTAAAGTTTTATCTAACCCCTGTACCTTTGCCATTCTGTCCCCTCCAATCTTATCAACATTAGATACTTTTATACCTGTCAATGCTTCGTAGAAAGCTATAGATTTATCTAAATCTTTAACAACAATGCCAACGTGGTTAACCTTCCTAAATCCTGTTTTTAATGTACTCATCATTTAAATTTTTGAAATCTCACGATTAATAAATTCTAATTCTTCACTGCTCAACTTCACTTCAATAGCATTTGCATTAGCAACTGCTTGCTCAGCATTACGAGCACCTGCCAAAACTATTGTAATTCCCGACTGTAGTGTTGTCCATCGCAGTACTAATTGGGCAAGTGTTGTATTTTTTTCATCAGCAATAGGTTTTATTGCTGCTAAAAAAGCTTTAACTTTTTCAGCATCGAACTGCCCAAAATAACCGTTTCGATGGTCATTGTCATTCAATATTGAATCTTTAAAATACTTACCTGTTAGTAAACCTCTTTCGAGCGGACTATAAGCTATTACACCTAGGTTTTCTTTAAGAGTATAAGGAATAATGTTTTTTTCAATACCCCTGTTGAGCATACTATAAGAGACTTGGTTGGATGCCAGTTTAATATTCCCTTTTGCTTCCTTCAGTTGGTCAAGGTCATAATTGCATACTCCAGCTGACCTTACTTTTCCTTGGCTAATCAATAATTCTATCCCTTCCATAGTTTCAGCAATTGGTGTTGTTTCATCAGGCCAGTGGATTTGTAGAAGATCAATATAATCTGTTTGCAGCCTTTTTAAGCTTTCTTCAACCTCTTTGACAATATTTGTTTTAGAGGCATATTTATAGACCGGAATACTTTCACCTTCCGTGCCTGCATCGAAAAAAAACTCACCCTTCCCCTGATTAGTACCGTCCCATACTAATCCAAACTTCGTAAGTAGTTGTACTTTTGTTCGGTCTTGGCCCTTAATTGCTTGACCAATTATTTCTTCACTTGAGCCAAACCCATAAAATGGAGCCGTATCCAAACTAGTCACGCCACTATCAAATGAGGCATGTATCGCTTTGATAGCGTCCTTTTTATCACTGCCACCCCACATGCTTCCACCAATGGCAAAAGCGCCGTAGGTTATAACGGACAGGCGTAAATCTGCCTCTCCTAGTTTTCTATATTCCATATATGTATTTTATTGTTGGGCAAACTTACCCCGCTTAGTACACTTAATAAAATAATACAAATCATATGTATCCATCATATTTATAATAGTTAAATATGGTACCTTAACATAAAAGCCACGAAACACTCTGTTCCATGGCTTTTGAATTCGATCAACTCTACAGCTGATTAATCAACGTGTGTAAGCAGTTTATTAATGATTAGCCACTTTTCATCAACCTTAAATAAAGAAAGTAGATCAAAATAATTGTACTTAAACATTCGCACGTTAACTTTAGCAATTGCAATGCTATTAATAATTTCTACACCGACCACTTTCATTTGAAAGTACTCACCAGACGCTGAAGGACTTATCCTGTTTTGCACCCCTAGAAGGTATTCGTCAAGAGATTTAAAATACGGTGTTCCATTAATATCGCCTGAAATTAGTGCCGAAGCATGAAAAACACTCTTAAGCATAGCTACATCTCCATAATAGATCGCGTTTAAATATTCATCCAATAAGGCTGTTATAGCCGACGCATTCGCGTTGTAAGAATTTGTTTTCATAGTCTTATGGCTTTATTGATAATAGTACATCACACTTCTGTTGCCAGCAACGTGATATCTAGTATAAAATCATTAGAGATTAATGTATCTCCAAGGTTTTGGAAGAAATTTCCTGACCTAAACTTCATTCCATAGAGCGTTCGATCTACAGTCACTATTCCTTTAGTGGTCAGAAGACCATCTACCAGGCTAATAGTAGCTAAAAAGCTTATATCATGAGTAATATCTTTAATAGTCAACTTTCCAATGATATCGTAATCGTTCCCATTTTTGTGGGTTACACTCACAATGTTAAATGAAGCAATAGGAAAATGATCCGCACCAAAGAAATCATCAGCCAGTAAATGTCCTTTCAACTGACTATTCGTTTCAGGGTCGGTAATATCAGACACCGTAATAGAAGTTGTGTCAAACTTGATATAACCTCCTTCAACAATTCCATCTTTGACTTTGACAGAACCAGATGTTACCTTTATTGTACCGGAGTGTGTTCCGGTCACTTTTTTGCCAGTCCAGATAACCGTGCTATCTTGCGGTTGTACTGTAAATGCCAATGCTGTCATACTTTTTTATTTTAAAAATTTAGAAATAATGAACCTTTATATTTGCCGGAGTTAAAAAGCCTTATGTCCACTTATATGACCACCATCCACATTAATAGTGGTACCAGTTATAAAGTTACTTTTCGCTACCATATAAACCATTTCGGCGATATCTGAAGGTTCTCCTATCCTATTCAGCAAATGCAGTACTGCTAAACTATTCGCATCGGATACACCATTTTTTTGTTGCAGAGGTGTACGGATTATACCTGGGGCAATTGTATTTATCCTAATATTATTTCCACCAAATTCGGCCGCTAATTGTCTTGTTAGAGCATGGATACCACCTTTACTAGCAACTGGTGCAGTCGCGGGAAAACCATCTATTGCATGATCAACCAGTACTGTTCCAATATTTATAATAGAACCTTCATCTTGCTTCAACATCTGTTTAATAGCAGCTTGAGTAGTGAAAAAAGTACCTTTCAAATTAATATTTAAAAACTTGTCTAAATGCTCTTCATCCACCTCCAAAAACGGTTTAGGCTCAAAAAGACCTGCATTATTTACCAATACATCCACGGACCCAAATTGATTGACAGCTTCTTCAACCAATCTCTTTCCAATAGTTTGTTTTGCTATGTCTCCTGGTATCATCAACAGTCTTTCTGATGAACCCATCTCATTATATGCCCTTCGAAGATTATCTTCGTTCGCAGAATTAATTACCACATTATCACCTCTATCCAAGAACAATTGAGCTATCGCCCGGCCTAATCCTGTAGAGCCACCAGTTACAATTACTGTTTGTGTTTTCATGTCTATGTTATTAAAATCCTTGATGGCATCTATGTACCACAAAAGATAAATGCCGCAGTTTAAAATCCGCGATGTGATTATAATCCTATTTGTTTTGTCTTAATACAGAAACCTGCTCGCCCGATGTACCCCAGTCGTCCAGTTCAATTTCCTGTATAACAACATGGGTTAAAGATGGATCTTTACCTAATACGTCTTTAAGCAGCTGTGTTACTCCTTTTATTAAAGCACGTTTATGTGCTTTAGTGACACCTTCTTTGGTGACCTCAATTCTTACGTAGGGCATAAAAAATTTATTTTACATTATTTTTAACTAGAAAACTATTTATGAGGGTAGCTATTAATAAACCATCTTCTTCTAATGCAAAGTGACCTGTATCTAAGATGTGTGTTTCTACATTTGTTAAATCTCTCGCGTATGGATATGCACCCTCGGCAGGGAAAATTGCATCTCCTTTACCCCAAGTAATTAAAGTAGGTGGTTGGTATTTTCGCAAATATGCCTGCCATTCTGGATATAATGGTGGATTGGTTCGGTATGAATAAAAAAGGTCCAGTTGAATATCTTGATTACCTGGGCGGTCTAAACCGGCTTGATCAGCAATCCATGCATCAGGACTAATTGACGTTTCATCCCTGACACCAGTAAGATATTGCCACTTGGTGGCCTCTAATGTCAAAAGACTTTTAATATGCGTGATATTTTCCTCTTTATTTGGTTCCGCCCAGAAAGCTTTAATCCCCTCCCAAAACGGTGACAATCCTTCCACATAAGCATTACCATTCTGTATCAGCAGAGCTTGTATTTTTTCTGGATTTTTAGTTGCAAGACGAAAACCTACTGGTGTACCATAATCCATGATGTATAGACTATATTTACCTAGTTTCTTTATCACTGTAAATTGCTCTACTACACTAGCTAAATGATCGAAACTATAATCAAAATCCGTGTTCAATGGCATTGAACTATTCCCGAAACCAGGATAATCCGGTGCGATAACATGATACCTATCGGCAAGATCGTTGATCAGGTTTCTAAACATATGAGATGAGCTTGGGAAGCCGTGAAGTAATAGCAAAGTCGGATTAGATAATGATCCTGCTTCTCTGTAAAAGATGTTGATGCCTTCTATTTTTACTGATTCGTATTTGACCTTTTGCTCTTTCAACGCTGCTGGTAATTCGGTAGTAATAATTGGTGTATTCATTTTATTAAAATTTAGAGGATGAACAGTATTGTACTTTATAGTACATTTATCTTTAAAAATAGGTGTCAAAAAATAACTTGTTTAGGATAACATTGTAGGATATAAATGTCTGAATAGGTTGCGATTTCCATTGTACTAATTGGTTCAACATCTTTAACGACCAGAGTCATACTTATGGATTTAGATATTAAGGTTAACACGAATAAGAATAATATCTTTAAATTTTGAATAAACTGATATGTGCGCCCAGCGAGGTTAATTACAGTCCATAGATTTATCAGTTATCGTCCTATTCTTCAGCATTCTCTGTGCTCTCCAATAAGTGACTTTTTTGCTCGCTCCGGATAAGGTTCACAAAAATATTTCCTTATGCAAAGAGACATTGATCGCCTCATTTAATACTACCTTCTCCTCAAATATCTTTGACCTTCCTACCATAGCTCGTGGTTAACAACTGCTCAAATATACATTATGTACTGATCAGTACAATATATATGTTTAGTTAGTCGGGTATCATGGCTATCTTATGACAGTAAGCGATATAAATGATAAATTACAAATAGCTCGTAGGGAGATCCTAATAACAATGAATCAATTAGCTAACATTTTTGACCTGTGAACGCAACTCGAAAGATTAAATGGCATTAGCTTAGCTTAATATTATTCATCTCTTAACCAAAAGATTATGGAAACAAAATATCCCTAGCCTCCATTTACTTTAGACACAGCATTGCAAAAAGTGCAATTGGCAGACGATGCCTGGAACAGCCAACATCCTGAAAAATATCTTTGGCCTATACAATAAATACAGAATGGCGTAATAGATCAGAGTTTATTAATGGCAGAAAGGAGGTCGTATCGTTTCTCATTGAAAAGTGGAAAAGGGAGTTGGACTATAAGCTAAAAAAAGAATTATGGGTGTTTTCTGAAAACAGAATCGCGGTCAGGTTCTTGTATGAATACCATGATATTGAGGGTCAATGGTTTCGTGCCTACAGAAATGAAAATTGGGAATTTAATGAGTATGGACTGATCCAAAGAAGATTTGCTAGTATCAATGATTTAGCTATAAAAGAAGGAGAAAGACGAATTTATGCAAATTCGAAAGTCCATGATCCTTTGTAGATTATGGACTTTCGAATTATATAGCATTATGTGGCTGATGCAGCATTTATAAGATTGAGATCGTCTTCATCTAATACTAAATGTACTGCACTAATTAATTCATTGAGTTGTGCAATGCTAGTTGCGCTGGCTATTGGAGCAGTGACACCAGAATTGGCAAGAGTCCAAGCAATAGAAATTACAGCTGGATTGCAATTATGTTTAATGGAAACGTCATCAATGGCATTTAATATTCCGAAGCCTCTGTCAGTCATATATTTTTCCACAAACCCACTACGCTTACGACCTTCCAGATCGGCCTCAGTTCTATATTTACCGGTCAGAAAGCCACTAGCAAGAGAAAAATAACTAATCACACTTACATCATTTGCAGAGGTGATTGGTTTGATGTTCTTTTCAAAATTTACACGGTCAAATATATTGTATTCCGGCTGAAAGGTTTCGTAGCGAGGTAAGGCATTCTCAATACTGCATTCAAGAGCTAATTTCAACCGGTCGGCTGTGAAATTAGAAGCCCCGATAATTCGTATCTTGCCAGCTGAAATTAAAGTTTGATAAGCTTCAAGTGTTTCCTCTATTGGTATATTCGGATCATCATAATGCGATTGGTAAAGATCAATGTAATCTGTTTGCAGTCTGCGCAACGAATCTTCCACAGCGGCTATAATATAAGCCTTACTTAAACCTCTCTTGCTCGAAGTTAATTCTGCGCCTACCTTCGTAGCAAGGATTATCTTGTCTCTTTTGTTATTTTTTTTTAACCATCTTCCTATTGCCTTTTCTGACTCTCCCCCCTCCAATCCATCAACCCAGGAAGAATATACATCTGCAGTATCGATTGCATTAAATCCCATTTCTGTAAAGTGGTCCAATAATCTAAAAGTCATCTCATCATTTGTTGTCCAACCAAAAACATTCGTACCAAATACAAGAGGGGATATTGCAATGTCAGATTTGCCTAATTTTCTTTGTGTTATCATAGTTACTTGTCTAGTGTGCGACAAAAATACATTATCAACAAACTAACAAAAAGGTTTTATATTTAAATTGTACATTTGTTCCATATTAATGAACTTATGATACAATCTGTAAAAAGAGCGTTTGAAATTCTTGAGTATATTGCCGATAATGGCAATATGGTAAGACTTAATGATGTTGCTCAAGCGATGAATTTGAACAAAACCACCGTGCATAATTTTTTGGATACCCTCAAACAACTAGGCTACCTAGAGCAGGATGAATTGAGCCCACGCTATCGGATCACATCTAAGATACAATGCCTGCAGGCACCTGATATTGCTTTGGAGATTATCAAAACAGAACTCCGACCTATTCTCGAACAAATAACAGCTGCAACCAAGGAATCTTCCTACCTCGCTATTCAAATGGGTTCGCATTACAGGCATGAGCTCAAATGTGAACCTAACAGAGCGGTAAGAATTACATTAACGATGGGTAGGAACTTCGAAATGAGCTCTACTGCAATAGGAAAAGTCTTTCTTACGTATTCGAAGCATTTACAAACTAATCAACTTAAATATAAAGGAGAAATGCATTATAAGGCGATCATGGAAGAAATCGAAATTATAGGTAGCAGAGGTTACGCCTTAGATGTACAAGAATATGATCCTGATCTAAACTGTGTAGCTGTGCCCCTTTTTTATCAGCGGAAGATTATTGCCGTACTATGTGTTTCTGGTCCATCTTATCGGTTTAAGGAACCCCAATTTCTAGAAGCAATTGAGGTTATTGATGCATCTTTGGAGAAACACGAGCGATATTCCATAAGAAAGCCTAATCTATAGAGACTAAGCTTTCATGGGTAGGTATATAGGTAATATTTGAAGTTTAAATTGATAGATATTTATTTAGGCAGGCCGGCCAGAAATATTAAGATCTCTTTTCCGATTTCCTGTACATGTGTTTCCAAAGCGAAGTGTCCAGTATCAAAAAATTTAATGGTGGCGTTAGGAACATCTTTCTTAAATGCACTAGCACCAGCTGGAAGAAAAAAAGGATCTTTATTGCCCCAAACTGCTAAAATTTTAGGTTTCTTGGTTTTAAAATATTCCTGAAACTTAGGATACAAACAAACGTTCGTCCTATAATCTCTTAAAAGATCAAGTTGAATTTCTATGTTTCCTGAACGATCAAGAAAATGTTGATCGAGTGTATAACTTTCAGGGGCCAGCAAGGTGCTATCTTGGATTCCGGTTTCATACTGGTAGCGTGTCATTTTTTCTGAAACAAATCCTCTTAACGCTTCACGATTTGCCTCAGATGGGTCCTTCCAGTAATTTTGGATCGGGCTCCATTCTTTACTCAATCCTTGCTCATAAGCATTGCCATTTTGCGTAATAATTCCAGTGATTTTATCAGGGTTATTCATGGCTAGCCTAAGTCCAACTGGCGCTCCATAATCAAATATATACACAGCAAAGCGTTTAATTCCCAAGGTATCGATAAATGTCTGCATTGTCTGAGTTAGGTGGTCAAAAGTGTATGCAAACTGACTATGATCAGGAGCGTCTGAATATCCAAAACCGGGCATATCAGCTGCAATAACATGGTATCTATTACTCAGTATTGGTATAAGGTCGCGAAACATGAAGGAGGAGGTAGGATAACCATGCATTAGTAAAATAACAGGTCCATCAACCGGGCCTGCTTCCCTGTAAAAGATATTTAGGCCATTAATTTTAATCCTTTTGTAATGAGTTTTAACTATTTCAATCCTTTTGAGAACTGTACGGCTAATTGCATTTGATTTTTGATAGTCCACAGGTGCTGGCTGTCCTTGTACCTGAACAGCAATAAGGCTGATAAGTAACGTGTTCGAAAGTACTTTCAATATTTTCATATGAATAATTGTTTGGTGAGGTAATGAATGTAAAATTGAGCGATTTCTGGTGGAAAGGCTTGACTCAAGGGGCCATTATCCTTGACTAAACAGTTCATTTCTGATGATAGATTTATGGATGTATGTTGCCTACTACGTGTGTTTAATAACATATCTACCTTTTGCTTCTCCACTTGCTAGCTTTTTTAGCACTGGCTCAATTTGTTCAATTCGTATTTCATGAACCAAATCTGGCAGATTCGCTGGTAGCCATGAACTAGCTAAGCGGTGCCATATATCTTTTCTCAAGTCGATAGGTGCCAAGACAGAATCGACTCCAATGAGACTGATGCCGCGTAGTATAAATGGAAAAATAGAGGTGGTCAGCTCTGTTGAAGCAATCATCCCGCAACAGGTAATAACTCCATTATAATTAAGCGATTTTAATAGGCCTGACAGTACCTCACCACCAACACAATCCACGGCACCAGAAAATGCCATTTCGTTTAATGCTTTTGCGTTTGAACTGGCTATAAACTCATCCCTGTCAATACTACGCGCAGCGCCAAGAGTACCCCTTACAGAGTCATTATTAGATTTTCCAGTTATCGCCACTGTACTGAAACCTAATTTCGACAATATAGCTGTAGCAATACTTCCAACCCCACCTGTTGCACCACTGATAGCGACTTCACCTAATTGTGGAGTTAGACCCGCCTTTAAAAGATGATAAACAGACAAACCCGCTGTTAATCCTGCTGTACCAAAAGACATTGCTGTTTTGGCAGACATACCAGAGGGTAAAAGGATGACCCAGCTATAAGGCACGCTAATAAATTGTCCGAAACCTCCCCAGGTATTCATGCCCAGATCAAATCCAGTAACGATGACCTCCATACCTTCTGTAAACTGGTTATTTTTAGACATTACAATAGTTCCAGCAGCATCTATTCCTGGAACATGTGGATATTTACGGGTCACCCCCCTGTTACCCTTTGCTGAGAGAGCATCTTTGTAGTTAATTGAAGAATGAGTAACTCTGATAAGTACATCATTATCAGGTAACTGATTTAAGGTTAGTTCTTTAATTTCATAAGAGACAACACCTTGATTTTCGGTAACAAGAAATGCCTTAAAAGCTATATCCATGAGTATATTTTAGGAATAAAATAGTAATTATTGAATTCATTATTATATTCTAATCGGCCCAGAAACTTTATCAAAGAGGATCATTAGTAAATATGTACCTAACGTTACAATATTAGTTAATAAAAAATTATAAATCTAATTGAATTATCGATTACAACTGAAAATAAATAAGTTAAGAACGATATATTTTTGTACTAACCATTTTCTGAAAAATATTAATTTGAATATTATCACTATATTCACCTATTCATAAACAGGAAAAGTAAAATGTATTCGCATGGACACTAGAGAACATTTACAACAAGCAATTAGCGGCATTAATACTAAAAAGGATTTATTCGATTTTATGGAATCTTCATTGAATAGTGATTTCAAATTTAATGAGATAATGCTTGCTGTAGTCGGAAAAGATGATCAGCGTGATACAATATATCTTCTAGGAAGACAAGATGTAGAATACAGTTTTGACTATGATGAGGCACATACAAACTATAAAGATTTAATTCCTTATATAGACACGATATTTGAAACTGCCTTGAAACAACCGATCACCATGGTGAATGTATTGACAGAAGTAGATAAGCTTCTTCTCTTAACTGGTGTTACAGACAAAGTAGAAGAAAATTTATATCACGAATCAGCATTGATCACTGTTAAGCAAGGTAATGAACCGATAGCGGTGTTTATATTGCTCTCTGAAGATAATGAAAGTTTCGAGGAGATGGATATGCTAATACATCCCTCTTTTATAGAGCAACTGGGTACTGTGACTGCTTATATAGTGGCCAAGGAAGAGTTACGGCAGAAGGAAAATGAAAACTTACTTTTGATGGCCATTAGTAATGATATGGCATCAGTTCGTGAAAAAAGTCAATTGTTAGACATCATAAGTACTAAACTAAAAAAATTGTTCTACTATAATGACATTTCGATAACCAGATACTATCATGAAAAAAGAATGCACGGTGCTTATTTTGTAACAATAGATCCAGCAACGGCATTACAACCAGACTATGATAAGGTGATCCAAGCCTTGTCTCCTATTAATGATGGCGTAGTTGATGTAACACTTGGTTCACAAACGCCTATTATTTTCAAAATATCAGAGTTATTAAAGCGAGACGTCGTATCAGGGTATATTACCTTTCATGGTAATAATGGGATAAAAGAATTTGTAGGGGTTTCGATGCGGAGTGGCGAAGAAATCTTCGGCGGACTATACATTTTCTCCGATAAACATAATGCATACCCACCGAGGCAATTAAAATTAATACAGGGAATTGCAGATCAGCTTTCTATTTCAATTGCCAATATTATTGCGAATGAAAAGATTGTACTTCAATTGGAGGAAATCAACAAATATAAAAGTCAACTGGAAGAAGAGAAACAATACCTCCAGGAAGAGATTGGCACCGCCTACAATTATGCTGAAATTGTAGGTGGTAGTAAGGCCATGGAGGACGTTTTCAAACTAGTCTCCAAAGTAGCTTCCGAAGATTTAACTGTACTGGTGTTAGGGGAAACCGGAACTGGAAAAGAACTCATCACAAGAGCCATCCACAATGCTTCTCCAAGAAGAGAAAAACTTATGGTTAAAGTAAATTGTGCTGCTTTACCTTCGAATCTTATTGAAAGCGAACTTTTTGGTCATGAAAAAGGTAGTTTCACAGGTGCTATCGATAGGAGAATCGGTAAGTTCGAACTTGCAAATGAAGGAACACTTTTCCTGGACGAAATTGGTGAATTACCTCTTGATGTCCAGGGGATATTATTACGAGTTATTCAGGAAAAAGAGATCGAAAGGGTTGGCGGAAGGTCAAGTATAAAGGTGGATGTACGTATAATTGCAGCAACCAACCGCAACCTCGAAAAAGATGTAATTATGGGGAAGTTCAGAAGCGACCTATATTATCGGTTAAATGTTTTCCCTATACTACTGCCTCCCTTAAGAGATAGAAAGGAAGAGATACCACTCCTATCTCAGCATTTCATTCGTAAATTTGCACGCAAGGCGGGGAAAACAATAGTTTCGTTATCTTCCGAAGCATTGAAAGAATTAACAAGGTATGACTGGCCGGGAAATATTAGGGAAATGGAACATTTGATAGAACGAAGCATTTTAATGACTTCAGGTACCGTTATCGATAAGATTTACCTTCCTCAAGTCGAGGAAACAATACTTAGTATCAAAGGGCTTAGCCATCAAAAAAATTTAAACGAACACGAACGTGATTACATAATTGATATCTTAAAAAAGTGTAACGGTAAAATCTCTGGATTTGGAGGTGCCGCTGAATTATTGGATTTACAGCCCACAACCTTACACTCAAAAATCAAAAAACTTGGTATTGATAGAAAAAATTATCAAAATCCATAGCGCCCAAACTGCGGTTAATTAAGCATTTGCAAATTTAACAGTACCACATTCTTTAGAGAATTATCATTTGGATACATTCGTCTTGTAACGTTTATACCGTTCCACAGATTGATCAAGTATTTACCCATTACTTCAGGAGAGGAACTTTTTTGAATTCGATTTTCTTCCTGTGCCTTTCGGATTACATCTGTAAAAATACGTTCCATTCTAATCAGTAATTTTTGTGCTACTGATCGCATATACGGATCAGTACTCGACATTTGAATCAATGCGTTCCCAAGATAACAGCCTTGCGCCTGTTTGCTTTCTTCCTCATCTATTAGTTCTATAAAAAAATTACTGATGAATAAAATCTGATCATCAGATTGAAACAGTGCATATAGAAAATTCTTATAAAATGTCTCAGCAAATTGTTCCAGTGACCTCTCGTACAATTCTTTTTTTCCACCTTTAAACGCAAGGTAGAAACTTCCTTTACCAATTCCCATTGCCTCCATAAGATCATCCGCCGAAGCAGCTTCGTAACCCTTTTTCCAAAAAACATCAAGTGCTTTTGAAATCACAGTTTTTTCATCATAAATTTTAGGTCTACCTGCCATTTTTACGCCTCTATCGAGTGATAAAGATAAAGATTTTTAAGGATCTCATTTTAAAATTAGCGTTTTAGAACAAATCATGCATTTTTAAATTCAGTTGGGGATAAACCAAAATAGGTTTTAAACACTCTTGAAAAATGTGACAGATTTTGAAATCCAAGAACAGACGTAATCTCACCCATAGACATGGAAGTTCCTGAAACCAATTCTTTAGCCTTTTCGAGTCGTTTTTGTCGTATCCATTGAGACGGTGGCATTTTATAAATACTATGAAACTCCCTCTTGAAGCTAGATAGGCTTCTGCCCGAGAGGGAAGCAATTTCTGATAGCGACAAAGACTTCATGAGGTTGTCCTCTACTGTCCGGGACAATGTGGTTCTCACTATTGACTTCGCTTTCAATAGCTGTTGAAGAATATTCTCATCACTATAGGTCAGTGTATAGAGCAGTTCCAGCATTTTAAGTCTGAGTAAATTGTCCTCAATAGTTTGATTAGGCTTAAAATATGAAATAATAGTCTCAGTATATTTTCTAACTAAGTGATTTGTACCATTCACAGTCAAAGCAAGCTCACATTCCGCAGCTATTAATTTCATTTTGCTTAGTGCAATAAACTCCTTAAGTAAATCATCTTGGATGTAGAAGTGAATATACTGACATTCATTTTGCTTCAAATAGGAGCCTTGATCATAATGAAAGTCAATATTTCGATGTATCAAAGCCATTTGATTTTCCAGGATTTTATAAATAGTGCCATCAATCTTTATTCTATAGGAGCCTTTTAGCACTAAAAGCAATACAGGAAACCGGAAAATAGCATCGGATGCGAGAGTCTGTCCGCGCCTATAATTAAAAAGGCTAGCTACGGGTGTCCCATTCAACATCAATTTGTTAAGAGAACTTAGCGGTCTCACATGGTTAAAAATTAGTGGGTGGCCATTCCGATTCAGCTTATAGTTTGCATTAGTTACTGAAATATTTGATGGATTTCTCATAATCAATTAATACTTGCTTTAAGTACACCAATGAAGTTAGCTCTTAATGCCTAACTCTGATTTATGCTAATCGTCCATTAGGCAAAAATGATCGGTGAATCCAAAAAAAATGATCGGTCATTGTCACGAAAGATGTTGATTTCCCCATTTTAAGTTATTTGGAACCGCCTGCTTTTTTAAATTGATGACCTTATCCAATTCTGCCGCATTCAAACTGCAAAAAAGTAAAATGATTGCAGAAATAGCCAAAATCCAGAATGCAAATAAACTAACAAAATATTCGCGGCTTTTATATTTTTTGGAGGTAGACGCCATTCTTACTATTTAAGTTGCTGAGATATAAATTTCAGCAAATGAAAATGTAGACGATGCACTGTATGGACCATTTTGGTTATCTAAGTAGCCCAATATCTGATTGTGAAAGAAAAACCGCTAATTATTTCAATTTCACAAATCTACTTTTCACATAAACCTTTACTTCGTCTGCGATTTTAGTATCAATCAATGATTGATTATCATAAAGTACTAGACCAAATTTGCTTCTGCTAATCATACCAAAAATTTCGAAATCGATAATACCATTTTGAAGAAAGGTAGAAGTTAGCCCCAGAAACTCGACATCGAAATTATGTTCAAGCGTAACATCTTTAATGGTTAAATTGCCCACAAGAGCAAACTTACCTCCAGTGCCGATTTGTGTGATTTTTGTGGTTAAAAAGGAGATTTTAGGAAAGTTTTTGCTATCGAAAACTGAGGTAGATTTCAGAATCTTATCCCTTGCTATATTAAGCGTATTTATAGATCCCGTATTCACCGTAAATAAGAATTTAACTGTTTCGAAATCATCTGTTATTGTCCCGCCTCCGCCAAAATTGGAAAAGGAGCCATTCACCGTGCTGATTTCAAACTGTTTGATCTTAAAGGATACACTAGACTTATCAGGATCAAGAGTCCACGTTGAATAATTCATACAATTTATTTAATTGTAGAATCCAACTATCATACCATCAATTAATAATCTGAAATACAAACACTTATTTAAATATTACGATAAAAAGACCGCGTTATTACGTTTAAAAACGTTGTTTTTCACTAAATATCGCTATCATTTGCAGCCCAGTATATTATATTACTCGTTTGACTTATACTCTTTGGTAATACCAAGACGTTTAATTTTGGAAGTTAATGTGGTAGCTGGCAATTTGAGCACTTCAGCTGCTCCTCCAACCCCATAGATTCTGCCATTACAGTGCTTTAGTACCTTTATAATGTGCTCACTCTCTATCTGGTCTATGGTTTTTATCCAAATATCATCCACATCTTCTCTATCTTTTTGCTCAGTGACAGGCAATGCGCTTAGAGTGATTGTATGTCCCTCAGATAGCAATATGCTTCTTTCAATTAGATGTTCAAGCTCACGAATATTTCCAGGCCAGCTGTATGAGATTAGTTGCTGCATCGTTTTATGAGAAACATTTTTACTTTTCTTTCCCAACTTACGACAGTATCTATCAATGAAATGTGATGCTAACAAGGGGATATCCTGCTTCCTTTCCCTTAACGGAGGAAGCGTAATAGGAAAAACATCTAGCCTATAATAAAGGTCTCTTCTGAATTGCCCTAACTCAACCTCTTTTCTAAGATCTCTATTTGTAGCTACGATTATTCTTACGTCAACCTTGATAGTGCTTCTTCCGCCCAAACGTTCAATTTCCTTTTCTTGTATTGCCCTCAAAAGTTTGCTCTGTAATTCCAAGGGAAGCTCTCCTATCTCATCTAAAAACAAACTCCCATGGTTCGCCAACTCAAATTTCCCTATTCTTCTCTCGATTGCACCAGTGAAGCTACCCTTTTCGTGACCAAATAACTCGCTTTCTATCAAATTAGCCGGGAGTGCAGCACAATTAACTTTTACCATTAATTTGTCTTTTCTCAAAGAACTATTATGAATCGCACGTGCGATCAGTTCTTTTCCGGTACCTGTCTCCCCCAGAATGAGAACTGTGGTATCCGATGAGGCAACCTGCGAAACCATATGAAATACTTGATGCATCTCCTTACTCCCCCCTACTATTTCCGAATAATTATAGGCAGTCTCGATTTCAGATTGCAGATAGAGATTTTCTTCTACGAGCTGTTGTTTATATTTTTCAATTTCTAATATCTGTTGCTCGATTTTTTGTTTTGCCAACAAGTTTGAAACGGCAATAGAGAGTTGGTATGACACCCCCTGAATAATGTTGAGATGGTGCTCATTAAAGTCATCTTCATCATCCGCAAATAATACAAATACGCCAATATCTTCCATTTCATTTCGCAAGGCTACGATACAAAGTCCGCGCGTTCCAAGTTCATAATTTATCCGAACAAATGCTGGCGCTTTACCTGTGGCTACTAACTCATTGACATTTAATGATAGAGGTCGATTTGACCCAAAAGCGAGGTTGAAAAGTCCATCCTTGACTGAGAGGACTTCTCCTGTCGCATTTGCATATTCTGGATGTGCGGTACTTTTAGCTTCCGGATCTTTAATAAAAGCAAAAACATTTTGTTTATCTGCAGTTAGAATGCCAACCATGCTATGTGTAAAAGAACATAAGCTTTTCAACTTTTTGTTTATTACCCTCATCAGTTCGGATGGGGTAGTTATGGAAGAAAAGTCATTACTAAGCGTAAGCAATATGGTCTTTTCATTTTCTCTTTTTAAGATTTCTTCATTTGCCAATATATTTGCCAATGCAATGGCCAATTGATTGGCAACACCCATTAATATGCTCATTTGCTGAGCATTGAAATTTTTCTTTTTCTCTGCCATAAGAAAGAATACTCCTATGCATTCATTTCCGTGTTTCAATCGTACCCCCGCAATCTCCCGGATACCATATTTATGATATATTTTTATGTTAACGGGGGCTACGCTGTCGAGCACCATTTGGTCCACATCAAAAATTATAGGAATTTCTGAATGTATAACCCCATCAAACATCAAATTACCTGATATTGGACGATTGATCATAGTCATATCGAGATCCTGCTCCAATATTCTAGCTCGTGATTCTAAATTGGTAGCATATAAACTATATGATTTTTTATCCTGACTCAATATGGATATGAACAAATCATCGAAAAAAATCAACTGATGTAATTTGTCATGAATGACGGACAGTAAGTCTTTTTTGTTTCTAATCGAGGCAATATCATTACTGATGCGAAGCAGATACTCCCTTTCACGGACTCTCCGTGAGATTTCAGAATTGGACAATATATTTTTAACTGCTGTAGATACTTCAAATGAAACACCCTTATACACCCTCACTTGGGCTGGAAGTATAATATTTTTGCTTTCACAAAGAACAAACATACAACCGATTATTTCGTCTCCATTATACAAGCGCGTTCCTACAAACTGGTGAATTTTTTGCCCTTCCATAAGCGCAATAAAGTTCTTGCTCTCGGGACGGTGAATCATTTCATCCGTAAAAAAAACAGTGGGACAATCCCTGCTGATAGTCTGATCGAAAATTCCATCGTTGACACTCTGAGTGTCATTTACGAATCCTTCAGATTCTAAATTCATGCTCATTTTGCCTTTTTCATGAAAAATAAGTGAAGTATGGCTCAGTTTATCTTTATTAAGGATTCTGATATGAATATGATTAAAGAAAAATAAAGTTTCTAGTCTTTGCTGGATAACCATCAACAAATTGTTACTATCAACTATGGTACTGATATCTTTACTAAGCGTCCATAAAATTTCTTTTTCATTATCCTTATAAAGGATTTTATGTTCGTTTAACAGTTTAGATACCGATAGTGACAATGGAAAGCATAGCTGTTGTATCAAATCCAGTTCTTTTTTTATTAAAGAATTGGAGGTCACAAACATAAAGAAGACGACAGCTATCGAGACGTTTTTGTCCTGTAAGGGCATAGCGACTACTTCTTTAACGCCACGCTCTTTCCAGAATTGCAAATAATCTGGTAAGTTAATCATGCGAGAGAGCTCTGATATATCCCAAACTATAGGGTATTTAGCTACTAAGGCTAAATCGAATATGCTATCCGTAATAGTATAATTAAGATCAGAAATGATATTGAGATCAATTGATCCGTCGCCATCAACAAAATCATGTAGGAATGTTCGATGCGTCTTTTTGTCGTCGTTGACTACTCCGATTGCAATCTGATCGTATGGAATAAGGTTCCTTAATTTGCCACTTATTATATCGAGCAAGTCTTGTTTATTTCCTACTGAAGTTATCTGTTGGCTTATTGATAAGAGTACTTCCTGCCTATTCTCCAATTGTTGTTTACTTTCATTTAGCAAAATATTCACTACGGCTACACCTAACTGTGTACTTATGTGGTTAATAATTCTGATCTTGTCTTTTGTAAAACCACCCTTATATTTGGAAAATAAATAAATCACACCAACTTTCTCCTCACCGCTCTTTAGAAGAACGCTGATCATTTCTTTCATATTGTTGAGAGCGAGGAACTCAATATATGCTGGTACCACGGCTCGGTGGCTTAATTCTTCAATATCAAAGATCATAGGTGCATTAGATTCAAGGATGTGTTCAAAAATTCCATCAGGATAGGCATGAACTGCGGCTTTGATTTTGGGATAATCTGGGTGTGATCCTCGTTCCTGTTCTACATCAGTGATAAAAGCCCAGAAAATTTGTTTCTCTGTGTCTGCCTGGATAATGGCTACATCATTATAAAATGAATATTTTTTTAGATGACGCTGTAAAATGTGTTCTAAACTGCTACGATCCCTAACAGCAAGCAAACTCTTATTGAGCGATTGAAGCATCTCAATCTCCTGATCTCTGGATTTGCTAAACTCTATAGCTAGTAACGCAGCGAAACACACTGATATTTGCTTGCTCAACACTTCTAGAAATGCAATCTTGTCCCTAATTATAGTTTCTGCTATGTTTGTGTGGAACTCTAATATGGCAATAACTTCATCCGAATGTATTAAAGGCAAATAAAGATGTTGCTCAAATAGAAGTTCCGTGCCTAATGCAGGATTAGCACCATTATATTTCTTTGTCCAATAATTTTTGTGTAAAATTATTGGCTTTTCAAATTGAATGATTTCGGCAAGAGGATTTTGACCGTCAATAATCTCATCGGTCCTCATTTCTCTGTACAGCGTGTTGCATGCGCTACTTACAGGATAGGCCGACAAGGTTTTGATCTGTTTTTCTTCAATGTTCAACAAAATAATTCCAGCACTATTGAATTCAAAAATCGATCTAAATTCCTGACAGACCAATTGACTCAATTGTGGAATATTCTGCGTCGAGGATATACGATCAGTGAATGCAATCAAAAAAGACAAATCCAGGTTACTATCCATTTGTTTAGTGGGTATTTTGTTCAAGGTAATGATTATTTACTTGCATACTTAGTTTATAACCGGACGGCGAAATGCCACTATAGGATTTAAAGATCCGTGAGAAGTGACCGATATTTTCAAAACCCAGCAAATAACATATATCGGTAACTGACATTTGAGTCCCAGAGAATAACTCTTTTGCTTTATCCAATCGCTTTTCCCTTATCCATTGAGAAGGAGACATATTATATATCGCTTTGAAATCGCGCTTAAAGCTAGACAGGCTCCGGCCTGATAAAATTGCAAGATCATTAAGTGATACTGGATTCATAATATTTTCCTCTACAATCTTCGTTATATTTCCTCGATAAGATGGCTTCATATTTAATAATTGCGATAAAACATCTTGATGCTCATATCCAAGGTCAAATAGCAACTCCAGCAGTTTTATCCTAAGTAAACTGGCAGCAATTTGCTTGCTTTCAGTAAAATAATACTTTACTAAGATTACATAACTTAATAATCTTTCATTCAAAGGCGAGGCTTTGATTGGGGTTACCACGATAGATTCATCTGCATTTATCTGAATAAGTTTAGTAAATTCTCTTAGTAGCTCATCTTTCAATGAAAATTTTAGATATTCTATTATCTTGCTTTCCTCAGAAAGTTCGAATAAGTATTCTATCATTACATTTTTTAAGATCATTAATAACTCGTTTTTATTTATTATATACTCACAAATACCGAATTTCACAGTCAGTGTTCCCTCTAAAACAAATAGAATGGTATGGTCTTGTAGATAGACTGATCCATTATCTGACTCGTTATAGGAGAATACCTCAGCAGAAGAAGTATTGGAATCTAAACCTGAAGATTTTATTGACTGATTCACCATAATGTGGAGTATTGATAAGAATGTTTAACCAAACAACATGCCACCACTATAACCAACTGTAATACAATGATATAGAAATATATTTACTTTTTTACACAACGATATAGCGTTGTATAACTATGGCGCTCACTTAATAAAGTGGGTAATAATGATTATATATTTTTTTACTTTTCTCACATGATAGAGGTCATTCATAGATTCAGTTCAGATTAAATACAGGCTAATCATATGATTAAAACATCGGAATCAATATTATAGTCGTTCCAAAGAAAAGCACTGTTCAACTATTTTGAACAGTGCTTTGATTTCACTTGCTTGACCTTAAAATTTTTTAAAATATGTAGATACGATATAGGCAGGAATGCAATACCATAGTAAAAGCAGTTTTTTTCTCATGCAATGCTGATGCTAGAATGGATATATGCGTTCCTCGTTTTGAACAGTTATCCATTGAACCTTAGTAAATTCTTCGATAAAAATTGCCACCAAAACGTCCTATCCCAGACGATTTTTCACCGCCAAATGGAGAATGTACTTCATCATTTACTGTCTGATCATTCACATGTATCATACCCGAATCAATCTGCCTTGCAATCTGCATTGCCCGGTAGACATCTTTAGTGTGCACAGTACCGCTCAACCCAAAATGTGTAGCATTTACCAACTCTATTGCGTGGTTATCATCAATAAAAGGCACGAGACCAACGGCTTGGCCAAAAATCTCTTCCTTAAATATTGGCATCTCCTTATGTACTCCCGATTAAACTGTTGGTGCCATGAGGCTATTTATTGCAGTATTTCCCGTCTCAACCTTTGCTCCCATTGCGATTGAATCTTCAATTAAACTAAGAATCCTTTTTGCTGCTTTCGCATCTATGACAGGTCCAATAACTACGCTCTTGTCCTTTGGATCACCGTAGGCCAATTGCTTCACTTTGTTCACAAATTTGTCCCTAAATTCAACATATACGTTCTGATGTATCAATATTCTGTTAATAGAAATACAAGCTTGCCCCTGATGCAAATATCTCCCGAATACTGCGGACTTTACCGCTCTCTCAATATCGGCATCCTCTAGGACTATGAATACATTATTCCCCCCTAGTTCCAGTGCAGATTGCTTCAGCGTTTCACCCGCTATTCGTCCAATACTTTTTCCAACTGGAGTTGATCCAGTGAAGGATACCAGCTTTGGAGCCGGATGACCAGTAAAGTAGTTTCCAATAATTTCAGAACTGCCCACAATGACGTTGAAAACTCCTGCCGGGACAGCTGCTTCTTCAAGTAGCTTTGCTATTAATGTTGCACCCGTTACTAAAGATTGTGAAGCCGGTTTAACCACTACAGTATTGCCGAGGGCGAGTGTTGGTGCAATTGTGCGCATAGAAAGATATAGGGGAAAGTTCCAGGGGCTTATAAGAGCAATCACTCGTAGTGGTTTACGATAAACATAAGACTCTTTACCCAACGATGGTTGACGATTGCGTCAGTCCGTGCATTCGAGTAGGAAATGAGCTTGCTTCTACTAAACTATCATGCACTTGCTGTACCTCAAGATATCCTTTCAGATAGGTACTTCCAACTTCAATCGCTAACCAACTGATGAATTCTTCTCTCCTTTCGAGTAAGATAGTGGTTGCTCTTAAAAGAATATCTCTTTAGTAAAGCGATTACTGTTTCCCCAAGCAGTCAGCGCTTGCTCAGCTGCAGAAAACGCGCTGTCGACATCATTTCTTCCTGCCGATTTGAGATGATGTATGGCTTTATCAGTAAAAGGATTTAAGTTGGCAATGTTAGCTTGGCCCGACCCATTTTTCCATATACCATTTATGAATCGTTTGTTGAGTGATGTGTAATGTTCCATAGTCTTTATGTATGTTATTTGTAAATACAAATGACTATATATAAATAATTTTCTGAATTGAAATATAGCTCAGATAACATATCCCTACGGTTCATAATTGACGAGGATTGGAGAAAAATGGGGGTTATCAACAAAATCAGATTACTTGCATTCTTATATTTAAAATCTTTCTATAACTATCTGCTACCGGAAGGAATCTATCACCAATTATTACCGCACCATCTTTAAGTGTATCAATCTTACCAAGTGCTACTATGTAAGACCGATGAATTCTGACAAACTTATTTATTGGCAATCTATCTTCGACAACCTTCAATTTATTGTGAATGGCATACAATTTTTCACTGGTGTATAATTTAACATAGTCGCCCATTGCCTCTACAAAAAGTATTTCGTCCATCTTAATACGACGGATCGTGTGGGTATCCCTTATAAAGATAAAATCGTCATTAACTCTTTCAGCCTCTTTAATTGTTTTTTGTATAACTTCTTCTTGACGGGTCATAATAGCTAATTTAAAGCATAATAACCAAGAGTTATGCCATACACATAACGAACTATAGTACAGTTGTTTATGCATGTAAATCAATATGTTTTACAACGATATAACATTTTAAAACTTTGTCGATAACTAAATAAAGTGGTTAAGTGGAATAACGAAGAAACGCTGATAAATGACTTATCAGCGTTTCTTCGTTATATGACAACAATCCTATTATATTTTAAAGGTACAACTGCCCTTCAGCCATTTAAGGATATACTCTGCATCAAGTTTCCAAGTGCTCTGTCCCAGAACAAAATGATTACGACCTTTAAATTCTTTGTATTCAGTTACAGAATCAGCGTCCGAATATTTCTTATAGTTTGCGAAGTTCAATGCCGCTGGTACAATATGATCATCACTACCTGACGTAATCAGCAATGGCACATGAGCTCGAGTAAAATCCAATCTCGCCGCGGACGTCAATCCATCTCTAGATACGAGTTTCGATTCAGGTATCGCATATTGCGAATAAGACTTGACCTGATCATCTTCGGACATGCCATTGGTAAAAATATATTTCCAACTTTTTAAGGACATCATATAACTTTTTCGAACAGAAGTAAAAAAGCCCAGGGGACCCCAAACCGACTTCATCATTGACCAACTGATAGTAATTACACCCTGAGGTGCTACAGGATGAATAGCAACGCCAGCGCTAGCTAGATTACGCTGCAATAGCAATTGGACAATTAATCCACCGATAGAATGTCCAATTATAATAGGTCTTTCAGGCAAATAAGTAATTCGTTCAGCATAATAATCAACAAGTGAACCCAATCTAGTACCTGCTATATTATAATCTGGCTGCCTGCTTTTCAATACAGCCACAGGGGCATCTTTGAATGGCCACGGGTGAACAATGCAAGTATATCCCTGTGATTCAAAATATCCCACCCACAGATCCCAGCAGTTATGGCCGACAAAGGCACCTGTGATAAAAAAGATAGTTTTAGAAGATGGAGCTTTCATAAAGATTATTTAATTCTTGATAATATCTATCAAGATGGTAGTCAACTCATCAGGCTTAGATAAAAACGGACAATGACTACTTTCAATAGTATAAACTTTAGTAATTCCAGCTGACTTAGCCATTCTTTGCTGATTTGCCAGTCCTATTGCCATATCCTTGCTAGTGTAGATGTAATACTTATCTACACTTCCAAATTTAGCCGCGGTAATTGTAGCTACGCTCCCAAATGGTATTGATGGTTCTGATCTATAATTAGCAATCAACAATTGCTTAACAGCATCAGATCCATCCGCACAGAATACAGGTGCCAGATCAGTAAGTTTCATACCCAGGGACAGTTGGTCCGAGGACGGGATGAGAGCGGGGCCAAATAAAGAGGACTGATCAGTGGCAGCAAGCTGAAGGATTGATTGTCCATTAGCAGGTACAAAGGCTCCAATAAAAATTAACTTTTCGATCTTTTGCGGTATTTTCTCAGCAGTGGCAGAAACTACCATTCCTCCCATACTATGACCTACCAATACAACCTTACCTGGTATAAGATTAATAGCGGCAATTACTTTATCCCTATAAACATCGATATTTACTGTTGCTGGATTCGTCACATCTGTTCCATGACCAGGTAATTCCACCACAACTACATTCTGTCCTCGCCTTTCCAGGTCAGCTTTTACAAACTGCCATGCATATGGACCTTGAAAAGCACCATGTACCAAAACAAACGTCTTTACGTCTGGTGTATCGTTACTATCCTTTGAACAGGATGTAAGACCCAATAGACCGATGATCATAATCATCGTACCCATAATTATATTTTTCATATTTTTTTTATTTAATGAATTGATTCTAAGGATGATTTTATTCTTTCCACGGAGAATGTAGGATACAGTCGCAAAAATTTTTTCTATAAAAATTAGGAATCATAAATGCACAAACATCCGCTTTAATGTTTCCAAAGGTAGTTTCTGTTTTATGATCAAATCCACCAAAGAAGGTAGGTATGATTTTATTTTTAAAGCCATCTCTGGGAAAAGCCGCAATGATTTCCTCGCGATTTGATACCGAGAGCTTATTATAACCCTCCCCCATGACATCCAACCCTACTCCACTGAACATTAGGGCAACCTCGGCCTCCTTGTGTTCCGCAATACCTATTGTAGTATGTAATGCAATAATATCCCAGACTAATTGTAACGATTCCTTCGGCAAACCGTGGCTTTTTAAAAAGTCGCGAGCAGCGTTAGCACCATCAACTTCAAATCTTAAGTCAGGGCTACTGTAGTGAGATGTTAGTCCCAGATCGTGAAAAACTGAACTCACATATAATAGTTCCGGATCATAAGTTACATTATCTCTTTGTCCGTTTAGTGAAGAAAAAAGAAATACCCTCAAGGAGTGATTATATATAAGTTGCGTTCCGTGAGTGAGTAATAATTCAGTAGCTTCCACGGCAATTTTACTATCAGGTATTTTAATACCTGCGATCGACTTATTAAAGAACAAAGACATGAGATATATTTTAAAATGTTAATGCAATAACTAACTTCTACCAGCACCCAGTCCACCATCTACATCGAGAATCGCTCCTGTAATCCACCCCGCTTCATCCGAAAGAAGAAAAGTGATAGCATTAGCGATATCACTAACCTGACCATTGCGACCAAGAGGATGAATACTATTAAGTCCTTTATACACTTCTATTGCATTTTCCGCAGAACCCGCAATTTTATCTAACACATGCGTTTCAACAACCCCTGGAGCAATTGCATTTACTCTTATATTATCGTCGGATAATTCCATTGCAATTTGTTGTGTAAAAGAATGTAATCCGGCTTTAGCCATAGAATAGGTTGTGGTAGGTGTGCCTTTTACGGCTTGTTTTGCCCAATAAGAACCTACGTTCACGATTGATCCACCACCGTTATTTTTCATTTTTTTAGCTACAGCTTGGGTTATGAAAAATAACCCTCTATTAATACTTAAAAAAGAATCATAATCTTGAGGTGTAGATTCTAAAAAAGGTTTAGGACCAAAAATTCCAGAGGTATTCACGAGATAGTCTACCGTCTTAAAATCTTTCTCTATAGATTCTAAAAACTGCTCAACTTCGGATTCTGATGTAAGATCTACACGGATACCGCTAACTTTTCCGAACGCACTAAGCTCAGCTACGGCAGAATCCACACTGGTCTGATTTTTACTGGCAACAATTACTTCTGCACCGTATTCAAGTAGCAACTGTGCGGTGGCTTTTCCCATACCACTTGTACCACCTACTATTATTGCCGTTTTGTTATTAAATGATGTTGTTTTCATGATTTGTTTTTTTTTTAAAAAGTTTCTATAATTTTTATGGATTTGACGCAATTTTTTAATAGTGTGACAACTTTAAAATATACCGTCAGTCGCACCCTATTAATATATTCTAGATAGGTGCTTTTTGGCCATCAGAATCGATTAATTTACTACCACTATAACAGTAGAGAATATTTGGAAGCCTAATAAAGAAGTTGACGGCTCAAGGTTATCACTGGTTTTAAGTGGAGTCAGTGATTTTTTTTTAAATAATTATCGTTATATGGAACTAGAGGGTCCATGGGAATGGTGCTATCTTCATAGAGAAAGTTCATGATAATTTTATCGCGAATGGCTAATGTGGTATCTACAATTAATAGCATGCAGACTCGGTTGCTTTATGATGGAACTTATTATTCCATCATAAAGCAACCGCTGGTTAATAGTTAAATCTTTTCTTTTGGGTACCTCGAATACTTTCATCTGCTCAATTATTAGGTGATTCAGCATTTGTTGGACTTAGCTCTTGACGGAGAGTGTTTTGCCATCTGTCTGCTGACGATGTAAAGGTGCCTTAATCTGAAAGTTTTTGTTTTTCTTTACAGGTCAATCAATTTGATAATGCAGTTCCAATAAAGTGATCTAAGATCGAAGTGTCACATTTAACAGCGAATGCGTATTCTATGACGATACAAACTTAAGAAAAAAGAAGCAGTGATAATTCTTTTAATAATCTATGACGAATATTTAACAACAATACAAATTTGATTAATTGAGGTGAAACAAGCGTTTAATCTCTGGATCAAATATGACCGATTCAATCAATTTCTCCCCTATGTTTGTTTCCTCATAAATTCTACTTGTGAAGAACTGCATATATTTGCCTTCCATCAAAATATCTAATTCATCATTTTTAGAGTTAGAAACCTCTAGTATTGATTGAGCAAATTCAGTGGTAAAAGTATGGGTAGCTGGATTTATCTTTCCTTCATTAATGAAACCTTTCGTTTTTTTATGACAACGACAAGGGTTGTCCGGGTTGATTAGCCCGCACTTTTGATTCATAAATTGAAAAAGGTCATTTTTTGCTCTGGAAAGCTGTTTTCGGAAGTTTTCAGGAGTTATTCCTAATAAGCTGCCACCTATTGAAGATTTAATATTAAATATACCACCTAATATGAATATCACGCGTTGCTGTCTATTAAGACAAAGCAACATACTCGACATACAATCGTTCCGGACCTTTGTGACATATTCACTATATAAAGTTTGTTCATCAATACTCATTTCTTCATCATTATGAAGAACGTCAGCAAAAATGCCCATTTCTTCAAAGGAGTAAAATTTCTTCTCAGCATTTTTCCTTTTACTGCTAATAAAATGGTTCATCACCATGCGGTATAGCCAGGTACGAAAATTACTTTTATTACTGTAAAGACTCAACTTTGTTATCATTTTAATTAGAATTTCCTGGGTAAGATCTGCGGCATCATCGGCATCTCTGACGAACTTCAAAGCTACATTATAAATAAATCGTTGATGTAATTTCACTAATCTCTCCATGGCAACAGTTGATCCGCCACAAGCTTCCTCAACTAGCTTTAGATCCTGAGATTCGTCATATTTTTCAATAAATGCATGCATAGCTACGTGATTTGGTAAATTTAAAATATTTCTGCATTTAGACGCAGATTATAAAAATTGTGACAAAGTTAGCTTTCGAATATGTCTATAAGCATTAGAGCCATCAATTATCATCTGATTTTTTGATATTCTCTACATGTTGAATCAGTTGATATATAATATCTTTAGTACTAGCTCGGCGGCTTTTTCCCGCCGATTGTCCAGCCCAAAGCGACATTAATTCCTGATTATTATTTTGCTTTGCGAAATTTCGCATCGATGAGGTTAAATAATTCTGATAATTATAACATGGAATTCTCAACCCTGAACGATCAACAATGTCCATAAACCCATTTTTGATGCCACGAGCCCAACGCCCTGTAAAAGCCCTCGTTAATTTGGTATCACTGTCTTTGGATGAGAGAACAGCAATTTTGTACGCGTCATTTGCAGCACTTTCATCCGCGGGAATGAATAGGGTTCCTATCTGAACTGCTTCTGCTCCCAATATGAAGGCGGCTTCCACTGTATTCCTGTCACAGATTCCTCCTGCTGCTATAACTGGTACTTTAACAGCAGCACACACTTGCGGAATCAATGAGAAAAGACCAATTTGTGGTGGTTCATCAGGTTCCAAAAAAGATCCCCGATGGCCCCCTGCCTCTACACCTTGTGCTGTGATTGCGTCTACGCCCGCCTCCTCCAGCAACTTTGCTTCTTGTAAGCTGGTTGCGGTGCCTATAATTTTAATTCCGTGGCTTTTCAAATTGTTTATCGCATAGTTATCAAGTATACCAAACGTAAAACTTACCACGGGCACATGTTCTGAAATTAGAAGTGGTATTAATTCACTGTAGTGATTAAACTTCAGATTTGAAGGTGAATTGAACTCAAAGGGAATATTGTTTGCATAATGCACCTTCCTGACAAGTTCCTGCATCTGTTTGTAGACATCATTTTCAAAATGAGAAGCTTTATCGGTAACAAATAAATTTACAGCAAGAGGTTTCTTAGTCAACGATTTTACCGCCCGGACTAGTTCAGTCGCCTTTTTCATAGAAAGTCCACCAAGCGGGAGTGATCCTAGGCAAGAAGAATTGGAAACTGCCGCTACCATTTCCGGAGTAGTGACCCCAAGCATGGCAGCTTGTATAATGGGATATTTTAGATTTAACATTTTAGCTATTGAGCGATCATGTGTCATATCTTTTAACTAATTGAAATGCTAGTGAGTAGTGTTACAGTTTTCTTAGGTAGTAAGATACCACATTATGAGGAAACAATAGCTAATTCTTGCTAATAATAGAAGGCTCATACCGTTAACACGTTTCAGAACTTAAATAAATTACTTCAGATTAGCTTGCGCGCTCGCGCTAGGTTACCTATAATGTTACAAATCGCTGTCCTCAAAGAGATGGAACCGTCTGGTTTCACGACTTGCGCGGATTTGTCATTATATAAGGGATACGATTATCTGATTAGCGCTTTGATATATCACTGGCTCTTTCATTTCATAATAGTTAGAAGTTAAATATTAAAACGTTCTAGCTGACGTTAGTACAACTACTAATATAGTCTGCCTTGAATGGTTATATCGCCAATCACACTAAATGCAAATCTCTTCTTAGATAACTTCGAATTGTGAACTCATTTATCCCTCTTCATCCTAATAGGTCAAAGAATCTTATGATAGATTGACTTGTCGCCGTCTCCTAAAGGCTCGAATATTGTCTTCGTATGAAGGTTAATATATAATATCCTTACGTTCCCTGTTATAGGTTCCGTTATTCTAAGTGTAGTATCACTGATCTGTAGAGCTGCCACACTGACCTTACCTGGCCCGTAGTTATTCCAAATACCTGCCTTCTTGTTCTTATTTGGTCTTTGAGGATCATCCTTTTTTGCAGCGGACCAATTTGCGATAGTTTGAATTTCAAAATTTCCATCATCTGTTGATTTGATTTCAATGGTATCTTTAAAATAATCGTAATTGTTTTCGCTCGTTGAAGCATATTTACCAACGATATTGTCTTTTATATTGGAGGAGGGTGAGCAAGAAGAAATTAATATAGCTAAAATAGCAGAATTGAATAGAATAGCGTTTCTAAAATTTTTCATAGGAATAACAATTAAACATAACTATACCACTGATTAACTTAAACTAAGTTAATGTTTTTAATTATTAAATCTCATCACTTATAGATCACCTATAAATCACTTAAGGCGCCCGCCAAAAAGCCCCATTGCCTAAATGGCAAATAAGGGCTTTATCTAACCTAAAAGCTTATTTAATGTGATTCGTAAAGTAAGTTAACTACGATCTTAAAATTATCATTGTCGCTGCTGTGATCAGCGTATTTGACAATTTGATCATTTACGAATAAACTTGTATAGGTTGAAAATAGCTTTTCCGAAAACGGCCTACTATATCTAGCCAAATGAAATCTATATTTTTCTAAAATCCTAGCAGTTTCGTTTGACAGATGCAACCAAAAATGAAATGGTAAGAAGGCATTGTTCCAGTGCTTTGCATGTTCTTCTTTATTTTCCTCAAAATCAGCACATACCCGATTTAGAAATTCCAAAAACAGTGGCAATTCGTCAGGAAAGAGTTCATGTAATAGTTTTGCTTTCTCTGCATTAGTTAAATTCTGTGTTGTTTTCATGATTTTATAGTTTAGGTAAATATTTCATTATGTAGTTTAAGTCTTCTGGAATAATCGGCATGCAGTCTGCTAACGGTATAGACACCGGTTTACCTTCATCAAATGCGAATGCAATGCGATAAACTCGAACGCGATTTATCTTTAATATTTCGATATGCTTTTTTTTTAGTTTATAGTATATATCCCAGAATGCTGAATCATATGCACAGCCTATACCATTCACCAGATGACTTTTGTAAGTCTTATTGTTCATTTTTCTTACAACCAAGTTGAAGATAAAATGATATCCGATCAATAAATTTTCCATCCTATTTATTTTTAGTAATCTATTTCTGGAGCAACCCTTGACGGGTTGCCCAGATAAATTAATTCAGTGCACCGGCACCAATTTTGGCAAAATCCATACATAAGTCGAACGCAGTTTGTGAACGGTCGTAGCCTGTCCCGTACATGATAGATTTAAACTTGCTTTCGGGGTCTTTGAAATTCCGTACATTTTGAAAATAGCCCGTTACGCTATTGTACGCTCCAAACAGGGTGCCCTTGGTTGTAGCTTCCTGCTGCGTATTATTAGTCATGGCGTAGTCAAAAACATTGGACACCATGTTATTATAATGGCTGGAAAGGTCACCTTCTTTCCCTGTTATCAGATTTTGATACGTTTCCTTATTTGGGACCATTGCAAGCTGAATGAGCCGCTTTACTTCATTATCCGTTATACGTACTCTCGACCACCTGTTAAAAATCGCTTCTAATTCTACAGACAATTGATCTGCAAGACCTAACATTTTATGTGCGCTTTTTAATTTCTCGGTAGCGGTGGCGGTATGGCGTATTTTGATTTGGTTGGTGCAATTTTTCAACGCCGCATTGAGTGTATTACTGCACCAGATGCGAACCGGTGTAAATGCTATAGTTATACTGCCAGTGCCATCATGAGTAGAGGTCAGAAACAGGTATTGGTCAATCAAATCATCCCTACCCACTCGTATATAATCAGGCAATTTTGCAGTTATAAAAATAGTTTCACCGTATCCTAATGCTCCGGCCGTTTCATATTGAATCCCCCCCTTACCGCCTACCACACTATCGAAGAAGGAAAAAGCGTCTATATTTTGAACGACTTCGTAATCCTTACCAACCTTACCACCTAAAACTGCTTCAGTATCTGTTCGGAAAGTGAAAAAACTATTATCGGATAATATATTATTCCCACTTGGCAGAACGTGTAAGTTAGGCGATTTCAGTACCTCAAAATTCAAATCTGCCTGTAAAATTGCTTCGGCGCTTGTTGCTCCGTTATCTATAGTTTGGCCTACAACGTGCCAAACCTTTTCTTTAATTTGATGTACCATAATTGATATTTTTAGGGTTTCTTACTCTTGTTATTAAAATCTCGGTTTCTAATACGTTGATATTGGGAGTATCACTTAATGAAAAAACTGCCTGTGTTTCAACCTCGTGAACGGTGTCCGCTATGCTTGGATGTGCAGAATGCACGATAACCTGCACCATTAAATAAAGGGTCTGATGTTTCATTTTGCTAAATATTTGATTGTTATCGTTTTATTTTATTAAGGAAGATAACGCCCCGTTGCAACCTGCAAGGGGCATTATCGCAATTAAAGGGTTAGCGAAATTTGCGCTTCAACCTCGGCAAGCTTGTCAAGGCAAAGCGTTTTAATCTGATTAGCAGTTTTATCGATGATAAAGGGATTTTTAGTTTTGAATTCCCTTCCTGTATCGTCTTTTATGATGAGGGTACACGCCTGAAAATGATTCAGGTTGGTTTCTTCAGCTTCATCCAATTGTGCAATTTCGAAGGCGTCTAGTGTATCAGTGGTTTCGATCAGTTTATCCCTTTGATTGGAAAGGCGGCCGAGGTCTTTTATCTTCTTTAGGGTCTGCTCAAGGCCGAGTGCAGGTTTTTCCTGTAAGAACTGCGCTTTGATCTCTGCTTTAGTTGGCTCTGTCTTTGATTGCTCAGCCTCCATAGCGGCGGTCTCTGGCTTTACTTGATCTTCAAACGCTGAACTTATAGGTAAGCCGTTAACTGTTTCTTTCTGAGCTTTGCTATTTGCCGCTGCACTGTTTACTGTTTCTTTTCCTTTATTGCTTCCGATTACTGTAGTTTTCATAACTTTTTGTATTAGTGATTATTAAATTATAATTTATAAATAGCCGATTAGTGGGCATTTGGGCCTATGTGGCGCTCTGCTCCGTGGTGGGTTGGGTCGGTGGGCTTCTGCCGTGTTTTCTATTCATGGGACAATGGGTTTAAAAAAATATCGTCGGCGGGGGCCTCCTCGCCTTAATCTAATACCCTCACCTGATCACAATCCTTTTTTCCAAGACAAGGCTTTGTGGAAAAAAAATACGCTCTGCGCAGCAGAGGAAGATTTTTTTTCACAAACCCGAAGGGTTTAGCCTTGGCGGAAAAAGGATTGTTCAGACCTTTGTTAAGATTCAGGCTTGGAGAAGATTTTGGATGACTTTATCGGTCTCTTGGGACTTAGACGGGGGGATAAGCCCGGGTGCTTTATCGAAATGAAATGGGAACCTGGAAATGGGTGGGTATGGTTCCGAAAAGAGGGAAGAGATGGAAACGCGAACCGAATTCACGGTGGGTAATGGCAATAAAAAAGCCTGAATGTTTCCACTCAGGCTTTTTTATTGTAAATTAAAAACTATGCTTTCTTGAGTATGGCCACGTCTTTTCTGACTTCCTGTGCAATTCCTTTACTTAATTGCAATGCCTTACGCAATCTGACACCAGCTGTTTTATTTCCTTTTTCATAAAATCTGCGGGCGTCCATTTCTGCTGATATAATCAGCGTTTTCAGTTCTAAGAATTTTTCCATGATTTAATTTATTAAGTAAATTATTATATAAATTGCTAATAACGTCACCGGGTGATCTCCTGGCCTTGTATAAGATTCTTATCTTTTGATTCTTCCTTATTGAGATGGACGTCTTGTGCCTGCTTAATTTGAAACTGTTCGCGCTTCTCCGGTGTTCCGTCTGGCCTAAAGAAATTGATTTTTTTGAACCGAACTGCTGTTTCAAGATTTAGCTCATGGCTCGTACTTCCACTTGTCGCTAAAACCGTTGGCCTATCGCCATTTTTCAATGCAATTTCTAACATCTCCTTTTCTTCCGGTGTGTTGATGCCTTTAATGTTATACTCGCTAAGCACCTTTGATAAATCGAAACCATATTCTGGGTCTCGATGCATTGTCAATTTGAAATTTAGACCAGTTTTGCCGGTATTCATATCTAGGCTGACCCAAGCTTTATAGATGCTCCCGCTTTGATCTACGAGGTCGTCACGGTAGACTGACCGACCTTGAACCAGATTACGTGCTTGTTGAACAGTAAAACCTTTACCTTGCTCGGTAAAAAAGGTTTGGTCAATGGGTTTGGCGTAAAAAGCGCCGCGGAAGTTGGTCGATACAAAATTGACCTTTCCCTTCTCCATAGTTGCGAGGGTAGTTCTATGAGCTACATTTTCACCCACAGCAAGTTCAGCAGCGTCATCTCTTTTTTTGAATTGAACTATCGCATCTATGGGATGGTCAAGCTTTTTAACGTCATTTTTACCTTCACCTTTGGGCGTTATAATAAAGTAGGAATGTCCTTCGGGCAGTGGTTTAATCTTATAATGTTCAGCAATAAACTTGGAAAAATAATAATTATTGGACTGCTCGGAACGTTTAAATGTGAAGGTGACGTCCACATGGCCATTTGTATTGTACTGTGTTTCGCGCACATCGAAATTCTCTAAACCAAGTTTCATATTTTCTTCCATTTTTTTGATGGAATCTTCACTTGCACCTAGATCTCGCATATCAGATTTCCGATCCTCGAGGTTGTTTAAATTAATTGTACTCATAGTGATATATTTTTATGTTAAAAATCAGGTTAACGGATAATATTCAACTGATTATCCTGCTGTACATTTTTTTGTTGGATGATATTTATTTCCTTATTTTTAGTCTGTTCAACGGGATGAATGATCTCTTTTAAAGATGCTATACTCAGTGGTTTTTTGTCGGGATCAAAAAAATTCACTTTTCCGGCAGAAGGATCTGCTGTAATGCTATACCCTCCTTTTCCATTGATCTGAAACTCTACCCTATTGCCTGCTTCAAGTCCACGTCTTACCTCTTCCCTGGCTATAGCGTAAAAGTCCAGCTGCGTTCCATTTTCTAATAAGACTTTCTTTATATCATACTCATAATTTGGCGCATATATGAGCAATTGAAGGCTTTCGCCAATTTCTTGTTGCAGATTAAGCTGAATCCACCTCTTAGAGATAGAACCATCGGCATTTTCGTAACTCTTAAAAACTGGCCTTCCCTGCATAAGATTTACTGCTTCATTTAAAGTAATCTTACTTTCAGCAGAGAAGGTGTAACTTATCTTTTCTCCCTCTAAGTTAATAATAGCCAGATCATAGCCTTTAAACTCATAGCTGCCGACATCGCTCTTCTCCAATCTGATGTTGAGTTCAAGCTTACCATTATTATTTATACCGCTGAAAGATTTCAATTCTATCGTTGGGCTTTCATAGTCAAGCTTATTTTGCAGATTAGCTACAATATGATGGAGCCCGGACAATTTCAGTTGTCTACTAAGTATTTGAAGATTTTCACTTACGTTTTGTCTGAACAAGTCTAAATGCGCAGGCTTATCAATAATGAAGACTTTGAAACGGTGTAACATCCTAATCAAGGGATTAGGGTACAATTGCTTTTGTAATCTGGCAGCAACGGTGCTTATAGCCTGCATAAAAAGCTTTTCATTCTCCGTAGCATTGATAGACAACCGAAATAAGCCGTTGCTTAAAAATCCATACTTATACTTCATAGATCTTCTGTCGTCTGCCAAGCCGGCAAGGCTTTCAATTTGTTTTTCCTGATTCTCCCAATTTTCCCAGAGTTGTTTTGCTCTATTTACCTGCCACACCATACTAAAGTTGTTTTGATTGGTTGTTACGCAAAAGAATTGAGCTACCTTCCCGAATTTTGACCTTAATCTTTCTCAGTTTCTTGCTCATCAGACCTTTAGCTGCATCAATTCCTGCACCTGCAACTTGGGTGGCGAGTGTCTGGTCAATTCCCATTAAACCAATATCCCTAACCGCGTGATCTGTACCGCCGTTAACCGCATCAGTAAGCTCGGCCTCTGGCGCATCAATGCCCACCATACCGTCTAAACTGTAGACAGATAAGTCAACTGGAATGATGGAAGTACCTAACCTAATTTGTCTAATGTCAAGCAACAATCGCTGATTGGTAATATTGCAGGCGCCATAGAGGCTGTGCCCTTTAGGAATAGTAATGCCATTAATTACTATTGTGTCCTGCAAAATGAGTTTAACAGTTGCACCTTGTAGAACTTTCTTGCTTTCAGCAATTGTAGCAGGAAACGCCCTGAACTGGCTATCCAGTCCAACATTTGATTGCTCCTTGTACTTTTGTCGCAAGCGTTCTGGGTGTTGAATGTCAAGAATGTTCTGCATCAGACCACTTAATTGTTGCGTTTCCGGATCTTGAGTTTTATTTTCCTGCATAGCCTTCATCAAGGCTTCGAGCCTGTCTACGTCACTCTTGATGGAAGATGGCTGATTGATCGTTACAGAATTACTCTTCCTGTGGTCTGTTGATTCAATCGGTTTGTTAATCTCTTTGTTTAGTGCTTCAAGTTTAGATTTGATCTCTCTGGATTGAGTTTCCTCTACCTGGCTATTGAAACCTAGATTATTTGCTATGCTTTCAATACTATTTGTGCCTTTGCTCAAGGAGTCCTTTTCTGCCTGGTCATAGTAGTCAATCTTATCCCTTGGCTGATCTTTCTTAAATTCGGCATCAGGAAGGTGTTGATTAATTCCGTTTTTAACATTTTGTCGGCCAGACTGATTATTACCTTGCCCGCCACCCAATAGGCTAAAGCCAAATGCAAGCGAAGGCAAAATAACCGCAGGAAGCAACAACAAAATTTTTCTCTTGCCGATTCGTTTTTTGGTTTCCATATCTTGATATTTTGAATTGAATAATTATTTAAATGCTGTGATAATTAGGAGAAGGCAATACGCCCCAAAAAGCACGCAAAAGAGGATAGTTATAAGCAACAGGAATTTTCGGTCAAGAATGTTTATTTTTCTGTCTATATATCCTGCAAGCTTATGTTGGCACTTGTACAATCTTTTACGCAACTGACCGGAAAATGCGTTCCTTTTAAGATCTTCACTGGAGTCTCTAAAAAATCTCATGGCTTACTGTTTTGAGGTTAAATCCTGATTTTCTAAAATCTCCCAATGGCGTATCATAAGGCCGTGGGGATTATCATCGGTTTGGTCTTTCAAGTCGTAGACAAGCCCCTGCGTGACTAGTTTCCTAAAAATTGTACTACTTGATCTTACCAATTTCTCGGTACCGTAATAAGTAAAACTATAGGGATACTGGTCAGTGTTTAGCTTAATGCTGTCAACTTGTATTTCCTTCGCGATGTTTGCTGAAATGAGATTGTTGTAATAACCTGACTCCCGCAGGTTGTCGTATTGTTTTTTCGCTGACTCATCGGACAGATATAGAGCCTTCCCAATAGTTGAGCGTATAGCCTTATCATCAGGGCTAAGGTTAAAAAAAAGCTGGTGGAAAGTCTTGATGTGATCCCTTAACTCTACTGGAAGGTTACTTTTCTTCTCTGAAGCGAATGCATCCAGGACTTTACCATTGTACAGGATATAAATTCTGTTATTAGCTTTTTCCACGATTTTATTGCTGTATAATAGCACACAGCAAACAATAAAGACATTTGCGATGATCAGAAAAAGACTAAATGTCCTGATATGCTTAAAAGCGGTATCAATATTTTTAAATTGCGTGAACATAATAATTGCTTTTAATAGGTGAAAATGTTAACTCGGTTTACCTGAGAGCTTGTCTTTGAAATAATCCTGACCTGATGCTTCTGCCATGCCGTGAGCTAGGTTACGGCGGGCATCATCAAAACGGTCTACGATCATCCCTGCACCAGCCTTAGCACCGGACAGGCTTTTTGCGCCAACTTTTTGCCCGGCTCCCCCGGCCGCGCCTACCATAGTGTTGACTTTGCTGAGCATTGAGTTACCGCCGCCAGCATGTATAATGAAGTTCGCAACATTTGGCACGCAGAAATAGCCGATGATCCCGATAATCATAAAAATCAGATATGCGGTATCTTCTGAACTGAAAAATGTATCACCCGTTTGTTGCGCCTCATTGATATCAAGCTTGATCATGTTCTCCTGTATTTTACCCAAGATGGCCCCAAAGATGTTTGCAATGGGGAGCCATAAGTAAACGTTGATATACCGTGCCACCCATACGGAAAGAGTATGTTGCAGGCCGTCAAAAACTGCGAACCCAAAAACTAAGGGGCCAAGAATTGCTAAAACAATTAAAAAGAAAGTCCGAATCGTATTGATACAAAGAGAAGCTCCATAGAAACCAATTTGAAATAATTCACTCAAAAACTTTCTAAAGCCCTGTCTCATTTTATAGTCCTGTTGGTCTGCCCAGAACCTGATGTTATTACCTATTGCTTCGTACCAGGTTTCCTTACTGCCATTTTTGTCCTCAGGATGCGTGTATTTATACCATTCTTTTCTGTCACCAGATCCGTCATCTCCTACCATAGCTTTCCATTTATCGGTCTTTTTCAGTTCAATTTCTTTCTGTTTGAGCAAGGCTTTGATTGCCTTATCGCCGTCTTCGACCATCATATTGGTGCCGAGAATGGTGGGTTTTAGGATTCCATTCATAACTCCAAGTACCGCGGGGAAAAACATGATTGCAAGCCCTAGCGCGAAAGGGCGCAGTAGAGGGTAGGAATCTATAGGTTCTGCACGCGCAATGTTACCCCAGACCCGATTACCAATATACCAGAGGGCGCCAAAACCAGCTATACCCATTGCAACAGACATCAAACCCTCACACAGTGGAATCATGTCATCGTAAACGTTATCCAATACTAACTGTAGCCCTTTAACTTCATCTGATATATCTCTTGCCATTCCACTGAATGGAAGCAGCAATAATGTAGAAGCTAGAAATACTGGCATTCTTATTTTTTTCGCATTCATAATCTTAGGATTAAGGAAATAAACTTAATGTTGTCTTGATCTCTGCTCTTTTTTTATCACGTTGTAAGGACATCGTAAGGGCCTCACTGTTGAAGGTCCGTAGGAACATGAGCTTATCTTGGGTGTCCTCAAAAATTTGGTCGATAGCACTTAGACGTTCTTCATCACTCATCCTCAAGGCTGATGATGTAATGATCATCAGCAATTGGTCGAGGTTATCCAGGCTTTGATTAAAAAGTTGTTTATAAACTCTATCCAGATAATCAATTTCGGGGGTTTTGAAGTTTCCAGAGTTTTTAAATTGGCGCGAAGCCGACTCATACTCTGAAATGATTCTTTTCTGATAGGAAATAATATCAAGCACCCGCCGGTATTTTTTGACCTCTGGACTGACTGTCATTAATCCATCCAAGAAACCTTCATGAAGATGGAAATTTCCCTGAGAAATGTCTTTAATGGCATTGTAGCCACCGGAGATTATATTATAGCCTTTTTTCATGTCCTGCAGTATGTTCTTCATCTGGCTTAATTTTTCGACATTCAAGAGGAGCTGTTGTACTTCCGTGGATTGTGCCTTAATTTGAGTCCCCCATGCTGATACCGTGATCAAAATCATCACGAATGGGATGAGCTTAATTGATTTCATAGCTTTTTCTTAAAAATTTGATAAAATCTTGTTCTTTTTCAGCCTGCCGGAAGAATGTCATTACTTGCCCAACAAAATCAATCGTGAAGGCGTATTTATCAGTCATAGAATCGTAAACGCGATCTATACGTATGATCCGTTCCTTTTCGTTCATCTCTACCTTTCCTGCTGTAATCACCAATAGAAGCTCCTCTAAATCCTTTTCACACTCATCCATCACTTTTCCTCGCACTTCATTAATATAAAGTTGATTGGATAGTGATAGGAAATCATGCAAATTGATTGAGCTGAAAGCGCTACTGATATTGAGTTGTATTTCGACGATCTCAGGTATTTTGATGTTATTTCGGATAACAGGGCTTACAGCTTTCAATGCAGAGATGTAGCCCGCGTGTAGCCCGAATTCCCCGGCAGTAATATCCTTTACACTTTGGAGGCCACTAGTTGTAATATCATAGCCTTTTTTTGCAACACCGATATACATTTGCAAGGCGGCAATCTGCTCCAGCAAATATTTTTTTTGGGTCTTTTTCTGATTAAAAAACTCGCTGAATGTCTGTGCCTCTATTAAATGACACGTAAACGTCATTAACAGACCCACTAAAATGACAGTTCTAATCACGTTATTGTTCGATTCCATAAATCTCTTTGAGTTTAGCGGTTTCGTCAAGTGACTTAGATCTTTGAATACTAATGGATATATTTTGACTATTAAATTTTTTAAGATCTGAATAATTGACATCGATCTGATCTGCGGCCTTATTGATTAAAGTCAATCGTTCCGCGTCACTCATTTGGGTTTTGAAGGAACTTAGCACAAGAAGAACCTGGTCGAGATTTTTAATACTTTCATCCAATATTCCGGAATAAGTCTTTCCAATGAAGTCTAGTTCCTCCGGATTGAAATGTTTGTCTTGTTGGAATAGGTTCCAGGCCCAATGATACTCATCAGTGATAGCGATTTGCTTAGCAGACAGATCTTTTATACGCTTGTAGTAGGCAATTGAAAACTTAATTTTCCATAACTCCTCATAATATTCACTGTATAAGTTTTTCTGCTTGTCAGTCCAGTCGGCAATTTCCGTAAGCTTTAACTTTGACAGCTGATTTTCCAACACCTTTTGCGCATTTTGCAACCAGATCGTTTCATTTTGTAGACGTTGTACTTTCAGGTCTACTGCTTTAATTACTTTCTTAACGCCCGCCTTAATTACTTCCACGACTGCGATCTGCGCGTTAGCACCTTTAGGTATAGCGACAAACAGCGTCATTGTACTGACAGGTAATACGATCATATACTTTTTCATAAAATTTTTGATTTTACCGAGGTATGGCCATACCCCGGAAAGTTTTCTAATATTCATATCGATATGATTAATTGATTTAAGCTTATTTTTTAGCCCTGATTTCCCTGGCGAGTACAGCGATACCTTTTTGGATACTACCATACTTCTTTGCATACTCCTGAACCTGATTTTTCTCGCGTTCTTCAGTGGTGTAGGTTAAATATTCCTCGATGGATACCTCTGTACGGTATACCTTGGAATGCTCGCTTCCCAGGGAAATAAAGACCTCCTTATACCTCTTATTGGGATCGTTTGCTTTATTCAGGGATAGTATTTGTGCCTTTTCCTTGTCCGTCAGTCCTAACAATTCCTGTATCTGATCAAATTTGTTTTGGTATTTGCTCTGATCCAGGAGGATTTTGCAATCACTATTATTGATGATGGCATTTTTTACAATTGGCGAGCCAATGATGTCATCAACCTCCTGGGTTACAACAATGGGTTCCCCAAAGAACTTTCGCATGGTTTTGAACAGATAGCGCACATACTCCGCAGTTCCCGGCTTAGCAATTGCTTTCCAGCATTCTTCAATGAGCATTACTTTGCGGATGCCCTTAAGTTTGCGCATTTTGGAAATAACGAGTTCCATGATGATCATCGTTACAACTGGAAATAATATGGGATGATCCTTCAAATTGTCCAGCTCTAGGACTATGAACCTTTCATGCAGCATGTCAAGGTTCTCCGTGGCGTTGAGCAGGTAATCAAATTCCCCTCCTTTATAATAAGGGTTCAAAACATACAGGAAGTTGCCTATATCGAAATCCTTTTCCTTGACTTTACCATTCTCTAGTACATGAAGGTACTCTGACATGAGAAACTCGTAGAACGTATTGAAACACGGGAAAATATCTGAATTTTGATTTAGATGGACCAAATACAAGCTTAGCGCATTGGATATAGCCACATACTCAGACCTGCGGTAAGGCTCGTCATCCTTTTTCCAGAGGGCTAAAAGCAAAGTCTTGATGCTTTCTCGTTTTTCCGTATCCATCACGTCACCATCAGACAAATAGAATGGATTAAATGCAATCGGATCTTCTTCTGAATATGTAAAATAATAACCGTCTACCAGATCGCAAAGACCTTTATAGCTGTGACCGATGTCCATGATAACAACATGCGCCCCTTGTTCATAGTAACTGCGCATCATATGATTCGTGAAGAAACTTTTGCCTGACCCACTCGGCCCACACAGAAATTTTGAGCGATTTCCAATCCAGGATAACTCCATCGGTAAATCACTGATATCGGTTAAAACTGGTCGGCCCGTAAGTCGATCTCCCAACCTAATACCAAATGGGCTAATGGAAGATTTATAGTTTGTCTCTAAGTTGAAAAAGCAGGTAGACTGTTCCAAAAATGTATCAAACGTATCATTCATTGGAAAATCAGCTCCGTTCCCTGGCAAACCTGCGAACCAAATTTGAGCCTGTCCATCAGTCTCCATCTTAGGCACCGCATCCATCTGTGCCATTGCTGAACCAACCAAGTTTTTCAAGTCTGCCGTTTTCACTGGATCATCTGACCAGACCAGAACATTGAAATGCGCTTTAACTGGCAACCTACCAGAAGCAAGTGCCTCGTTTAGAAAATCATTGGCTGCATCGCGGTTAATGGCATTTTCACGAGAATAGGCAGATAAGGATTGCAGTCGTAATTTCTTTGCTTCCAGTCTCTTTATAGTCTGTTGCGCATCATCAATAAACACATATTGGTTCAGAATATGGTTACAGTTAAGCAGGGCACCCAACGGACTGGCAAAACCAATACTAAACTTGGTTCTATCAGTACTATATTTATCATAGTTGATACGGCTTCCGCATAAAGTAGGCAGGTCGTCGGCATCTGAGAGGGTATAGATTTCCAGTTGTTTATCTCCGACACGAATGCCATCATGAACCAGAACATCACGAATCATTGGCTTTTGATCACGGCCCAGCAGAAAACAGTACCGTTCAATTATTCCTGGCTCTTTTGCTGTTCCAGACAGATCGTCATCACGTAGTCTATCTAAAGTACATAAGCCTGTGTCAGTAAGAATACGTTCAAATTGACCTGCTGCATCTGAAAACTCTTGAAAAAATCTTTGATCAATGGTTTGAGCAGGTACAAGAGATGTACGGAAAATATTACTGCAAGCAGACGTAGAAGGTTTGCTACCAGAAGGCTTTTTAGTCAAATAAATGAAACACTCATGATCTAAATATGGCCGCTCGTTAAAGAACTGCTCACTTGATCGTGATAAGAAACTTTGGCCGCTGTTCTGATAGTCAGCCCTGTGCGTGGACGATATGAACCAATCTTGCTTATGGAACACACTGTGGACTGGCAACAATTTAATAGCCCTTACCCAAGCTTGATGAAAGTTCTCATAGTCTCTTTCAGATAAGGTGAAGATTTCCGGCAAGATTGCTCTATAGGCAATAGTAATGTCTCCGGCCATAGACAGAATACAATCGTGTTCCACTTTGTAAATGGGAAATATTTTAGCAGCTTCAATCATGGTTTTTCAGCTTTAAATGTGTAAATAAACGCCGGGAGCGAAATTTTATATGATTTGGAAGTTTACGTTTGGCAAAGAACTTCATCAAACCATGTTCACCGAAATGGCGGCTCAGATGGATTACAAGAGTGAACAAAGCGGTACCAAGTGCAATTATGGCTGGAACTAACAGGTAGACACTAAGTCCTGCCACATAACCAACGGCAAAAAACAGTAACAGCAGAAGCAGGCCAATTGCCAGATAGGCAATATATTGTGACTTCAAGCCTTTGAACATGATTGGCTTACTTACACCCTTATTAATTTTATAGATGCTGCTCATAACTAAACCCCAAAAAAAGATTTCAAAATTGTTGACACGACAACGAGAAATATACACGAGCCAAACCACGACGAGGCAACTTTTGACGTATCAGGTTCCCCGGCATTCCATTTATTAAAAACTTTAACGGCACCAATGATACCCATGACGGCACCAATGGCGTACATTAATGTACAGGCAGTATCAAAATATCCTGCGACTGTCTGTGCGGCCGCTTTGATACCACTTTCGCCATCAGCTTTCTGTGCCATAGCAGTCGAAATGGATAAAATATGATATGTGCAGATTGTATAAGCTAATAGGAGGCCCTTTGCTACTTTTTGTTTTTTTGGATTTATGAATTGATTTTTCATCGTGTATTTGTTAATGTGAAATGGATAATTGGGGCTAGATTACCAGAGATTTTCAAGCTCTTCAGGGCTAATATGAAAGGAAGCATTTGAAATGATATATTCATTGATCTGCGGAAGGCTTGAGTTTGATCCGATCTTGGGATACCGGTTTTTAATCTCAGCGATCATTTTGAGGAAGTCTTGCTTGTTGCCGTCTTCCTGGACAAGAATTTTAAATATCATTTTAACCTCTTCGATTACATCAGAGACAAGTCCAAGGTGATCTGTTTTGGTTTCCGGATTGGCAAATTGAATTTCCTCGATGCCTATAACTGACATTCCATCTGGCATTTTTGATCTACCCATTAGCTCGTCTTCGGGTTCGGGAGGAAGTTCATCTACCTTACCTTCCCAACGATGCGGAAGAGGATCTCTGGCGGGAACTTTAACAGGTTTTCTGTCAATAAAGGCTTTGAGCTCTTTGCGGTAATAGAGCAGAATTACACCTGCATACCAGATTAAAGTGATGAGCAATGATGCAACAAGAAATTGTTGCCATGTGAATTGTTGTAACATAAGATTTGCTTTTGCCCGGTGCACCATTGCACCGGGATTCAAAAGCAAATTTTCAAAGGTTCTGAGTGTGCCTTTGGGTAATGTTCGGTACTACCGAAAAATAAATTCAATCCTAAATGGTTATTTGCAGCAAATACTTGCTTTACTACCGATTTGTTGGATTAAAGCCTTCTTCATTATCTAATTTTCTCAAAATGCTATCTTTCATTTCGTCTATATATTTGGTTCGACTCAACCTTTTTCTTGCACTGATTTCAGCAAATCTTTTTGCAGGCACACCGATATTTACTTTCAACTTGTCTTCTAACCACCTGAAAATTTGCGCTACACCAGCGGTCCCATTATTGAGCTGCCCGGTAAAGTACAGAGCATAACCTAACTCCGCAAGATTTATCCTATCCCCTGTCCACTGAAGATCACTTGGGACACCATCTGAACGGTTGCCTGCCCCAATCATATTAATCTCGTTGATCCCGGCCATTTTTGCGTGCAGCCATTCTTTTAGCATGTCGAATGCTTTAAATTTGGAGAATAGGTAATCACAGGCCGTAGAAAAATCCGGGTCAAGATCGGGTACATTTGGAACAAGAAGGCTTTGACCTTTGATATTCCTTGTAAAATATAAGAGATCTAACTCTGTTGCATTAAACTTGTAGTAGTGGTATTGAAAGGCATATTTATTCAGATAGCGATCCAAATACTTCAACTCATCTTCTATAAAAATTCTCTCTTTTTGTTTATCGGCCAGAGGGAGCCCGGTTTCAATTGTGTAAATCTCGGTGGCATATATCATATGACAATAAAATGCCGGCTTCACCTTTTTAAAAAAAAATATTTCTTCGAGCGGATCGTGGAAGCCGTGATCCAGAATGTGCTGCTTCAATTTATGAAGTGCTCCCTGTACCAAAGTCAGACTTTGAGACAGTCTTTCAAGGGGCTCATCAACTTGAGCACTTATACGGTTTAAATCAAGTTGCATTTCCCGTTCCAATGTTTCAATTGTTTGCCTAATCATAAAATGTGGTTTAAATGAATCCTGCTTTGCCTGTTAACTGGCATCCTCTTAGTTCACGTCAAGCAAGGAATTAGTAGCGGTTACCCATAAGCGATGTCCGATTTATATTTAGCATTACGAGTAAATTTGGGACATTAGACGCTTAAAAGAAATACGTAAAATCTAGTATTTTGAATAAATACGTAGTTCTACGTAGAGCCAACAGGAGTAAGCCTGAGCTTATCTTAGCTGGTTAACACCTTGATCAGTTCGATCCTACTCTTCGAACCGGTTTTGAGAAAGGCGTTCTGAATGTGTTTTTCGACTGTTCGCTCAGAGATAAACAACCGTAAAGCAATATCTTTATATTTATAGCCATCGCCGATTAATTCCACTATCTGTGTCTCTCTACCCGTTAAATTATAACGCTTACAATTTTCAAAGAATAATTCTTTTGAAGTCAGTTCGGAAGTTTGAGTAATATGGGTAAGCTCAACTAATCGATTGTGCTCTTGAATCGATTTTGAAATCAACCGCCTCATTAATATCCAGTTGACAATCAGAAAGCCAACGTTGAAAAGCGTAGTAATAATCCATTTCGGGAATCCAAGCCAAGCTCCAAGTAGAGGAGTTATACTAACTGGAAAGACGGCAAAAAAATAGCAAAGTCGTTCTATTTTTAATGATCTATCCTTGTAAATATTGTAACTCCTATTAATTTCCAGTATGGATTTATAAAAGAGTGAAAGAGCATATATTGCAGGAACGATATAAACAAATTTTCTTGTAAAAGTAAGATCACCGATAATCGGATATAAAATTCCATAAAATAAGATCATAGGCACAAGCACGAAAAGATATCCGTACCTACCGTGAAACCTCAAGGCTTCAAGCTCCATCGCTTTATAAAAATATATGGGACAATATGTGGCAAAGACATATCCAAATCCATAGCCCAAGAAATTTTGCAATTTTATTGGTATGAATTGAATCCTATCATCTGGAAAAAACCCCTCAAACACATTATATAGTATAAGGAGTAGGATTAAAAAAATATGATAGAGTCTGCTCTTTTCTTTGGTTCTCGATAAATATTGGATAATTTGAGTGAACAGAACCGTGATCTCTATTATTATAATAAAGAAGATTACCAGGGGCATGTTCGTATTTAAAAAAAAACTCATCTTCTCCCCTGCTTAAATGTCCCGCATCATAAAGTATAATGGAAATCCGAAATTCATTTGATGATAAATTTTAAAGCCAAATTTTTGGTAGAAAGTAACGTTCTTGTGTAGGTAGGTTTCCAGGCAAATTGGTTGGTTTAAATCGGGATTATTAATTGTAAGTTCAGTCATAAGCCTGGTTCCTATTCCTTGGCCTTGGACTTCTGGAAAAACACCTAAGAACAGTAAATAATAATATTTTGATTTTGGATGTACCTTAACAACTAACTTTTCTCGTCTGAACCCTTTCAAAGCACTTCGAATGCCTAAGACAAACAAAAGATTCATATCCATTAATAGTGCTTTAATGCCTCTTTTTTTCTTACCGGATACAGAAATCATAGCGCATGCTTTTTTATCATCCGATAGATAGATTAGACCTTGTTCAATGAGGATATCAAAATAATATTCAAAGATTTTCTGGATTCTGGTCTTTTTCTTATCATCTTGTTTTACAATTGAATTAAAGCTTTTATTATCGAAAAAAGCTTCTGCAAGAATTTTTACTACAAATTCCCGGTCAGTCGAAGTCGCTCTTAGCATATTTATTCAGGTAATAACAGTCTATCACAAGTGCATATCTGAATACACCTTACAATTAATCGCTATGAAACAGGAACAGTCAACCTGAACACACACAATTAAGATAAATTACATTGTAAAAAGTAATTTAATTCAGAAAGCAAATGCCAAAGCAAAATACGAAATAATTAGCTCGATACGAATTTTTTAAAAAATTAATTTATTTATAATTAACTCAAGAACTTGATTTAATTTTTTAGCGCTTTACTCACGCCTAGATAAAATTTAATAGTCCAAAAGATCTTTAGGTGGGATACCTAATCCTTTAGCTATTTCAAGGAATGTGGTAAATGTGAAATCTTTTTTGCCATTCTCAATAGAACTTAAATTCCATTTAGTAATATCAGAATTGGCAGCTACCTGATCTTGAGTAAGTTTTAGAGTCTCTCTTTTTTTTCTTAGATGGTCACCAAACTGAATCAAACGTTTTCCATCCCTTTCTATGTTCATAACAATAAATACAGCATTATTTTTTCGATTACTTGTAATAAGTTCTTGTGTCAAATAAAAATTATTCTTAGCTTTGCTTATGTAATAACTAGGTATTAATAAAGTCTTGCGGCCGCATATCTGAAGCTCTGGCGTAGGACAGCAGAATATATACCCATGTCTATTTAAAGATGTATTATATTTGTGCATCACAATA
>Ga0247730_1000029_pt1 | contig 177952 bp, 168 predicted proteins | sample UWRJL073202C2_FD_180959 | JGI IMG/M metagenome (GOLD analysis project Ga0247730, IMG submission 180959) | Plant litter microbial communities from Arlington Agricultural Research Station in Wisconsin, United States - UWRJ-L073-202C-2 | ecosystem: Environmental > Terrestrial > Plant litter >... | reverse complement strand
ATCACTTCGAAAATAAAGAAGCAATACTGTTGGAATTTTCAAAAGAGGGATTTCAAAAACTTGCGGTGGTTTTATCTGATGCAAAAAATGCACATACAAAACCATCTATACAGCTCTCTGCTATGGCCGATGCCTACTGGGATTTTGCGTTTGAAAATAAGGAGTACTATCAGCTGATGTTTGGTTTAGGAATTCCTGCCTGTGAGATGGTGAATCAAATTACAGAGATGAAAGAAATGACTAGTATTCTGATCTCTACAATCAAGGAGGCGCTTGCAGCGGCGCAAAATGAGGAGGCAGATTCTTTTTTAAAATTTCATACTTATTGGTCAATTCTCCATGGTTTGGTCTCCATACAGATGATTGATAAGGATGGTAAGCCCGATATGATCAAAAAGATGATCTTAAAGGATGCAATGGATGGTTTTGGCAAGTCTCTTGCAGTGTAGTTTTAAAAAGTAATATTATTATATTGCATTTTAAACCAATTTTATTGATTTATGAATAGATTATTTAACACTAATTACAACCACAGGAGCCTGGATATTGTCCTGTTTATACTCCGTGTAGGTGTTGCATTACTGATGCTTTCTCATGGGATACCTAAGTTAAATACATTGCTTGCGGGTGGTGAGATCAAATTTCCTGATCCAATAGGTGTAGGGACTGTTGCTTCTTTATCTTTAGCGATCTTTGCTGAAGTATTTTGCTCGGTGCTTGTGCTGATCGGACTGGCTACCCGTATCGCTGTAATCCCATTAATGGTAACTATGCTGATTGCTATACTGGTTATCCATGCGGAAGACGGATTGGAAAAGATGGAAGCCGGCCTGCATTATTTACTGGCGTATGTGGTGTTGCTTTTTGCAGGAAGTGGAAGGGTAAGTTTTGATTTTCTGATCAGCCGTAAGGCTACACGTAACAGAAGAGGTTACTAATTCTACCGAAGCGGTTAGCTAAAGGGAGTGGGAGCAATAATTGAAAATTAAATCGTTATAGTAGGGTTGCATATACAAACTATGTGACTTGTTACGAAAATATATATGAAAAAGATTCTGTTGATTTGCTTTGCGGCAATAACAATAATGGGTTGCGGGGTTAATAAACAGGCGCAGCAGATTAAAGCACTCGAAAACTGTAAGTACAGGATCGTTTCTGCACAAAATTTATCAGTAGCGGGGGCAAATGTTAAAAATATCATATCCGGACAGGATATAAACCTGGCTAGTTTACCCGGCCTGGCATTCGGAATGCTAAGAAAGGATGTTCCTTTCCGTGCAACGATAAATATGGAAGTGACCAATCCTTCTGGTAGCCTTGCAGCAATTAATGAGTTTGAATATAAGGTGCTGATCAATAAACAGGAGTTAGCTACAGGTTTTGTGAACCAGCTGGTAAGTGTGCCGGCTGGAGGGTCGGTAGTTGTACCGGTAGACCTTAATGTGAATGTTTACCAGTTCATTTCTAATGCAAAGGTGATGTCAGAAATTTCTGATTTCCTGCGTGGCGGTTCTGGTGCTAATGAAAGAAAAGGTTTGCTAACGCTTAAAATCAGACCGAGCATCGTGGTTGGTAATACGCTGGTTAAATACCCTGGATTTATCAGCATTGATAAAGAGGTAAGCAGTAAGATCCTGCTATAGCATTAACTTACAGGATTGTTACTAACTATTAATTGCCGTATAGCTGAGGTACTGAGGTATTTTAATTATTTTCGGCAATTAATATTTCTGTATGAAGTTCCGTTTAGTTATCCTGTCTGTATTAATTGTTCTCCCTTTTTTCCTTAAAGCTCAATCATCTGCGCAGTTAAATGCGGCAGAGATCAGGCAGGGACTTGCCAATTTAAATGTGTTGGGCAGTGTATTATATATTGCTGCACATCCTGATGATGAAAATACGCGTTTACTTGCTTACCTCGCTAAAGAAAAGAAAGTACGTACTGGTTACCTGTCGTTAACACGGGGTGACGGCGGACAAAACCTGATAGGAACCGAGCAAGCTGAATTATTAGGGCTGATCCGGACACAGGAACTTTTAGCTGCGAGACGGATGGATGGCGCAGAGCAGTTTTTTAGCAGGGCAAACGATTTCGGTTTTTCTAAAACATCGGCAGAAACTTTCAAGATCTGGGGAAAAGAAATGATCCTGTCAGATGCAGTATGGGTAATCCGTAAGTTCCAGCCCGATATTATTATTACCCGTTTCCCGGAAGATGCGCGTGCCGGCCATGGTCACCACCAGGCATCTGCGATCATAGCGCGCGAAGCATTTGCAGCCGCTGCAGATCCTAAGCGTTTTCCTGAACAGCTTAAATATGTAAAAACCTGGCAGGCGAAACGCATCTTATGGAATACCTTCAACTTTGGATCAACAAATACAACGGCAGATGATCAGCTGAAGCTTGATGTTGGCGTTTATAATCCCTTACTTGGTAAAAGCTATGGAGAGATCGCAGCAGAAAGCAGGTCTAACCATAAAAGTCAAGGTTTTGGCTCTGCCAAACAACGTGGTTCTGCAATTGAATTTTTTAGTCCCGTTGCCGGAGAAACTGCCAAAAAAGATATTTTTGAAGGCATAGATTTCACACTAAACAGGGATAAAGTAACTGGCAAAGTACAAACGCTGTTAAACACCATCAATGCGAAATATGACCCGGCAGATCCATCCAAATCTATTGCTAGCTTATTGGAATTAAAAGGAATGGTAAAAGACCTGCCTTTTAAGCATGAGGAGCTTGATGAGCTGATTCTTGCTTGTGCAGGATTGTGGCTGGAAACTACTGCCCCCCAGGACGGCTATAGTTTAGCTGATCAAATCCCGTTGACGATCAATGCGATAGCACGTGTGCCAGCTAACTTTCCTATAAAAATCACGTTGCAGGAGCTAGGATCAGGCAATGTGTCAACATTATTGCCAGAGCAATTATTAACAGCAGGCAAAGTTCTCCAAACAAACTCCATAGGGATTACGCAGCCTTACTGGTTAGGTAAAAAGCACCCTATCGGTCATTATGAAATAGATTCTCTTGCTCATCTTGGATTCCCAGAGTTACCGGCACCTCATGCTGGTGTATTCAGGATTTCTTTTGGCAACCAGTTTATTGATGTGATCAGGCCGGTTGTTTATAAATATACGGACCCGGTAAAGGGAGAAATTTATCAACCACTAGTCATAGCCCCTCCAGTAACAGCTACAATGACGGAGAAATCTTTTGTTTTTACGAATAATACCCCTAAAAAAATTGCTGTCCAACTGAAAAGCTTTAAAGTAGAGGTGAAGGGGGAACTTGTTCCGCGTGTTCCCGCTGGATGGAAAGTAACACCAGAAAAAGTAGATTTCAATCTGCTGCAAAAAGGAGAGGAGCATAATTTGGAGTTTACTGTTACTCCCGGAGGCGAGGTTTCGGGTGGTGATTTAGCGATGGCGGTAAATGTAAATGGTAAAACTTACAATCTGGGATTAAAGGTAGTTGGGTATGACCACATTCCGCGGCAAACGCTATTTCCTTTTGCAGAGGCAAGGGTAGAACGTGTAGACTTGAAGTTTGGTGGACGAAAAATTGGTTATGTAGCTGGTGCGGGAGATCTGATCCCGGAATCGTTGACGCAAATTGGTTACCAGGTAACACGGCTTACCGAAAAACAGGTAATCAATGAAGATCTTTCTGCTTATGATGCGATCATCACGGGCGTGAGGTTATATAATATCAACGAACAGATTGCTTTGATGCAGCCTAAGCTGATGAGGTATGTAAAAGATGGTGGGACTTTGCTGGTACAATACAATGTAAACGGTCCGCTTAAAATTAATGATCTTGGTCCTTATCCTTTTAAATTAACACGCGACCGCGTTACTGAGGAAGATGCTAAGGTTAATTTCCTTGCACCCAACCACCCTGCACTAAATTATCCAAACAAAATTACCAGTAAAGATTTTGATAGATGGATCCAGGAGTTAGGGTTATATTTTGCCAGTGATATAGACCCACATTATACATCTGTTTTAGGCATGCATGATACGGATGAGCGCAGCAGTAACGGATCGTTGCTGGTAGCCAGTTACGGCAAAGGTAAATATGTTTATACCTCGCTTTCTTTTTTTAGAGAGCTCCCTGCCGGTGTACCGGGAGCATATCGTCTGTTTGTGAATTTGATTGCCAAAAATCCATCGGAATAATGAAGAATGAACAGCCAGATCAGGATCTTCCTCCATTTGTAAAAAGCTGGAAACAGTTTTATAGGTTGCTGATCGCCTGGCTTGTTTTGCTGATTTTAGCATTTTATATTTTTACGATCTATTTTAAATGAGCAGTGCAGACTGGGGTGTTTTAGTATTTACATTAGTTACTATTGTATCCTACGGTATATATAAAAGTAGGGGTGCCCAAAATATTGAAGGCTACTTGCTAGGCAACCAATCTTCGCCATGGTATGCAGTATGTCTTTCTGTAATGGCTACACAAGCCAGTGCGATTACATTTTTATCTGCTCCCGGGCAGGCTTTCTCTTCTGGGATGGGCTTTGTACAATTCTATTTCGGGTTGCCCCTGGCGATGATTGTACTTTGTATCACCTTTGTGCCTATTTTTCATCGTTTAAAAGTATATACTGCCTACGAATATCTGGAGCAGAGGTTTGACCTGAACACCAGGGCGCTCACTGCATTCCTATTTTTAATTCAGCGGGGCCTCTCTACGGGGATCACGATCTATGCACCATCTATTATCTTATCGACTATTCTGGATATCAATACCACTTACACTACTTTATGTATCGGTAGTATTGTTGTTGCCTATACTGTATATGGTGGCACAAAGGCTGTTTCCTACACGCAGATGTTGCAGATGAGTATTATTTTTTGCGGCCTCTTTGCTGCTGGTATCATGGTGGTGCACTTACTGCCGGGAGATATTGGGTTTAGCAAGGCAATTAGTATAGCCGGTAAAATGGGGCGTACCAATGCGATAGACTTTAAGTTCGATTGGAATAATCGCTATACCGTCTGGAGCGGGCTGGTAGGTGGTTTCTTTTTACAGTTATCCTATTTTGGGACCGACCAAAGCCAAGTTGGACGGTATTTAACCGGATCATCTATCGGGCAAAGCAGATTGGGATTACTGATGAACGGATTGGTGAAAATACCTATGCAGTTCCTGATCCTGCTGATTGGTGTGTTGGTTTTTACCTTTTACCAATATAACCGCCCCCCAATATTCTTTAATAGTTTTGAACTCAATAAACTCGAAAAGAGTAGTTATAATCCCCAGCTAATTGTACTCAAAAAGGAATATGAACAAGCATTTAAAGAAAAACAGCTTGAAGTAAACAAGCTTAGTAAAGCCATAGAATCAGCTAATCAGCAGCTAATTGATCAGCAGCGCATTGCTTTGCAGGCGGCAGATCAGCAGACAAAAAATATAAAAGATAAGGTAACTGACCTGATGCTGAAGAATGATAAGGGGGCAAACGTGGATGATAATAATTACGTTTTCCTCAGTTTTGTGACCAAATACCTGCCAAAGGGATTGATAGGATTATTGATCGCTATCATATTTTTAGCTTCTATGGGTTCTACAGCAAGTGCCTTGAACTCCCTGGCATCTACCAGTGTGATCGATATTTATAAACGGCTGATCAATAAAGAAGCAGATGATGAAAAATATCTGAAAGCCTCCCGCTGGTCTACGCTGATATGGGGTGCAATCTGTATTGTTATGGCTTTATATGCCGGTAAAATCGGTAACCTGCTAGAAGCAGTGAATATTCTCGGTTCCTACATTTACGGAACTATTCTGGGTGTGTTTTTGGTAGCCTTTTATGTGAAACATGTTAATGGAAGAGCGGTGTTTTATGCAGCATTGCTTACGGAAGCCATTGTCTGCATTTTAGGCTTTAAAGAAGTTGTTGCCTATTTATGGCTAAATGTGATCGGATGTATGCTCGTTGTGGTCTTTTCAATTATTCTGCAGCCACTATTAAACAAGAAAACCGCTGCAGTTTAAGGCAACGGTTTATGCTGTATTTAAGGATTATAGAGTAATTAAATTTGAATAACTTTCTTTAATTGGACTTCTTATTTCTTTGCATCCGCTAAAAGTGCAGTATTCAGGCGTATATATTCATTGTTTTTAGCTTCTTTAGCTAAATTAATTCCGGCTTCTGCAGTAGTTGCTGCACCTTTTTTATCGCCCATTTTTAATTGAACGCGGCCTTTCCATAATCTGATCCATGGCCCTTTTGGATCTGCTGCTTCTGCTGCATTCATCCATTCTAAAGCTTTATTGAGATCTTTGCCATTTTCGAAGTAGTATTGTGCAGCCTGGAAATAAGGTTTTTTCTCTCCTTTCATCGCCTCATCAATATTAGCCATCACTTTTGTATCAACATCAGTGGTTAGGTTTACCGGAATTAAAGTATGTTCCCATGCTAAGGTTAATACCGCTTTGGTTGGATACACATCAGTTATATCAATCTTGAAACTTTCTACCTTGTCTTTAATCGTAACATGTTTCACCTTAACACGTAAGAGGTCGTCTTCCTCCTTGTACTCGTAGGAACCCCATTGTTTAGTATTTTTATTTAGTATTACAGTCCAGTCGCCTTTTGCCGGAATTGTAAATAGTGCATATTCTCCTGCTGGTACCGGCTGGCCTTCGAAGGTTACCTCTTCCGTAAAATTGATTATCGTAGCGTTGTTGGCGCCCGTTCTCCATACTGCACCATATGGCTCCAGTTCACCAAATATCTTTCTGCCTTTCGTATTGGGGCGTGAATATTTAACGGTGATCTTTCCAAGGCCAAAATCCTGTATTAGTGTTTGGCCGGAACTTGCTTGTGGCATCTTAATGCCTTGTGCTTTTAATGCTGCATTGAATCCTAATGCGAGCATCAAAAATAGTGTAGATTTTACTATCGTTTTCATTGATCTTTTGGTTTTGTTGGAACGAAAATACAGCTATGTTTTCAATCTATCCCAAACCTTTCCAATCATTCACTGTTAATGGGATATCAATAAATTAATACGATATTAAAATAATATTTTATGAAAACATTAAATTTATTTGGCCTTCTGGTCATTGGTATTTGTACATTTCAAGCCTGTAAAAGTCCGGAAAACCGTGATGGTAATGCAGATTCTTCGGCAATGGATTCTACAGGAACAGACAGTACCAGCATGACTATGGCTGGAAGTGGCAATGATTCTATGCCTAAAGATGTAACTAACCAGGCTAAAGTTGATACTGAAGAAGCTGCCTTTATGAAAAAAGCTGCGGTGGGAGGTATGATGGAAGTGGATCTTGGAAAGATTGCGCAGAAATCTACCAATCCTAAAGTGAAAGCCTTTGCAGACCAGATGGTAGCCGATCACACAAAGGCCAACACTGAATTAACGGCATTAGCTGCTAAAAAAGGTATTGTTTTGCCTACTGAATATCCTGATGAAGAAAAGACGCATATGGATATGATGAAAACAATGACAGGGGCGGCTTTCGATAAACACTACATCGGGATGATGGTTACTGATCACGATAAGACGGTAGCTTTATTTAAAGGAGCAGAAACTTCCCAAGATAAAGGGGTGAGTGATTTTGTTAAAAAAACATTGCCTGTCATTACCGGGCATTTTGAGAAAGCAAAAGCTATCCAGGCAGAATTAAAATAGTCTATTGCTTACCTCGTAAATGCTCTATTAGGAGCTATTACACTAGTATAATAGATAGGCATATAATATTTAAACCCCTTACATAGTAATAATCACTATGTAAGGGGTTTTTAATTACAAAATGATTCTTCAATTAAGCGATAGTAAGGTTAAGATCTTTGGTAATTAGCCTTAATTTTTCTTCTGCTTTGATTAATTGCTGATTGATTTCCTGGGCAGCAATTTCGGTATTTAATTTTAATTCAGGAATTAGCTCCCTATAATAGTTTATCCCATTGAATAGCTGTGATGTAAATTTCTCAAGGTACCTGGCCTTTTTTGCATTCAGTTCATCGAGTTGTGCACTCATATCTTTTTTGAGGTAATCTACATATAAGTTCAGCTCATTGATAAACAGATTTGGTCTGCTCGTCTTAAAAGAAATTTCTTCCCTTCCGTAGATATGTCCAACCATTTCTTTTAACGTGTATGACTTTGAAAAATAAGAAAGGTTAGGGCCCGGACAAATACTTACTGCGCTATTCTCTCGTGGTTTGAGTATATCGTTCTTAAGGTAAGCAGAAGCACATAAACCCTCACACAAACAGATCTTTTCTGTAACGGCATCGAATTTTTCCTGGAATAAGGCTGGTTCCAGTTCCATAGTCCGCAATTGCTTAATTTTGAGATGCTGATAGGCTCTTGAAGCAGTACAGATCGGTTTTTCGGTAAATTCAGTATTGGTTGATAAAAACTTTTTGTTGCAAGGGCTTCCTGGTCGTCCTTTTTCAATACGCAATAGCCGTTGTTCTTCTATGGTGCTCTTTTTGAAATTATTGAACAATACACCTAAGGGGGAAGAATTGCTCACATAATAATCTGCAACTGTTGCCGTAGCGAGTGCTTCGAGTGTGGCTGCATCTACATTGGTCACTTCTGGAACCAACAGGAATGGACTTCCCCACCCAGTCGCGTCAAGCTGGTAGTGGTTGATCAGAAAATTATGCTCTTCAGCTGTCCCTATTCCACCTTGTGCAGTAATCTTTAAGGAAGGAGACGCTTTAATTGAATAGCCTTTTGCAAGAAGCGCATTTGTATATATGGCTACCAGTTCCTCGTACAGTTCACCTCTTTTTTGCTTAAACTCTTCCAGGATCGGGCCCATTAGTAAACCTTCAGTAGCGAACGCATGTCCGCCGCAATTAAGTCCTGATTCAATCCGAAATTCATTCACCCATAACCCTTTTTTTGCCAGCATTTTCGCTTGTATCAATGCCGATCTGAAATCGCTCACTTTAAGTGTGATCTTTTTCCGGATTACATTTTTTGCATCCGGGAAAAAGCTTGTGCAGCTTTCCATATAAGTATAAAGACGTGGATTTAAACCTGCAGAAATCACTACAGATGAAGATAAGTTACTGTCCCCAAATCCGCGCATCGCTGCCAGTGCATCCGTATAATCATTACCCAATGGCTCACCCGCTACGGTGTAGTTTGCCTTATCTACCTTCGTCATAATGTTGACATCGATAGCTCCGGCGCTCATCTTTCCCTTTATTTTTTCCTGTAAAAGTTGTTTTTCTTTACCGGCTTCCATTTGCTGCATTTCCAGGTAGCTGACTTTTAAATCAGAATTATCCGGCAGCAGTTCAAAGTAAGTATGTATATCGGACCTATCCGTAAAACTTTCCTGTTGCAGCGTCCTGAACTGGTCTCCCACTAGCCGGTCCAGCAAATCCAGATAAGCCGTAATTCGCTTTGCCCTGCTATCTTCCTCGTCTTTTTTGATCAGTATATAATCAATATTATTTTGCTCTGAATGGAACTTTCTCATCCGCTCCGTCAGCTCATCGTCCACAATAGAAAGAACGGAAGAAATACCATATTTAGCCACTTTTAAGGGAGTGTCAATAGAGTAACCTAACCCTAAAACGGGTATATGAAAAGTATGGTTCATGCAATTTGATTTAACTGTAGAATCACAAAATAGCACAGAAAACACCTGCAAAAATATGATGATAATCACAATATTCAATGATCTGTGTTAGCCTTACCTATGATCCACATCATAAAAAATAAACTGGCCTAATCGCATATTTGTAAATATTAACACAACATATCATGGTAAGTAAAAGATGCTCACTTTACATTTTCGGATTAGGTTTACTGATCCACTCGCTTATACTGATCATTGCAGTGGTAGGTATTTAGCTATATTTGAATAAAAATACTGTATGGAAAATGCCAGGTTGTTAAAAGCTATTATTGAAACCGCAATTGACGGAATAATTACCATTGACCAGCGGGGTACAATAGAAAGCCTTAATCCTGCAGCATTAAAGCTTTTTGGCTATACAATGGAAGAAGTTTTGAATAAAAACATCTCTATGCTGATGCCAGAGCCCGACCAGACGCAGCATGATCATTATCTGGCACATTATAAACATACAGGGGAGAAACATATTATCGGTACCGGCCGTGAGGTAAAAGGTTTGCGCAAAGACGGCTCTACTTTCCCGTTCCGTCTTGCAGTTAGTGAAGTTCAATATGAAAACCGTAAAATTTATACAGGTTTTATTCATGACCTTTCTAAAGAAAAAGAAGCCGAGCAGCGCTTGCATGAATATGCATCAGAACTGGAAGACCTGGTTGAGGAGCGAACAAAATCGTTAAAGAAAACTGTTACCGCTTTACGGGAGGCAAAGGAAGAGGTGAGCATATCATTGGAAAAAGAAAAGGAATTGAACCAGTTGAAAAGCCGCTTTGTTTCTATGGCATCGCACGAGTTTCGTACCCCGTTAAGTTCTGTACAGCTTTCTTCGTCGCTCATCGAAAAATATGCACAGCCATTTAAGAATAAAAATATTGAGAAACATGTTCATAAGATAAAAAATGCAGTGGGAAACCTGACCACCATTCTGAATGATTTCCTATCATTGGAGCGTTTGGAAGCGGGAAGGGTAGAGCCTGCTTTTCATGAATTTGATTTGGTGAAGCTGGCAGAAGAGATTACCGAAGAGATGCAGATGATCGCTAAAACAGATCAGCATATCATCTATCAGCATACAGGATTGGAAAGTGTGGTGCTGCTGGATCAGAACTTATTAAAAAATTGCATGATTAACCTGATTAACAATGCGATTAAATATTCGGGAGAAAATACCTTTATCGAGTTTAATACTGAGATCAGCGAAACCCAGTGTGTGGTTACGATCAAAGATAATGGCATCGGGATACCTGATACTGATCAGAAACACCTGTTTCAACCTTTTTTTAGGGCACATAATACCGGTAGTATACCAGGGACAGGACTAGGCCTTAATATTGTTCTCCGTTATGTGGGATTAATGAAGGGGGATGTGCAGTTTGAAAGCAAACTCAATCAAGGCACTACATTCATTCTTTCTTTTACTAAATAACCATTACCAAACTAAATAGATCAAGCCAAAACACCAGTATAAATAGAAGTAACATGAAGACACAAAGGATACTGATTATTGAAGATAATGATGATATCAGGGAGAGTACAGCCGAAATATTAGCGCTGGCAAATTATGAGATATATCAGGCAAATAATGGTAAAACCGGGGTAGAGCTGGCAAATAAACATTTACCGGACCTGATCCTTTGTGATATTATGATGCCCGAACTGGATGGATATGGGGTATTGTACTTGCTGAATAAAAACCCGCAGACTGCCGCTACGCCTTTTATCTTTTTAACTGCAAAAGCAGAACGTATGGATATGCGTAAAGGTATGGAGATGGGGGCAGATGATTACCTGGTTAAGCCTTTTGATGATGTTGAGCTGCTCAATGCAATAGAAAGCAGGTTGCAAAAAAAAGAAAAGCAAGAGAAGTTTTATAGCAAATCTATGGATACGCTGACTAACCTTGTGGCTGGAAATAATGGGATTAAAGAACTTGATAAAATGATGCAGGAGCGTAAGGTGCGCACCATTAAGAAAAAGCAGATTATCTATTATGAGGGGGATACTGTTTCCGGAATTTACCTGGTGCTGAGCGGTAAGGTTAAAACTATTAAGCTAAGTGAAGATGGAAGAGAGTTGCTTACAGGAATGTATGGTACGGATGAATATTTTGGTATTCCTGCACTGCTACTCAATGAACCTCATATGGAAACTGCAGAGGCACTGGAAGATACTACGGTATGCCAGCTGCCTAAAGAAATGCTGGAAGAACTGCTTAATCGTTATCCGGATGTGGCCAGGCAATTTATCCATATCCTTTCCAATAATCTGATTGCAAAAGAAGAACAACTGCTGCAGCTGGCCTATCATTCTGTACGTAAGCGTATGGCAGAAGTGCTGCTCCGTTTGTGTAAACAGGAGAAACAGGAAGGGCAAACTGTATTGCGTATTTCGCGAGATAATCTTGCAGCAATGGCCGGAATGGCAACTGAGACAGTGAGCCGTATCTTAAGTGATTTTAAAGATGAAGGTATTATCGAAAGGAAGGGCAGCCAGATCAAAATAGTAGATCAGCAGAAGCTCCAGCAAATGAAAAACTGATCAGCATCATATTTAAGGCTGACTAATCTCATTCTCCTGCAGGTACTTTCTTACTAATTTTACTCATTCACAAATTAATATTGAATGAGAGTCGTAGCCTATAGTATAAAGTCTTTTGAAAAAGAGCCACTGGCGATAGCCAACCACAAAAAGCATGATATTACATTGATATCTAACTCTCTAAGTCCTGAAACTGTGAGTTATGCAGCAGGGAAAGAAGCAGTAATTGTTTTTACAGATGATGATATATCCGAAGCGGTAGTCAATAAACTGGCAGATCTGGGCGTTAAATATATCGCAACAAGATCTACATCTACCCTACATATCGATCAGGAAGCAGCAACAAAACGCAATATCAAAATTGCAAATGTACCTGCTACTTCATTGATGGCCTTTGCAGAAAAGGAACTTCCTTTGGCATTGGCAAAAGAAACAATTTTAAATCTTGATAAGTGGCAGGAAAACCGTTGTTTGGGCAGTGCCTGCGTATGTTCAAGATCTTGTGATCAGGTTATCCCTAAAACGCCGGATCATGAACACTAAAACAGCAGCAATTAAAGAGCTAACGGCTAAATATCACGTTGCCGCACCAAGATATACAAGCTATCCGACCGTTCCTTATTGGGACAACGACAAGTTTGATCAGGAGCAATGGGCAAAGGCTGTAAGGACGTCTTTTAACCACAGCAAAAAAGAGGATGGGATTAGCTTATATATTCATTTACCCTTCTGTGAGAGCCTATGTACCTACTGCGGTTGTAATACCAGGATCACAAAAAACCATAAGGTGGAAGAGCCCTATATTTTAGCCGTTTTAAAAGAATGGGATACCTATCTCCAACTCTTCTCTGCCAAACCGGTAATACGCGAACTGCATTTAGGCGGAGGCACACCCACATTTTTTAGCGCAGAGAACCTAGGTTTGTTGATTAATGGGATTTTAAAACATACGGTAATCCATCGTGATGCCGAGTTTAGTTTTGAAGCCCATCCGGCAAATACAACTGAAGCACATTTAATTATGCTGTATAATTTGGGTTTTAAAAGGATCAGTCTGGGGATACAGGATTTCGATCCTAAAGTGCAATTGGTAATCAACCGCATACAAAGCGTGGAAGAGGTTAAGCTGATTACTGCACAGGCACGTAAAACAGGTTATGTTTCTGTTAATTACGATCTGATTTATGGGTTGCCTTTACAAAACGAAGAGGGATTAAGGGATACGATTAACGCTGTTCTTTCTTTACGGCCAGACAGGATTGCTTTTTATAGTTATGCACACGTACCATGGGTAAAACCGGGACAACGCAGGTATACTGAAGTCGATTTACCTTCTGCTGCTGAAAAACAGTTGTTGTACGAAATGGGCCGCGAAATGCTGAAGGCTGATGGATATACCGAGATCGGTATGGATCATTTTACGCTGGAGTCTGATAGTTTGTATCTGGCTGAAAAAGAAGGTCGGCTGCACCGTAATTTTATGGGTTATACCCATCAATATAGTAAACTAATGATTGGTCTTGGCGTATCTTCTATCAGTGACAGCTGGACTGCCTTTGCGCAAAATGTGAAAAAGGTAGAAGATTATATCGGTTTGGTAAATGAAGGCAAAGTCCCCGTATTTAAAGGACATATTCTTGATACAGAAGACCTGGTTATCAGAAGGCATATTTTAAACCTGATGTGTAAAGGAGAAACTTCCTGGGCATTGCCGGAAGAGCGGAATGCGGCTTTTATGGAAGGGTTGGAAAGAATGGAGCTGATCAAACAAGATGGTCTGGTAACTATTACAAATTGCAGGTTAGCAGTAACTTCTTTAGGGAAAAGGTTCCTTAGAAACATCTGTATGGCGTTAGATTCCAGATTGTGGGCCAATCAACCGCAAAAACAATTATTTAGTATGGCAGGGTAATTGACCCTGCTTATTTACAGTCGACTGTAGTACCGGGCTGTGCGGGGCTGATATAGGGAATATTTAATGTTGTCCCTCTTAGGATAAACCAAAATCCAAGGCATAACATCAGGTAGGGTACAAACCTGTTGATCTTTTTTCTGAAGATGGCAGTGGTAAAGCCTACACTGATCCCGGCGATAAACATGAGGGGAAATGTTCCCAGTCCATACCAAAACATATAGCTTACTGCGGTATTTACACTGCCTGTGTTTAGTGCACCGGCCATGGCCATGTAGACGAAACCGCAGGGCAGGAAGCCATTAATTACCCCAATAATCAGGTGGTTGGCTTTATGTTTTAAAGCATAGCCGAAAAGTTTATTAAAGGGTTTAAGCAAAAACGAATTTGGGTTGCCGACAGCAAATTTAAATAGTCTGGAACAGGCTGCAATGAGAATCAGTATACCGCTTAGAATACTTACCCCTTGTTGTATCCCTGAAAGCCAGATTTGCCTGCCCAGTAAACCGATCAAGATCCCAAGTAAACAGTAAGAAATAATCCTTCCCCCCTGATAAGCGAGCTTATTTAATATGAGATATCCCCAACCTTTTTGCAAAGTAGGCACGGCAAAAGCCAATGGCCCGCACATCCCCACACAGTGGATACTGCCAAGCAATCCGATCATGAAAGCAAGATTCTGGTAACTCATTTGATAGTGATTTCCTGTTCGTACAAATATTTTTTTGATCCGCTGCCCCAGTCTATGATTAACCGCCAGGAACCCTTTTGCAGGCCGGCCGATGGTATGATTACCTGCTTGTTCACATTACTTGTAAACGGAATTGCTTTGTCCAGATTTTTATCTGCGGTACGCATCAGCTTAATTGTTCCTGCAGCTTTCTCCTTAAAAGTGAGGAGGAGCACGTCCTGATTCAGTATGATCTCGGGTTTTGCATGATCATTCTTAGTCTGTTCTTTACTATTATAAGTCTGGTTATAGTTGATACCTTTCTCATAGTAATCGGTATCAACTAAAGCATCTTTTTTACTTTTAAACATCATTATGCCCAATACCACAATAAATATCATGAAAGAAGCCATTCCCAGTATTATTTTAGTTCCCCAGTTCATTGTTTTTAATCGTTAGGTGGTGCAATAAATGTAGTTTCAAAATGGTCGATCTCTTTGCCTTTCGACAGCACTTTAAAACTTACGTATGATTTATATTGATGAACTGACTTTTGCGGCATGATCGCAAAAAATGTAATTTTTACACTCTTGCCGACAGCAACCTGGTCTTCTTTTTGAATGTACTGGATTTTAACGTTTTTATTATCAGGTACAATTTGAAAAGTAATGGGGTGACTGGTTTTGTTCACCAATTCGGTATTGTACAGATTGCTGACCGTCTGGTCATTGTCGCGCAACTGGTAAAGCGTACCGCCGGCTCTTAAGATGGAAGTTTCAATGTCTGATCTGCTAGCTAAGAGGTAGGTCAGTGTACCCATCAACAGCAGCAATACTACCGCATAACCGTAAACCCGTTTATTTAATTTGAAGATCTGTGTTTTAGTAATCTCGTCTTCAGATTTAAATCCTATCAGCCTTATTGGACGATCAATTTTTTCCATCACCATATCACACGCGTCAATACAGGCCGTACAATTAACACATTCCATCTGTGTACCATTCCTAATATCGATGCCAGTAGGGCACACTTGTACACATAACTTACAATCGATACAGTCGCCCGTAACCTGCTCCTGGTTTTTTAACCTCTTTCCTCTTGGCTCTCCTCTGTTATAATCATAAGCAACGATGATACTTTGGTTATCTAACAGTACCCCTTGTAATCTTCCGTACGGACAGGCCACGGTACATACCAGCTCTCTCATTTTTGAAAAAACAAGATAGAACAATGTTGTAAAAACGCAGATGGATATAAAACCAGATAAGTGCATTGATAGCGGCTCCCTGATTATTTTTAGCAAGGTTGGGGTCCCGATTACATAAGAAAGGAAAATGTTTGCGATCAAAAAAGATATGATCGCAAACAAAGTATGTTTGGCTGTTTTTTTTAGCACCTTTTCGGTCGTCAACGGACCCTCGTCGAGTTTTCTCTGCTGGTTTGCATCACCTTCGATCCAATTTTCAATTCTGCGGAAAACCATTTCAAGGAAAATGGTCTGCGGGCAAACCCATCCGCAAAATACGCGGCCGAATACCACGGTAAACAGGACAATAAAGACCATGAAAATGAGCAGCGCCAATACAAACAAGTAGAAGTCTTGCGGCAAAAAGATCACACCAAAAAAAACAAACTTGCGTTCCAGCACATTAAGGAGCACCAGTTGCTCTCCATTTAATTTAATAAATGGTGCAGCGAAAAGAAGGGTGAGGAAAAAGTAACTTACCAGCGCACGGTAGCGGTATAATTTACCTTTAACTAGCTTAGGATAAAGCCATTTACTTTTCGTTCCGTCGTCAGCTAAAATACTGGTCTGGCTCCTTTGTACGGGTTCTTTTGCCATTTTATTATTTTGTTCCTTGTGGTGCTTTGGCGCCTGCAGGTTTAGACCCTTGCAGCGACAATACATAGTCTGCGATGTCAGAAATCTGCTGGGCACTCATTGATTTTTCCCAGGATATCATTCCTTTTTCTGGTACACCATATTTTATTGTTTTAAAAACATCTTTTATGGTACCGCCATGCAACCAATATTCGTCAGTGAGGTTAGGCCCAACCAAACCTTGTCCTTTCTCACCATGGCAAGGTGTGCAGCGGGTGGCGAATAAAGCCTCCCCATTTTTAAGCACTGCAGCATCTTTACTTTGCACAATATTGTTTTCATTCACTGCACTTGCTGCATTTACAGGGTTAGCTAAGAAAGCAATTTTATCATCTGCCGCCTGCTGTAGCTCTGCTGTATACTCTTCCGTTTGCGACAAGCCATAATGAAACACGTGGTAGTTCAACAGGTAGCCGATACCAAAAATAATTGTTGCATAAAAGAGTCCCTTAAACCATAACGGGATAGGATTATCCAGTTCTGCGATACCATCGTATTTGTGGTCCATTACCAGGTTGCCTTCTTCCTCTATAGGTTTAAGTTGCATCAGTTTAGTCCAGATGGTCGGCTCTTTCTTTTTCAACTCCAGCAGCGCCTCTTCTTCCAGCCTTCTTTTTTTCCTTTCTTCGGCTGTTGCAAAAGGGGTAGGGTTAGCGGCTTCTTTTACATAAAACCTAACTACTTTTAGCATCAGGATCGCTACACAGAGTACCATGATTGACGTGATCAGCATCAGGCCGATCACGATGTCTATAGATGTATTACCAGTTGTCCAGTTGTTATTAACTACCTCTTTCATCTTCGTCGTCTTTTAATGGCAGTTCGCTCATATACTTTATTTCTTCCTTTTTGATGGTTAGCACATATACTCCTACCAGTATAAAAAACAGTAGAAAGATGCCAAATGAACTGAGCAGATACCCTTGGTTTCCCTCAGCATTCTCTAAAAATTGCTTGAACATGTTTTCAAATGGTTTTAAGTTATTTTGCTTTAATATCTGTTCCAAGGCGCTGCAGATAGGCGATGATCGCTATGATCTCCCTGTCGCTTTTTACCTTAATGTTATTCTGGTTCAAATCTGCTGCAATGAGTTTTGCTTGTTCGTCTAATATTGCATTTGCCCTGTTTTCATAACCAACAGCATAAGGCACTCCCAGTGTACGCATTGCACTTATTTTTGAGCGCGTAGTAGTGGTGTCCAGCTGCTGATTGATCAGCCATTCATATGGGGGCATAATACTGCCGGGCGACATAGTCTGAGGGTCGAACAAGTGGTTATAGTGCCATGCATTGCCATATTTGCCGCCTTCACGCTGCAAATCGGGACCAGTACGTTTGGAGCCCCATAAAAATGGGTGGTCATAAACAAATTCCCCTGCTTTACTGTATTCTCCATAGCGCTCTGTTTCGGAACGGAAAGGGCGGATCATCTGGGAGTGGCAGTTTACACAGCCTTCCCTGATATATACATCTCTTCCCTGCAGCTCAAGAGGACTATATGGTTTTACACTTGATATGGTCGGGATGTTTGATTTAACAGTAAAAGTTGGCATCATTTCTACCATACCACCAATTAAGATCACAACAAGGGAAAGTCCTAAGAACAATAATGGTTTACGTTCCAGCATGCGGTGCCATTTTTTGTCTGCTCCCTGGGCAACAAATACAGGAGGCAGCGGGGTAGCTTCTGCAGATTCGTTAGCAACCAGTTGTCCTGCTTTCATAGTTTTGATCAGATTATAGGTCATCACAATCACACCTGTAAGATACAATGCGCCACCCAGTGCCCTCATCATATACATCGGAATGATTTGCAATACAGTTTCCAGGAAATTCGGATATTTCAACACGCCTTCAGGAGTAAATTCTTTCCACATCAGACCTTGTGTAAATCCTGCAAAGTATAGCGGGACTGCATAGAAAATAATTCCCAGTGTACCTATCCAAAAGTGGAAAGAGGCTAGTTTTACAGAATATAAAGTGGTGTTATAAATTCTTGGTATCAGCCAGTATAAAATAGCAAAAGTTAAAAATCCGTTCCATCCTAATGCACCTACGTGTACGTGTGCTACTATCCAGTCGGTATAATGTGCAATTGCATTAATCTGTTTTAATGCCAGCATCGGGCCTTCAAAAGTTGCCATACCATAACAGGTAATACCGACCACCATGAATTTCAGTGTCGGATCTTCTCTTACCTTATCCCATGCACCACGTAAGGTAAGCAGCCCATTGATCATACCGCCCCAGCTTGGTGCAATCAGCATCAAAGAGAAAGCTGTACTTAACGATTGTACCCAGGTAGGTAGTGATGTGTATAACAGGTGGTGCGGACCAGCCCAGATATAGATGAAAATAAGGGACCAGAAATGGAGGATACTTAGTTTATACGAATAGATAGGGCGGTTGGCCATTTTAGGGAGAAAGTAATACATCATCCCCAGGTATGGTGTTGTTAAGAAAAATGCTACTGCATTGTGTCCATACCACCACTGTACCAGCGCATCTTGTACACCGGCATAGATATAATAACTTTTAAATGCAGATATAGGAAGTTCCATTGAGTTTACAATGTGCAATACTGCCACAGTAACGAATGTTGCAATGTAAAACCAGATTGCAACATACATGTGTTTTTCTCTTCTCTTGAAAATAGTACCGAACATGTTAATCCCGAATACCACCCAGATGAGCGTGATTGCAATATCTATTGGCCATTCCATTTCTGCATATTCATGCGATGTAGTGAGGCCCAATGGAAGTGTAATCGCTGTAGCAACGATAACCAGCTGCCAGCCCCAAAAGTGTATGTTGCTTAGCACATCACTAAACATCCTTGCTTTAAGCAGGCGCTGCAAAGAATAATAGACCCCCATAAAAATGGCATTACCTACAAACGCAAAAATAACCGCGTTGGTGTGCAATGGCCTGATGCGTCCGAATGTCGTATACTGGGTGCCAAGGTTCATGATGGGTTTGAATAGCTGCATGGCAGCGAGAAGGCCGACCGTCATCCCGACTATGCCCCATACGACAGTGGCAATAGCGAAATTTCTGACAGTCTTGTTGTCGTAGTAAAATTTTTCGATCATGAGAAAAATAGATTGTGATTTATGTTGGTAAAATTAGGAGGTACCAGTAGCCTGTGGTGTGATGGCAGTTATGCCTAAGGGTGATCTTCATCACTTTTTTGTTCAGCATCTTTTTCAGGCTCATCATCAAAGAGCATCCTGACAGAAGGCGTATAGAGGTCGTCATGCTGGCCAGATTTGCTCGCCCAGAAAAAGGCTATTAAAAAGATCAGGGCGATGATAATGCTAAACCCCAGCAGCATGTAGATCATGTTCATAATAGTTTGTTTTTATAAGCGTAAAGCCTGGCTGTAATACTGGTAAATAAGATGATGGTTGCTGTACTGATAGGCATCAGGATAGCAGCCATAAGTGGGGAGAGTAATCCTTGAACGGCAAAGAATAAGCCAATGGCATTGTAGGAGATAGAAATCACAAAGCTCATATGGATCACTTTAACTGCGTCTTTGGCCTGACTGATAAATTGCGGAATCTTTTCGAAAGCAACCCCATCCAATATGGCATCACAGCCGGGTGAAAAATTATTAATGTCGTCTGTTACGGCAATACCCAGATCGCTTTGCCTTAATGCACCGGCATCATTTAAGCCATCACCAAACATCATTACTTTGGCGCCTTTATTTTGCAGGTTTAGTATATAGTCGAGTTTGTTTTGCGGACTTTGTTTAAAGTGTAATTGCTGTGATCCCTGAAAGAAAGGGGCTAGCAGTTTGCGGTCATGGTCCTGATCTCCCGAAAGCAGGTGCAGCTCTTTTTTTCTTCCTAGTGTTAGTGCCAGCTGTTTAAAACCTGCCCGCCAGCGCTGCTTAGAAAGGAAGTACCCGCAATAATTTCCGTCGATTAAAATGTGTACTACACTTCCCTTTTCTTGCGCTTCTATTCCAAGAAATGCAGCGCTCCCTAGTTTAAGCTCCTGTCCGTTTACGTTTCCGCTAATCCCACGGCCAACTTGTTCACGGTACCGGTCTATTGGATAGATGGTGTCTTTATTTAGCCATTTAACCAATTCGCGGCTTAATGGATGTCCTGAGTTTCTGGCAAGATCGCTCACCAGCTGTTTCTCTATTTCGCTTAAGCTGCCTGTAAATTGAAAGCCATTTGCATTCGGGTTGGTAATCGTACCGGTTTTATCAAATACAATAGTATCGATCCTTGCCAGCTCTTCAATTACCGCTGTATTTTTTAAATAGAATTTGTTCTTATCAAAAATACTGAGTACTGCAGCGAGGGTAAAAGGTGAGCTCAAAGCTAGTGCACATGGACAAGCAATAATCAGCACTGCTGTAAATGATGCCACTGCTTTATTTAGATCGGTATTAACCCAAAAAACCCCTGCGGTTACTGCAATTAGCAGCAATGCAATACTAAAGTATTTACTAGCCGTGTCACTAAAAGTTCTGATCGGATCTTTTTGACCTGCGAAAGTTTCATTATTCCATAATTTAGTCAGGTAACTTTGAGAAACCGGCTTAACCACTTCCAGCTCAATCGCCCCTCCGATTTGTCTTCCCCCAGCATAGACCATTTCACCTAATACTTTATCTACAGGGAGTGATTCTCCAGTCACAAAACTAAAATCAAGTTTCGCTTCGCCTTTTAAAAGGATCGCATCAGCAGGCATAATCTCATTGCTGCGAATCAGGATACGGTCGCCTGTTTTTAATTCATTTAATTGAACTGCCTGGTCTTTACCCTCCTTAATCAACGTTACTGCTACCGGGAAATAAGAGCGATAATCGCGTTCAAAAGATAGATAACGGTAGGTTCGCTGCTGCATCCATTTACCAATGAGCAGAAAAAATACCAGGGAACATAAGGTATCTATAAAACCTGATCCTGTTTTAGTAATTATTTCTACGGCCGACCGGATAAACATCACTGCTATACCGAGGGCTAGAGGAAAATCCAGGTTGAGGATGCCATTTTTAAGGTTAACCCATGCCGAGATAAAATAATCTCTGGAACTGTATAATAGTACTGGTATGGACAACGCAAGGTTAATCCAATTAAAGAAAGACCGGTAGTGCTCTTCAAAATTGCTAAACCCAAAATACTCAGGAAAGCTGAGCATCATTACGTTTCCAACGCAAAAACCAGCAACAGCGATTTTACTGATAAGGTTCCGTTCAGAGTGGTCGGATTGCTGTTTTTTAACTACATCCTGCAGACTGATCAAAGGTTCGTAACCTATGCTTGTGAGTAGCTCCACTACCTTACGGAGCGAAATCAGCTGATTTTTGAAGGTGATGCTTATTTGTTTTTTAGGAAAATCTATGCGCGACTGTGCTATGTCTGGATTGATCTTATGCAGGTGTTCCAATAGCCAGATGCAGGAACTGCAATGTACAGCTGGAACAAATAAAGTAATAACCGTAGTTTTATCATCTGCATAATCTACCAGGTCCGCAGCTATGCCAGGCTCATCCAGGTAATCAAAATGCTGTGCAGCTTTCTTCTGTGAGGCCCCAGGGACGCTGTTAAAAACATAATAGCTGGAAAGGTTATGTCTTGATAAGATCTGGTACACTCCCTTACAGCCAAGGCAGCAGAATTGTTTATCATCTGATACATATGGTGCAGTAGGAAGATCATCTCCGCAATGATAACATACCGTTGCTACAGATAAACTTAAGTTTTCTTTCATACCGGGATTTTTATGATTTCAAAGATGAGTAGTCAGGTCTCATTTTTAAATGACAGCAGGAACCTAAAAAAGTGATGGTAATCACTTTTTTTTATTTCGTATTAACTTTTTTCTTCTTCTTGAAGAACTTTTAATTGATTTTTAACGTATACTTATTAATGAGATGATTATCTTTAATTAAATAACAATAGAAGCTAAAAGCTTTTTTCGACGATCCTTAAAAATGAACGATAAAAAAAGAGAGTCTTTCTGGTTAAAACTTACAGGAAGCCCTGAAACGCATGCCTTAGAGGCTAGAATTTTTCATGTTACTTGTGTTATTACTATTCTGCTCTTCTCCTGTAGTATCTTTTTTAACTATTTTATCGGTTTATACACACTTTCGCTATTGCTTATCCCTGCTGTAGCTGCTGCAGGTGTGGTTTATTATATCTCACGATATAGATACCTGCTAAATCTTGGTATTACAATTTTTTGTGTACTGGGAAATATCTTATTTATTGCTTTTTTCTTAAACAATTCTGGTGTAAACGGTCCTGCGCTGGTTATTTATCTGCTCTTTTTCTTTTTGGTCATGAGTATTGTTCCAGTTAACCAGCGCTTAATTTGGATGGGTATTAATGTCAGTGTAGCATTTGCACTTATCGTTTATCAGTATCAGCGTCCTTTAGCGGTTCCATTAAATTATAAAAATGACCTAAACAAGTATCTGGATGCGGGTTATGTCTACTTTTTCACAATCGTAATTGTTTATTTTATTATTACAAGCATCATTAACAACTATAACAAGGAAAGGCTGCTTGCGGAAGAACGGGCGGCAGAGTTGGAGAAATTGAACCAGTCCAAAAATAAGCTTTTCTCTATTTTGGCACATGATCTTAAATCACCTTTAAACTCTATTCAGAACTTCCTGGAAATATCCCTGGTAGTGGAGATAGAAGAACACGAAAAGAGAACGATAAATTCCAGCCTCCTTAGAGAAACCAAATACACAGGTCAGTTATTGAGCAACCTGCTTACCTGGAGTAAAACCCAGATGGAAGGGTTGAAAGTAAAGTTGATTACATTAGATCCCAAAAAAGCATTGGAGCATACGATATTGCTGCAATCCAGTCTTGCGGAAGAAAAAAGTATTTTATTAAATAACCTGATCGGAGAAAATATCCAGGTAGTTGCAGATAATGATATGCTGGAACTGGTGATACGAAACTTGATTAGTAATGCGATTAAATTTACTCCTGCTGGGGGGGAGATCGTTATTTCATCAGAGGTTCGTGGCCATGAATGCTGGATTAGCGTACAAGATACTGGCGTTGGTATTGATAAAATCAATTTCCATAATATTTTCTCTATGCGATCTGAAAGTACTTACGGTACTAATCAGGAAAAAGGTGTGGGACTTGGCTTAGTATTGTGTAAGGAGTTTATCAGTGCACAAAATGGAAGAATATGGGTAGAAAGTACCTTAGGAGAAGGAACAACATTTTTTGTTAGTTTAGAACTTGCGGCACATGCAGAATTATTTCCGGTACATCTGAATTAAACGATTTTTGTCAGTTCCTCCATAAACAACATCGCTGATTTTTTTCTGTAAACGCCTTTTTGCCATAATATAAACGCCTGCTTGTAAAGTTCTTTTCCCGAAATAGGGATGGCAATCAAAGTATCCCATGTACCTATCGCTTTCTCGTTGATGATGGTTGCCCAGTTACCAGACTCTACCATAGACAGCAAGGAATGCACATCATTCATCTCGATCTTAATATTTGGGGTAATATTGTTTTTGCGAAAAATCTCATTCAGGAGGTCCCTTGAACTAAACCCGTTACTAGGTAAGATTAATTCTAGTTTTCCCAGTTCCTTTAACTTTATTTTAGTTAGCTGTGCCAATGGATTTTTTTTAGAAACAACCATCATAATCCGCGATGAAAAAAGCGGCTGCATGTCTAGTCCGCTGCTATCTGCCTGTTCATGAAAAGCAAGAATAATATCTAAATCAGCAGTTCGCAGTTTATTTTCCAGTTCCCCTGCTGTTCCATATTCCACATGGATCATTATCCCGGGGTATTTTTCAGAAAACGGGGTGAGTGCGGGCAGCAACAAAGAACTGAAGGCATAGGTTACTCCAATTTTTAATTCGCCATTGACCATATTTGCCAATTCAAAGATTGCCTGTTTAGATCTTTTAATATCCAGGATAATCTGTCGTGCATGTACTAAAAATACGTTTCCTGCTTCTGTTAGCCGTACCTGTTTACCTACCCTGTCAAATAGTAACATGCCCAATTCTTCTTCCAGCTGTTTGATCTGCTGGGATAAGGTGGATTGTGTTACAAAAGAAGCAGCGGCCGCTTCTGTGAAGTGCAGCATTTCTGCTGCTTTGATAAAATAACCCAATTGTCTTACTTCCATAATCGATCGTTAAAACTAATCAATATCATTAAAACTATCAATTTTATAAATAGATCATGAATATCGAAATTTGTTGTCAGCAACACAATAACACACATGACTGTTTTCCGATCGCTAAAATCACGCAATTTTAAACTCTTCTTTTACGGACAATCTATTTCCCTTATCGGTACCTGGATGCAAAAAACGGCTGTTAGCTGGCTGGTTTACCAACTTACTGGATCTGCACTTTTATTAGGTGTTGTCGGATTTGTAAGCTTAATTCCATCTTTAGTTTTATCGCCCTATGCAGGCAGCTTGGTAGACCGTCATAACCGTTTTAAAATATTGATTATTACCCAAGTGGTTTCGATGGCCCAGGCAGGGGCATTGGCGGGAATTATTTTCTTTGGCTATAACAACATTGTTTTTATTATTGGGCTTAGCCTTCTACAGGGTATAATCAACGCATTTGACGTAACCTGCAGACAGTCGCTCATGGTAGAACTGGTAGACCATAAAGAAGATTTACCAAATGCTATTGCACTTAACTCCACTATGACCAACTTTGCCCGTATCGCTGGTCCGGCCGTAGCGGGTATCATTCTAAGTACTTTTGGAACCGATGTTTGTTTTATCGGTAACTTCCTAAGTTACATTCCTGTATTGGGCTGTTTGTTTATGATGCGTTTAAAAATACCAGTGATAGCTAAACCGATTAAAGGAATATGGACTGAGCTGGAAGAAGGTTTTAGATATGTATCTGGCGATAAAGAATTGAGTAGTTTAATCTTGATGCTGGGGATCAGCAGTCTTTTTGTAATTCCTTTTAATACCCTGATGCCAATCTTTGCAAAAGACATTTTTAATGGAGATGCAAAAACATTCAGCTGGTTTGAAAGTGCCGCAGGGTTAGGCTCAATTGTCAGTGCTGTATACCTCGCTAACCTGAGCAACAGTAATAACCTGATTAAAATCATCCTGGTTGCAGGCGGTATTTTTGGTGGTAGCTTATTACTGCTATCTTTTGCTCCGCAATTGCCTGTAGCTTTACTATTTATGGCCTTATCTGGTGTTGGGATGATGGCGCAGACTTCAGCGATAAATACCTATATCCAAACTCATTCAATTCCAGAAATGCGCGGCAGGGCAATTAGTTATTATGTAATGGCTTACCAGGGTATGATCCCTGTAGGTAGTTTATTGATTGGCTGGTTGGCCAACATGATCGGTCCGAGGCCCGCAGTGTTGGTAGAGGGGCTGATCGGATTAACTGCCACAGGTCTGTTTGTATACTACAGAAGCAGGAATGCGGCAGTTAAAGCTATTCAGCATTAAATTGCTAAACCACCGAACATACTAAAAAGGATAATAGCCAAAACGATAAAAGTGACCACGATGTAGAGTTTGTCTTTTTCAAAAATAAACGATACCAGAGAAAAAATGATCCTGATAATTGGGGTAGCGATCAGGATCACCACACCAAGCTGTATGATCTCTGTCGCGCTTCCACTTAGCAAACCCTTGTAAATTCCGTTAAAGCTGGTATAACCAGCAGGCTCTCCAGTAAATTTGGTATAGTGAGGGATTCTTGATCCTTGTTGAAAAAGATACCAGATCCCGCCAATGATCGCTACTGATCCTGAAAGCAGTACGCCGTATCGTAAAACCTGTCCGATTAGCTGCTCCATATCATAATCGGTCATTTTTTTTGTTTCTTTAGTTTTCATACTGCTTAAAATTTGTGGTTAATACCATTGTAAATCATATTGAGTGCAATCAATGTAATCGCGATACTAAATATCAGTTTTAGCTTTTTCACATCGATTTTCATCAAAAGTTTTGACCCTGTAAATGCACCGGCAAGAACACCAATGATGACCGGAAAAGCGATCCCCGGATCAATATATCCACGTTGCAGGTAAACCACAGCACTTGCTGCTGCTGTAACACCAACCATAAAATTACTTGTTGTTGTACTTACCCTAAAAGGAACTTTCATGGCTGTATCCATTGCCAGTACTTTTAAAGCACCAGAGCCGATACCTAGTAAGCCAGAAAGCATACCTGCTACTGTCATAATAGAAAAACCAGCACCTACATTCTTCAGCTTATAGTCTACCATACCATCTTTAGTAGGATAGCTGCCATTGAGTTTCAATTTGTAGGAAAGCTTGCTGCCTTCCAGTAATGCACCTTCATGTTTCTTTCTCAAAGTCATTGCTGCCGAAAAAATCAGCATTACGCCAAAGAGTATGGCTACAAGATTAACGGGAGTATAAATGGCAAGGATAGCCCCTATAACTGCGCCTGTAGTGGTGGCAATTTCCAGGAACATGCCCAATCGGATATTCGTTATCCCTTCTTTTACATAAGCACTCGCAGAACCTGATGACGTAGCTATTGAAGCAACTAAAGCTGCACCGATTGCATAGCGGATATCGACATGGAAAAATAAAGTAAGCAGCGGAATGATCACTACACCACCTCCTAAACCAGTTAATGAACCTGCTAGTCCGGCTAGGTAAGCGCCTAATAAAAGGATAATGGTAAAAGTTAAAATAGTCATGATTTGTTAATAATTGTTTTCTAATATGGTGGTGGTAAGACTTATTGCCAGGTCTGAATCTCTAAATCCTATAGCCTTCGCAAGTTCTTCATGCAAAATTTGGGTTTGTTCAAAATGAAAGACCTGATCCTCATCTCTGTTTTTAAAAAATTCGCGTATCACTGTTGTAAAGTTCTGGTAGAGGTCCACCAAAACGTGGTTTCCGGAGGCTTTGGCAATACAGATGTGAAAATTAATGTCTGCCTCTATACATTTTTTCGGTTGTTTTGCAACTAATGCTTTTTTTCGAAGGGTAAGAAAATGCTGCATTTGCTCCAGATCTTCTATCATATGGTTACTGCAGGCAAGTCTGACAATTTCTTTTTCTAATAAAGATCTTACCGCATTAATGTCGTCAAAATCTGCTCTGCGCAAACGCTGGGTAAGGGGTTCATCCTTTACTTTTGAGGCAACGATAGTGCCTGATCCTTGCTGCACTTTGAGTATGCCCGACATGGCCAGTGATTTGATCGCTTCCCTGATAGTGGAGCGGCCTACACTGTAAATACTCATCAGCTCTGGCTCTGACGGGATTTTTTCGTTCTTCTTTAGTTTTCCTGATGCAATATCATTTTTGATAGCAATACTGACTTTTTCTGATAGTTTTATTGTTCTTGGCATTATTTAAACATCTGATGTTTCAAAGGTATATAATAGGCCTTAAACATCAGATGTTTGTATTGGTATTGTGACAAAAAAATTAGTCACAATTTGTATCAAATTTTAATAAATTTCTCTTTTAATAAAAAAAAGTATAGGTTTACAAAAAACTTTAGGGGTGCCTTGTGCTGAGATATACCCTTTGAACCTGATGCAGTTAGTACTGCCGAAGGGAAAAGTAAAAGCAACATTTCCTGTTGTTTTGCCATTCCTGATGCAGGTCATTCCTAAAAGTTGAAAAAACTTAAAGAATGGAAATTACTGTAAATAATCAACTCCTTATTATTGATGCTCCTTGCTCTGTGACGCAGTTATTAACTGATGTTTTAGAAATTTCTTCGGGAGGCATTGCTGTTGCTGTAAATGAGGCCATCGTAACCAAATCTGAGTGGCCCCAGTATACTATCCACCCTCACGATCAAGTGATGCTCATCAAAGCAATCCAGGGAGGGTAATTCCAGCTTATCATTTCGCAGATCGTAATCAAACTGTGATGCCAACCTACCACATTTAAAAACTAACCAGCTATGAAAAAAGAGAAAACTCCTGGAGATCAGGTGATCAGCAGGACACCCTTTCCAGCATCGCGTAAAGTGTATGTAAAAGGGGAAATCTACAACATTGAAGTGGCGATGCGCGAGATTAGCCTCAGTGAAACCAAAGTCCATAATGGATTCGGACTAACGGAGAAAAACCCTCCGGTAACTATTTATGACACCAGCGGGCCTTATACAGATCCAGCTGCAGTGATTGATGTAAAGGCAGGATTAAGCAGGATCAGAGAAAAATGGATTACTGACAGAGGTGATGTTGAAAAATTGAGTTCGATTTCTTCTGTGTATGGTGCAGAAAGGCTTGCAGATGCTGATCTGGATAACTTACGTTTTGCTTTTAGGCATCAGCCATATCGTGCCATAGAAGGTAGAAATGTAAGCCAGATGCACTATGCTAAAAAAGGTATCATTACTGCAGAGATGGAATATATAGCGATCAGGGAAAATCAGCGGATCGAACTGATCAATGAACAGCAAGGGGCACAAGCGGGTGTGATGAACCATCAGCATAAAGGAAACAGCTTTGGTGCAAGTACCCCCCTCCAGGCCATTAATCCAGAGTTTGTGAGACAGGAGGTGGCTTGCGGCAGAGCGGTGATCCCTTCAAATATTAATCATCCGGAAGCAGAACCGATGATCATGGGCAGGAATTTTCTGGTTAAAATCAATGCGAACATTGGTAATTCGGCAGTTACCTCCAGCATTGAGGAAGAAGTTGAAAAAGCAGTATGGGCATGCAGGTGGGGTGCTGATACAATTATGGATCTTTCTACAGGGAAAAATATCCATGAAACAAGGGAGTGGATCATCCGTAATTCCCCGGTTCCGATTGGTACGGTACCGATTTATCAGGCTTTGGAAAAGGTGAACGGAAAAGCAGAAGATCTTACCTGGGAGATATTTAGGGATACTTTGATTGAGCAGGCAGAACAAGGGGTTGATTATTTTACTATCCATGCCGGTGTACGGCTGCGCTATATTCCACTGACTGCAAAAAGAATAACAGGTATTGTATCGAGAGGTGGGTCCATTATGGCAAAGTGGTGCCTTGCCCATCATCAGGAGAGTTTTTTATACACGCATTTTGAAGAGATATGTGAAATTATGAAGGCATATGATGTTTCATTTTCTTTAGGGGATGGCTTAAGGCCAGGCTGTATTGCTGATGCAAATGACGAAGCGCAATTTGCAGAGCTGGAAACCCTTGGGGAACTCACAAAAATAGCATGGAAACACGATATACAAACTATTATTGAGGGACCCGGGCATGTTCCTATGCACATGATCAAAGCAAATATGGAAAAGCAGCTGGAGAATTGTGGCGAAGCGCCTTTTTATACTTTAGGACCGTTAACTACAGATATTGCGCCAGGTTATGATCATATCACTTCGGCGATCGGTGCAGCGATGATTGGGTGGTATGGAACAGCAATGTTGTGTTATGTAACGCCTAAAGAACATCTAGGCCTGCCAAACAAAAAGGATGTTAAAGATGGGGTGATTACTTATAAGATTGCTGCCCATGCTGCAGATCTGGCTAAAGGACACCCTGGTGCACAATATCGTGATAATGCGCTAAGTAAGGCAAGGTTTGAGTTTAGGTGGGAAGATCAGTTTAATCTTTCCCTGGATCCGGATACGGCAAAAGAGTTTCATGATGAAACTCTTCCTGCTGATGGTGCAAAGATTGCCCATTTCTGTTCGATGTGCGGACCGAATTTTTGCTCTATGAAGATTACGCAGGATGTAAGGGAATATGCTGCAAAGCAGGGTATGGACGAAGATGCCGCGTTAGCTAAAGGGATGGAAGAAAAGTCGCGCGAATTTGCAGAAAAAGGAAACGAAATCTATCTGTAATGGAGTTGATTGTAGTTACACCACCAGATTATTTTAGCGGAGAAGGTGCGCTGATCAACCAGTTTTTTGCGAACGGGCTCCAATTGCTCCATCTCCGAAAACCGGTAAATAATACTGTGCAGTTTAAGAAGCTCCTTTCAGAAATAGATCCATTGTATTATTCTAAGATTTCTATTCACCAGCATCATGAGCTGGCAACTGACTTTGCTTTAGGCAGGCTTCATTTTACTGAGCAGCAGCGAAAGGAAATAAGTGCAGGCAAGAGGAAAGAAATGGTTGCTACAGGATATTTACTAAGTACTTCGATCCATGCGCTAGACGGGCTGGAGGAGCTGGATGATTTTGAGTATGTTTTTTATGGTCCGGTATTTAACAGCATCTCCAAGGAGGGGTATCACACCACACTAAAGGCTGGTTTTGTTTTACCTCCCCATAGTTTAAAAATATTCGCAATTGGAGGGGTAACTACAGGCAGATTAGAAGCTTTGAAACATATGGGGTTTGATGGTGCGGCTGTGCTAGGGACGATCTGGTACCAGTCCGTTGCTCCATTAATTACAGTAATTAATATGATTAAATCAATAAATGTAATTAATAATGTACATAGATAAAATACATTATATTTCTCAGGCATCTGCAAATGGTTCGCATCTCGAAGCCATTGAAAATGTACTGAAAGCAGGTTGTAAATGGGTGCAGCTACGTATAAAAGAGCAGTCGCCAGATCATGTTCTTCAATTGGCTATGGAGGCGAAAGACCTATGTGAGAATTACCATGCAAAGCTGATCGTTAACGATTTTCCGGAAATTGCGTATAAATCGGGTGCATTTGGTGTACACCTCGGACTCGGTGATATGCCGATACCGGAGGCAAGAGGAATTTTAGGGAACGACAAATGTATCGGTGGTACGGCCAATACTTTTAAAGATATTCTTAGAAGGGTAGAAGAAGGAGCCGATTATATCGGCTTAGGCCCCTTTCGGTTTACTACAACTAAAAGGAACCTGAGTCCGGTTTTAGGTATTGAAGGGTATAAGCAGCTCATGGACCAAATCAGGTTATCAGGTATTCGTATACCGATCATTGCAATAGGAGGAATTGATATACAAGACATTGCCCACATTTTGAAAAGCGGTATTTATGGTATTGCTGTTTCAGGATTGCTGACTAAAAGCAGTGAGCTAGAAAAACAATTTAGCCTGATTAAACAGGAAATCGATTTACATTCTAAACAGCATAAATATGTTAACCATAGCAGATAAAGTGTTTAATTCCCGCTTATTTACGGGGACAGGGAAGTTTAGCGCTACAGCACTCATGGAAAAAGCTTTGCTGGCTTCTGGTTCTGAATTGATAACGGTAGCCCTAAAAAGAGTTGACCTAAATGATGATAAGGATGATATTCTCCAGCATCTTAATTACCCTCATCTAAATTTATTGCCCAATACTTCTGGCGTAAGGACGGCTAAAGAGGCTGTTTTTGCTGCTCAGCTGGCAAGAGAGGCGTTAGAAACAAATTGGATAAAATTAGAGATCCATCCAGATCCAAAGTACCTGATGCCAGATCCTATAGAAACTTTGCTTGCTACAGAACAATTGGTTAAATTAGGTTTTATAGTGCTGCCATATATTCATGCAGATCCGGTATTGTGCAAGCGTCTGGAAGATGTCGGTACTGCAGCAGTGATGCCCCTGGGTTCGCCAATTGGTAGTAATATGGGGTTAAAGACGATTGATTTTCTTGAGATTATTATTGGTCAGAGTAATGTGCCAGTTGTCATTGATGCCGGGATTGGCTCACCTTCTGATGCGGCAAAGGCAATGGAGTTAGGTGCAGATGCAGTATTGGTCAATACCGCAATTGCAGTTTCGCAAGATCCGGTACGCATGGCAGAAGCATTTAAAATAGCAGTAATTGCGGGCAGAATGGCTTTCGAAGCGAAGCTGGGACAGGTAAATTCATTTGCTGTAGCAAGCAGCCCTTTAACTTCTTTTCTAGATGAATAAGACATTTAAACATCTTTTTGATACATACAGCTGGCAAGAGGTTAGTAGTAGTATTTATGGAAAAACGGACGCAGACGTAGTACAGGCGCTGGGTAAAAGTAAACGGACTTTAGAGGATTTTAAAGCGCTCCTCTCACCGGCTGCAGCGCCTTATCTGGAACAAATGGCTACACTAAGCAGGCAGCTTACTTTAAAACGGTTTGGTAAGGTAATGCAACTTTATGTGCCGCTTTATCTTTCTAATGAGTGCAATAATATATGTACCTATTGTGGTTTTAGCTACGATAACAAAGTAAGGCGTAAAACTTTATCTGCTATAGAGATCATGCAGGAAGTAGCAGTGCTGAAGAAAATGGGGTATGACCACGTGTTATTGGTTACGGGGGAAGCTAACCAGTCTGTGCATACCGAATATTTTAAGAAAGTATTGGAGCTGATCAGGCCCCATTTTGCGCATATCTCTATGGAGGTGCAGCCGCTGGATACCAGCGATTATAAACAGCTGATACCATATGGACTCCATACGGTCTTGGTTTACCAGGAGACTTATCACCGGGAGGACTATAAAAAGCATCACCCTAAAGGTAAAAAGTCAAATTTTGAATACAGATTGGAAACGGCCGACCGGCTAGGGGAGGCAGGGATTTTTAAAATGGGTTTAGGGGTTTTAATTGGTTTGGAAGACTGGCGTACGGATTCTTTTTTTACGGCATTGCATCTTAGTTATCTCGAAAAAAAGTATTGGAAAAGTAAGTATAGCTTGTCATTTCCACGTTTGCGGCCTTTCAGTGGTGGACTGGAGCCAAAGGTAGAGATGACAGACAGGGAGCTGGTGCAGCTTATCTGTGCGTATCGATTATTTAACGAGGAGGTAGAACTTTCCATTTCCACAAGGGAGTCTATCATTTTCAGGGATAATATTTTAAGCTTAGGGGTTACCGCAATGAGTGCCGGTTCTAAGACAAATCCAGGCGGATATGCCGTAGAACCGGGGTCACTGGAACAATTCGAAATCTCAGACGAACGTAGCCCTGAGGAAATTGCTGCAATGTTGCGAAGCAAAGGATATGAACCAGTCTGGAAAGACTGGGACCGGGCGCTGAATTGATTATCGTTTAAAATACAAGCCAATAATCATCAGGGATACCGCTACAAAAATGCTTAGGATCCATTTGATGAGATCGTGTTTAATATTTGCAAGGTATTCTTTAAAGGCTAAATGAGTGGTTTTATCTATCATGGTACGATCTATTCGGTAGTCAATATAATTAATTATATACTCAGCTACCTCTTTATCAATCTTTTCAGTTAATGGGGCATAGAGTTGTGCGGCTAATATTCATAATGATTGGTTTAAAAGTATTATGGATTTAGTTAAATTAAAACACTAAAAGATATTTAGTGTTTTAATTATTAATTAATTCTATTGGTTGTGCTAAGTATTGTTGTATGCTGAGGCAAAATGATGGTATAAATCACTTTTGGGACATTATATGAAGCATAAATTTATTATTATTACCGTCACATGAAGTCAATATATTCAAGAATTATAGTTCCTTCCGTTTTACTCTGGTCCTTAACAGGATGTAAGTCTCAAGCACCCATGGATAAAATCTACCAATCTGATTTTTATAGTTTGTCTAAAGATAAAGTGACACAAGGAGAGTTTGTGGCTACAGCACTATCCGTAGCCTCAATAAGCTCAAATTATCAAAGTCCGGTTAATCAGGAGATCAGTCCTTTAGTATCTTTTAAGTTCAGTTTAAATGGAAAGGATAATGAGATGGTGCCGGGAAAAAATCATCAGATTAACTTGGTTGCTGCAAATGGGGCCTTAGAAACGCCCATAATTCGTTTCGGGCATCAATATATTGATCCGGCTAAAGTACCTCCTGATGTTTTTTTAAAACCAGATACGAAATTTACTATCCGGTTAGACATGAGTGAAATCCTGACTGCTTTCAGGGAAAAAGGATATTATACTAATTATAATGGTACAAAGATATATAAGACAGATTTTAAAGGAGTATTTGTAGCCGGTAGTATCAGTCCGCTCATCTGGGATTTTGACAACTTGGGTAATCATAAAGAACTGGAACTGACTGATGCGGATGGTGATGGGATTTATACTTTAACTTTAGAAATGAATAAGGCCCAGCAAAAAAAGATTACTGCATCTTCCTGGCAGCTGAATAAAAATGTCACTGCATTTCCGCAATATAAATCCAATGTTCCGATGATGGATGCGCTTTATAACATGGCGCTGGAAGAGATGGAGAATGCTATTGAACCAGATAGTACTTTCAGGACAGGAAAAGAATGGGCCGGGGTTTGGACAAGGGATATTAGTTATAGTATTATCCTTTCTATGGCTACGCTGCAACCTAAGGTAGCAGAATTTAGTTTGCTGAAAAAGGTGAAAAATGACCGTGTGATTCAAGATACTGGTACTGGCGGGTCGTGGCCGGTATCATCCGATCGAATGATCTGGGCAGTTGCTGCGTGGGAAGTTTATAAAACGACGGGTGATCAGGAATGGTTGGCTAAGGCTTATCAAATCATTAAAAATTCTGTAGAAGATGATCTGAAAAATGTTTACGACAATAAAACCGGATTAGTTAAAGGAGAATCTTCCTTCCTCGACTGGCGCGATCAAACTTATCCAAAGTGGATGCAGTCGGCCGATATTTATGCCTCTGAAAATCTGGGTACCAACGCAGTTCATTATCAAACGAACATGGTGCTTTCAAATATGGCTAAATTGATGAAAGAGGAAACTGCCGCTGCGAAATATGCAAAGATTGCTGCACAGATTAAAAATGGTATCAATGCTCATTTATGGATTCCTGAAAAAGGATATTACGGACAATATTTATATGGCCGACAGTTTAAACTTTTATCTCCAAGGTCTGAAGCACTGGGTGAGGCACTAACTGTTTTATTCGACATAGCCGATCCGGAAAGGCAGAGATCCGTGATCGAACAAACACCGGTAACCAATTTCGGTATTCCATGTATTTATCCGCAGATCCCAAATATCCCACCTTATCATAACGATGCGGTATGGCCTTTTGTGCAAGCTTATTGGACACTGGCTGCGGCAAAGACAGGGAATGCAGAAGCTGTAGTGCAAAGTATGAGCGCGATCTATCGTCCTGCTGCCCTGTTTCTTACCAATAAAGAAAATTTCGTCTCTTCAACGGGTGATTTTGCAGGCACACAAGTTAATTCCAGTAATATGCTCTGGAGCCTGTCAGGTAACATCAGTATGATCTATAAAGTGCTGTTTGGCATAGACATACAGGAAGATGCATTGGTTTTTAAGCCATTTGTTCCAGAAATATTGGCAGGGGGGCGGACACTTAACAATTTCAAATACCGTAATGCTATATTGGATATTTCATTAACTGGATATGGTAACCAGATTAAATCGATTACAATGGATGGTAGTCCCCTGCCCATGGCTAAGATTTCTGCAGATCTGTCTGGTAAACACCAGGTTGTTATTGTTCTGGCTGATAATGATTTAGAAAAAGGTAAGATAGGATTAGTAAAAGATTACTTTTCTATTGTGGCTCCTTCGGCTAAACTAACAGATGGACAATTGAACTGGAACAAGGTTGATGGCGCAGTAATTTACCGGGTATTACGCAACGGAAAAGAAGTAGCTAAGAGCAGCAGCCTGACCTACCCGACAGGACAGGATGGGGAATACCAGGTTATTGCAGAAGATGAAAACGGGGTGCCTTCATTCGCAAGTGAGCCTTTAATAAACATGCAACATGAACAGCCTATAGTCTTATTTATTGATCAGGCCGTAGAAAAATCCAGTCTGCCTTACCAGGGCTATAGCGGAAATGGTTTTGTAGAGATCAGCAAAACAAAAAATACGAAAATCACACTAGCAGTAGATATCCCTGAAACAGGGACTTATGCTGTTGATTTTAGATATGCAAATGGTAACGGGCCTACTAATACTGAAAATAAATGTGCAATCCGGACTTTTACTATTGATGGCGTATTTGCTGGAACATTTGTATTTCCACAGCGTGGAAAAGATGAATGGTCTGATTGGGGCTTCAGCAATACGAATGACACTTTCTTAAGCAAAGGAAGGCACCAGTTCAGTCTGACCTTTGAAGAATGGAACGAGAATATGAGTGGTCCGATTAATCAGGCAATGCTGGATTACCTTAGGATGATCAGAATCAAATAACTATTTAGGTTCATCAACAGGTCTGCGTAAAAAAAAGTATTCATTTTTGTGGCTGGCAAACTCCAGAAAACTGACAGAACCCTGTACATCTGCAGGGAAATCCTTAAAGTTTTCTGGAGTTATGTATTTCCAGGTAACGCCGTTCGATTCTTGTACGGATAATATAGCAATAGGGAAATTGAGTAGATATTGGTTAAGAAACTCTTGTTTACTAGCGCTCCATTCTTTAGTACTACCCAGGTTACGTGGCCAGGTATACAATTTATGCGCTTCAATTATCTTCCCTGCACCATCGACATAGGAAGATTGCTTTTGGATAAGGTCGCTGATGTTAACGGTTTGAATGTCACCTGATAATTTTCCATCCTTTTCAATAAGGATGATTGCTTTGGCAGTGAAAAATGGGACACTCAATCCTTCTTTGTAAACCTCTTGCAGGTCACCGGTAAAAACATATTTACCTTTTTGGAGCAATAAGGGGTTTTCTAACAGACTATCTTTGTTTTGTTCTGACATGTAATGTTTTTTTATATAATTGTTTAAAAATGACCTTAATCATTGCGGCTTTCCAATATTGATTTTAAACATTGCAAAAGAATGTCTATTTTTTCAAAACTTAGCACATTTATTGTGGTTTTAGCAGTATTATTTATCCAATAGCTGTATAGCATGAACCCTACTCCAAAAAAGATAGTTATTATAGGCGGTGGTTTTGCAGGTGTAAATCTGGCAAAAAGACTAGCTGACCACGAGGATTTTGAAATCGTACTCGTTGATAAAAATAATTATAACTTCTTTCCTCCTTTAATCTATCAGGTAGCTACAGGTTACCTTGAAACTTCAAATATCAGTTATCCGTTCCGTAAACTCTTCAGAGGTAAAAAGAATTTTATGTTCAGACTTGGAGAGCTGGAAGAGGTGTTTTCTGAACGAAAAAAGCTAATGCTGTCTACTGGTGAAATCAGTTATGACTATCTTGTTTTTGCAACAGGATGTATAACGAATTATTTTGGTATGGAAAGCGTAGAGAGAGATGCTATACCGATGAAAACTGTTTCTGATGCATTGCAACTGAGGAATACATTGTTGGAAAGATTAGAGCAGGCTTCCAGGGAGACAGATATGGATGAACGAAGAAAGCTGCTGACTGTAGTTGTGGCTGGGGGCGGGCCAACGGGGGTAGAAATCTCAGGAATGTTCGCGGAGATGAAAAAAACGATCATTGCTAAAGATTATCCTGAGCTTAAAGGGGCAAATGGAGAAATCTATTTGGTAGACGGGCTGAAAGCAGTTCTTGCACCGATGAGTGAGAAATCTCAGCAGTATACGTATGATACGCTTACCAAAATGGGTGTTCAGATCAAATTAAATGCTATGGTAAAAGATTTTGTAGATGACACTGTGCATTTTGCAAATGGAGATAGTATCGAGTCAAAAAACTTAATTTGGGCCGCTGGCGTTACCGCGATTGTTTTTAAAGGCATACCTGAAGAAGTTTATGGCAGGGGCAAGCGTATGGTGGTAGACCAATATAATAAGGTTGTGGGGATGGATGATGTGTATGCAATAGGCGATACCTGCATCCAAACAACAGACACTAATTTTCCGCAAGGTCACCCTCAGGTGGCACAAGTAGCGATTCAACAGGGTGATAATCTTGGGAAAAACCTCCTTAAGAGCTTAAAAAATGAATCTTTAAAAGCATTCGGCTATCATGATAAAGGCTCTATGGCTATTATTGGAAGAAATAAGGCCGTTGCCGATCTGCCTAAACCTAAATTGTTCTTTAGTGGGTTTATTGCTTGGGCAATGTGGCTATTTATCCACCTTTTATCATTAGTTAATTATAGGAACAGGATCAAAACATTATATAATTGGACAGTTGCTTATTTCACCAAAGATCAATCTTTGCGTATGATTGTGCGACCAGCGAATAAGATCAAACCGCTGGTGGTGAAAACAAGTGAGGTATAAGTTCATTTTGTGAAGCCGGCTGCCTAATATTACATTTATAAAGCAATTATAAAAGGTTATTAGATCGATATTTTGGCGATTTACCTTTACTTTTGCTTTTATGGATGATTTCTTTGCAGCCCGACTCCAGATGGCCTTTTCTTTAGGCTTCCACATCGTTTTTTCTTGTATAGGTATGGTCATGCCTTTCTTTATGTGTACTGCACATTACCTTTGGTTAAAGAAGAAAAAAGCAGTTTATTACGACGTTACTAAAGCATGGAGCAAAGGAGTAGCTATCTTTTTTGCAACAGGTGCGGTTTCAGGTACAGTATTGTCTTTTGAGCTGGGGTTGCTATGGCCTAAATTTATGGAGCATGCTGGGCCAATCTTTGGGATGCCATTCTCTTTAGAAGGGACAGCCTTTTTTATTGAAGCAATTGCATTAGGATTTTATCTGTATGGCTGGAACCGTTTTAATCCATGGTTCCATTGGTTCACCGGGGTTGTTGTAGGGATTACAGGATTGCTATCAGGCATCCTCGTGGTTGCCGCCAATGCCTGGATGAATAGTCCTGCTGGATTTGATTTTGTTAACGGTCAATACCTCAACATAGATCCAATGAAAGCGATGTTCAACGCTGCCTGGTTTTCGGAAGCATTACATATGTGTATTGCAGCATTTGTTTCTACTGGTTTTGCAGTAGCAGGTGTACATGCACTGATGATCTTAAAAGGAAAAAACGTCAATTTTCATCATAAAGCATTCCGCATTGCTGCGGTATTTGCTTGTATAGCAGCTTGTTTACAGCCATTGAGTGGAGATCTTTCTGCAAAAGATGTAGCAAAAAGACAGCCTGTTAAACTAGCTGCAATGGAATCAATGTTTCATACAGAAAAAGGGGCCTCACTAATTATAGGTGGTATTCCCGATACGGCAACTCAAACGGTTAAATATGCATTAGAAATTCCAAAGGCCTTAAGTTTTATGGCTACCGGAGATTTTAATGGGGAGGTAAAGGGATTGGACAGTTTTCCTAAAAAGGACCATCCGCCAGTTATCGTTACCCATTTTGCCTTTCAGATTATGGTAGGTTTAGGTATGGCTATGCTAGGGCTCGCCCTGGTTTACTTTGTTGCTTTGCTAAAAAAAACAAGCTGGCTGGATAGCAAATGGTTGCTTAAATTATTTGTTATCGCTACCCCAATGGGCTATATTGCTTTAGAGGCGGGATGGACCGTTACAGAGGTGGGGCGGCAACCCTGGATCATTTATGGGGTTATGCGCACCGCTGATGCGATTACACCAATGCCAGGTATCGCTTACTCTTTTTACCTGTTTACAGCAGTCTATATCTCACTAGCAATTATTGTGAGCCTGCTGCTTTTTCGCCAGATCACGATGGTTGGCAAACTTTATGATTCATCTGCGGACAATAAAATATAGTTATGGTATATGTAGTAATTGTTTTTCTCTGGACTGCCATTTTATTGTATATTTTGCTTGGTGGAGCAGATTATGGGGCCGGAATTATCGAATTATTTACTTCAAAGGCGAACAGGCCCGAGACACGTAAGAAGATGTATGAAGCGATAGGGCCAATATGGGAGGCTAACCACATGTGGCTGATCATTGTAATTGTTATTCTTTTTGTAGGCTTTCCGAAAATTTATACCACGGTTTCTATTTATCTACATATCCCGCTGGTCTGCATGCTGCTGGGTATTATTGCGCGAGGAACCGCCTTTGTTTTTAGAAATTATGATGCTGTAAAAGACGATATGCAAAAAGTATATACCCGCATATTTGTGCTTTCTAGTGTGATCACCCCGTTCTTTTTAGGTATTGTTGCAGCAAGTTCGGTTTCGGGGCAGATTGATTTAAATGCGCATGATTTTCTTTCTGCCTATATCTTTAGCTGGCTTAATTGGTTTTCTATTACTACAGGTATTTTTACGGTAACCATCTGTGCTTACCTGGCTGTGATATTTATAATTGGCGAAACTGATAATGAGAAAGATAGGAAGCATTTTACACGGAAAGCAAGGCATATGATTTTTGTGGTAATGGGGGCGGGTGCGCTGGTATTTGTTGCTTCCTTCGTTGAAGGTATCCCGCTTTTACACTGGATTTTAAGTGATATACCTGGTATAGTTGCGATTATCGTTGCCAGCATTTCTCTAGGGATTATGTTTTACCTGCTCAATAAGAACAAACCGCTGATCCTGCGTTTATTGGCAGGTTTCCAGGTTTCAATGATCTTGTTTGCGGCTACATATAGCCATTTTCCGGATATTGTATTGCTTAAAGGAGGGGCGAATCTTTCGCTGCTTACCCATGCAGGGCAATTAAAGACTATAGAAACATTAGGTTACGCACTATTGATTGGCAGTATTTTTATTCTGCCAGCGCTATTTTACCTGATCTATAGTTTTCAAAAAAAACCAGATACACCAAACGAACACTAATTATAATTTCATCAGCATATATATATGTTTTTAAAGCGATGAAGCAGGCATAAGGTATTATTAAATTTTTTATGGAAGATCCCGATTTTTTAAAACTCAGCAAACTAACCGAAGGAAAATACGAGGCATTTTTATATGATTGTGACGGTACATTGGCAGATAATATGCCTGCACACGCTGCAACTTATGTAGCTATTGCGAAGCAATATGATGTGGTAATGGACCCGGCAATTATAGACGAGCTGGCAGGCTGGCCAATTGCAAATGTAGTGGAGGAGTTAAACCTTCGGTATAATGCGACAATGGACCCCGAAGAATTCAGGTCGAGGAAAGCCCAGCTTTTTCAGGATGAATATATCAGCAAAGTCCTGCCAATCACCTACGTAGTAGAACATCTAAAAGTCAATGCTCGCAGGGTACGTATTGCTGTAGTGTCTGGTGGTGACCGTATTGCTGTTCAGCGTACGTTAGAAATGATCGGTGTAAGTGAATATGTAGAAGTAATGGTTTGTGCAGGCGAGACACCAAAAGGAAAGCCTTTTGCAGATCCCTTTTTAAAAGCTGCGGAGCTATTGGGTGTCGACCCCAAGAAGTGCCTTGTTTTTGAAGATGGTGTGCCCGGTGTGCAAGCGGCTGAAGCTGCGGGGATGCACTGGGTGAGAATTGATCAGTTTAAATTTGGATAACCAGTGATGAAAAGATCCGGGACTGCAGATATGCCTTTGCATTATGGCCACATTCCAAAGTGGCTTGCCGAACGTATGTCCCGGCTCGGGCTTGCCATAACAGAGGCAATAATTATCGAGTATGGTACTGCAGAAGTGCTGCGGAGGCTAAGTGACCCTTTCTGGTTTCAGAGTCTGGGTGCGGTGATGGGAATGGACTGGCATTCATCTGGGATTACAACTGCTGTGATGGGGGCGTTAAAGAGTGCTATTAACCCCCTTTCAAAAGAATTAGGTATCTATATCTGTGGAGGAAAGGGGAAGTCTTCACGAAATACGCCACAAGAGCTTTTATTATACAGTAACCGGAACGGTCTTGATGGAGATGCGCTGATACGCTGCAGTAAATTAAGTGCCAAGGTAGATAATACTGCAGTACAGGATGGTTTTCAGTTATATATGCACAGTTTTGTAGTAAGTGCCGAAGGGTTGTGGACTGTTGTGCAGCAGGGAATGCAGGATGGTAGTGCGACTGCAAGGCGGTATCACTGGCATTCTTCTGCGATGAAATCTTTTGTGGATGCACCGCATACGGCGATATGCGGACGGAACCAGGGGACTATCCTCAATATGGTGGCTAAAGAGGCTTTGCCGGCACGACAATCTATTTTATCAATGACTGTCGAACACCCTAACCGCATGATTGCGGAAGTGCAGCATCTGGTGATGCCGCGCCATCATGATGTGCGGGCTAACAATATAGATCTTAAGCGGCTGGGAGCAATGTTATGGTTAACCCATGATAAGCAGCCGGCAGATTTTGAGGAGCTTTTATTATTGCAGGGAATGGGGCCGCGGACATTACAGTCGATGGCGCTGGTCAGTGAGGTAATATACGGGACACCGTCCCGGTTTACTGATCCTGCACGATTTTCTTTTGCCAATGGGGGGAAGGACGGACATCCTTTTCCGGTACCTGTAAATGTGTATGATGAAACGCTTCGTGTTTTATCAAATGCGATTGTCAAAGCAAAGATAGGGCAAGCAGATAAACTGCATGCGATCCAAAAATTAAGTGAACTTTCTTACCAGGCAGAGAAAGATTTTACACCTAACGGGAATTTCGGAGAACTCCTTGAAAAGGAGCGGAATGATTCGTGGAAGTATGGGGGTAAAACGATTTTTGGTGACGAGAAACCTCCAGGCAGTGGTCAGCTTAATCTCTTTTAAGTCAATATTTTTTTATCTTTAAAAATCTAACCAGATTTCCATTGTACCAAAATCAGTGGGAGCAATAATAGAATTAATCAGCAAATGAACAAAATTTATCTAATCGCCTTGTTCCTTCCTTTTGGAACAGGATTAATGGCGCAGCAACAAAGAACGGCTACAGTTTACACAACTGCAAAAGGGTCAGATCTTCGTATTTCTAAAACAGGAAACCTCAATTTTACTGATCTGAACCAGCCACTGGAAACACAGGTATGTATCTTTGTAGATCCTTCTAAAACTTTCCAGACAATGGTAGGTATTGGTGGTGCCATTACCGATGCTACGGCAGAGACTTTCGCTAAGCTCTCTAAAAATACACAGCAGGAATTTTTATCAGCATATTATGATAAAGAAAAAGGAATTGGATTTACTTTGGCCAGAACAAGTATCCATAGTACTGATTTTTCGAGCGACAGTTACACTTATGTTAAAGATAATGACTCAGAATTGAAATCTTTTGATGTTAAGCATGATGAAAAGTACAGGATCCCGCTGATCAAGCTGGCAATACAAGCAGCAGGTGGAAAATTACCCATGTTTGTAAGTCCTTGGAGCCCACCGGCATGGATGAAAACCAATAACAGTATGTTAAAAGGCGGTAAGTTAAAACCGGAATTCAGACAAAACTGGGCTAACTATTACGCGAAGTTTATTAAAACTTATGAGAAAATGGGAATGCCGATCTGGGGGTTAACTGTACAGAACGAACCTATGGCTACCCAGACATGGGAATCATGTGTATTTACTGCAGAAGAAGAACGTGATTTTATTAAACAATATTTAGGCCCGACATTGCATAAAGAAGGCCTTGCTGATAAAAAACTAATTGCCTGGGACCATAACCGTGATCAGGTTTATCAGCGTGCAAGCACGATTTTGAATGATCCGGAAGCGGCAAAATATGTTTGGGGTATTGGCTTTCACTGGTATGAAACATGGACTGGCAGCGGGATGTTATTTGATAACCTGAAATTGGTTAAACAGGCTTTTCCTGATAAAGAACTGATCTTTACAGAGGGTTGTGTAGAGAAATTTAACCTGGATAGCATAGGTAGCTGGGCTTTGGGCGAGCGTTATGGTTATTCGATGATCAATGATTTTAACAGCGGTACTGCAGCATGGACGGATTGGAATATGTTGCTGGATGAAAAAGGCGGACCAAATCATGTTGGTAATTTCTGTTTTGCACCAATGCATGCCGATACTAAAACAGGAAAACTGATTTATACTAATTCATACTATTACATGGGCCAGTTCTCTAGGTTTATTCATCCGGGAGCAAAAAGGATCGTAAGTTCTTCTAACCGTGATAAATTGTTAACTACTGCTTTCGTTAATCCTGATGGGAAGATGGCTGTAGTGGTAATGAATAAATCTGATGACAAGTTACCATACTATTTATGGATTGGTGGTAAGGCTGCAGAAACAACTAGTTTGCCGCATTCTATTTCTACAATTATCATAGAATAATATCACGTTATACCAATTGATCCTGCAAAATCAGTCGTACTGTCTGATTTTGCAGGATTTTTTCTGTAGTTTCCTTCATTATTGTGTAAAATCCATTTTGCTTATTTTAAACTGGCATGGTTGATGAACACTGCTAAACTTTTAATTGTTGGATTTTTGATGAAGTGCTGTTTCCCCGGCTTATGCCTGATCTCTATTTTCCTGTTTTCCAGTTGTGGTCTCTTATTAAAGAACAGGCAAACTAACCATCATGGTGTAGTTACTAATGATTTTGATCTTCCGGTGATCACTTATCCAAGCGTGGATTCTACTTCAAGAAAGTTATTGATACTTTTTTCTGGTGATGGTGGATGGCTGGATTTTGAAGATCAGCTTTCTACGGGCTTCGCTGCAGAAGGTTTTGAAACTATAGGCTTCAATTCCAGAACGTATTTCTGGAGTTCCAAAACTCCACAGCAAACAGCAGATGATATTGTTCTGCTAATCAATAAATATGCAACGCTGTACAAGACTAACCGGATCTATTTTTGTGGTTACTCTTTTGGTGCCGATGTGGTGCCTTTTATTTATAACCGTTTACCGGCAGCGATGAAAAACAAAGTAGTTGCATTGGAACTGCTTTCGCCCTTCGCTTCGTCTGATTTTATGGTGCATACTTCAGATTTACTGAATTTGGCGGGAGATGATAAACTGTTTAAAGTACAGCCGGAGGTAGAGGCAGTGCGGATTCCGGTATTCTGTTTTTATGGAGAAAAGGAGGAGTCAAAGCCCCTGCAGATGATCAAAAGAAGAAATTTTAATTTTAAACTATTGCCTGGCGACCATCATTATGAGACTGCAGGCTATTCAAATATATTTTCTGTTTTACAGGGGCTAAGGAGAAATGTTTTGTTTAAAAATTATCGTTTATGGAAGCCATAGTAATTACAAAAAAAGGCGGACCAGATGTCTTGAAAATACAGGATGTGGACCAGCCAGTACCGCAAAATAACCAAGTATTGATTAATATTAAGGCGGCGGGCGTAAACCGTAGTGATGTGGTGATGCGGAGGAGCAGTTTCTATGGGGCTTCCGATAAACCAGAGATCCCAGGGTTAGAAATAGCGGGAATAATTGAATCTGTTGGATCCGAGGTTACAAGATGGAAAGTAGGTGATAAGGTATGCACGCTCGTGGCAGGTGGAGGTTATGCAACATATAGTGCAGTCGACGAGCGCCTGTGTCTCCCCGTGCCTGAAGGATTGTCTTTTGAGGAAGCAGCCGGACTGCCAGAAACAATCTTCACCGTCTGGTTAAATGTGTTTAAAAATGCAGGTTTCCAGTCGGGAGAAAACTTCCTTATCCACGGAGGTTCTAGTGGGATTGGCGTAACTGCTATTCAAATGGTAGTAGCGATGGGCGGAAAGGCTTATGCAACTGCCGGCACAGACGAGAAGTGCAATTTCTGCGAAGATCTAGGCGCAACGCTGGCTATAAATTATAAAACAGATGATTTTGCAGAGGTGCTAAAACCAATTGGGATAGATGTGATTCTCGATATGACAGGGGGAGAGAATACGCTAAAGAATATAGATATTTTAAATACCGAGGGACGGCTGACTTTTATCAGTGCAATGAATGGTAATAAGTCTGAGATTGATATTTTCAAGATCATGGGTAAAAGGTTGAAACTTACAGGAAGCATGCTTAAACATCGTAGTGATGATTTTAAAGCAGAACTTGCCGCGGAAATTGAACATACGATATGGCCACTGGTGACTGCCGGTAAAATTGAGCCTATTATTCATCAGGTCTTTCCATTACAAGAAGCAGGAGCTGCACAACAGTTGATGGAAAGCAGTAAACATATTGGTAAAATTATTCTAAAAATGGAGTCTGCATATTAATTATTCGATAGAGGAGTAGCTCATGGTAATTTCCTCTTTGAAAAGTAAAATTTGACTGCCTAATTTCAAAAAAATGATCTCCTGCACCTAAAAGAAAATCTATTACTAATACATTTGCTGCAGAAATTTAAAAGGAATGAACCAGCATATCGAAAGGATACAAAAAGTAATAGCGCCATTAAGACAGGAGATTATCAACCATAAAGTATATTCAGTAATTAATGATCTGGACGACTTAAAAATATTTATGGAGTACCATATCTATGCGGTATGGGATTTTATGTCATTGCTTAAATCTTTACAGATTGGGCTGACTTGTACTACTACACCATGGTTTCCTGTGGGTAATGCTAATACCCGTTACTTGATTAATGAGATCGTTGCTGGTGAAGAATCTGATGTAGATGGCGTTGGCATACGTAAAAGCCATTATGAAATGTATTTGGAGGCAATGGATCAATGCGGTGCAGACACTACAGCGATTTATGCGTTTATTGCTTCTCTAAAAGAAACAGGAGATCTGGATACTGCATATATTGCTGGCCGGGTTCCTAAGGAGGCACAAGAGTTCGTCAATTTTACTTTTGGGGTAATCAATGGAGGGCAATCACATTTGCAATCTGCAGCTTTCACTTTTGGCAGAGAAGACCTGATCCCAAACATGTTTATTTCTATAGTGGGCGATCTGAATCGGAAATTTCCTGATCAGCTATCCTTAATAAAATATTATCTGGACCGCCATATTGAAGTTGATGGGGACCACCATAGTCACCTGGCTTTAGATATGACTGCTGAACTTTGCGGTGATAATGAAGCTTATTGGAAAGCTGCTGAAGAAATTAGCGTTATGTCTCTAAAGCAACGTATCAATCTTTGGAACGGTGTTTACGAAGAGATCGTTAAAGTAAAGGCTTAGTTGATGAGTATTACCATAAGAAAGATCCAGCAGGAAGATAATGCTGCAATGGCATTGATACTTAGAAATAGTTTAAAAGAATTTGGACTTGATATCCCAGGGACAGCTTATTATGATGAGAGTACCGATCATTTATATGAATCTTTTCAAAAAGAGGGAAGTACTTATTTCATTGCCCTGGAAAATGATGAGGTAATAGGCGGCGTTGGGATTTATCCTTCAAACGGATTGCCGGAAGATACTGTAGAATTGGTAAAAATGTACCTTGCTCCTCAATCCCGGGGCAAAGGACTGGGTAAAATGCTAATGAAGAAGTGTATTGCCCTGGCCGAAGATATGGGCTATAAAAAAATATATCTGGAATCAATGCCTGAACTTAAAAACGCAGTTTCTGCCTATGAAAAGTTGGGCTTTAAGCTATTAGAAGGACCAGTTGGCTGTACAGGGCATTATTCCTGCACGATCTGGATGCTGTATGAAATACCAGCTTAGAAAAATATAAATAACAAAAAACCCGTTTCTCTAATCAATAGTGAAACGGGTTTTTTGTTATTTATAGCGTACTGATTATTCAGATAATAATCTGATTTCGTGATCTCCGATGGTGATCAGTCTTTCCTTATATAAGGCACCAGTGGTCTTTTTAAATGCTTTTTTGCTGATCTTTAGGATATCGTAAATGTCATCTGGAGTGCTTTTATCACCTAAAGCAATTAGACCTTGATTTTGCTCGAGCATTTTGATCAATACCTCTTTCATATCAAGAATATGGCCATAACCCATCGGCTGTAAGCTCAAATCGATCTTGCCGCCAACACGTACTTTTTTGATCCAGCCTTTTCTAACTTCACCAGGATTAAGCTGATCAAATAATTCATTAGTATATAAAAGACCGATGTATTTATTATCAATGATTGCATTATACCCCAAATCACTGCGGTCTGCAATCAATAAACTTACCTCGTCACCTTCTTCAAAATCTATTTCTTCTTCTTCAACAAAATTAGTGAGGCGTGATGAAGCTACCATACGGTCATTACTATCATCGAGGAAAACATAAACCACATGTTTGTCACCTTTAAACATCGGGCGTTTTTGTTCTTTTTCTGGAACATAAATGTCTTTATCAATGCCGATATCCATGAATACCCCATTTTCACCATCTTCTACAACAGTAAGAAAAGCAAAGTCACCTACACAAGCCAATGGTTTCTGAGTAGTTGCATGTAGTTTTCCATCCTTGTGCATGTAAACAAAAACATTAATATTCTGGCCAATCTCCGCATCTTTAGGGACGTGATTGTATGGTAATAGTGCTTCTTTATCACCATCTGACAGGATCAGGCCTGATTCTGTCTTGTTTATAATTCTAAGTTCGTTGTATTGTCCTATTTGTATCATTGGGTATTTTACTGTTATTCAATCTGCAAAGGTAGTAATATCCAACATAGGAACTGATATGGATATTACTGCCTTTAATAGAATTTTCTAAAATAACCGATAGGCAATGCGTAAAGAAAGCTGATTGCTATTAGAATAAACACTATAATTTTCATATTTAACACCAATGTCTAATTTTTTTGTAAGCTGGTAACCTGAGGTGGCCGACCATACAAAGGAAGAGTTTCCATTGACATCTATTGCTATACCGGCGGCACCTGCTACGTAAACACGGGGAGCGATAAAGGCTTTAATACCTAATTTAATCGGTATCAGGTTTTGATCTGTAGTATATCGGTTGTAATACAACTGGCCTTGATATTCGTAGCTAAAGTCATAATTTTTATTAGCAAAGTGTGTAAATCCAGCACTTAATGTAAAGGCTAGTTTTTCTGAAATATAACGTTCTGCCTGAAGCTCGGCCCCCATTACAAAACGTGTGTCTTCTAAAGTAACCCCAGTGTTTACAGCTGCGTTTAATTCCCATCCTCTTTCCTGACGTGAATTGGATTTAAAGTTGATTTTTTTTGTGGGTAAACCATAAGCTAACCGCAGTGCAACCTGTCTTAATGAATTAAAACCGCTAATATTTTCATATTTCACACTTAAGTCTAACCCATTAGATAGGGCAGCTCCTATAGAGGGCGACCATAAAAAGGCTGGTTTTCCACCTTCAAGAAAGAAAGCAACTCCCGCTTCTCCTGCCACATATAAGTTTTTTCCTGTGAAAACCTTAACCCCTGCTTTAAAAGGAATGGCGTTCCATGGTGCCGGTCCGCTTGGATAATCTTCTGCGTTTTTATAATCCTTAGTCTCAAAATAATGATTAAAACCAGCACTGGCAGTCAGCGCCACCCATTCAGTTATGTTTTTTTGCAATTTAATGTCGCCGCCCAGCACGTATCCAAACCTCTCCTGGGTTGGTATTCCATTACTTACGCCAAAACCTATTCTTAGGGGATTATTAGTTTGCGCAGACAATTGCGACGTTTGAGTAAACAGTATTACGGCAAGAAGCCAGAATAATTTTTTCATATATCTAATTTGTTAAACACCAATAAGACCACCAAGTGTACCTTCACCCTTGTTAAACATTAAATTTTTGTAAAAAGAAAGAACATCTTTTATCTTCATAACGTTTAATAACCTAAAATATAGAGTTAAACCAAAACTGATAAAATGGATCAACCACTAATTATGCCCGTGAAAACGGCATTTCCGCCAATTGTAGACTCCAGCTGCAGAATATTGCTGCTGGGTACTATGCCGGGGGATCGCTCGCTGAGCTTGCAACAGTATTATGGACATGCGGGCAATCATTTTTGGAAACTGATCTACACACTTTTTGGTACACCTGTAAACCCGGATTATGAAGCCCGGAAAGCATTTTTACTCGATCACGAAATTGCATTGTGGGATGTTTTAGCGTCTTGCACTTGTGAAGGAAGCCTGGATAGCAATATTAAAAATGAAGTTGTAAATGATTTTCCGGCATTTTATGCGCAATATCCTGCCATCACCCATATTTTTTTTGATAGTAAAAAAGCAGAGCAGTTTTATCTTCGCTATGTGAAAAAGAGTAATGGCAAAAGCTATCATTCCCTGCCATCCCCAAGCCGTGCAAATGCCTCCAAAACATTCGATCAAAAATTGGAAGCCTGGAAAGAGTTACTGCTTTATGTAAAAAGATAAGTTCGGCCTGCATAATAATCAGGGATGCTTATCTTTACAGTACAAATGGATGCTATTATCTCTAAAAACAAACACAGGGTATTTTTAAGTACCTTTTTTTTTATGTCCGGTTTCAGTTTTGCAACCTGGGCATCACGGATCCCAACGATCAAATTGGCTTTCGGCTTCAACGATGCAGAATTGGGCTCAATACTGTTGGCTATGCCTATCGGCTCATTAATAGGGTTACCTATTACAGGCTGGCTGGTTTCAAAATACAACAGCCGTGTACCATTAGCGGTAGGGTATGGGTTAAATTCTGTAGCGATGGCTTTGATTGCATTTACAAATAGCACATTAGCTCTCGTAGTGGCTGTTGTTTTTTTCGCTTTTACCTCCCGTATTTTTAATATATCTATGAATACGCAGGCGATTACGGTGCAAAAGTTATTTGATAAGAAAATTAATGGATCTTTTCATGGTTTCTGGAGTACAGGCGGAATAGCTGGAGTAGCGTTTTCTACACTTTTGCTTAGTCTAAATGTATCCATGCAATTGCACTTCCTCATTGTGGCTGTAATAACTTTGCTAATTACTGTTTATTCTTATAATTTTTTGTTAACAGGTGACCGTTCACAGAGTGGAAATAAGATCATTATAGGAAAACCTGATCCTTATATCCTTAGCCTTGGGGTAGTTGCTTTCTTTTCTGCAATTTGTGAAGGGGGGATGTTCGACTGGAGCGGTATTTATTTTCAACAAGTGTTAAATGTTAAGATCTTTACTTATGGGTACCTGATATTTATGCTATTTATGGCTTTATCCAGATTCCTTTCTGATATTATAATTGGCAGGATAGGGATGTTTGCTACTTATATCATGAGTGCCATATTTATTATATCTGGTATATCAATGGCCATCATCTTTCCTCATTTCTGGACAGCAATGATTGGTTTCTCTATGGCTGGATTTGGGACGGCCTCAGTAATACCAATGTCCTATTCTATGGCCGGCAACTCAAAGAAATATTCTGCAGGGATGGCGATTTCTATTATTGCTACGTACTATATCACAGGAACCTTTTTAGGTCCGCCCCTAATCGGCTACATGGCCCATGCCTTTGGTTTAAGAATCGCATTTATTGTATTTGCATTTTGCGGCTTAATGCTGATCCCTGTTTCGCGGCTCGTGTTTAAATATCAAAAAGCAGAGAACGCATAAATATTTTTTTTACCATACGTAATAAAATCGTTTTTGCATCGTATATATATGTGAGAGCGTTAATTTAGATGACGGGGATGCTGCGAAAGTGGTATCCCCGTTTCTATTTTGTACCCTTCAAACAATATAAAAGCTATATTGTTATTTGAATAAATTATAGTGTTATGTCGAACTTCACAGATATTATTAAATCGGATAAACCCGTACTGGTAGACTTTTCAGCTGAGTGGTGCGGCCCATGTAAAATGATGGCACCTATTCTTCAACAATTAAAAGGCATGATGGGGGAGAAGGCAACAATTCTAAAAATAGATGTAGATAAGAATCCCGCTGTTTCCAGTCAATATCAGATCCAGGGAGTTCCAACGCTGATCCTTTTTAAAAATGGAGAAATCAAATGGCGACAATCTGGTGTAATCCCTGCTGCACAGCTGCAAGGTATCATAGAACGCCATCTATTATAGGTAATAGATGAAATGTATTACCTCAATTAACTTAGATAATACTGCTGGAGGGTAACTTCTATTATTGAGCCTGTCCCCGTTTGCGGATAGGCCATGAATTTACCCTGTATATCTTCTACATTTTTTTTAATCCTGGAAAGTTCATACTGATAGTGGACTTCTTTCCCTTGTATGATACCATTTTCCTTTATTTTAATCTTAAGTTGATTATTAGTAGCTTCAACTATCAGATCTAGATCCATTACTATAGTACTATTTTCGAGACTAAAATCAAAAGCATTTGTGATTAGTTCTCCTGCAATCTGCAATAATTTACTCTTCAAAAATAGAATTTGCCCATTTCTTTCATTTATACTGATCAGCAACCTAATATTTTTGCGCATCGCCTGCGGTAAATAAAGGCACTCTAGCTTATTTCTAAATAGACGCAGATTCATCATGTCAGCTTTATGATCTTTAGGCCGGTCGTCACTCAATATTTGGTCAGTTAAATCGAGGATAGATCTTCCGCTTTTTTGAATCAGTTGCATACATTCCAACACTTCATCGATGTTATTGCTACTTCCTTGCTCGTAAATCAAACCGGTGAGTCCGATAATACCTGCAACAGGGCCTCTGATGTCATGATAGATTTTTTTCTGTATTTCTTGTGAAGCCGTGAGTTCATTCCGCAGCCTATTAATAATTTTAAGTGCATAAAGACGGCTCATTATCTCATCAGCAACAATCTTTAACAGTTCTATTTTTTCGGGATTTAATGATTTTAATTTGGTGTCAATTACGCAGAGTGCGCCAATATGTTGTCCTTCTGTAGTGGTTAACGGCACGCCAAGGTAATATTTGAGCGGTGTTGTTCCTTGTACATAAGGTTTGTCTTTAAAACGTTCATCCGCCGACAGGTCGGGGACTTCAAAGTAACTGTCTTTTGTAATTGTATACTGACAAACAGAGTCTGTTCTGGGTAACTGCTCAATATCAAACCCGTGGTTTGAAACCGTCCATTGTGTAAAAGAGTCAATTAGGTTGATAAGCGATATTTCTGTTCCTGCAATTTTTGCGGCCAAGCTTGCAAGTTCTTTAAAATTAGCTTTAAGATCGAGATAATCGATATCAAATTCTATAAGACTGTTTAGTCTTTCTTGTTCGTTTATTGTGATAGGAGATGTATTATTAAACATACGGTTTGTCTCTTTGGCGCGCTAAGCCAACAAAATAAAAGATTCTTTTTGAAAGTATTTTGTTCATTATTTGATTATTCTGTTCATTTTCAACGAGTAATTTAATTACTGCTTGATGTAAAACTTATAAGAATCTTGTAAATTGCAGTTTAAAGTTGATTGTGCTTTATATAAGCGGCTAAAATAATTTAATAGTTGGCCGGATGATGTAAATAACCTTATTAATCAAATATAAAATTATGAAGAAACTAACTGTAATGCTACTAATTTTTGCCGCAGGTTTAGGCGCAAATGCACAGTCAAAAGATGAAGTTGCTGTTGCTGCAGGGGTAGAAAAATTAAGACTGGCAATGGTGAGCGGCAGCAAGGGAGATCTCGAAAGCATATTGTCTTCCGATCTTACTTATGGACATTCTAGTGGGAAAATTGAAAACAAAGATGCTTTTGTTGATGCAATTACGACTAAGAAATCAGATTTTTTAGCTATTGAGCTTACTGAACAGACAATTAGCATTGCAGGCGATGTGGCTATAGTGCGTCATATCCTTAGTGCCAGTACAAATGACGGTGGCAAACCGGGAACTGTTCATCTGGGTATTGTATTGGTATGGAAAAAAAATAAAGGTGATTGGAAAATGATTGCCAGAAGAGCTTTTAAAGTCCCTGCATAATCCGTTAACTGATCAGCAGTTTCTATTTAGCCTGCTGATCATTTCTCCACTTTGTATCCTTCCCTGTTCTAATCTGTCTTCAAAAAACAATTTAGCTTGGTTAAAATGTTCTTTATAACCATTGATATCCCCATAGCCGATGATAGAAGACCATTCACGAACTGCAGAATGAAATTCCAGGTCATCTGCGCGGATCTGTTTATCGTAGATCGCGGCAGCTATTGATTCTTCTAATAATTCTTCGTTTCTGAATAAGTACTCTACGATTCCCAGCCTTAAACGGAAAGGAGGGGTCTGGCAGATCAAATTGTCATATGGGTTAATCCGCAAGTGATACCAGGCATCGGCCATGCTTAACAAGCTCAAGTGAGAATTTGGTGTACGGGGTGCACCTGTACCTGATAATGAAAATTCTTTCATCACATCATTGTCTAGTAGCAGAAATTGTTTTGTATCAGGGAAAAGGAAATTCTTAACTTCTTTTATGCGGTTACGGAAATCTGCTTCTTTTTCCATAATCATCATTTTAAAAAGTTCTGATTCTGATTGGGCATAACGTCTGATCTGTTGACGTGCATAAGGATTCATTATAGCCAGGCCAGCGTAAATATGTGCTTTATAACTAAAAATTCTTAGCATAGTCAGTATTTTGACATTATCTATTCCGCCAAGATATGCTGTGTTTTCCCATGGAAAAAAACCGGCCTCTTTCCATGCTGTGCCCATACTTTCAAAACCCATATGAGTTACCGCTTGTGTATCTGCTACGATTTTGTCATGCGCATGAAAGTCGCTCATTTCTACCATATCAGATTCCAGTACCGCAAGCAGGTCGGTCATTCGCTGGTAAGCAGCGGCATTACAACGGTGAGGGATAACAATTAATGTTTGCCCTTTAGGCTCAAATCCAGGCCCATGTAAAGAATGACAGGTGATGATATTTACATCTTTGGGAAGATACTTTTCAAAAGCAGCAATTTCTGGATGTTTAACCGAGGTCTGTCCGGCAACAATAGCGCCATATTTAGTTGCTGCACCAAAGCGCTCAACTACCTCAGCTATTTTTTCTGCCTCTACTGCGTAAAAGATCACATCGCATTTTCGGGATACGGCTTTTCCATCAGTTAGTACCTCAATACCAAGAGAAGTTAATTCTTCTAGTAATTTTTCATGAAACTCTGGCAAATCTGCTCCACAAACCTGGTACCCTGCTTTTGCAAAACTTTTAGCGTAAAGTTTGCCCATATCTCCCAAGCCAATTATTCCTATATGCATCGTTATATTATATGTGGCAAATAAGCGAAATTCTATGTAAAAAGAAATGATTTAGTCATTATATTACAAACCAATTGTTAAAAACATAGAAATCTTGAAAGAATTAAAGGAAACAGAAGAACAGCTCATCTGGCAGTCGCGCGCAAATTCTAATGAGGCAATATTAAAATGTGATGTAGCTGGAATAGCACAATATTGGATGGATGATATGATCGTGATTTCAGGTGAAGGTGGACAGTACATCGGTAAAGCGCTCCTTGTACAGGTTTTTACGGAAATGTTTGCCACTCATCCCCCGGTTTTTGAGCGTATACCTTCCGAAATTGTCATAGCTGATAGTGGTATACTAGCATGGGAATGCGGTGCATGGAATTACAAGACAGATAGTTTTAGAGGTAACTATTCTGCCATGTGGCGTAAAATTAATGGGCGCTGGTTAATGCAATCAGAGCTTTTTGTTTCATTAGATTAAGCACTATTGATTCAATAATACGTTTAGCATTTCCTTAACGTCTTCCAGTTCCTGCTCCAGTTTAGCAACCCGTTCTTCCAAAGCGCTGTTGTCCTCCTGTTTAGTTTCAGGTTCTGGAATTTCTTTGTCTTCCGGCTCACCACCAAATAAATGTACAAATCTTGCCTCTTTTTGTCCGCCTTTTTTAGCGAGCTGTTTTACATAAAAAGGTTCTTCTGTGGCCAGTTTTTGCAAGATGTCCTGTATTTCTTCAATGGTTTCAAACTCATATAGTCTGGCAGAGTTGGTATTGATCTCGCCCGGAGTTAATGGGCCGCGTAAAAGGAGTAAACAAATTACTGTCAACTCCGATGGAATGAGCGGATAAACTATCGCCAGATTATGTTTGTATTTGATACTCCTGCTGCCACCACCTGTTGCCGTGCTCGTTAGCCCTTTAATTTTTAATGTGTTTAAAGTAAGCGTTACTGTCTCCTCATCGTAACTAACAATAGGATTTCTTGAGGTTTTTTGATTACAAGCAGTAGTTAGTGCCGCAATAGTCATTGGATAATAGTCGGGCGTAGTCTTGCTCTTTTCGATTAGAACACCTAATACACGCTGTTCTTGTTCACTTAGTATTAATACAGGCTTATAATTGTCCATCGGCAATAAATATATAAAATTTTAAGAATTTTAAACCACAATCATCTTATTTATGAAATGTTCGTTTTGCTTAAAATCAATTATTTATCCCTATAAAAATGAATTTATAGGTAATTTTTATTGAAATTTAAAATGGTCTCGTAAAAAAGTGGATTTTATTGTGTAAAAAAATAGTTTTTTTATAAGATTGTTACAAAATAATTATATATTAGGTCACTAATTAATACGAAAGACCAATTAAGTTACGTTGACGCTCTAAATGTCGGATTTGTGCTGGTTTTTTTATAAAACTTGATTATTAAATAATAATCAATCTTTGTTGAAAATATGCAGTGAACATAAACTGCGAAAGAAATAGGCCTCGGCTTATAATAGGTAGTTAATAAAAAATGCTGATGGATGTCAGCATTTTTTTTGATACAAATTTCAGCAAAATGTAGAAAAGTTCTACATGCTTTTATAAATGATTATTCATAATAACTTGATTTTCAATAATTTATTTTATGTGCCACTTCTGGCATCATTATCATACTATACTGTCCAGATTAAATAGTTGAATTAAACGAACAGTCGTGGTTGCAGATTTCTATTATACTGCTCCAGACTAAATTTAAAAAAACAAATTTTATGAAAAATTTCATTTTAACAGCAGCAATAGTTGCAATAGCAGGATTTTCAACAGTTAAAGCATCAGAAAGTAAAGCTCCAGTAGCAATAGTGGTACAGCAAGATAGTACGCAAAAAGTGCCGGTAAAACTAGAAGAACTACCTACTCCAGTAACAACTACTTTAAAAGCAGATGCTTATAAAGAGTGGACCCCAACTACAGCATTTCTTGTTACCAATCCAGATAAAACACAATATTATCAAATTGATGTTAAGAAAGGTACGGAAGTAGCATTTATTAAAATTACCAAAGATGGTGTAGTTGTTCAATAAGCCTCATTTCCAAACAATTTATACAATAAGAGAGGCCGGATTTATCCGGCTTTTTTTGTATATATAACTTTTTAGTTATCAACGTGTGTATGTTGGTAAGTTTGTTATTATATTGATTATCAATGGTACTATGATGTGGATAACATTTTTGTATTATCGATATAGCAGAGTTTTAATGTCATTATATGATATTCCTTAAGAAAGGAATGAATTAATTTTGGTTATGAACAACTCGTGTGGATAAAGTGTTGGCATCTTCTCTTTATCTGTGGGTTTTTGTGAATAAGTTCAACTTTTGACTACCAAATTAAAATTTTCAGCTTTTTATTTGGAGTTAAACCTTCCGGTGTTAATATTATTGTGGATTAAATGTTAGCTGCTGTTAAAAGATGTTAATATCTTATAAGGAGGCAGTTCTCCCTCCGTCGACGGGAATATTTGTTCCACTTATATAAGAAGCTGCTGGCGAAGCTAAAAATGCTATCATATTTCCGATCTCTTCTGCTAACCCTATTCGCCGCATCGGAATGGAGTTGATAAGACTTTCTTCAACTTGTTCCTTTGTGATGTTTTGTAATGCCGATGTGTTCTCTATCAGTTTTTTATAACGCATAGTATTTGTTAGTCCGGGAAGTACATTGTTTACCGTAATGTTATACTGTCCCACCTCGTTTGATAGCGTTTTAGCCCATGAAGCTACTGCTGCCCTAATAGTGTTTGATACACCAAGGTTTGGCAATGGGGTTTTTACAGAGGTGGATATAATATTGATAATCCTTCCGTAAGCTGAAGCTTTCATTCCTGGTAAAACTGCATTCGTTAAGATGTGGTTGCAAATGAGGTGCTGAGTAAAAGCGTTTTCAAAATCACTTGTTTTTGCGGCTGTAATGGGCCCTGGATGGGGACCGCCACTATTGTTAACCAGGATCTCTATTGTTTGCTTTGCTATAATACTATTGATAGCCTTTTCTACAGAAATCGTATCAATAAAATCTGCTACAACGTAACTATGTTGCTGTTTGTGTTTGATGGGTAATTCTTTTACTGCTTTAATTAGGGAATCTTCGTTTCTGGCGACTAACACACAGGTAGCCCCAAGACCTGCAAGGATGATTGCAGTTGCCAATCCAATACCCTGTGTGCTTCCACAGATTACTGCATGTTTGTTTTCTAAAGAAAGGTTCATGAGACTAATATAATGCAAAAACGCCAATCCTATAAGAGACCAGCGTTTTTTGTTGTTTGTGTGTTTTTGTTTATCCTCTTCCGCGGGAATCGTTTCCTCTTCCTTTGTTGTTCTTGTTCTGACTGTTATCACCTCTGCTTTTTACATCCTTTCTGGTGTTATTGGAATGGACGTTGTTAGTTGGTCTGCTAGTTTGCTGACTGCGGCTTGGTTGCTGAGTACGGCTTGGCTGTGCAGAAGAGTTTCCCATTGTATTCCTTGCATTTACATATCTTGTGTCTCTGCTATCTCTGATGCTTCCCTGTTTACCACCATAGTTTTTGTATTTACTATATTGCTTTACATCATTCTGGTGAGAAAGATAAGGTTTGTTCCTATTAACCACTACCTTATAACCATTATATAAGTTGTAATTAGCATATTGGGATGGTAAACTATTTCTCCATACCCAGCTACCGTTGCTCTGGTAAATGTACTGATTTGAAGGTACATAATAATAAGCATCTACATCTGGAAGGTAATAATAGTCCACATGATCATACCCTGTAGGTCCCCATTGTGGCTGTGAACCAATATTTATATTTAAACTTACTTGTGCTTTAGTGCTGATGCTGCTTAACGAAGCTACTCCGAATATGACAGCTAAAACTATTCTTTTCATTTTGTTTGTGTGTTAGTTATTACTCTTAGTCCAAACCATATGCCAGCGACCGGAGGATATTTCTATAATCTATCAGCGTAGTACATTTGTCGATGAACACCCTGTATTTATCGCCCGCTGATGGGTTAATGGCAAATTGAATTTCTTATCACTATGCCAGTATATGTATTGATTTTAATATTTTTGTGTCATGACTGATGTATGCTGTGCGCTAATTATGCGGAAAAGCGGAGAAATATTGGTTGCTCAACGCGGGGCGGCCATGCGTTTACCTTTAAAATGGGAGTTTCCTGGGGGTAAAGTAGAAACAGGGGAGACCGCTGAAGCCTGTATAGTACGGGAGAGTGAAGAGGAACTAAGCATTACAGTGAAGATTATAGAAAGGCTTACTTCCCATGTTAACGGAACAGGGAGTAAAGCAATTTGTTTAATCCCCTTTTTATGTGAAATATCTGGTGGTGAAATTAGGCTTACGGAACACGCTAAGTTTATGTGGTTATTTCCTGATGAACTATCAGCGGTAGACTGGGCTGAAGCTGATCTGCCTATTTTAAATGATTACCTTAATAATTTATAGCTGTTACTTTTTAAGTGCTGCAAAGAATTGTGCTAGTTTTTCATCTCCACTAGTATAAAAAGTAAGCTTATTTTGTGGGGAGTATACAAATAGCGAGGGATATTTGACAGGTTTAAACAGAGGAATAAAAACGTGGTCGCGGTCTTCCAGCATCAATACATTTTTCCTGCCCACCAGATTTTTGCCATACTGGCTCATAAAATAGTTCATCGTAATATGTTGATCTAATGATACAAGGTAGATATTCAGCTTTTCGAGTTCTGCATATTTTTTAGAGAGTTCGAGCATAGTCTTCTGACAATGGCTGCAAGTGGCATCAAAAAATACAATTACTGATTTTTTACCAGGATTAATCTGGGATTTGTTAAATACAGTTCCATGAGCTTTGTAAAACTTAAAATCTGGTATCACCTGTGCGGGCGATTGTGAGGCAGCTTTGAAAAAGATAAAAATCAATAAAAAACAAAGCAGTTGTGCTTTCATAGATTAAGAGTTTAGGCAAATATAAGAATTGCTGATAAGGACAGGATCTTTATAAAAAGAAACGGGGAACTTCCAGGTGGAAGATCCCCGTTATCTAATTAACGCTCTCGGATATAAGACGCTTAAAAAATGGATTTATTGTATTGCCTTGAAATATTTTATAATCTGACTTGGTATACAAGTTGATGCTTATCCAAATACACTTTGTCATTTGTAAAAGAACATATGCAGTGGGCGGGAAGATTGTAAAAGATACTGTGTAATTAAAAAATTAATCTGAACCAAAGCTCCCTTTTAGTCGCATATTATCATTATCCATAATTATTTGATTGGGGAATAACTCTTAAGTATATTTGTCTGCCTAATGTAATGTTGCGTAGATTTTAATGATAAATGTGTCATTAGACGCAATACAAGTGTATGCTAAAGGTAACTTTTGCCTTAGTAATACAGACCAAATAACCAAACCTAACCATGAAAGTCGCTGACCTGCAAAAGCAACAGGAATTATTCTATAGCTTGATTGATCAAGTAGAAAAAGATTATCACCTATATTTTGGTCTTAAATCCATTCAAAAGAGATTAGAAAAAACAGAAAGTATTTACGATCACTTCAACCTTAGTTCGGATACTGCAGCAATACACTTTAACCCAGATAGCGACTTACCTCAGGAAATCAGAGATATTATCATCAATACGCACCATCAAGTTTTTATTTAATAAAAGGGAATTAGAGTATATTGATTGACACTTTTAAAGTTTAATCGCTTCCAGTACAGGTCAACTTTCATTATTTATTAAACATATATACCTACTATATAAGATTAGTGTAGAATAAAGTTGGACAAATGGACAAATAATGTACATTTGTTCATATTATTAACTCTCTAATTATTTTATTTTGCCAATATTATCAAAAGACAATAAGCTTACAGAGAAAGATTTACTTCAAAAAAATCAGATCATGGAGGCTGCAAAAGAAATGTTCCGGCTTCATGGTTATACTAAAGCTTCGATGGATGATATTGCAAGACTGGCAGTAAAATCCAGAACTACAGTTTATAAATATTATAATAATAAAGATCAGGTACTGCAGGATTTCATTATTTTAGAGATAAAAACAATTATTGAAACTGCTACTCAGGCAATTGTCCAGTCTGCCTCCCTAGAATCCAAATTAATCAGTTACACTTCAAAGAAGCTGGAAATGATACAGCAGGCATTTGATATTTATGCTATTCTGGCCAATGAAATACTTGAAGGAAGCAGCCATGCTGCCTTTTTTAGAACACATCTTTCCAAGTTAGAGGCGATAGTGATGAAAGCTATCTTTCAGTATAGCATTGATCAAAAAGAAATTACCTATATCTCTCCTGATCAGCTCGATTTCTTTGTATCGGTAATCACCCTTTCTTTAAGGGGAATAGAACAAGATGCATTTTGCGGCTCACCTGATAAACTACTTGAACAGCGGCTGCAATGGCTGATTGGTATTGTTGTACGCGGACTTAAATAAACTAATCTCTAAAATTTAAATTATGATCTTCAGAAGTTCTCCTTTACTTTTTGCACTGCCGGTAATCGCTATGCTGGTTAGCTGTGGAAATAACAAACATGAAAAAATAGCCGTTGCTCCCATAAATGTTAAGGTTCTTTCCATGAGCAATGGTAACAATATTGAGCAAGAGATTAGTTACAATGGGACGGTTAAAGAAAGTAAATCGATTACGCTGGCTTTTCAGGTATCTGGTAACATTACACAGATTAATGTAGATAAAGGAGAACAAGTGAAAAAGGGACAGTTACTTGCTTCTGTTGATGAAACAGTGTACCGGAATCAATATAACGCACAGTTGGCACAACAGAAATTGGCGCGGGATAATTATAACCGTATTGCTGAAGTTTTTAAAAAGGGAAGTATTGCAGAAGTGAAGCTCGTAGAAGCTAAATCTCATCTTGATCAGGCGGTGTCTATAGCCAGGGCAACTTATCAAAATATTGCACATACGAAGTTATATGCGCCAACAGCTAGTTATGTAGGGGAAAAGATGGCAGAAGCAGGCGACCTCGCTGCCCCTGGATCACCAATATTTAAATTAGTGAAATTAGAAGAGGTAAATATTATCGTCCCTGTACCCGAAGCAGAAATAAACGCAATAAAAAAGGGACAGGTAGCAATTGTTAAGATTGCAGCTTTAACCAACAGAAGTTTTAAAGGGAAAATTGAAGAGGTCGGTGTAGTTGCTGATGGGCCATCTCATAGCTATAATGTAAAGGTTAGGCTTTCTAATGGTGACGGACAGTTGAAGCCTGGAATGGTGGCAAATGTGTTTTTTGCTGATAACTTAACCAAAGCAATAGCTGACAGTAGTGTTGTCCGCATTCCGTTAATCGCACTGCAGGTAGATGAGCAAAATAATAATTTCGTTTATGTAGTGGATAAGGAAGGGAATAAGGCTGAACGTAAAAAGGTGAAACGTGGAGAGTTAATGAATGATGTGGTAGTTATTAGTGATGGTCTGCTGCCATCAGACAGGGTAATCATTTCCGGTTATCAAAAGATAACTTCAGGTACTGTTGTTAAAATTGTTCAGTAACGCGCGCTATAAAAGGATAACATGGAAAAGAAATCAATTATAGAGCTCGCGCTTAAACACAGACAGATTTCGTTAAGCATTGCTGGATTACTAGTCGTTTTTGGCCTTTATGCCCTGTTTAACATGTCTAGGAATGAATTCCCGGAATTTACCGTGAGGCAAGGACTGGTTATCGGCTATTACCCGGGCGCTTCTTCTAAACAAGTGGAAGAGCAGTTAACGGATAAGGTAGAAGAGTACCTGTTCAGCTTTCAGGAAGTAGATAAAAGTAAAACTTATTCATTTTCGAAGGATGGGATGATGTATATCTATGTAGAGATTACTGAAAAGCCAAATAAAGTAGAAACGGAAGCTTTTTGGAGTAAATTAAAACATGGCATGCTGCTTTTGCAGCGCCAATTACCGGATGGGGTGTTAGGCATATTAGTAAACAGTGATTTTGGAAGTACCTCTGCGGTATTATTAGCGGTAGAGTCGAAGGACCGACCATACAAGGAGCTGGAAAAATATGTTAAATCTCTAGAGAGCGAGATCAGGAAAATACCTTCTCTTTCAAAAATTAGCCATACCGGAAATTTAAAAGAACAGATAGGTATCTATGTCGATAATAATAAACTGGCATCTTATGGATTAAATGCCGGATTAGTAATGCAAGCCATAAAAAATCAGGGTATGGTAAGTCCGTCGGGAAAGGTAAAAGGAAATACTATCAACAGACCTATTTATGTAGAAACTTATTACAGCAGTGAAAGTGATCTTGCACAGCTGATTATCCGTTCAGACGAAAATGGGAATATCATCAGGTTGAAAGATATTGCCGATGTGAGGCGCGAATATGAAGATCCTGATGCTTATGTAACCACAAATGGTACAAAGTGTATTGTAATTTCTATGGAAATGCAGCCGGGCAAAAATATTGTGAAATTCGGAGAAGAACTCGACGATCACCTGGAATCGCTCACCAGGAATTTCCCTTCAGATATTAAGTTATCAAAACTAGCTAATCAGCCTGAGGTAGTAAATGACTCTATTTCTCACTTTATGAAAGAGTTTGGAATTGCACTGATCGCTGTAGTGATTATTACGATGCTGCTTTTGCCATTAAGGATAGCAGGGGTAGCTGGTGCAACGATTCCAATCACAATACTATGCACGCTCGCGATTATGTATATGTTTAAGATCGAACTGAATACGGTTACGCTGGCGGCATTGATTATTGTACTGGGGATTGTGGTAGATGACCCTATTGTAGTGATCGATAACCATGTGGAAAAGCTGGATCATGGCTTTTCTTTATGGGATGCTGCAGTGGGCAGCGCAAAGGAGTTGTTCCCTTCCGTGTTTACTGCTACGCTTGCCATATCAGCGACTTTTGCACCATTAATGATATTTTTGGATGGGATAGCAAGTGATTTTATCAGTATTTTTCCGATAACGATCATCATTGCATTATCGCTATCGTTGATCATTTCGATGCTGCTTGTGCCATTTTTGAATACGGTGCTGATTAAAAAGGGACTGACCGATCATAGTAAAAAGGACGAGGTTAAAGCGAAGAAGACGATGCTGGACAGGTTGCAGGGATTTTATAATAGTGCACTGGAAAAAGCTTTTATACACGACCGTTTAACGGTGGCAGCTGCGGTTGTAGCGGTATTGCTCGGGATAGTGTTTTTGGGCAACGTTCCACAGCAGCTATTCCCTAAGGTAGAAAGAAATCAGTTCGCTGTAGAAATCTATTTACCAACTGGCAACAATCTCAAAAGCACCGCTGTTGTAGTAAAGGAAGTGGAGAAAAAGCTGGCTAAGGATAAAAGAGTAGTACATTATACGAGTTTTATTGGTTCTGGATCGCCTCGGTTCCATACTGTGTATGCGCCTAGCTTGCCAGCTTTAAATTACGCGCAGATTTTAGTAAACACTACTGCTGAAGAGACTACAGAAGAAATCTTAAAAGAATATCAGCATACCTATAGCGACTCTATTCCAGATGCTTATATCCGGATGAAACAGCTAAGTATGATTGCTGCATTGGCACCGATTGAAATTAGGATCAGCGGAGATAGTATTGCGGATCTGAAAGCTGTGGGAGCAAAGGTAACAGCGATGACTAAAGGGGTGAAGGATGTAATGTGGGTAAGAACAGATTATGAAGAGATGAACCAGGCTTTTGAATTGAAGATTAAACCCGACGAAGCCGGGAGACTCGGCTTTACTAAAAAAGATTTGTCTGATGCACTGGCGATGAATTTCCAGGGTTTGAGTGCCACTCGTTTATGGGAAAATGATTATGATATCAATGTAAGTGTTAAGACTGCGAGAGACCTGCGTAATAAGCCTTCTGATATTAGCAATCAGTATATTGCTTCTCTTTCAACTCGATCTGTTGTGCCAATTAGGCAGATTGCAGATCTGGATCAGGTATGGACAGAAGGACAGATTGCACACAGAAATGGGGTAAAGACTTTAACGGTGAGGGTGGATACAGAGAAAGATGCTGTGCCGGCAGAGGTGCTTGGCCGATTTAAGGAAGAGGTTGATGCGTTGGAGTTACCTGCTGGTGTAACAATTACTTATGGCGGAGAGCGGGAAGAAATGATCAAAAACATGGGGCCAATGGGACTTTCATTACTGGCTAGTATCGTCCTGATTTTCTTTATCTTATTATTCCACTTTAAAGGACTGAAGCATGCGGGACTAAGTTTAGTGACGATGCCATTGAGTTTGTTTGGTGCAGGACTCGGTTTGATACTTACCGGTTATCCATTTGGATTTACCTCTTTTGTAGGTATGTTAAGCTTATGCGGGATTGTAGTAAGGAATGGGATCATCCTAATCGACTTTGCTGGTGAAATGCGGATCCATGAGGGGATGACTGTTAAACAAGCCGCAATTCATGCCGGAGAGCGAAGGATGAGACCCATATTTTTAACATCAGCTGCCGCTGCGGTAGGAGTAATCCCGATGATTATCAGCAAATCTTCATTGTGGGGCCCACTGGGGACCGTCATTTGTTTCGGATTACTTTTTTCTATGGTGCTTACCTTATTTGTTTTACCTGTATTGTACTGGCTATTCTTTCGTAAAGAAGATGAGGGGCAAGAGGCAGTTACAGAACCTTCAAAAGTTTAATTATGCAAGTTAAAATAGTTTTATCGATAGCTCTTACCTTATTTGCTGTTATGGTAAACGCACAGCAAAAGCTGTCTCTGCTGCAAAGTAAGGAAATTGCAATTACAAATAATATCAGCCTGAAAAATAGCGGGCTGCGCATCGGTTATGCGGAAGAAGGTAAAAAGGCAGCGCAATCTGCTTATTATCCTAAGGTAGATGCCAATGGGGTGATCCTATATGGATTAAAAGATTTTATCCCGGCTATTCCAGGACTGGTACCTCGGGGGATCAATAATTTTTACCTAGCTAATATTACAGCCATGCAGCCGATTTATGCTGGTGGTAAAATCAGTACAAGTAACGAGCTTGCTAAATTACAGGTGGAAGTAAACCAGACGCGATTAAAGCAAGCTAAAGATTCGGTCAACTTGGTCACCGAGCAGAAGTATTTGCAGCTGATTAATACCAATGAACAGTATAAAACTGTGATATCCAATGAGGGCTATTTGGATACTTTATATAAAGAAATGCAAGACTATCTAAAGTCAGGATTGATTGCGAAAAATGAACTGCTTAAAGTTAAAGTGCAAAAGAACCAGTTGGTACTGAACAAATCTAAAATAGCCAATGTGAAACAGGTGGCCTTGCTTGATTTTTGCCAGTTTATTGGTGTCCCATATGACAGTGGATTAATACTGACGGATTCTGTGCAACACGTACGTGATCCGGCTTTGCTATATGTGAAGCCAGAAACGGTATTGAATAATACAGATGATTATAAACTGCTTCAAAAAGGTGTTTCTGCAGAAAGCTTACAGACGAAGTTAAAACGGGCAGATTACCTGCCGTCGGCTTCCGTGGGAGTTAGTGCAGCACAAGTTGGTGTAATAGACCGGGGCCTTGGGAGTCGTTTTACGCCTGTAACTATGGGGGTTGTAAGCATTCCGATTTCCGGTTGGTGGGGCGAAGGAAAACATTTATTAAGGCAACATAAAATAGCAGAAAATATTGCAGCAAATAACTTAGTTAATGGTAGTAACTTGCTGCAGGTAAGAATGCTGAGAAGCTGGTATGACTTGACTGAAGCCTATGAGCAAGTCCAGATATTAGAAGATAATCTGGTAGCTGCAGCAGAAAACCTTAAAGTAAACAGGGATAACTATCGTTCAGGATTAAACAACTTGTCTGATCTGTTAAGTGCACAAGCTAGTTTGCAGCAAACGGAAAGTCAGCTTGCCGAAGCAAAAATTAATTACCATATTAAGTTGTCGGCTTACAGTTATGTAACCGGTAAAATGAATAATGATTAAAAGCATTACTAAAATATATCGGGAATCGTTTTCGGGATTAAGCAGGGAGACGTGGATTTTAAGTACCGTTATATTGGTTAACAGGAGTAGCAGCATGGCTGTTCCCTTTATGAGTTTATATATGACGCAGTACCTGCACAGGCCACCTTCTGATGCAGGATTAATTATTGCATTATTTGGTGTTGGGGCTATTTTGGGCGCAGTTGCTGGTGGGAAATTAACTGATGTGATCGGTTTCAGTGCCGTTCAGGTTTTCTCTTCAGTAATTGGTGGTGCATTTTTCATCATTTTCTCGATGCTGACCAATTTTCACTTACTCTGTATTTTTACTTTAGTGATCGCTTTTTTTTCTGAAGCTTTTAAGCCTGCAAATTATGCGGCAATTGCAGTCTATGCCAAAGAAGGCACAGCTACACGGTCCTATTCTTTAAACCGTTTGGCTGGCAACCTTGGGTTTGCGGTAGGTAGTAGCGTCGGAGGGATCATCGCATCGTTTAGCTATCCCATGTTATTTATTGTTGATGGTGCAGTAACTATTATCGCAGGCGGATTTATCTTTTATTTTTTACCCGCGGCCAAAGGAGCTGGAAAAAAGATTGAAGATGGAGTTAAAAGTTTAGCTGCTATTAAACCTTGGAAAGATGTTTTGTTTGTCCAATTTTTAATACTTAATACGCTTCTTAGTACGTGTTTCTTTTTGATGTTCAGGGTGGTGCCCCTTTTTTATAAAGAAGTGTTTTTAATCGGTGAATTTAAAATTGGGCTGATCCTTGGATTGAATGGATTGATCATTGCATTATTTGAAATGGTCATGATTAATAAGATTCAAAATAAACATTCTGCCGTTCATTATATCGTTCGTGGGGTACTGCTTATCATCCTTGCTTATCTATCATTGCTGCTGCCCGGTATTGCACCGATAGCACTTGCGGTACTTTGCATCATTTTGTTCACCATTGGTGAGATGTTTGCCTTGCCATTTATCAACGCTTTTGCAATGGGCCGTGCGGATGAATCCAATAGGGGACAGTATGCTGCCGGTTACACTATTAGTTGGTCGGTAGCCCAGGTAATTGGTCCCCCAGCCGGTTTTTTTCTTGCAGAAAGGTACGGTTATAACTGGCTGTGGATTATCCTGATCCTTTTACTGGTAATTTGTGCGGGTGGTTTTAAACTATTAGGACGTAGAATGGATTAATTTTTGCGGAAGCTTCGTTTCAAAATAATTATGAGGTAGCTTGCTATCATAAACTAAATAAAATAATATGAAACGTAATGCAACAGCCGTTTGGAATGGCACTATTAAAGAAGGTAAAGGTAATTTAACTACTGACAGCACTGTACTTAACCACACTCAGTATTCATTTAACAGCAGGTTTGCTGAAGGCCCGGGCACTAATCCCGAAGAGCTGATGGCAGCGGCACACGCTGGTTGTTTTACTATGAAATTGAGTCTGGACTTGACTGAAGCTGGCTTCAATCCGGAATCTCTGGAAACAAAGGCTACGATTACTTTAGATAACGGTGTAATTACTACTTCTAACCTGGTGTTGAAAGCAAGTATTCCGGGGATTAGTGAAGAGCAGTTTCAGGAAATTGCTGCCGGATCAAAAGCAAACTGCCCTGTCAGCAAAGCGTATAATCTGGAAATTACATTGGAAGCTACTTTAGTTTAAGTTTTTCCACTTATCATATCAAATGCGGATGTCTATAACCAGGATGTCCGCATTATATTTTACTGGATATTTTTTACAGACATTGCTCTGATTACTTCATCCAGTTCCGCAGCGCTTTCATTAATCAGGTTAAATATCTTTTCCAATTCGGGATTCATTTCCATTGTTTTCAATAGCAGGTTTAATCCCATAATATTTGCAATGGGTTTTCTAAAGACATGGGATTGGATGTAATTGATCTGTTCGAGCGTAAGCTGTGTTTTGGTCAGTGATTCTCTTGTATCTTTAAGTTCTGTACTATTCTGCATGAATTTGGTAATATCATGACCGATACAAAATACGCCAGCTGGTTCGTTTTGATCATTAAACATTGCTTTATATTCCCATTGGGTAATTACATAACCACCTTTTCCATCGTGTTTTCTAATAATTGCAGGAAATACTTTGTCTGGCTGGCTAAATGCTTTCTGGGAAACTGAATTGCAAATCTCCAGATCTTCTGGGTGCATGGTGATGGAGTAATGCTGACCAACAAGGTTACCATAAAATTCTTCAAATATTCGTTGGTAACGTGCGTTAACGTAAGAATAGTTGCTATCCATACCAACAGCTATTAGATAATAGATGGTAGAATTTGATAGCAGTTTTTTCGTCTCTTCAAATGTTTGCATAAGCGGAACTCATATATTTAACCTGATCTGATAGTCGCTTATACCATACAAAATTTCTGAAGAAAAGTTTTCCGGTGATCCTATTTAATACTTTTAAGAGTATTACACTTTATTGCTTCGGCTGAACAAATAAATTTCTCATTACAAGGAAAACTACAAACAGTCCAAGTAAGATAATCATGATTTCTGATGCGCCTACATTAACTCCACTAACCATAAAAAGGATTGTATTCATAAGATGATATGTTTTTCTTAAAGAAGAGGTAGCCTCCTTTAAACCTCAATGTATAATAATAATTGAGTAAACAGTGAGTAATATTTAATCTTTAACCAAACAATAAGGTCTTTCATTCCTTTTAAAGACATAGATTTCTAAAGAATTAAATTATGGACAGATTAGTAATAGAATCAATATTGGCGGATGTTGATGAGATATATTTATCAAATGACAGTGATAATCCGGAATTAAACCCTTCCATTATTCTAGGGTTTAAAGCCGCAAATGTAGACCAGGTAATTAATGCATTTACAGCGCTAAAGAATGTAACGCATGATAAAAATGTAGAACTCGTAATTTGTAAAACCCTGGTGTCAGGAATTTATGACCTGGAAATAAAAACAGACGCACTTGATGAGCCAGTTCGTATTTTGAATAAGGCAATCTCTCAGGAGCTTTTAGTACAGATAGAAAATCAGTTTGAGAAGAGTAAGCAAATTATACTCGGTACCAACGTGTCAGAAGAAGAGAATTGGATACGCGTAAGCGAAGCAGCAGTAAAGGAATGTACTGTAAAAGCAGGATAAATATACTTAAACGAGTTGCAGACAATCTAAATTGATGCCCTGCAACTTGTTAGAAGTTGTCGTATAATAAAAGAAGCTCCTTTAGAGAGCTTCAGATTATTATTCTTAAGAGTTAAAATGAAAAATCGTCATTTTGAGGTTTTATCACTCCATCGTGGTTCTCGGAGTACTCATATCGTTTTTCAATTACTTCCTGATGATTTTTTATATAGTCAACTGTTTCGTTTAATCCTTCAGCAAACTTCTCAAAATCTTCCTTATATAAGAAGATCTTGTGCTTTACAAATACACCGTCTTCCAGTCTTTTCTTACTTTCCGTTAGGGTTAAATAATAATCGCCTGAACGCGTCGCTTTAACGTCGAAAAAATAAGTCCTTTTACCGGCCCGTACTTTCTTAGAAAAAACCTCTTCTCTCTCTTTGTTGTCAAATTCTCCCATGTTTGGTAATTGCTGTTGGTTTTGGTACGGGTAAATATAAACTATTAATTAGTAAAGATCAAAATAGAAATTAAAGAGATTTATTTTCTTCTTCCAATAACTGGTTCTGATACATCTCTTCATAAATACCATGTGCACTAAGTAATTCATCGTGAGTACCTTGCTCTGCAATCCTTCCTTCATCGAGCACTATAATTTTATCTGCTTTTTTAATCGTAGAAATCCTATGGGCAATTATGATGCTGGTCTTTCCTTTCATGACATTCCCCAGGTTATTGAGGATTTGTTCCTCTGTTCTGGTGTCTACCGCAGAAAGGCAATCATCAAAGATTAGGATTTTAGGCTCCTTGATCAACGCCCTTGCAATGGATACCCGCTGTTTTTGTCCGCCCGATAAGGTAATGCCTCTTTCTCCTAACATGGTCTCGAACTTTAATTCAAAGTCCATTATGTTATCGTATACAGCAGCATTCTTTGCTGCTTTAACAATAGCCTTTTCCTCCAGCTGGTCCAGTCCGAATGCAATATTGTTACTGATATCATCAGAAAAAAGAAAAACTTCCTGAGGTACGAAGCCCACCTGGCCCCTAAGTGAATTGAGGTTTATTTCGGGCAGCAAGTTGCCATCGATAGTTATCTTACCAGAATCTACGTCATACATTCTCATGATCAGGTTGGCCAATGTCGATTTTCCCGATCCTGTTCTTCCTATAATTGCAATGAATTGTCCTGCTTCAATTTCAAAACTAACTTCTTTTAATGCCTGGATACCGGTGTCTTGATAAGTGAAATTAACCTTATCAAAAATAATATTTCCCTTAACCGCGTGCATAACGATTTCGCCAGATCGAATGTCTGATTGAAGTTCAAGAAACTCATTGATCCTTTTTTGCGAAGCAGCAGCACGCTGTACCAGTGTAGTAACCCATCCCAGCATGGTTACTGGAAAAGTGAGCTGGTTAACGTATACAATAAATTCGGCAATATTACCCGCAGTAATTGAACCATCGAGCACCTGTTCTCCACCAATATAAACTGTCAGGATCGTACTTAGCCCAACAAGTAGCAGCATGGTAGGATAGAAAAGTGCCTGTACGCGCACCAGGCTCATCGCATTCTCCTTATAACCTGCGCTTTCTTCGGCAAATATTTTTCTTGTATAGTCTTCCCTTACATAAGACTTAATCACGCGGATGCCAGAAAATCGCTCTTGAACAAAGCTGGATAAGCGGGAAAGTTGTTCCTGGATTTGTTCACTTTTATTGTTGATCTGCGTATTTACAAAATAAATGATCACCACAAGTACAGGCAGCGGCAATAAGCAATAAGTGGCCAGTTTCGCATTAACAGAATACATAGAAGTGATAATCAGCAGAAATAGTACTGCAGTATTGATCGCATACATGATAGCAGGGCCTACATACATCCTGACCCTATTAACATCTTCGGTAGCCCTGTTCATCAGGTCGCCTGTATTGTTGCGCCGGTAAAAGCCAAGGCTAAGCTCTTGGTAATGGGCATAAATTTCATTCTTCATGTCAAATTCAATATGTCTTGACATTAAGATCAGTGTCTGCCGCATAAAGAATAAAAACAATCCCCTCACAAGATAAAGCACTAATACAAGAGTACCAAAATATAAAAGGCTGTAGCTAAAAATATCATAAATGATTTGTTGTCTGTCAAATCCGCTGAACAAACTATAGATCTGGATATTTTCGGTAATCAGGTTAAAAGCATGACCGATAACTTGTGCAGGTATTACCCCGAATATGTTGGATATAATTACAAAAAATACGCCCGGAATGATCCACCATTTATATTTATAGAAGTGTTTATTTAAAAATCGAAGGTGCTTCATGAGTTTGTAAAGTTAGCCAATTGCGTATGATTTTTTAAAACTGTTTGGTTAAAACAATGTAATTAATGTTTTTTATCCTTAGTTTTGCGAACTCTCTGGTAAACGAAATCATATGTCTGGTAATAGTTCAATGGTAACCTCAGTTTTAGATCAGTTAAGTGCTTTAGGACACAAGAAAGTTGTTTTTTGTAATGATCCCGATTCTGGTTTAAAAGCCATTATTGCTATTCACGATACTACGCTTGGCCCTGCATTAGGAGGAACCCGGATGTGGAATTACGCAACAGAGGCAGAGGCATTACAGGATGTACTTCGCTTATCCCGGAGTATGACTTATAAGGCGGCAATCACAGGGCTTAACCTTGGTGGCGGTAAAGCGGTGATCATCGGTGATTCCTATAAGGGGAAGACTGAAGCGATGATGCGCAGTTATGGCCGTTTTATCAAAAACCTGAATGGTGAGTTTATCACTGCAGAAGATGTCGGTACGTCTACCAAAGATATGGAGTATATCCGTATGGAGACCGAACATGTGACTGGCGTACCCGAGTCAATAGGTGGTATGGGCGATCCATCACCAACTTCTGCTAAAGGGATTTATTTGGGTATCAAAGCTTGTGTGAAAGAAGTTTTTGGTACAGATATGCTGGCAGGAAGATCAGTAGTGGTACAGGGAATTGGCCACGTTGGCGAACACCTGGTAGACTTACTAAGAAAAGAAAACGTAGAGGTTTTTATCAGTGATATTAACGAAGAGCGTTTACATTATGTGGCCAAGAAATATAAAGCTAAGCCTGTAGAGGCTGATAAAATATTCGGCCTTGATGTAGATATTTATGCGCCATGTGCATTAGGTGCTACAGTGAACGATAAAACGATCCCTAAAATGAAGTTTGCAATCATTGCAGGGTCTGCCAATAACCAGCTTGCAGATGAGCAAAAACATGGTCAGCTGTTGCTGGAAAAGAATATTCTTTTTGCACCGGATTACCTGATCAATGCTGGCGGACTGATTAATTGTTATTCTGAGTTAACAGGATTCGGAAAAAAACGGACGATGCAGTTAACAGAAAATATTTACGAAGCTACCCGTAATGTGATCAAGTTATCAAAGACAGAAAATATACCAACTATCCTGGCGGCAAACAGAATAGCTGAACAAAGAATAATAGATATAAAGAAAATAAAATCATCATTTTAATAACCGGTAAATTACCAACTCGTTCTTACATTCATGTTAAATAGAAGGCACTTAAGAATTAAAGCTCTGCAAAACATATATGCTTGGCAAATGACTGACAAAAAGGATCTACTTTCTGCTAAGAAGGGATTGCTCCTCAGTATCGACAATGTTTATGAAATGTATGTCAGAATGCTGGCACTACTGTCCGAAATCACAGAGTATACGGAAATTGATGCGATTGAAAGATCGAACAAACACTTTCCAACCGCTGAAGATTTAAATCCCAACAAAAAATTACTGCACAACAAATTTATCGTATTGCTGCAGGGAAATCCAGAATTTAAGGCAGCTGTGAACAAATACCAGATTAACTGGCATGCTGACCCCGAATTTATCAAAACTATCTACAATAAATTAAAGACCACACCGGAGTATACTGCTTATCTTGCTGATGAAGATGATAGTTTGGAAGGATCAAAAGAGATCATCAAGTTTATTTTTAGAAAGATCATTTTGAAAAGCCAAAATATAATCCAGGCTTTTGAAGATAAGTTTATCAACTGGTCTGTTGATAAAGAGGTGATGCAGGGAATGGTTGCAAAAACGCTTAAAAACTTTACTTCTGAAGATCCGTTTAAGAATAAACTTACACCAATCAGTGCAGATTGGAAAGAGGATGGTAAGTTTGTAGAAGATTTGTTTGCTTATACACTTAAGAATAACAATGAGTATCAGGCATTAATTGCTGACCGTACTAAGAACTGGGAGTCTGAACGTATTGCTTTAATGGATACAATTCTGATGAAAATGGCAATTTGTGAATTAATGAATTTCCCATCTATTCCGGTTAAAGTAACAATCAATGAATACCTTGATCTGTCAAAAGATTACAGTACGCCAAAAAGTAACTCGTTTATAAACGGTATATTAGATAAAATTTTGGGCGATCTTAAACGTACAAATAGTATTAAGAAGATTGGCCGCGGCTTAATAGAAGAATAGCAATGAAGAAAATATTTGTATTCGTACTTGCTGCAGTTGCCTTTACGGCGTGCCAGCAAGAAAAATCTACCACAGAAGAAACTACTACGGTAACTGAGAAAACAACTGCAGCTATTTCGCCGGATGCAGGAGTGATCAGTTTTGAACATGGGATGTATAACTTCGGTACGATCACACAGGGGGATAAAGTACATTACGATTTCAAATTTAAGAACACAGGTAAAAGTCCGCTGATTATCACTGATGCTACAGCAACTTGTGGGTGTACCATCCCGGAGAAACCAAAAGAACCAGTTAAACCTGGAGAAAATGGAGTGATTAAAGTTGTTTTTAATAGTACAGGTAAATTGGGGATGCAGGATAAAGTAGTTACCATTACCTCTAATGGAAACCCTTCTACTACAGAAGTTCACCTGATTGGTGAAGTAAAAGAACCGGCAGCAAATCTTTAAAAATTAATATAACAAATATGATATCTACAGTAATTTTACAAGCCACAGGCGGAAGCAGCAGCATGTTAAGTACATTGGTTCCAATGGTACTAATCATGGTGGTTTTCTATTTTTTTATGATCAGACCCCAGGTTAAAAAAGCAAAAGATCACAAGAAATTGGTTGCAGATTTGAAAAAAGGAGATAAAATCGTAACTACCGCTGGTATTCACGGCAAAATTGTTGACATGAACGACCTTACCTTCCTTATTGAAGTAGAAGGTGGTACTAAAATCAGGTTTGATAAGTCTGCCATTTCTCTAGATGCAACTAAAGCATCAACGGAACTGCCTAAGGCTTAGTTTCTAATAACTCATTGAAAGCCGTTCCAATATTTGGCACGGCTTTTTTGTTTTACTAAATTTGTTTATTTTACGGCTATGCCCTTCATTAAACTTACAAAAATAGAGCGGAAACGCTTCCTGGTACTGGTCACTTGCTTGTTGCTGGCTATTGCAGGGTGGCTCTTTCTGGCATTGAATAATAAGTATGTTTATACGGCTAAAACAGTTCTTGTCTATACTAATGCACCACAAAAAAAGGCATTCCACCCTTTGCAGTCAGACACTGTAGACCTGCAGGTGGAGGGTACAGGCTGGCAATTACTTTTTGCACGGCTGAGGGTAAGTCCGCCTTCTATTAGTATAAGTCTGGAAAAATTGAACAACAGAAATTATATTCTCTTTTCAGAGCAATTATATAGTGTAAATAACCAGCTGGAAACAAGGCAAAAAATTATTTCTATCCGTCCTGATACCCTTTATTTTGATTTTTCTAAAAGGACAGTAAAAAAGGTTCCTGTACGGTTGATATCGAACCTGCAATTTACCAGGCAGTTCGGGATTTCTGATGAGATTGAGCTAAACCCTGATTATGTAACTGTATCTGGTCCGCAGGAAGAGCTTGGAAAGATCAGCGAATGGAGAACAGATACATTAAAACTGAATAATGTTCATGGGATGTCGGTTGCGAGGGTCGCGATGAGACAGAATGTGCTTAAGAATGTGAGTATATTTCCTTCCAGTGTGGAGGTTAAAATCCCTGTAGATGAGTTTACAGAGAAGACGGTCGAAGTGCAATTAAAGGTGATTAATAATACGGATTATTACGCAATAAGGCTATTTCCGAAAAAAGTGAAGATCACTTTTATGGTAGCTTTATCAAGTTATCAGCAGGTAAATGAAGACTTTCTAGAGGCTGTAGTAGATCTTAATGAATGGAGATTTCAGAAACATGACCAGCTGACAGTTAAGCTCATCCGTTTTCCTGATTATTGCAAACTAGTGAAAGTTGCGCCTGAGAAGATTGATTTTATTATAGACAAGTAATGATAAAAATAGGGATTACCGGAGGTATAGGCAGTGGAAAGAGCACGATTTGCCGTGTGTTTGAAACTTTCGGTATTCATGTGTTTTATGCAGATACAGTTGCAAAGTCAATTATGGTAACTGACAATATTTTAGTTGCAGGTATAAAAGAGACATTTGGGGAGGACAGTTATGAGGGAACAGGTAAGCTTAATAATAAACATATTGCTGGAATAGTGTTCAATGACCGTGCACAGCTTGATAGGTTAAACGCATTGGTACATCCTGCGGTTTTCAGGGCATTTGATGCGTGGGCAGTAACTATTCCAGCGGATACACCGTATGTTCTTAAGGAAGCAGCTTTGCTTTTTGAGAGTGGCTCTTATCAAATGTGCGATTTTAATGTGCTGGTTACCGCACCAGCTGCGGTTAAAATACAAAGGGTGATAGATAGGGACGGGGTGAGCGCTGCGCAGGTAAAAGCAAGGATGGATAAACAGATGGGTGACGATGAAAAGAGTAAAATGGCAGATTTCCTGATTGGGAATGACGGAAGCCAATCGGTTATACACCAGGTGCTGCAATTGCACAATCAATTTTTAAACTTAACAAAGTAAATGATATTAGAGGATTTTTTAGTGCCAACTAAAATTGGGCTGTTTTGCGCCTATGGAAATTTTTATCTGGATCCAAAAGAAATGGTAAAAGACGCAGTAATTTCACATGCACATGGTGACCATGCGATCAGTGGAAATTCAAATGTATATTGTACACAGGCAACTTCTCTGTTTATGATACAGCGTTACAAAAAATTTGCTGCTGGTGAATTTCATGTCAAGCCTTTTCATACCGCATTTAGTCTCAATGATGTAAAGATTAGTTTTATTCCTGCGGGCCACATACTGGGCTCTGCATTAGTATTAATGGAGTATAAGGGCATTAAGTATCTATATACCGGGGATTACAAGTTGCAGCCAGATCCTACCTGTGAGCCGATAGAATTTGTGGATGCTGATGTGTTAATTACAGAGACTACTTTTGCAGACCCGGAGACTAGTCACCCTGATGCAGTATTGGAAATCCAGAAGCTGAATACTACACAGAGTAATATTATGCTGGGTGCTTATGCCCTGGGTAAAAGCCAGCGGCTAATCCGGTTGATCAGTGACTATTGTCCCCAAAAAAGAATCCTTGTACACCATAGTATCCTTCCGTTCGTTAAAGTATATGAGCAGATGGGGGTTAACATGGGGAAATATGAAGTTTACGATCGTAAAGTAATGAAAAATAACCTGACGGATATGATTTACCTTGTTCCACCGCTGGTTTACCGCAGTTATATAAAGGCAGTGAACGTAATCCGTGTATTTGCAACAGGATGGAAACATTTACAAAACAAAAATGAATTACAATTGTATATATCGGATCACGTAGATTGGAATGATATCCTCATAACAGTCGCCCAGGTTAAGCCAAAAGAAATTTGGACTACACATGGGAGTGGAATTCTGCTAAAAAGTTATTTTAAAAACATTTTAGATGTTAAATTGCTTAACTGATGAGAGATCATCCTGATTATTACCTCAATGAGGACGGGTTACTTGTTTTTACCGAGCAATATCACCTTAAACGTGGTTTTTGCTGTAAAAATAAATGTAAACATTGTCCATGGCGATATGGAAGGAAGAAAAAAAGTGATCCTCAGAAGAAAGATGATTAAAATTTTAAATTGAGAATCAATAAAATGCTGAAAGAAACTAAGTCTCCACGATATGAAAGCACGTTCCATGAGGCAATTGTGAACGTGTCATTTACAAATAACTGGTTGAACGATAAGATTAAACAAACAGTAGGGCCTTATGACGTTACTACCCAACAATTCAATGTACTTAGAATATTGAGGGGACAGTACCCAAAACCGTCTACGATTAACCTGATCAAATCAAGGATGCTGGATAAAATGTGTGACGCATCCAGGATTGTAGACAGGCTGGTGCAAAAAGACCTGATTGTAAAAAAAATAAATGCAGTTGATAAAAGGGCTGTCGATATATTGATTAACGACAAGGGAAAGGCACTTCTTCAAAAGATGGACGATGAAGTAAACTTATCTTCTATTTTAGATTCAAATTTAAATGAAGACGAGGCTGAACAATTAACTAAACTACTTTACAAAGCAAGAGGAAGAGGTTAATGTCCCCCATGGCTATGGCCAGAAGTGTAAAATCCGATTAGTGCAATACTAATGCCCAGTAATACAGCGATCATCTTTCGCTTGGAAACTTTATGGTCTACGCTAGATTCAAATAAGATAGTGGTAGAGATATGTAAAAATATACCTATTACTATTCCCATCATTTTATTAAAGTAAAGCTCGATACCGCCGATGCTGCCATTGCTAATACCATAACTAAGCAAAAATCCTAAAGGAGCCATGATGGCAAAGATCAACAAGTAAAATGCAATCCCTTTAAATTTGAAGTTGTTTTGCATCAAAATACTGGCCAGAGCAAAGGCTGCGGGGATGTGGTGCAGTGCAATACCGAAAATTAGCGCATTATGCTGATCTGCAGCCAATGGCATTCCTTCAAGAAAGGCGTGGAGGCAGAGGCTGATCATGATTCCATAAGGAAAAACCTGGCCTTCCCCATGTTTATGGATATGTCCATGCTCTACACCTTCAGAAAATTGTTCCAAGAAGATTTGCAGCAGAAAACCAATCAAAATATAAATACCTATCTCCGCGTGGTCCGGGCCGCTATAAGCATCTGGTATCAGGTGTAGTACCGTAATTGCAAACAAGTAGGCACCACTAAATGAAAGAATCAGTTTTAGTAATTGTGATTTATCGCTTTTAACTAAAAATATAGATAATCCGCCTAAAAAAGCGCAGAAGAAGAGAATAAGTATTTTCCAGATTTCCATTAAAGTTCCGGTTGAAATTTTTTATAAAGTTTACCTGTCAGGATACCTAAAACTGTTCCTAATGCAGCACCTACAAATGTATCTATAGGATAATGCACCCCCACATAAATCTGTGAAAACGAAATGAGGAAAGCCCAGGCCAGTCCGATCGGCAGGACAGGTTTCCATTTGGGATAAAACACAATTATCAGAAATACAGCAATGCCAAAATGATTTGTTGCATGGGCAGAAGGAAAACTATAGCCACTGCCGCAAGGTACCCTATTGATCATGAGGTCGGACAGATTAATATCATTACATGGCCGTAACCTGGAAACAAATGGCTTGATGAATCTTGAAGAAATCAGATCACCCAATGCGAAAGTCAGCAATATCCCCACAATGATATAAAGCCCTTTTTTTTTATATTGTCTGATACAGAAAATAATAATGAACAAGTATAGCGGCGACCAAAAAAAACGGTTGCGCATCAACGGCAGGAGCCAGTCGAAAAACCCATTAGATAGTCCCCTGTTAATTTTAAGGAACAGCTCTACATCAAAATTATGTAAACTCTCTATCATATCTTTTTGCAGACAAAAATCAGTCTATCAGATTTAACCGGATCAAAAGCATCGAGGTTATAATTACCAAAAGTAGCATCAATTGCTAGTCCGCTTTTTTCAAACATCCGTGTAAAATCTTCCAGTGTAAAAGCCTCGACTCTTTCTTCAAATGCGAAATGTTTACTCTTGTGTTCGAAATTGATATTCTTTATAATCTTTCCTTCAGAAACGAACTTGTGAATGTCAAAATCTATACCTTCTACCGTTTTTGTTTCGCGGTGGGTAAGGTTTTTAAGGATCTTTTGTGTATTGAAATAATCTATTACGACCCTGCCGTCATCCTTAACACTTTTTCGGAATGACTTCAGTGCGTTTACGTGATCTTTTTCTGTCTCAAAATATCCAAAACTGGTAAAAAGGTTCATCGCAACATCATAGTAATTGATGTAACCCAACTTACGCATATCATGTACAAAAAAATGCAGGTGTTTCTGTTCAAACTGCTTAGCATATTTAATGCTTTGCTCTGACAGGTCTATCCCGGTAACATCGAAACCTTTTTTATTTAAATAAACAGAGTGACGGCCCCTGCCACAGGCAATGTCAAGAATGCGGGAATTTAGTGCAGGCTTCAGGAGAGCGGTTAAATTATCAATTAAAAATTCAGCTTCCTCGTCGTTCCTCTGACTATATAGAATATGATAATAGGGAGAGTTAAACCAGTACTGAAACCACTTACGCTGCATAAAGACCTTATTGATGATGAAGGCGCAAATATAGTGAATAGTAATACAACCGTCGGATAATTCAGATCAAATCGGTTTAATTACATGGCTTCTTAATTTTTTCGTATTTTTGAAAAATAAAATATATAACAGTTGACATTAATAAAATCTATCTCTGGAATCCGGGGAACTATAGGCGGAATCGCCGGAAATGGTTTAACACCTATTGATATAGTGAAGTTTACCGCAGCCTATGGCTCGTGGGTAATTCAGCACACAGGTATAAAAAAAGTGGTAGTTGGCCGTGATGCACGTATCTCTGGCGATATGGTTAATAACCTGGTTACCGGTACGCTGCAGGGGCTGGGTATTGAGGTGGTAGACCTTGGCTTGTCTACGACACCTACAGTAGAGATTGCTGTTCCTTTGGAGCAGGCGGGTGGAGGGATTATCCTAACTGCCAGCCATAATCCAAAACAATGGAATGCGTTAAAGCTGCTAAATGATCTGGGCGAATTCATCAGTGATGAGAATGGGAAAGAGATTTTAGAGATGGCTGAAAAGGCTGAATTTGCTTTTGCCGATGTAAACGATTTGGGTAAAGTAAGACATGACGATTCTTATTTGCAGAAACATATTGATGCAGTTCTTTCTTTACCATTGGTTGACGTTGAGCTGATCAGGAAATCGAATTTTAAGGTGGTGATCGACTGTGTAAATTCTACTGGTGGTATCTTTGTTCCGGCGTTGTTAAAAGCACTTGGCGTAGAAAAGGTAGTTGAATTGTATTGCGAGCCTAATGGCGATTTTCCTCATAATCCGGAGCCTCTACCAGAAAATCTTACTGAGATTGCTAAGGTGGTGCAGAGCAAACAGGCAGATCTGGGCATAGTGGTAGATCCGGATGTAGATCGTTTATGTTTCGTTTGCGAAGACGGATCTATGTTTGGCGAAGAGTATACTTTAGTTGCTGTAGCTGATTATATCCTGAAAAATACACCTGGTAATACAGTTTCTAACTTATCATCAACAAGAGCATTGAGAGATGTAACTCTTAAAGCTGGTGGCGAGTACAATGCTGCGGCTGTTGGAGAAGTGAATGTGGTTAATCAAATGAAAGCAACCAATGCAATTATTGGTGGCGAAGGTAATGGGGGGATAATTTACCCTGAATCACATTACGGAAGAGACGCCCTAGTAGGTATTGCTTTGTTTTTAACACACCTGGCAAAATTCGGCAAGTCGGTTTCCCTGTTAAAAAGCAGTTATCCGACCTATCATATATCTAAAAACAAAATTACGCTGACGCCAGAAATGGATATTGATGCTTTACTGATTAAAGTGCAGGAAAAGTATAAAAACCAGCCTAATAGTACAATTGATGGTTTAAAAATTGAATTTGATAACGAATGGGTACATTTGCGGAGATCAAATACAGAACCGATTATTAGAATTTACAGTGAAGCTGAAAATGAAACAGTTGCTGAAGGTCTAGCAAACAAAATAATATCAGATATCAAAGAAATCTTAAAATTGAATTAATACAGATGAACAGGATCTATTTAGACAATGCCGCAACAACGCCACTCGATAAAGAAGTGATGGCAGAAATGGCTAATGTAATGGAGAATTATTACGGTAACCCATCTTCTATCCATGCACAAGGCCGCGAGGTCCGTACATTGATAGAGAAGGCCCGTAAAACTGTAGCTGGATTGCTGAATGCAACTCCTGCAGAGATCTTTTTTACTTCTGGTGGTACAGAGGCAGATAACACGGCTATCCGTTGTGGTATTGCTGCATTTGGTATTAAACATGCAATTACTTCCAAAATTGAACATCATGCGGTAGAGCATACCCTGGGGCAATTATTGAAGGATGGGGTGATCGATAAATTAAGCTTTGTAAATATTGACAGCAAGGGAAATGTAGATTATACACATCTGGAAGAATTATTAAAAGATAACCCGCGGACTTTTGTTTCATTGATGCATGCCAATAATGAATTGGGTACGCTGACTGATCTGGAGCGTGTAGGTGATATTTGCGAAAAATACAATGCAATATTTCATAGTGATACGGTGCAGACAATGGCACATTACGGTCATGATGTAAGAAAGATAAAGGCGCATTTTATTGTTTGTTCTGCACATAAGTTTCACGGCCCAAAAGGGGTAGGTTTTTTATATGTAAATCATACTGTAAAGATTAGTCCGCTGATTTTTGGTGGTGCGCAAGAACGCAACATGAGGGGTGGCACAGAAAACATTTATGGAATTGTTGGTTTGGCTAAAGCGTTGGAAGTAGCCTATAGTAAAATGGCAGAACATCACGCAGACATCCAGGGTTTAAAAACTTATATGAAGGAAAAGCTGATTGCTGAAGTTCCCTGTATTGAATTTAACGGAGAGACAGAACCTGAAAAAAGTTTATATACGGTGTTAAATGTTTCTTTCCCTGAGATGGAAATGGCTGATATGTTATTATTTAACCTGGATATTAATGGTATTTCTGCTTCTGGCGGGAGTGCCTGCTCATCAGGTTCTAATATTGGATCTCACGTGCTGACTGGTATTGGAGCCGATCCGAACCGCCCGTCGGTCAGGTTTTCTTTCAGTAAATATAATACAAAACAAGAAGTTGATTTTGTGATTGGAAAGGTAAAACATATTGTTGAACAGAATATTGCAGTTTAAAGCTGTTCTTTAAAACTAATTAAGGCGTTGGAATAACCAACGCTTTTTTTATGCTTAATTTTTAATCAGCCTTATCGTTGATCAATAGCCGCAAGTTAGTTTGTTGATCACCTGATTGGTGAACTTACATTATCTGTCACAGCACGAACCGCACTGGTTTATTACAAGGTATAACAAATATTTACTGATGAAATTTCTAACCATAACCGAAAAAAATGACCCTAATTTGCTTTTTGTAAAAGAGTTGTATCTCACAGCATTTCCTAAAGAGGAGCGGAGGGACTGGCAGCAGTTACTCGATATGATTGATACTTCGGGAGAAATGTGGCTGCAGGTGATTGAAGAAGATGGCGTGACTATTGGTTTTATTATTTTCTGGATTTTGGAGGATTGGTGTTTTATTGAACATTTAGCAGTAGACGCCAGATTACGGGGGAAAAGATATGGGGAACGAATAATTAAGGAATTAATGAAGTATAAAAAGCTGCTTTTAGAAGTAGAACCTCCAGTTATCGACGATGCGATAAGGCGAATTGGTTTTTATGAGCGGTTTGGATTTAATACATTACCGTTTCCTTATCTGCAACCTTCCTATACTACTCCAGGAGAATCATTTCCAATGGTATTGATGACTAATACTACAGAAAGAGAGAAAGACCAGTTTTCTGAAATTATCAATTTAATCATGACTAAAGTTTATGCGCAACCTGGTGATAAATAATCATCAGTAAAACAATCCTTTCTATTACTTGTTCATATATGAAGTTATCTACCTTTTAATTAAAATCAAAAATTATGATTACTCCAGAAGAACAACACAACGAAGAAGAAAATAAGAAAACGGTATATAAAGAAACGCCTATCAATGAAAATGATGAACTGACCAGCGGGGAAACCTCTTCGAATACAGGATCAGGTAAGTCGGCTTTTTCTAATACACCAGATAGAAAAAATAAGCCATTGGGTGCAGGTCACGAGCCTGGTGTAACTCCTGGCAGAGATTTTTAAACAAATAAATATAACAGCAGACCCTGAAGTAGTAAAGTACTTCAGGGTTTTTTGTTTCTTTTTAATGCTAATATTCTGGAGGATAGATCTTTCTTAATTCATTTAATAAATTCTCATCTAGGATCTTATCATCGTCAAGATCAATGGTATCAAATCGTTTATTTTCATATACTGGATTATAGAATAAAAGGTACTCTATTTCTGGAATAGCATCAAAGCCGATACTTTTAAAGTAATTATGAAGTTTTTTTGTTGCCTTTTCTTTATTTTTCTCAAAATTGCCTAATTCTAATCTTTTATATTCTTCTGATTCAGCCTCAGCTTCAAATTGTAGCGGAAAAGGATGTATCGCAAACAATCCGCAAGCCTCTGAATGGTTAAAGATGATATCTTTAATCAATTTACTGCCAATTTGAAAACCCCTATATTTTGGTGAAATCGTTATTTTATCAATCAGACATAAATTGTAATTGTTAATATCGAAGTAAGCATCATTTATTATTTCAGTAAAACCATCCTCTTCGCTGTCATAAATGTCGAATATCAGGCCAGAAATATATCTGCTATGAGACTCCAGAACATCAAATAATTCATATTCAGAATTTAAAACATTTCCTGCATGAAAGATTAAAAATTTAGCTTCTCCAATTTGTTCCAGTACCAGCTCATTGTCATCTGTTAGATTAATGTTGATATTAACATCTTTTATAAAGCGGGAATGGTAATAACTTCCAAGACCAGAACTAAATTTATAATCGAATGTAATAGCATAATTTATCATCGCGTTAATCCTTCCTTTTTTAGTTGATATATGTTTTAGTTATAAAATCTGCATTTGATTCTCTCAATGATCGCCTCATATAGCTTTCATTAATTAGTTAATGTGAATTTCTTAAATAATTTTTTCGAATCTATATATCTTTAAAAATTCGTTATTTTTTTACTAAAAATAAATTATCATAAAATTTTGGGAAATATTTTAATTGATTTATTTTAACTGATCAATATTCATTTTTATCTTATTCTCCAATTGGCTATTTGTCGGTTCATTTGCTGGTTCCATGAAATAGCTAGATAAATATTACCTGATTAATTTGCCTCTTAATAATTTCTACATTACATTAGCGCTAATTAATGTAATGCTCTTTTTAAAGTGTATGGCATTTTATTAGTTTGCTAAATCGTTTAAATAACCAATATAATGTATAAACCAAGTTTCAGGGCAATCAGTGTTGCCTGTCTATTATTTTTATCTTCCTCGGCACTGGTTTCTGGTCAGGAGAAGGAAGTAATCAAGAAAAAGGGATTTATATTAACCTTTATTAATGAAGATCCGACTTTCTCCCCGGCTTTAAAAACAAGAATGATCGAAACCTTTTTTAGCGTTTATCCAAAGCTGCAAAAAGAATATAACATGAAAACGAACAAAGAAGTCACTTTTGTGATTGATACTGCTTATAAAGGTGTTGCTGCAACTGGTGGCGACCGTGTAGCCTATAGTCCAATATGGTTTCAAAAACATCCTGAAGATATTGATGTAGTAACGCACGAAATTATGCATATTGTACAAGCTTATGGTAACGGTGGTGGTCCTTGGTGGGTTACAGAAGGAATCGCAGATTATGTACGTTACAAATTTGGCGTCGACAATGCAGGTGCTAAGTGGGCGTTGACACCGTATAAAGAGGGACAAAAGTATGATAACGGTTATCGTATTACTGCAAGGTTTCTGGCCTGGCTCGAAAAACGCAATCCTGGAACCGTGAAAATGTTGGACAAAAACATGCGTGACCATACTTATACTGATGAGGTTTGGAAAACTGCCACTGGAAAAACCTTGGATGAACAATGGACAGCTTACACGCTTAACCCAGCTCTTTAACTAAATATATTACCTACAACATAAACCACACAAAATGATGAAACATTTCTTATCAGTGTTATTGATCGCTGCCGCAATGCCGGCAATGGCGCAAAAAACAGATAAGGTTACCGAGCCCGTTGATTGGGTTAATCCCTTAATGGGGACGGCGAGTAAACCAGATTTGTCAAATGGAAATACCTATCCGGCGATTGCTGTGCCATGGGGAATGAATTTTTGGACTCCTCAAACCGGTAAAATGGGTGATGGATGGGCTTACACTTATGACGCCGACAAGATCAGGGGTTTTAAACAGACTCACCAGCCTTCTCCATGGATGAACGACTATGGTCAATTTTCAGTAATGCCTGTAACCGGCAAAATGAGATTTACGCAAGATGACCGCGCAAGCTGGTTCTCGCACAAAGCTGAAACTGTGAAACCTTATTATTACAGTGTTTATCTGGCAGATGCCGACGTAACCACTGAGATTACACCTACAGAAAGAGCTGCGCAGTTCCGTTTTACTTTTCCTAAGTCGGACAGTTCTTATGTAGTAATTGATGCTTTTGATAAAGGATCCTACATTAAAGTGATCCCTAAAGAAAGAAAGATTATCGGATACAGCACAAGATATGCAAGAGGGCCATTGCCTAATTTCAAAAACTACTTTGTGATTTATTTCGATAAAGACTTTGTATCTGCAAATACATGGCATGGGAAAACACTTGCTAAAGATACTTTAGAGCTACAAAGTAATCATTCTGGAGCAATTATTGGTTTCAAAACTATCAAAGGCGAAAAAGTGGGTATGAAAGTGGCGTCTTCTTTTATTAGCATAGAACAGGCTGATTTAAGTTTAAAAAGAGAACTGGCTAACGATACTTTTGACGCTACTGCACAAAAATCAAGAGCAATCTGGAACAAAACATTAGGTAAGCTTTCTGTAGAGGGTGGTACTGTTGATCAAACCCGTACTTTTTACTCTAGTTTATATCGCACACTCTTCTTTCCAAACAAAATGTATGAGATTGATGCCAATAACAAATTAGTTCACTGGAGCCCGTATACCGGTAAAACTATGCCAGGTTATATGTTTGCAGGAACAGGATTCTGGGATACTTTCCGTGCATTATATCCTTTCTTAAATTTAGTATATCCATCTATTAATAAAGAGATGCAGGAAGGTTTGATTAACGACTACAAAGAAGGCGGATGGCTGCCGGAATGGTCGAGCCCAGGCTATGCAAACATCATGGTAGGTAACAACTCTGCTTCGGTGGTGGCTGATGCTTATATCAAAGGAATGCGTGGTTACGACATAGAAAAACTATACGAAGCATTGACCCATGGTGCAAACAATGAAGGTCCGATCCAAGCTGTTGGCAGGGCAGGGGTTAAATATTATAACGACTTAGGTTATGTGCCTTACGATGTGAAAATCGATGAGAATGCGGCAAGAACTTTAGAATATGCTTATGATGATTTTACGATTTACCAATTGGGCAGAGCATTAAATAAACCTAAGTCAGAAACAAGTATCTACGCGAAAAGGGCAATGAACTATAAAAATCTGTTCGATCCTGCTTCAGGATTAATGCGTGGAAAAAATAAAGATGGATCTTTCCAGACTCCTTTTAATCCTTTTAAATGGGGCGATGCTTTTACTGAAGGAAACAGCTGGCATTATTCATGGTCGGTATTCCAGGATATCGATGGCCTGTCTAAGCTAATGGGTGGCAAAACCAAATTTGTAAGTAAATTAGATTCAGTGTTTTCTCTTCCTCCAATATTTGATGATAGTTACTATGGTGGTGTAATCCATGAGATTAGGGAAATGCAAATTGCAAACATGGGCCAATATGCACATGGTAACCAGCCAATTCAGCATATGATCTACCTGTATAACTATGCGGGCCAGCCCTGGAAAACCCAATATTGGGTAAGAGAGGCAATGGACAGGTTATATAAAGCTACGCCAGATGGTTATTGCGGTGATGAGGATAATGGGCAGACTTCTGCGTGGTATGTATTTTCTTCCCTTGGATTTTACCCGGTTACACCGGCAGTTGACCAATATGTGCTAGGTGCGCCATTGTTCAAAAAGGTAACTTTAAATTTAGAAAATGGTAAAAAAGTAGTGATTAATGCACCTGCAAATGATTCAGATCATAGGTACATCAACGCGTTGAAATACAATAGTAAAGACTACCAGAAAAACTGGATCAGCCATTCTGAATTGCTAAAAGGAGCGACACTAGACTTTGACATGTCAGCCACTCCCAATAAGAAAAGAGGAATTGCAGATGCAGATTTCCCTTATTCAATGTCTACAGAAAAACTGTAAAGTTTAATTAATATAATTTTTGGCGGGTGCATTGTAAATTAGGATGTACCCGCCTTTTTGCTGAGCCAAAATAGTAAGAGAAGTAACTACTTACTTAGATCTGCGAACTTAGATTTACAACGTCTAGTTCTCCTAATCAAGAAATAAATCTGCATTAAAAAGCTTAATTTATCAGTTTATAGCCTACTCAATAGGCTTCATTAATAGGTTGTTACAGTAAATGTAATTATTCCTTTATGGAATAATTGTTTAAAAGCCATCATGAGTAAAACCAAAGACTTACTCAATTGAAAAGAAAACTATTTACTGCTCTCCTCACTTTAGCTGCTTTAACCCTGTCAGCACAACATTTAATCAAAGGAAAAGTAGTTGATGGCAACAGCCATCCTGTTATTTCTGCTACAATCATATTACAGCAAAAATCAGATAAATCTATTTTGCAGACTAGCATTACCGACACTACAGGTAGTTTTCTGCTCGGTCCGGGAAAAATCTTGGGGTACCAATTAGTAGTCAGTGCTGTTGGTTTTGAACCTAACTTAATAATCTTGCCGGATAAACTTAATCAGGATACTACATTACTTATCCGATTGACTAGCCGGAGTAAACAGTTAAACCAGGTAAGTATATATGCCAAAGCACCGCTGATCGAACGTAAAACGGATAGAATTTTGTTTAATGTAGAAAATAGCTTGTCAGCTATTGGTGGAGATGGCATTGATGCGCTAAGTAAAGCACCCGGTGTACGCGTTAATGATAACGGTATAAACATCATAGGAAAGAATAGTATAAAACTTATGGTAAATGATAGACTACTTCAACTTTCGGGCGCTGATTTAATTAATTATGTCAAGTCAATTCCATCAAGTAATATTAAAAGAATCGAAATCATTACCAACCCATCCGCCAGATATGAAGCAGATGGAAACTCTGGGCTGATCAATATTGTGTTAAAGAAAAATTTGGGACAGGGTTTTAATGGTTCAATCAATACAGGGGCTATATTAGCCAGCAGATATACATCTGGTTTAACCGGCATTTTTAATTATAACCTGGGCAAATTGCATATTAGCAGTAACGTCACTGGCGTTTACTCTGAAATAGAAAGCAATGGAATAACTAATTTTTCTACCATTTCCAGTTTATGGGAACGAAAATCGAATACGCTGACAAAAGGAAAGGGCATACGGGGAGATGTAAGGGTTGATTATGATTTAGGTGTAAATACAACAGCTGGTTTAAAATACATGGAGGGGACACGTCATTATACGGTTGATTTAAAGGAGCAAGGTGTGTTCTATACATTCCCAGGTAGTCGTTTAGATTCGACTCTGCTTAAAACAGGTAGAGAAAAACAGGATTATGGTCTTCGAAATTTTGAATTTTATCTGGATCATAAAATAGATACCACCGGCAAAAAGATAGAGTTCGCTTCAAACTATTTTAAATATGAAACAGATGATGATAACATCTTTCAAAATAACAGTTATAACGTTCAAAATGCTTTGTTAAATAATTACCAGCCAATAGGTACTATAACAGATGAACATATAGAGATATTTACGAACAAATTGGATTTAACACTTCCTTATAAGTTTGCCCGTCTGGAATTTGGAGGTAAGATTTCCAATATCAAGAATAAAAACAAACTGGATTACAGTATAGCATCAGTTACAGGAATATTTAATAATAATTTATTTGATTATACCGAAAATACACAGTCCTTGTATGGAAGTGCAGATAAAGAGTTAGGACAATGGGCAATAAGAGTAGGGTTAAGAATGGAGGCTACCCAGAGTACAGGTAATTCATCTGTGCACACCAAAGTTCAAAAAAACAATTACACTCAATTATTCCCGACTTTTTACTTGAAGCATAATTTGAATAAAAACAATATTTTGTCATTCACTTATGGTAGGAGAATTAACCGTCCCGATTATAGCTTGCTTAATCCAGCAAGGTTCTATAGCGCTATTAATGTCTACGCAGAGGGGAACCCATTTCTACAACCATCTTTCAGCAATAACTTTGAGCTGAATTACAATTATAAAGATTGGTTGAACACTGCTATTTATTCCAACTTCATTTCCAACGGATTTAATACATTAAATCTTTTTGATGCAGCAACCAACATTCAGTCGCGCGTACCTGGAAATTACACTAATTCTATTACTAGTGGCTTAAGTGAAACTATTTCGATCAGTAAAGTAAGCTGGTGGGAGAGTAACAACCAATTTAATGTTTATGTAGAAAGATCTAAATCCAATGCTTCAATAGTGGAGGGGACAATACAAAAATGGAGCGGATATATTTCTACTGATAATTCGTTTATCCTTAATAGCCAAAAAACGTTAATGGTAAATACTACATTTTGGTATCAGTTTCCCGAAGTATATAATCGGGTAATTTTTGATGCTTATTATGCGGCCGACTTAAGTTTTAGATCAGTGTTTATGGATAGGAAGTTAACCTTTTCAATCAATGTGTCAGATGTTTTCAAGACTAGCCGCGTAAAAAGCAATGGTATTATCAACGGTGTTAACCAATTTAGTACGCTTTATAATGATAATAGAAAAGCAAGGGTCTCCATTATTTACCGCTTTGGAAATAGCAAAGGAAATAAAGCTGCTAGAATTTCTGATGATTCAGAAACGAACCGGGTAAAGCAGGGATCTTAATGAATTTGAAGTAAAATATAGATATACATATCTATATTTTATTGATAAGGTTCTCTATTGGTAATTTTATTGCCGATTGTATGTCTGATGGTAATACGTTAGCAACATATTCAAATTATATGTTAGCTCAAAACACACATTACATCGATCCCAGGGTAAAATCTAAAAAGTAAATGGCTGAATAACCGTTTGTTTCCAAACTAATTATTCAGCCATTTAAGCTGGTGCTGAGTAACGGGAACATAACTAATGAATCCCCCTATTCATTTAATCGGAAATGCTCTGCTAATTCCCTAATTCTTTACCATTTTTATAAAAGTAGCCAGTTTCGACTTCATTGATCTGCGGTCTACAATAAAATCAAGGAAACCATGTTCCTGAACAAATTCTGCAGTCTGGAAACCTTTAGGAAGATCTTTTTTGATCGTCTCTTTGATTACTCTTGGTCCCGCAAAACCAATCAATGCCCCTGGCTCAGCAATATTAATGTCACCAAGCATTGCATAAGATGCAGTTACACCTCCAGTAGTAGGGTCGGTTAGCAAGGAAATATAAGGAACCTTCGCCTGACTTAACAAGGCTAATTTAGCTGATGTTTTAGCCATCTGCATTAAGGAAAATGCTGCTTCCATCATCCTTGCACCACCAGATTTTGAGATCATCAAAAACGGGATCTTATGTTTAATACTATAATCAATAGAACGTGCTATTTTTTCTCCTACTACAGAACCCATAGAACCACCGATGAAATTGAAATCCATACAGGCAATTACCAGGTCTTCTCCTTCAATTTTACCAACTCCAGCGCGGATAGCGTCCTTTAACCCGGTTTTTGCCTGGGTATCAATCAGACGTTCTGTATAAGGTTTACTGTCTATAAAGTGAAGCGGATCCCCTGAAGTAAGATCTGCAAAAAGTTCAGTGAACTCATTATTGTCGAACAATACCTGGAAATATTCCTTTGAGCCTACCCTTAAATGATAGTCACAATAATGACAAACATATTTATTCTCTATAAGGTCTGCGCTGTGCAGTGCTTTTTTGCAATTAGGACACTTGTTCCATAAGCCATCCGGCGCTTCTTTTTTTTCTTCTGTCAGCGTACTGATACCTTTTTTTTCTCTCTTAAACCAAGCCATGTTATTCGTTGAAAAATGCGATTACAAAGAAACGAAAAAAAAATTGAACAGTTTAACACCGATCGACGATACTTTAAGTAAATTAATATAGCCTCAGGTTTGCCCGGCTTGATATTTTTCCTAACTTCGGCATATATAAAATCTAATAACAATGAGTTTAAAAGGCTATAAAGGCGTAATTTACGGAGATGCCCTTCAAGAATTATTTGAACAGGCTAAAAAACATCAATTTGCATTACCTGCAGTCAATGTTACCGGTACAAATACGATCAATGCAGTTATGGAAACTGCTAAAGCGGTGAATTCACCAGTGATGATCCAGTTATCTAATGGCGGTGCCCAATTTTATGCGGGTAAAACCTTAAATAACGACAACTTAAATGCATGTGTACTTGGTGCAGTTTCTGCAGCTAAGCATGTTCATTTGTTAGCAGAGCATTATGGTGTTGCTGTGGTATTACACACTGACCATGCTGCTAAAAAATTATTGCCATGGATTGACGGTCTATTGGACCACGGCGAGAAATTCTTCGCAGAAACTGGCAAACCATTGTTCTCTTCACATATGCTGGATCTTTCTGAAGAATCAATTGAAGAAAACATGGAGATCTCTGCTAAATATTTAGCCCGTATGGCTAAAATGGGCATGACTATCGAAATCGAGCTTGGTGTAACAGGTGGAGAAGAAGATGGTGTAGATAACAGTGATGTTGATAGTTCTAAATTATATACTCAGCCTTCTGAAGTAGCTTATGCTTACGAAGAATTGAGTAAAGTAAGTGATAAATTTACGATTGCTGCAGCATTTGGTAACGTACATGGGGTATACAAACCAGGTAATGTAAAATTGCAGCCGGTTATCCTAAAGAACTCTCAAGAGTATCTGAAAGAGAAATTTAGCCTTACAGCAGAAAAACCAATCAACTTTGTATTTCATGGTGGATCAGGTTCTACACAAGAAGAAATCAGAGAAGCAATATCTTATGGTGCGATCAAAATGAATATCGATACAGATATGCAATGGGCATTATGGGAAGGTATCCTTGATTATTACAAAGCTAATGAAGCTTATTTACAAGGACAGATTGGAAATCCTGATGGAGAAGATAAACCAAACAAAAAGTATTATGATCCCCGCGTATGGTTACGTAAAGGAGAAGAAACTTTTGTTAAACGTTTAACTCAGGCTTTTGAAGATTTGAACTGCAAAGACGCAAGTGACAAATTGTAGATAAAGACATTCTTATAAAAGCGTTTCCTGTTTATTCGGGAAGCGCTTTTTTTTGTTCAAAACCTAACTTAATAATTTCTGATAGATGAGGTAGAATCCAATTTTATATTCAACTTTACGCATACAACTATCATCTATTATGGAAAGTACAGAAAATAAAAAGGGAATTTTTGAGCGGTTCTCCAATGCGGCAACTGCCTTTACGGGGAGTTCTACTGCTTTTGTTATTGCAATGCTGACAGTAATGATATGGGCAGTGACTGGTCCGCTTTTCCATTATTCTGAAACCTGGCAGTTAGTGATTAATACCGGGACTACAATTATTACCTTTCTAATGGTATTCCTGATCCAGAAAGCACAGAACAAAGACGGAAAAGCGATACAACTAAAACTAAATGAACTCATTGCTGCACATGAACGCGCAAGTAACAGAATGGTGGATATTGAAGACCTGACAGAGAAAGAATTGGATCAGCTCCATAAATTCTATGTTACATTGGCCGCACTTTCAAAACAAGAAACCGATATTCATTGTTCTCATTCTATAGACGCCGCAGAAGAAGTGAATGAATTGAAAGCCAAGCATACCTATCAACCAAAAGCAAAAAACCATCATGGACATACTTCAAGTAATTAAGATCAAGACACAGGAAGAATTAGAAAGTGCATTCGCTATCCGCCGTAAAGTTTTTGTAGATGAACAAGGGGTTGATCCCAAGTTGGAATGGGACAATGAAGATGTTTCTACTCATTTCCTTGCACTGTTGGATAACCAGCCATGTGGAGCTTGCAGATACCGGAAAACAAGTAATGGGTATAAGCTGGAACGTTTTGCGGTGCTAAAAGAGTACCGTGGAAAAAGGGTAGGGCAGGCATTGGTAGCTGCTGTTTTGGATGATATCCCTGGAGATGCAGATACAATCTATTTAAATGCACAGCATGATGCAGTAGGCTTATATTCAAAATTTGGATTTTCGATTGTAGGTGAACAGTTTGAAGAAGCCGGAATTGTGCATTATAAAATGGTTAAGAAGTAAACACCTGGCTGGAAAGCAGTAATGCCTCAGTCCATCTCTCCATATTCAGGTTAAGCTGTTCTCCTTGTTGCCCCAGGTAGGAGATCAGCTCCTCTGTAGCCATATTACCCGTTAAGGAATCCGCCGCCATCGGGCAACCTCCATAACCTTTAAGTGCGCTATCAAATCTTTTACACCCGCTTTTGTAAGCCGCTTCAATTTTTTCGGTACGTGTTTCTGGCGTACTATGTAGATGAAGCCCGATTTCTGTTTGCGGAAAGCTGTTGGTTAATAAAGGTACGAGCTCCTCAATTTTTGAAGGAGTAGACATTCCTGTAGTATCTGAAAGCGAAAGTATTTTTGTTCCGCGTGCCACCAGGGCGGCCGCCCACTCCTCTACAATCTCCGTATGATAGGCATCCCCGTAAGGATTACCAAATCCCATCGATAAATAAACAACCCCTGTTTTCTGATGTTTATCACATAATGCGAGCATCTGCTCTACTGTAACCAGTGAATCTTTAATGCTTGAGTTAGTATTCCGCTGCTGGAACGTCTCAGAGATTGAAAAAGGAAACCCAACATAACTAATCTCTGGGAAGGCCATCGCTTCCTCTGCGCCTCTTAAATTCGCAACAATTGCCAGTAATTTTGTAGCTGTGTTATTTAAATCAAGCTGTGCTAAAACTTCTCTTGTATCCCTCAATTGTGGGATTGCCTTTGGAGAGACAAAACTGCCAAAATCTATTGTATTAAAACCAACCTGTAGGAGCAGATTGATATACTTTGCCTTTAATTCTGTTGGGATAAAATTGTGAATCCCCTGCATGGCGTCCCTCGGACATTCGATCAGTTTCATAGCCTATTATTGGTCGCCACAATTTAGGCAAAAATGCGAGATAACAAAAAAGGCATCCGTTTCGGGATGCCTTTAGATAATATTAACTAATCTGATTAACTCAGTTTTGGTTTTTTCTGTCCTAAGTCGATTACAATTGGAGTAGAGATACATAATGAAGAGTATGTACCGATAATACGTCCGATTAATAAAGCGAAGATAAATCCGCGGATACTTTCGCCTCCGAAGATGAAGATCACTAATAATACAAAGAATACTGTTAATGAAGTCAGGATAGTACGACTTAAAGTACTATTCAGTGCGAAGTTGATTAGTGTATTACGTTCTTCACCATAAAGATCTTCTTTTCCAGCCTCTGCAAGTTTCTCCCGGATACGGTCAAATACAACAACCGTTTCAGTCATTGTGTAAGACATAACCGTTAAGATTGCCGCGATGAAATCCTGTCCGATCTCTAATGAGAATGGAAGCACACCATCAAGGATCGTGTAGAATGAAAGTACAAGCAACACATCATGGAACAATGCAATCACCGCACCTAAACCATAATTCAGTTTCTTAAACCTCACAATGATGTAGATAAACATCACTAAACAAGAGAAGAGAATTGCTCCGTATGCGCTATAAACTAAATCACTTGCGATGATCGGACCAACTTTCTGGTTACTTTCAATAGTGTATTTGGCACCGGTTTTAGCTAAACCAGCTTTCAGTGCATCTTCTACTAATTTATCAGCACCATTGTCCTGATCAGTGATATGGTAAGTAGTAGTAATTTTTAATTCGCTATCACTACCAGCAGTTTTAACCTGGATCTCCTCGTTTTCGAAGCTAGGGGCTAATTTCGCTTTTACATCTTCAGTATCCATTCCTTTATCGAAATGAACGATGTATGTACGGCCACCTTTAAAGTCGATACCTAATCTCAATCCACCGTTTTTAAAGTAGAAAACGATACCTAAGATAATGATGATAGAAGAAATTGCGTAGTAGATTTTTCTGCGGCCTACAAAGTCAAACGCAATGTTTTTGAAAGCGTGAATTGTTGCTTTGTTACCGAAAGTGATGTTTGCATTTTTATTCAATAAACCTTCAAACACTAAACGTGAGATTAATACCGCACAGAAAAGAGAAGATAAGATACCGATACATAATGTAGTTGCAAAACCCTGAACCGGACCGCTACCAAATACATAAAGGATAACCCCTAAGATTAAGATCGTAACATTGGAGTCAATGATTGAAGGCATTGCATGTTTGAAACCTTCTCTGATCGCTAAAGCAGTAGTTTTACCGTGGTTAAGTTCTTCCCTTACACGTTCGAAAATCAGGATGTTCGCATCTACCGATAAACCAATTACCAATACGATACCTGCGATACCAGGTAAGGTTAACACAGCACCTAGTGAAACCAGGATACCCATGATGAAGAACAAGTTGATCACTAACGCAAGGTTAGCTACCCATCCTGCTTTGTTGTAGTACAATGCCATGAATACAAGGATCACAACAAATGCAAGTACGAATGACAGTAAACCATTGTCAATTGCTGTTTGTCCTAATGACGGACCAACAACGAATTCTCCAACGATACGTGCCGGCGCAGGTAACTTACCTGCTTTTAAGATATTCGCTAAATCCTGTGTTTCGTTCACGGTGAAGTTACCAGTGATAGAAGAGATACCGTTAGGTATTTCGTTCTGCACAGTAGGAGCAGAATAAACTGCGTTATCTAAAACAATAGCAATAGATTTTAAGTTGTCTTTATTAGCTGAAGCTTCTGCAGTAATTTTTTTCCATTTCTGTGCACCTTCGCCAGTCATGTACATAGTCACTTCAGGTTTACCTTTCTGATCGTAATCGTGACGGGCATCACTGATTGCTTCACCACCTAAATCTGGTTTACCATCAGGATTTACAGATTTGATCGCATATAGTTCAAAAACTTTTGTACCATCCATTGGTCTAACACTCCACATGAATTTCATGCTTTGCGGAACGATCGCAGCAACTTCAGATTTTTTGAAGTAAGAATTTACTTTAGCAGTATCTTTTTGTGCAACCCATCCAACAGTAGAACCCGGGCGTAAAGCTGGTTGTCCGTTTTGTGCCTGGTAAGTAGGAACATTTAAAACAGCAAACAATGGATTAGTTTTAGAAAGCTCCTGAGTTTTAAGATCAGCAGAATCTTTAGTAGTAGATTTTTTAGCCAGGTTAGCTAGCGCACCACCGCCTTTTGCAGCTGTGTCTGTAGCTACTGCTGATTTTGCAGTAGTAGTATCTTTCAAAACTGAAGCAAGCGTTTTGTTGATGTTCTCCATGATCGGGTAAACCTCTTCATTTTGATAGACCTGCCAGAATTGTAATTCTGCAGAACCCTGCAATAATTTATGTACCCTTTCTTTATCCTGTACACCTGGCATTTCAATCAGGATACGGTTAGTTCCTTCTTGTTTCTGCATGTTAGGGCTTACAACTCCAAATCCGTCGATACGACTTCTAATAATGAAGAACGAACGGTCGATTGCGCTTGTCGCTTCTTTCGATAAGTAAGTTTTAACTTCAGAGTTGCTAGCGTTAGCTTTTAACTGCTGAGCATTATCCTGGTTAGAGAAGAAGTCTGCAAGTTTTACATTCGGACTTAATTTTTCAAATTCATTTACAAACAAACTAATGAAATCTTTTCCACCAGCATTTAACTGCGTTTGTGCAGTTGATAGTGCTTTGTTGAAATTAGCATCGTCAGTGTTGTTAGCTAAAGATTTTACCAGTTCACCTAACGAAATTTCCATCGTTACGTTCATACCGCCTTTAAGGTCCAGCCCTAAATTAATTTCTTTTCCTTTACAGAACTGATAATCAAATCCGAAAATCGGATAAACTGGAACAGTTGACATCGAGTCCAAATAGGCTTTTTCCTTAACCAGGTCGCCTTTCGCGTAAGCTTTAGCGTCTTTTTCGACCTTCGAAGTAACGAGATTGAACGAGAGTGAATACACACAGACAATACCTAGAAGTATTGCCATAAATTTAATGAAACCTTTACCTTGCATTTTTGTTTGTAATTATTTGTCTATGCTGTATATTTTTTTCAACAAGTCGGCAAATCTAATTAATTTTTTAATTAATAGTCAGCCTTATATAATATTTATTAGGGACACGCAACTATTTACGCACGAGTGTTGAAAAAGTGTAGTCAAATGGGTTTTTATCATCCGCTTTATTGTCAACCACCTCTGTTTCCCGCCATATCTCCGGATCAATGACCGGGAAAAATGTATCTGCATCAAAAACACTATGTATTACGGTCAAATAGATCTTATCTGTAAGAGACATGGCCATTTTATAGATTTCGGCACCACCAACTATAAACACCTCTTCATTTTTATCACATAAGGCGATTGCTTTTTCTAAAGTATCCACTACTTCTGTACCATTGATCTTTAGACTGGTGTTACGCGTGATTACGATATTGCGGCGGTTGGGCAGTGGTTTTCCTACTGAGTCAAAAGTTTTGCGCCCCATAATTACGGTATGACCTGTAGTGGCATTTTTAAAATGTTTAAGATCCGCAGGCATACGCCATAACAATTGATTCCCTTTTCCTATTGCATTGTTTTCTGCAATGGCTACGATTATAGATACGATCATACTGCTACTGCACCTTTAATATGAGGGTGGGCTTCATAGTTTTTCAAATTGAAGTCTTCAAATTTGAAATTGAAGAGATCTTTTACTGCTGGGTTGATTTCCATTGTAGGTAAAGGGTAGGGGGGTCTGCTTAATTGCAGCTTCGCCTGCTCAATATGGTTATTATATAAATGTGCATCGCCAAGCGTATGAATAAAGTCGCCATATTCCAATCCGCATACCTGCGCTACCATCATGGTCAATAAAGCGTACGATGCAATATTGAATGGTACCCCCAAAAATATATCCGCACTCCGCTGATATAATTGGCAACTTAACTTGCCATCAGCCACATAAAACTGGAAGAAAGCATGACAGGGAGGCAAAGCCATCTGGTCGATGTCTGCAACGTTCCATGCCGATACAATGATTCTTCTGGAATCCGGATTGTTTTTTATTATATTGATGATCTGGCTGATCTGATCTATTTGTCTTCCATCCGGCGTAGGCCACGATCGCCATTGCGAACCGTAAACCGGCCCAAGGTTGCCTTGCTCATCTGCCCACTCATCCCAAATCTTTACGCCGTTATCTTTTAAGTATTTAATATTGGTATCTCCGGTTAAAAACCAGATCAGCTCGTGTATGATAGATTTGAGGTGTAATTTTTTTGTTGTCACCATTGGGAAACCTTCCTGCAGGTTAAAACGCATCTGGTATCCGAATACGCTGATGGTTCCTGTTCCTGTACGGTCATGTTTCTGTGCGCCGTGATCAAGCACGTGCTGCATTAAGTCCAGATATTGTTTCATTGATAATAGGTATGCTTTTGCTTAGTATGCAAAACTAAAGAAAATGTAACTCTGTATCGGTGTCTAATTCTCCTTTTATTGAAAACATTAAAAAGGTTCATCCTAATTTATTTAAGAACCTTCATTTTTATTATTAACAGTGCAGATTATTGTTTTTCAAATTATTGATATATCTATTTTAATTATCGCATTATGCCAGATATGAATAGGTATGATGTAGATATAATTATCAATATCTGATGTACCTGTGCCAGGTACGAATAATAATATCAGAGTCAATATATTAAGATATGGCTTTTTATTTTTTTAAGTTTGTCTTTCAATCTTTAAAAATACTAAATGCTCGCATTCGCAAATGCCAAGATAAACCTGGGTTTAAATGTAACGGATAAAAGACCCGACGGCTACCATAATCTGGAAACTGTTTTTTACCCAGTGAACATTTATGATGTAATAGAAATTACAGCCGCCGATTTTACTTCCTGTGAGATACGCGGTATTTCCATTCCGGGAGATAGCATGGATAACATTTGTTTGAAGGCTTATCATATGCTTAGTAAAGATTTTAAATTACCTCCTGTAAAAATCACTTTGTTGAAAAATATTCCGGTGGGTGCGGGTTTGGGCGGCGGTTCTGCTGATGCAGCTTTTCTGATAAAATTGCTGAATGATAAATTTGAACTAAAGTTAACGATAAGCGCTCTGGAAGATTACGCGAGGGCACTTGGTGCCGATTGTGCTTTTTTTATCCAGAATCAACCTGTTTATGCTTTTGGTAAAGGTGATCAGTTTTCCCCTGTATCAATTGATCTTTCTGCTTACTTTAAAGTGCTGGTGAAGCCACCTGTTCATGTATCTACTGCTGATGCTTATGGAGGGCTGTCCCCCGCTTTTCCAGAAACCCCTTTAAAAGAATTGATCCGGTTGCCGGTTGCAGAATGGAGAGGAAAGCTTAAAAATGATTTCGAAGAATGTATTTTTGTGAAATATCCTGAAATATCTCAAATAAAAGAACAGCTTTATCTTGCGGGTGCTACATTTGCATTGATGAGCGGCAGTGGTTCTAGTGTGTTCGCATTATTTGATACTAAAGTTGCCCTTCCGCTGTTAGAGAAAGAAAATAGCGTGTATTATAATATTTAAAAAGCGATGGAAATTAACCTGGTACGTAAAAACAATAAATTTAATTTCGAAGCCGAAAATTCAGTCGGACAAAAAGTGGAGTTAGATGCTAACCCGGCAATTGGCGGGGAGGGCAAAGGGTTCCGTCCGATGGAAATGCTTTTGGTGGGCCTTGGCGGATGCAGCGGGATCGATATGATCAATGTGCTAATGAAGCAAAAGGAGCAACTTGATGACGTGAAGATTAAAATCACGGCTACACGTAAAGACGAAGAAGTGCCTGCAATATTTGATGTGATTACTATCCATTTCGATTTGTATGGTCGGCTTAGCATACAAAAGGTGGAGCGTGCGCTTGATCTTACTTTTGATAAATACTGTTCGGTTTCCAATATTCTGGGCCGATCTTCAACGATAAACTTTTCCTATACTATCCATAACTAAACTACGATGCAAGAAGAGAATTTTGAGACCATTGCTATCCGTTTGCAAGCAGAGCGGAGCCAGTACAAAGAGCATTCCGTTCCTCTTTACCTAACCTCCGGATATAGATTTGATGATTCAGAAGATATGCGTGCGCTTTTTGCGAACGAAAAAGAGGGTAACGTTTACAGCCGGTACGCTAATCCGAATACAACTGAGCTGATTGAAAAGATGTCAGCACTTGAAGGTGCAGAAACAGGATGGGTAACAGCTACAGGTATGGCGGCAATCTTTACTACCTTCGCAACTTTTTTAAGTGCGGGCGACCATATTTTATCGAGCCGTGCGATTTTTGGATCAACGCATCAGTTATTAAATGGTGTTTTTCCAAAATGGAATATTTCTTATACCTATGCTGATTTAGATAAAAAGGAGCAATGGGAAAATGGAATACAGCCAAATACCAAAATGATCTTTATCGAGACACCTTCTAATCCGGGGATTGAAATTATAGATTTAGAATGGATTGGTGAGTTTGCCAAAAAACATAATATTATGCTGGTAGTAGACAATTGTTTTGCTACTCCATATTTACAGCAGCCCATAAAATATGGTGCCGATATTTCTATTCACTCTGCAACAAAATTTATCGACGGACAGGGCCGTACTTTAGGTGGGGTGATTTTGTCTACTGATAAAATCATCAGGCAGATTGAAGCGTTTGCAAGGCATAGTGGTCCGGCAATGTCACCATTTAATGCTTGGATACTTTCTAAGAGCTTAGAGACGCTTGCTGTGCGTATGGATAGACATTGCGAGAACGCATTAAAGGTGGCAGAGTTTTTAGAAGCGCATCCGAAAATCACTAAAGTCAGGTATCCGTTTTTACCGTCACATCCGCAGTATGAAATTGCTAAAAAGCAAATGAAGCAGGGTGGTGGTATTGTGACGATGGTTATTGATGGTGGTGCACCGGCGGCGGCGTCGTTTATGGATAAGTTGAAGATGTTTTCTATTTCTTCTAATCTAGGGGACACACGTTCTATTGCGACACATCCGGCAACGAGTACGCATTCGAAGCTTGCGGAAGAGGAAAGGTTGTCTGTTGGTATTGAGCAGGGAACGATCAGGCTTTCAATAGGTTTGGAGCATATCAATGATATCCTTGGTGATTTGGCGCTGGGATTGTCTTAACATTCGCGAAGTTTTTATTGATTGATCGAAAACTTATTATAAAGATTTTCTTCAAAAAAACAGGTATCAACTCTCCTACTCAACATTTTGCTGAAGGGCAAAATCTTGCATGTCGGTAGAGTTAGTACCTGTTTTTTTTAAAGTAATTCTCCCAGGGCATCCAGCGACCTTGCTATTTATCATGCCCTTACTTTTGCTTTGTGCTTACGCAAGTTTCATTGGGTCTATAGCGAGGTATTTAACCTGCTTTATACTCCGGTATGGACGCTGTAGTTCGTTCTTAAGTTGTTGATAAGAAATGGGACAGTTATCTGTTCCTGTGTTTTAGTTAATATATTCTCTATCTTCTTCGCTTAAACCGTCTTTTGGAGTTTCAATTTTATTGTCTATTTGATGATCATCAAATTTTTCATCGTAAGTCTTTATTACAGTTTTTGGACGTCCTGCCCAGTATCCAAGAATGAAACCGATAAAAGTGCAGACACCAACAACGATCAATTTAGAGATCTCACCTTCACCGAAGATATAATCAAATTTTACCTTATCTGTATTCATCATAAGAAAAATAGTGATTAGTACAGTGAAAACGATGATGAAGATAGTTTTAGCGCGCATAAGCTTAAAAAGTATAATTTACAATAAGTTCAAATATAGGATTCTGGTGATATTCCCGGTTAACGAATACAAATCTTGTTCCTAAATCCAGCACTGGCTCATAACGCAGGATATTCATGTTGCTGTGGAGCTCAAAACCATAGGTCTTAGGTTCAGCAAGGCTAGTCTCCAGTCCGATGTTCTCGTAGCCACAAAATACACCTCCGCGTACATTTCTAATATAGGCCAAAGGACCAATTTCGGCGTCGGGGAAAGCAATAGGGAAACGATAGTTTAGCAATAAAGTATTTCTTAATTTACTTTTTGCCTGGATATTGTTGTAGCCATAAACTGTATTGATTTCATTCGTGTAGATTCTAATTCCAGAGGATTCCTGGAAGTTAAAGTTAGCAAGGAAGGTGTGGTTCTTCGCCAGGCCAGGAAAATAGAAGAAACTTTCTGCGGCAAAGAGGCTTCCGTCGAGGTTTGCATCGAAGGGCTGACTTAGGTAGGTGAACCTGATTATTTGGGCCCATCTTGGTGCTATATCTCTTTCTGCAGAGCGGATGTAGTGAGAAAAAGTAAAACCAGTTTCTAGCGGGAACCTGATTCTCGTAAGGTAATTTTTTGGCATGTTTTCCGGTACATATCTTTGTGTAAAGCTGGTGCCTGCATTTGCCGAAAAATTGTAAGTATTGTTTTGTGCTGATAGCGTATAAGGAATTACAGCATTCAGGGCAAAGTAATTTTCCCTGAAATCGCCCTGCTGTATGCCAGTCGAAGAACTGTAAAAAGTCCGTCGTGGCCGGTTCCTGTAAGTAGCATTGATAATTGGATAGAAAGTTTTTAAGCTGATGCCCGCATTGTACTGAAATCTTTTAAGGTCCCTCAGATAATCTACTCCTGCATACGAATCTACCGTGTTGAGCAGGTTGTTTGACTTTAACTGCAATCCTGCCTGATACTCGTTTTCTACAACAGGTATGATACTGTGGAAGTTAAATAAGCTACCTAATGCATTGTAAGGTTTAGAAGTAAAACTATTGGTTGGAATGTTTGCAAATACACTGCCTGTATTTTCTTGTTTTTCTGCCGCCGCCCCATAGTAGACAAAGTTGTTTTTGCCATTGTTCAAAGGCTGGATCTTGGTTGCGGCCACCTCGAAGCCGAACAAGTTGTAATTATTAAATAAGATGCTATCAGTTCCTTTTATTAGGGTCGGGTTAAAGGCGCCGTATTTAGAGGCGCTTAGCGCGATTATTTTTTTTGAGGCAGGATCAACATCGTAAATATTGTCTATTCCGTTGTAGTGGGCGTTAAATGCGATTCTAGAGCCAATGAATACTGGTCTGCTTAATTGCTGTTGCGTTTCGCTAATAATTTTATTGGTTCTGCCCTCATTGTCCACTGTCCATAGTGCTTTACCGTTTTCGTTTACGCTAACATAGGTGATTATTTTTCCGCTACCGTCAAACGATGGAGTCTGGATCAGCAGGTTGTCTGGATTTGGAAAAGTACGAATCTTCTTTCCAGTGTTTGCATCCATAATGATGAGCTGTACTTTATTGCTTAAGTCGATTTCTACTGCAACGATCCGCAAGCCATCAGCCGACAGGGTAGGGGAGAAGGTTCGGCTGGTGTTGGTCAGGGTTTTAACTTTTTTAGTCTGCAAATCGTAAATGCAAACCACGCTATAGGTGCGCTGCAGGAACCTCGGGTCATACCGGATTTCGTCCCACACAATCTTACCATTTGCATAGCTGAACCAGGGTTGTTCCTGCTGGCCGATTCCCTTTAACTGCACCTCCTTTTGATCTTGTCCGATCAGTACAAAAGCAGGAGGCGCCGTCTTGCTAGTTTTTAAAACCAGGATTTTTCCATCGGGCATTTTTGCAGGCAGGTAATAATTCGTTTCATACTTCGCTTGCTTGTTGAGCACAGGGTAATTTACAGTTGGTGTAAGTGCAGCTTGTTTTGTCCAGTCGCCCCTTAGTTTTTCTGTCGCATATCCGTACCATTCACGTCCTGTTTTTCCACTGAACTTCTTCAGGCTTCCTGCAAATGGATACAGTCGGACAGGATGTTTTTTAATGTCTGTCAGCACGCTGTCGAAAACAGATTTTCCGGCCGATTCCCTAATGTGTGAAGCAAGGAGATAACCGAGTTGATAATACCCCGGAGTGACATCTTTTTCCGAACCGAAATTGGCTTTGCTATAGCTGTATTTTTTACCCTGCAGCAATAATGTTCTATAGGGCATAATCCAGTTTGGCTGTCTGCCGCGACCCGCATTAGTGAGAGAAGTTTCGATGCTTACTGCATCTCCTTCAAAATACCATAAGGGGATACTTACACCCATCCATGCAAAGTATACTTCTTCGGGAAAAGGATAGGGTCTGCCGCCAGTCAGTTTATCGAACTGGGCAGCGTGCCTTAGCTCATGTACGGCAAGGTTATTCAGCCAATCCTGGCTGTCAAAAGATTGAGGCGGGGTAGTATTGAATTCTGATTTTTTAGGGGCCAGCTGCACAAAGCCATTTGCAATCACACCTCGGTTTTGAAAGATAATAGGGAGCGTAGTTTTTTTAACGTTCAGGCTACCACTTACAAGAGGAAAAATGGCAGGTATGGTATTAGCCATTCGTTGTGCTTCGGTTTCCATTTCTACAGGATAGATAATCTTAAATCCAGAAGTATTGATCTGTCTCCATTTTACGCCAAATGGGTTCTGCTCACCGTTAAAAACCTGTGCTTCCGATTTATGTAATGTAAATGTTAATATTATTAAAGTTAAAACTCTGAATGTTAGTAGTGTATTTTTATAAATTTGGTGCATTATACCTTATTACTAATAAAATTAGTTTATTAAATATTTTAAAGTCTATTCTATATGTTGTGATAAATCAAGTAGTTGTATTTAAGTATCTGAAAATTAAAATCATATATGTTAAATTATTGTTTAAACTTGTATTGTTTTTGAAGTTTAAAATAGGGCCTAACTGCCTGATTCTGTTTTGTCTTATTTAACTTCATATTGTTGCATCTAAAGGCGGTTTGAAGATACACTATTTCGCGTCGCATTTAAAAATAAAATCAATTGTTTTATGTGCTGGATATACGAAATATAGATGCTAAAGATCAACTTACGGATGAAGGGAATGGGGTGTAATTTACAGCTAAATGGTTAGTTTTAAAAGCCTGTAATCAATATTTTGATCACTGTAAATTGAGGCGTACCCTTACTCTTTTATGCTTAAAAATTGAATGATTTTGAGCTGAAAATCTCCATAAGATTACATCTTATAACATCATGAAATTTATCAATGCCAACAAAAAAACAGCAAACCTGATGCGCGGGTCCCAAGATAAAATCAAAATATGTTGACCGAAGGATATCTCTATTTACAGAAATTTTTAACTTCTGTTCTTTCGTTTTTTGTAAATCGGGTATAGAAAAACCGCACCTAAAATCAAGGTAGATCCCATATAAAATCCGAGGGACATGGTCTCTTTATGACCAAAGAAAATGAACGCAAGAATGATTCCGTATACAGGTTCGAGGTTACTGATCAGCGCTACGCGGAATGCTGATAAAGTGCGCATCACAGACACGCCTGCAATGTAAGCAAGAGCAGTGCAGATCGTACCTAAAACCATTAGGTAAACCCAGTCTGATGTACTAAGGTTAAACCGTTCACTGAGCAGACTAGCGTCAAATAAACGGTAGATGGTAATCCAGAAAAAAGCACCAGAAAGTTCATAAAATCCAATTACTCTGGCATCGCTTTTTTGTGCAAATTGAGAGTTCATAATAGAGAATAAACTACTCGCAACGGCAGCAGAAAGTCCTAAGATAATGCCCTCAGTATAATTGCTTTCAAACTTAAAAATCATGTATATCCCTGCGATAATAACAAGGCCGATAAATACGTCGCTGATCTGGATCGCAATACGTTTTATCAGGGGCTCCAGTATGGCTGTAAATAGGGTGAAAGAAGATAAGCACACCAGTGTTACTGATACGGTTGATACTTTGATTGCCTGGAAGAATAAGATCCAGTGCAGGGCCACTACACTGCCTGTAAAAAAGAATTGGAGGAACTCTTTTCTGCTTACCTTAAGGCTCAGTCCGGTTACCCTGAAATAGACAAATAGAGTGATGCTGGCAATTAATACGCGATACCAAACCAGTTGCACCGTATCTACCGAAATCAATGCGCCCAGGATACCTGTAAAGCCCCAGATAAGAACGGTGAAATGAAGGATAAGTAAGTTTCTATTAGCAGGGGATTGAGAGCGTTCGTTCATTATTTTGGTGCTTTTTTTAGCAGATATAAACCTAGTAAACCGAAGCATATTGTAGGTAGGAGTACTGCTAAAAGAGGTGGTATCCCACCTTTAATGGAAAACATTTTGGCGAATTGATTTACTACAATATAAAGGAAACTGATAAATATCCCTATTCCCAAAGGAAGCCCTACCCCGCCTCTAACCTTACGCGAAGATAAGGCCACACCGATAAGAGTAAGTACAAAGGCAGATAATGGCTGGAACCAACGCTTATATTGTTCAAAGAGCAAGTCGTTCCAAATACCAGTTCCCCTTGTTTTTTCTTTCCTTATTTTATCTGATAATTCTGTATTACTAAGTGTCTCAAATACGTTTTCATACGCAGAAAAGTCGTCTGGTTTCATATCTAGAACCGTGTCTTTGGTCTTAGACATCCCATTGATCATCGTTTCCTTTAACTGGTTTACATTACGCACAGTATAGTTGGTGATCTTCCAGTTATGTTTGAGCGAATCCCATTTGATCTCTTCTGCAATGAGTTTTCTGACCAATACATCGCCATTGAATTTGTCGAGCGAAAAACGAGAACCTATATTGGTTTTGTTGTTAAAATTATCGATCCATATATAGGTGTTTTCATCCAGTTTCATATGGATGTTCGTCTTACTATATGCGTCGTTTTTCTTTACGTAGGTGTTTTCGAAGCTTGTTTTAAGCTTGTTGGTATAGGGTAATATGTATAAATTAGAACCTAAGTTGGCGGCAAAAATGACAAATGCAGATATAAAATAGGGGACTAAAAACCTGTTAAAACTAACCCCCCCACTCAAAATAGGTACGATCTCTGTTTGATCCGCCATCTTCGCTGTAAAAAATATCACAGCGATAAAGTTGATCAAAGGGGAGAGCATATTCACATAGAATGGTATTGATCCCGCATAATAAAGCGAGATTACCTGCCATGCAGTCAGGTTGTTACCCAAGAAATCATCCAGTTTTTCAGATAAATCAAAAATAATAATAATAACCACAAAGACAGATAAGGTATAAATAAATGTACCCAGGTATTTGCCTATAATAAAGCGGTCAATAATTTTTAATCTGTCCTTTAGGATGCTCATTTATAATTTATTCCCTAATATAGTCACCATTTTGTTCTTCCATGCGTAAAACTCGCCGCTGATGATCTTTTCCCGTGCTTCCTTAACTAGCCACATATAAAAATGGAGATTATGCAAAGTTGCTATTTGTGCACCTAACATCTCTTTAGAATGCATCAGGTGTCTTAAATAAGCTTTAGAATACACCTGATCTGCATATAGATCGCTCTCTGCGTCAATCGGTGAGAAATCATCCGCCCATTTTTTGTTTCCGATATTGATAATCCCGTTCCTCGTAAAAAGCATCCCGTTTCTTGCATTGCGGGTCGGCATTACACAATCAAACATATCTATACCTAACGCAATATTTTCTAAAATATTGATCGGCGTACCTACACCCATTAAATAACGCGGTTTTTCTACTGGTAATACATTACATACCACTTCGGTCATCGCATACATTTCCTCTGCTGGCTCACCTACCGATAAACCACCGATTGCATTACCTTCACGGTCCATTTTAGCGATAAACTCGGCAGATTTAACTCTTAAGTCTTTATAAACAGATCCTTGTACAATGGGAAATAAAGTCTGGTCAAAACCATATTTAGGTTCAGTGGTATCGAATCGCGTACAGCATCTTTTTAACCAGCGATGGGTCATATTGATGGAGTTCGCTGCGTATTTATAATCACATGGATAAGGTGTACATTCATCAAATGCCATAATAATATCAGCACCGATGGTACGTTGGATATCCATAGCATACTCCGGACTAAACAGGTGTTTTGAGCCGTCAATATGAGAACGGAAGGTTACCCCTTCTTCTTTGATTTTGTTTACTTTACTTAAAGAGTAGACCTGGTAACCACCGCTATCGGTTAAAATAGGTCGGTCCCAGCCTATAAATTTATGTAGTCCGCCGGCTCCTTCGATAACGTCCAGTCCTGGTCTAAGGTATAAATGATAGGTGTTTCCTAATATAATCTTAGCATCAATATCATTTTTAAGCTCACGCTGATGTACTGCTTTCACCGTTCCCGCGGTGCCTACCGGCATAAAAATTGGGGTTGGGATGTCACCGTGTGCGGTAGAAACTGTTCCTGCTCTCGCTTTAGAGAGTGGGTCGTTCGCTTGTAAGGTAAATTTCATATGTATGTGTACGCGTCAAAAAATCTCGGCAAAAGTAGGAAAAATCGCCCGGTTTACCGCTTAAATTTTTTATCAACATAACTTGCATTACGGATTAAAAATGAGAAATTTGGCCAATCCTAAAATACCATCGTGGAATTAACCTTATTAGAGAGCTGCCTGCTCGGCGCCCTCGTTCTTTGTTTAGCCGTTCAGCTGTATTTCAGCCTGTTTGTACATTTAAAACTTGCCCGCGTTGCTGTAGAATTGCTGCCAGAACCATCCGGAAAACCGATGAGTGTGATCATCTGTGCACGCAATGAAGCCGAAAACCTTGCTCAATATTTACCTGCAGTATTACAGCAAAATCATCCTGATTTTGAAGTGATCGTGGTTAACGACCGTTCATGGGATGGCACCAGCGACCTGCTGGATGCTTTTGCCCTGCAATATAAACACCTTAAAATTGTTACCGTTGCAGAAGGCGGAAAGTTTATTGCCGGTAAAAAGTTTGCCGTAACCATGGGCATTAAAGCGGCTGCCAATGAGTGGCTTGTATTTACTGATGCTGATTGTGTGCCTGCTTCTGAATCGTGGCTGACAGGTATGCAGCAGAGTGAAAATGAAGAAATAGCAATCGTTCTAGGTTATTCTCCATACCTGCGCAAACGTGGATTGCTAAATTCGTTGATCCGCTTTGAGACCTTTTTTACTGCGGTTAATTACCTTGGCTTTGCGTTAAAAGGTATGCCGTATATGGGCGTAGGCAGAAATATGGCCTATAAAAAATCACTGTTCTTCAAGAATAAAGGTTTCGCTGCACACATGCATATTCCATCGGGCGACGACGACTTGTTTGTCAATGCGCACGCTAATGCAAGAAATACAGAGATCCGGATCAATCCGGAAGCCCAAGTATGGTCGGCACCAAATACTAGTTTTGCCAGTTATTTAAGACAAAAAAAGAGGCATTTCGGTGCTGGTAAATTATACAAACCAAAGCATAAATTTATCTTATCTATACAGATCATTTTTCAGTTTCTGTTCTATTTGTTATTTATTGTATTGCTATTCTTTAAACCTGCCTTATACTACGCTGCAGGAGTATTTTTATTTAGCCTTATGATTAGATGTTTTATTTATCCCAGGTTACTTAAACGGTTAAATTATGCCGATTTACGATGGTGGTTCCCGATTCTGGACATTCTTCTGTTCATTTTTCTGGTGTTTAATGGCATTGTGTCTATATTTGTTAAAAAAGTAAAGTGGAAATAAGCTCAGCCCTAATTCAAAAATATTTCAAAAACCTCAGTGAAGATCAGATTAAAAAATTTGATCAGTTATACGATTTATACAGCTTCTGGAACGCGCAGATCAATGTGATCTCCAGAAAAGATATCGAAGAATTGTATGAACGCCATATTCTGCACTCCCTCGGCATTGCCAAATTTTGTACATTTAAGCCTGGGGAAAAGGTGTTGGACGTGGGTACAGGAGGAGGTTTTCCAGGTATTCCTTTAGCTATTTTATTCCCTGAAACCCAGTTTCACTTGGTAGATTCAATTGGTAAAAAAATTAAAGTAGTTACTGAAGTTGCCGCGGCGCTTGGATTGGAAAATGTAAAAGCTTCGCATTTAAGGGCAGAACAGGTAACTGATAAATACGATTTTGTAGTTTCCAGAGCGGTAACAAGACTGATTGATTTCTATCCATGGGTCAAAGATAAGTTCAATAAAGAATCTAAAAATGCAATTGCCAATGGCATTCTTTATCTAAAAGGAGGGGAGCTGGCAGAGGAAATTAAAGAATCGCGTTTAAAAGCGGAGTTATATCCATTAGCAGATTACTTTGAGGAAGACTTTTTCGAAACGAAATACGTAGTTTATATCCCTCAGTAAATATAATTAACCATTTAAACTGGGCTAAATATTAATTTGGCCCATGAGTTTAATACATAAAATCGCTCTTACGCTAATTAAAGGCGTTGGCGCCATTACCGCGAAAAACTTGCTGGAAAGCTTCGGCACCGCCGAAGCAGTTTTTGCAGCTAAACACAATCATTTGATAGCGATAGAAGGCATCGGTGTGATCACTGCCTCTCATATCCTCGATACCAACGCGCTCAAAAGCGCGGCCGAACAGCTCAGATTTTTGCAGAAATACAAGATCAAGGTTCTTTTTTATACGGACGCAGAATATCCCCAGCGGTTAAAAAACTGTTTTGATGCACCAGTCTTATTATATTATAAAGGTACGGCAGATTTAAACCATGCCAGGATAGTAAGTATTGTGGGGACAAGAAAAGCTACGCCTTACGGTCTTGCGCTTTGTAATCAGCTTGCAGAAACATTACAAGGTTATGGCGTGCTGATCGTAAGCGGTCTGGCCTATGGGATTGATGTTGCGGCACATAAGGAAAGCCTGCGTTATCATATACCTACTGTAGGGGTGCTTGGGCATGGATTGGATAGACTTTATCCGGCTGTCCATCGTGAGATTGCCCAGCAAATGCTCAAAAACGGAGGCTTACTCACTGAATTTCCGCCCGGGACCGTCCCCGATAAGGAAAACTTTCCTAAACGTAACCGGATTATTGCCGGCATTGCAGATGTGGTCCTTGTGGTTGAAGCCGCTAGCAAAGGAGGGGCATTGATTACTGCCGAAATTGCCAGTTCATACAATAGGGATGTATTTGCGTTTCCCGGGCGTACAACAGATGAATACAGTATGGGATGCAATTTTCTCATAAAAACCAATAGGGCAGCGCTGATTAATCACGCTAAAGATCTTGCATATTACATGGGATGGGAATTGGTCCATGATCCTGTAGAGGCCCGGCAGATGACAATTCCAATGGGACTTTCTATTCCAGAAACTTGTATAGTTACCCTGCTTGGCTCTTCAGTTTCATTAAGGATCGATGAATTAGGCATTAAGGCTAATATCCAGCAAAGCAAACTCGCATTCTATTTACTTAATCTAGAGATGAAAGGCATTATTATTTCACTGCCGGGAAAGGTTTATCAACTGGTTTAATCAACAAAAATGGTTTGAGCTGCCATATATTAGCATTGTCTCCAGACATTTGTCGCTATCATTTCAGAATTAAATTTTATCAAATGGTTGAATTCGAAATATGATTACGAATTTTTTATATCAATAAATATCTAGCAATCAAGTCGTATTTTTGTAACATGTGGTATAATAACATATTAGAAACGATAGGGAACACCCCATTGGTTAAACTGAACAACATTACTAAAGATATACAGGCTACAGTACTGGCTAAAATAGAAACGACCAATCCTGGTAACTCTATTAAAGACCGTATGGCTGTAAAAATGATAGAAGATGCTGAAAAAAGCGGAAAGCTTAAACCAGGCGGAACGATTATCGAAGGTACTTCTGGTAATACAGGAATGGGACTTGCCATGGCTGCGATTATTAAAGGGTACAAGTGTATTTTCACAACAACCGATAAACAGTCGAAAGAAAAAGTAGATGCCTTACGTGCTTTTGGTGCAGAAGTAATCGTATGTCCTACCAATGTTGATCCTGAAGATCCGCGTTCATATTATTCTGTTTCTTCCCGTCTAGAACGCGAAGTACCGAACTCATGGAAGCCAAACCAATATGACAATCTGGCGAATACACAGGCGCATTATGAGCAGACTGGTCCCGAAATCTGGGCACAAACTGAAGGGAAAATCACTCATTTAGTAGTTGGCGTAGGAACAGGAGGTACGATATCAGGTACGGGTAAATACCTGAAAGAGCAAAACCCCAACATTAAGGTATGGGGTATTGATACTTATGGATCTGTATTCAAAAAATATAAAGAAACAGGGATCCTTGATAAAAACGAGATCTATCCTTATATCACAGAAGGGATTGGGGAAGACTTCTTACCTAAAAATGTAGACTTCGATATTATTGATCTTTTTGAAAAAGTAACTGATAAAGATGCTGCATTAATGACCCGTGATATAGCCCGCAAAGAAGGTATTTTTGTTGGTAACTCCGCAGGTTCTGCGATTGCAGGATTACTGCAATTGAAAGATAAACTAAAGCCGGAAGATGTAGTTGTAGTAATTTTCCACGACCACGGAAGCCGTTATATGGGTAAGATGTATAATGAGGATTGGTTGCGGGAACGTGGTTTCTTAAGTGACGAGAAGCTAACTGCAAAGTCTATTTTGGCAAAAAAAGAAAGTTCCGAGATTGTAACCATAGATTGTGAAAAGACAATTGTTGAAGCAATCAATACGATGAACTCATTAAATATTTCTCAGATCCCGGTAACCCAGCAGGGGATGATTGTAGGGAAACTGGCAGAAGGAGATATTTTAAAAGCTTTATTGGAAAACCCTTCTTTAAAGTCATCTTCTGTTAAAGAGATCATGTCAGCCACTTTCCCGTTTGTTGACCTGAATACTTCAATTGATAAGATCTCTGCATTGATTAATAAAGAGAACAGTGCTGTTTTGGTGGAGGATGAAAAAGGTAACTTTGAAATCATCACGCAGTATGATATTATCAATGCCATCTCCGCCTAGCGAAGAGATGGCTGGTTATACTGCGAAATACTCAACAAGGTTGCATACTATTGTAATATAACTTTTAAACAGAAAAAGCTCCATTATGGAGCTTTTTCTGTTTAAAAGTTATATTTAGTGGCTTGGGCCATTCCCGTCAACACGTTTAATTTGTGCACCTATAGCACGTAAACGCGTATCAATATCCTGGTAACCACGCTCAATTTGCTCAATGTTATAAATTGTAGAAGTTCCCTCAGCAGATAAAGCTGCAATCAACAATGATACACCCGCACGAATGTCTGGTGAAGTCATGCTAATACCTCTTAGTTTGTACTGCTTGTTGATCCCGTTAACTGTAGCTCTGTGTGGATCACACAAGATGATCTGCGCACCCATATCAATTAATTTATCGACGAAGAATAAACGGCTTTCAAACATCTTTTGGTGGATTAATACAGACCCTTTAGCCTGTGTAGCCACAACCAAAACAATACTTAGCAGGTCGGGTGTAAACCCTGGCCATGGAGAATCTGCAATGGTAAGGATAGAACCATCTATAAAAGTATCAATGATATAATGTTTTTGAGAAGGGATATAAATATCATCACCTCTGCGTTCCAAATTAATACCTAATTTTTTGAACACTTCAGGTATCACACCCAGCTCATCGTAACATACGTCTTTGATGGTGATTTCTGATTCTGTCATCGCTGCAAGTCCGATGAAAGACCCAATTTCAATCATATCAGGCAACATTCTGTGTGTTGTTCCACCTAATTTAGTAACACCTTCAATGGTAAGCAAATTGGAACCGATACCGGAAATTTTTGCACCCATACGGTTCAGCATTTTACATAATTGCTGTAAATATGGCTCACACGCAGCATTGTAAATAGTCGTAATCCCTTTTGCCAAAACAGCAGTCATCACAATATTGGCTGTTCCAGTTACAGATGCTTCGTCTAATAAAATATAAGCACCTTTAAGATCCGTTGCATCAACATTAAAGAAAGCTTCTTTAGCATCATAAACAAACTTGGCACCTAACTTCTCAAACCCTAAAAAGTGGGTGTCTAATCTTCTGCGGCCAATTTTATCTCCACCAGGTTTAGGAATTGCAGCTTTACCAAAACGCCCTAAAAGTGGTCCAACAATCATGATTGAACCTCTTAAACTGCCGCCTTTAGATTTAAAAGTTTCAGTTTTGAAGAAATCAAGATCTATATTTTTTGCTTCAAATGTGTAAGTATCTTTTGATAAGCGCTCTATAATCACGCCCAGGTCACCCAACAGTTCAATTAATTTATTAATATCTTTGATGTCAGGGATATTGCTTATAGTAATCTTCTCCTCAGTAAGTAATACGGCAGAAATAATCTGTAAAGCTTCATTTTTAGCTCCTTGTGGATGTATTTCACCTTTTAACTTCTTCCCGCCTATAATTTCAAATGCGTTCATGTGCTCTTAACCTATATAATTTAAAATGCCCGTTAGTGTCTTTGCTTTGGATTGTTGTTGTTACTGCGGGGGCGGTTGTTGTTACTATTGTTGTTTTGTCTTCCTTTATTGTTGTTGTTATTACTGCGTCCACGGTTGGTGTTAGTGGTAGATCTGTTTACCGGAGCTCTGAACTCAACTTTCGCTAAGTTAATATTCTCTTCCAGTTCCAGCTGACCGCCAGATAGTTCGCGTAGGTTTTTGAAAATTGTTTCGTCAGCTACGCTATCTTTATTCCATGTTACGTAAGCCATTTTCATGAAATTCGCAATACCCTGAACCATCGCTGCACGACGTTCGGGTTCATTTACTGCTATTGCTCTTTCAATCAGCACTTCCACAGTTTTACCGTAATGTTTATACTTAATGCGCTGTTGCGGATAACCGATATGTGCTGGTTTCACCAAAGCTGCTTCAGGTGTTGGTTTAGGATAAGGACTATCTACTTCGATTTTATAACCGGAGATGATATGCAAATGGTCCCATAATTTATGCTTAAAATCGGCAACGTCTCTCAAATGGGGATTCAAAAAACCCATCAGATCAATCACCGCCTGTGCATATCTATTACGCTCTTCAAGATCCGGAAGTTCAATAATGTACTTCACCATGTTCTGTACATTACGTCCGTATTCTGCAAGAATTAACTCGTTTCTTGTGGTATTATAATCGAAATTCATTCTATTTTATTTCTAGTGGCAAGCAGCATAAGGGGGAATATGAGTGCTATAAGCCTGTTTTAGTATATTTTGGTTGCAAATAAACCTTATTTTACAATCCGCAATTTAGCAAATTTTAATAACAATTGTTTATTTCCTAATCCCTGGAAAAATACGGTTGCTTTTACATCAGGTAAAGTGCCTTCCAGGTTAATGATTTTCCCGAATCCGAACTTCTCATGTTCTACTTCCATCCCGTTTTGAAACTCATTTGCAGCATTAGGCGTAAACCCTGGTGTAGGGATATGCGCGGTAGGCAGCATGGTGTTTGCTTTTGGGCGCATGGAAGAGATTGCCGCCGGACTTCCCGCTGCGGGTTTAGGTTTGCCCACAGTTTCCCGCTGTTGTGACCACGACCTGCGTTCTCCGTCAAAACTATCTGATCCGATACTGGTTTTAGGTGCTTTAACTGTTTCCAGTTCGAGATATCTGGCACTGATCTCACTGATAAACCTGCTTGGCTCACAGTTAGTCAGCGTTCCCCAGCGGTAGCGCGAAGTAGCATAGGTTAACGTTAGTTTCTTCTCTGCACGCGTAATTGCCACGTAAAACAGCCTGCGTTCTTCTTCCAGATCAGTTCTCGAATTAAGCGACATTTGTGAAGGGAAAAGATTTTCTTCCAGTCCAACTACAAATACATTCTTAAATTCCAGTCCTTTTGCCGAGTGGATAGTCATCAATGATACCGTATCTTTTTCCTTATCATCCGCGCGGTCATCATTCGTTAGCAACGCAATATCCTGCATAAATATCGCTAAACTCCGGTCTTCAATATCTTCACGTTCTGCAAATTCTTTGATACCATTTAATAATTCCTGTATATTTTCATACCTGCTGCGTCCTTCAATACTATCATCGGTATGCAGCTCTTTTAAAATACCAGAATGCTGCGCGATATATAAAGCAGTTTCATAGGCATCTAGTTTCTTAGACTCCGCCTGGAAACTTTTAACCAGCATCGAGAAGTCGTTCAGTTGGTTAGCAATACGCCCTGCAATGTAAGTCTGCGGTTCACAGATCACTTGCCACATCGTAATATCATGTTGATCGGCAGCTACAATAATCTTATCAACTGTAGTATCGCCCAATCCTCTTTTTGGATAGTTAATCACCCTTTTAATCGCCTCTTCATCACTCGGATTAAAGGTTAAACGGAAATAAGCAATTAAATCCTTAATCTCCTTACGCTGATAAAATGAAAGCCCGCCGTAAATCTTATAAGGGATGTTTAACTTCCGTAAACCTTCCTCCATTGCCCTTGATTGCGCATTGGTACGGTAAAGGATCGCAAAATCATTATAATTATATCCTTTAGAAGTCCGGTCCTGCACAATAGCTTCTGCAACAATCTTACCCTCTTCATTATCCGTAAATGCACGCGAAACCTTTATCCGGTCGCCCGCCTCATTATCAGAGAATACATTTTTCTCCAATTGGTTCTTATTATTTGCGATGATACTATTTGCTACTTCAACTATATTTTGTGTAGAACGGTAATTCTGCTCTAGTTTGTACACTTTCAGATCAGGGTAATCCTTCTCAAAATTCAGGATATTTTGAATATTTGCCCCGCGGAAACCATAAATACTCTGTGCATCATCACCTACCACACAGATATTCTGATAAGCTGCAGCCAGTTTTTTTACAATAGTATATTGAGAAAAGTTAGTATCCTGGTACTCATCCACCATCAGATATTTAAACTTTTGCTGGTACTTGTTCAACACATCAGGATGGTTCTTTAATAAGACGTTGGTTTTGAACAGTAAATCGTCAAAGTCCATTGCACCAGCCTTAAAACAGCGTTTAGTATAGGTTTCGTAAATTGCGCCCGTCATCGGGCGTTTGTTACTGATATCTTCTGCCTGTATTTCTGCACTTTGCATATATTCTACGTGGCTAACCAGGTTGTTTTTGGCAGAAGAAATACGGTTGTAGATAAAGTTCGCATTATACAATTTATCATCCAACTGCATTTCGCGCAAAATAGCCCTGATCAGGCTCTTGCTGTCATCTGTATCATAGATAGTAAAATTAGAAGGGTAACCAATTTTTTCTGCCTCTACCCGTAATATTTTGGCGAAAACAGAGTGAAAAGTTCCCATCCACAGGTTTTTAGCTTCCACACCAACAACCTTAGAGATCCGCTCACGCATATCTTTAGAGGCTTTGTTTGTAAAGGTTAATACCAATATATTAAAAGAATCTACCCCTTTTTCTATCAGATGGGCTACCCGATAGGTAATAACCCTTGTTTTTCCTGATCCGGCACCTGCAACAATCATTGCTGGTCCCTGGGTATTCTCTACTGCTGCACGTTGCTGAGGGTTTAATCCTGCTAAATAATCCAAATTGAATCCTGTTTTTGCGTATTAAAAGTTACAAAAATAACAAAAGTATAGCTCTTATTTATAGATGTTGGTAAAATTGCATTTGCAATTCTGATAGAATTTTAGCAGTATCAATCCACAGCTAATTTAGCAGCTCAATATAAAGTAATAGTATCCATTTCAACCCAATGAAAGGCTGATCGGGCGCCCGGCTTTCGTAAATAAAATATAGTATTCTATATTTGTCCAAAATCATTCTGATTATGCAAGAGATCAAAAAATATGTAGAAGATAACAAACAGCGCTTTTTAGATGAGCTGTTTGAATTATTACGTTTTCCATCGGTAAGTGCTGACCCTAAATATAGGGGTGATGTGTTAAAGACTGCAGAATTTGTGGCTTTAAAGTTGAAAGAGGCTGGTGCGGATAATATTGAAATTTGCCAGACTGCCGGTTATCCTATTATATATGGTGAGAAACTAATCGATCCGGCATTACCAACAGTATTGGTATATGGACATTATGATGTGCAGCCGGCAGATCCTTTAGAACTATGGCATACACCTCCTTTTGAACCGACTATCCGCGACGGAAAAATTTATGCACGTGGTTCTGCAGATGATAAGGGACAGTTTTATATGCATGTAAAGGCTTTTGAACTGATGATGAAGACCAATACAGTTGCCTGTAACATAAAGTTTATGATCGAAGGAGAAGAAGAGGTTGGCTCAAGTAACCTGGGGATCTTTGTGAATGAAAATGCAGATCGCTTAAAAGCAGATGTCGTATTGATTTCTGACACCTCGATGATCAGCATGGAAAACCCGTCTATCGAAACTGGTTTGCGTGGGTTAGCTTACATGGAGGTCGAAATTACAGGTCCGAACCGTGATCTTCATTCTGGTGTATATGGTGGTGCTGTTGCAAATCCAATTACGATGTTATGCAAAATGATTGCTTCATTGCACGATGAAAATAACCACATTACTATTCCGGCTTTCTATGATAAAGTAATAGAATTAACTGCAGAGGAGAAAACAGCATTAAATTCTGCTCCTTTTGATCTGGAAGAATATAAAAAGGACCTTGATATCAGTGCAGAATGGGGCGAAAAGGGATATTCTACTTTAGAGCGTACCGGAACAAGGCCAACATTAGAAGTGAATGGTATCTGGGGCGGTTATACTGGGGAAGGGGCAAAAACGGTATTACCATCTAAAGCTAATGCGAAGATTTCGATGCGGTTAGTCCCGCACCAAAGTTCTGAAGAGATCGCGGCAATCTTCCAAAAGCATTTCGAAAGTATTGCTCCTGAATTTGTGAAAGTAAGAGTAACTACACACCATGGCGGTGAGCCAGTAGTAACGCCAACAGATAGTGTTGCTTACCTTGCAGCAGAAAAAGCAATTGAGGAAAGCTTTGGTAAAAAGCCAATCCCGACAAGGGGTGGGGGAAGTATCCCTATTGTTGCTCTATTTGAGGATGCTTTGGGAATCAAATCTGTACTATTGGGCTTTGGCTTGGATAGTGACGCTTTGCACTCACCAAATGAGAAATATGATATTTATAACTATTATAAAGGCATTGAAACTCTACCATTGTTCTACAAGTATTTTGCAGCGCTAAGTAAATAATTGTGAATAAATAATTTCTACAAAAGGGTGGCTGTTAAGCTGCCCTTTTGTATTTTTACAACGTGCCGCCACCTATTAAAAAGAAGCCTGTTGAGCTATTAAAAAGAGCAACCGCCGCTAAAGATCCAGTAGCTAAAGCTAAAGACTCTTTGCCTAAAAAGGCTCCTGTTAGACGAAAAAAAGCACCTGCTAAAAAGAGGAAGCCTTTTCCCATGGCCTTAAAAATCTTTATTGCCGGGTTGCTACTGATTTTATTTTCTCCTTTATATTATGGGTATGTACTTAAATTGTTCAGTTCTACCTCCCGCTGGATCATGGATATCGGTGAAGATCCCAACTATCGTACCTATAAAAGCTATGCAATACGTATCCCAAAAAAGTACAGTATTCATGGGATAGATGTATCTTCTTACCAAGGCAAAATTGACTGGAAAAAGGTGAAATCAATGAAGGAAGATAGTGTGCACATTACCTTTGCCTTTATAAAAGCTACGGAAGGGATTTCTAGTGTCGATGCCTATTTTCAGCGCAACTGGCGTGAAGCACCTAAGGCGGGGATTATTTGCGGGGCTTATCATTATTTCATTCCACGGAAATCAGGTTTATGGCAAGCGAGGTTCTTCCTGCAAACTGTTAAGTTCGAAGAAGGAGACTTACCGCCAGTAGTTGATGTGGAAGATCTCAGTGGCCAGTCGCCAGAAAAAATGAGGAAAGAATTGAAAGATTTTATTCACCATGTAGAGAAGAAAACAGGGGTAAAACCTATTATCTATTCCGGGTTAGTTTTTTATAGAGATTACCTGAAAGGGTATTTTGATGGTTATCCATTATGGATTGCGCATTATTATCAGCAGGAATTAAAAGCAGGTGCAACAACTAAATGGCATTTCTGGCAGCATTCTGATAAAGCCAGGATTAATGGGATAAGTCATATTGTAGACTTTAATGCATTTAAGGGAGATAGCCTCTCTTTTCAGCATTTGCTGATCAGGTGATATTTGAAATAAATGTGGCTTAATAAGAACATATCTATCCTTCCTTTGTTAAAAGAGGAGTGGAGGATTAGAAACAAAAATCTATATTTGCCAAAATAAATCATACAGCTGTTCCAATTACAGCTTTAGGTGTAGTAAAAATTAACAAACTAAATAAGAATTACAATGAGTATTAAACCCAATACAGTAGTTTCATTAACGTACGAATTGCATACGACTAATGAAGAGGGACAACAAGTTTTCGTAGAAAAAGCTGATGAGCAAAACGCATTGGTATTCTTATACGGTACTGGCATGATGTTACCTAAATTTGAAGAGCATTTAGCTGGTCTGAATGTTGGTGATGAATATAAATTTGAACTGACTGCAGCTGACGGTTACGGTGAGCAAGATCCAGGTGCTTTTGCAGATCTTCCAAAAGATATGTTTAAAGATGTTGATCTTCCTAACGTAGGTGATGTTATTCCATTACAGGATAATGAAGGTAATCACTTCAGAGCTGGTGTAACTGGTATTCATGAAGATACAGTTTCAGTAGATCTTAACCACCCGATGGCTGGTAAAAACCTGATTTTCGGTGGTACTATCCTTGCAGTACGTGAGGCTACAGAAGAAGAATTAAGTCACGGTCATGCACATGGTGCAGATGGACACTCTGGTCACTAGTCTGGAGTTATAGCTAAATAAAAAAGGTGCGGATTAGTCTCCGCACCTTTTTTATTTAGCTGTTATTTTTTACAAATAACCCTTTAGGGAGTAATTTTAGTCCTTTTTTACCAGTTTACTGCATTTTTCACAGATCCCATAAGCAGTGCTGTTTACGGTTGTTGCAGTAAAACCTCCCGGCATGGTAATCTTTGGAATAGAGATGTCAAGACAATATATTTTCGCACAGCTGGTACAGTTAAAATGGACATGTTCATCATGGTGGTGTTCTTCAGAACAAGAAGAAGAGCAGATGGCATAATTTGCAGTGCCATTCTGATCCATAATCCTGTGCAGGATGCCTTTATCTTCGTAAATATTCAGGATACGGTATAGCGTTACCCTATCAATTTCCTTCCCTAGCTTTTTCTCCAGTTCCGGTTGTGAAATCGCTACAGTATCCATTGCTATTTCTTCCAGCACGCGCACCCGCTGCCGGGTATGTTTAAGGGAATGCTCTTTTAATATATTAATCGGATCGATCTTCATAATTGATTAAATTGACTTCGCATTAATTAATGCAATTGGTGGATTATCCATCGCATTACCGGTATTAAGCTTCAATAAGCCTTTGATCACAATTGTCTGATAGGTGAATTTTATAGGTTCTGCAAGCTCTACCAGGATCATAATGGGCACACCATTTTTTCCGCAGAAAAAGCATTGGTTGATAGGAAGGGTAGAAAGCATAAACTTTGTTTGTTTCATTCCATCTTTAATGGGCACCATATAACCTTCGAGCTCAAAAGGTTTGTTTGCATATTTTTTGATATCATTATTATAAACGGCATACATCTCTGTATCCTTTACAATTTTAAAATCAACACTTCCAATCACATCCCAGTTTGCAGACATGATCTGGTCGTTGGGATCATGCTGTGCTTTCACTGCAAAGCCAGAAAAGAGTAAAAATATCAGGATTAATTTCTTCATATAAATAGGTGTTATTTTTAATAAGTAATGATGTTCAAATGAGCTGATACTATTTTTTAGGTGAGCCCTTACCTCATGTAGGTTCATCAGTATCATATTTTGTTTAGTTTTTAGATAGTATTTTAGAAATATTGGATCTATATGCTTGTAGTGCAGGTATTATAGCAGCAAATATACCAATCGCAAGACCAGCAGCAAATAAATATATTTCATCATTCAGTAAAATAAAGCCAGTTAAGCGGGCCTGACTGCTTTCTTGGTAGGCGCCGATAAACTCTAAGGCAAGATGGCCTAAACAAATACCAATCAGTGTACCTGCTAGAGTGAGCAGTATCCCCTCAAAAATTACTATCTGAAATAATTGTCCGCGGCTAGCACCTAGTGTGCGCATAATCGCCAGGTCATAACTGCGCTCTTTTAATGAATTATAGAGGTTAACAAATACGCTGATTGCAGCGATCAGCATAATTAATACGGCAAACCATTGTAAAGTATCTACTCCAATTCCAATTAAGGAGAACAGCCGGGTGCTTTCCATTGCCGGAGAGGCGGCCTGCAGGTTCGTCATTTGGTTAACCATCCTTGGGAACATAACAACCGACATAGGAGAGCGGTACTGGATGAGTAAAGCGGTGATTTCCCTTTCTTCGTTTAAACCTGCTTCGTCTGGTCTTGCAGAAGAATGTTCCTTACGACCTGTATGATCATCATGCCCTTTATGGGGTTTAGTATCTCCATGACTTTTATGCGATTCGTGCTGGTCTGCATCTTTATCGTTTACATGGTGCCCGGCAGCTTCTTCCTGCTCATGATCATCGTGCATTCTCCAGACACTGGCAATATTGGTCAGGATTAAATTGTCCGTCACGTTTCCCTGCGGGCTCAAAATACCAACTACTTTATAGGCATGTGTTTTATGAACATCGGTACTCCCTGTTAGTCCGTGTGCACCAAAAAAGGTATCGCCAACTTTTAATTTCTCATCTAAAGCAACATTCGAACCGATGGTAACGTCAAAGTCTGCTTCCCAGAATTTACCGGTGATTGTTTTTAATTTATAAACGCTGACAAAGTTTGTGTCTGTCCCTACGATCCTAATGCCTTTGTAATTATCGCCCTGTGCCAATGGGATGGCCCTTTTAACAAAAGGATTGCGCGAAAGTTCCTGTGCCTCTTTCAGTGGGATGTTACCCGTAGGGAAATCGATATAATAGATACTGCTCAATATCAGTTGCAGCGGGCTCCCTTTTGCGCCCACCACTAAATCGATATCTTTGGAGTTGTTATCCAACTTTTCGCCAATTTGTGTCGAAGCTAATAAAAGGATAGTTAAAATACCTGTTCCAAATGCGATAAGCATAATGTTTAATCCTGATGATAATGGTTTAGACCATATACTTTTCCAGCTGATTTTTAAAGGGCTCATCTTAGTTCGTAGGTATTAGTAAATGCATCTTTAACTCTTTTATCATGCGTTGCCACGATCATTGTTGCCTGGTTTAAACCTGATTGCTGCAAGAGTAACGCTAAAACTATAGCAGCGTTTTTGTCGTCCAGACTAGAAGTGGGTTCATCTGCAATTAACAATGCTGGTTTATTAATTACCGCCCTTGCAATAGAAACCCGTTGTAATTGTCCCTGGCTTAATTCACTTGGATAAGCATTTTTCTTACCGGCAATTCCCAAAGATTCCAGTACTTCATCTACCCTTTTCAGCTCTTTTGGTAAATTGGCAAAACTTTGTGCCATTAACAGGTTTTCTGTAATGGTGAGGCTCTTTATTAAATGTGGACGTTGAAAAATGATCCCAATATTTCTTCCTCTGAACTGGTCCAGTTTCCTGGCAGATAGCGTATATACAGAAGTGTCATTTATTATCACTTCTCCCGCACTTGGTTTTAATATACCTGTAAGGATATGTAATAAAGTGGTTTTTCCGCTGCCCGACTCGCCAAGGAGCAGCCATTGGTCGCCATTGTTAATTTCCCAGTCTTTAAAGCTAATACGGTTTACATCGCTATAACTGTGTGAAACTGATTTGATAGCTATCATTTGTATGTTTTTATGGCTGGTTTTTAGGTATTAATTATTAATCTTGCTTAGTTCATTTGTGCCTCAAAAATAGGATATGCAATACACTTGCAAATACTAAAGATGTAAAGACTTTGCTACCGCAATCTACTAATTAACCTGTTATGAAGAAATAACGGCTCAAACTAAATTGCATTGGTGTATCGCCTTGTGTTTAATCAGAATTGTAAAAATTAATCGAAAGTTATTACCCGTAACCGTGCTTAGTGGCTTTCTAGGTAGTGGTAAAACAACTTTGCTCAACCACATTTTGTATAATATAGAAAATCTAAAAGTGGCGCTGATTGTAAATGATACATCCGAAATTAATATTGATGCACGGACCGTTCATAACGAAAATGTACTTTCCAGGACGGAGGAGAATGCACTCAATTTTTCACAGGCGGATGGTTCGTTAAGAATTGAAAGTGCTGGTGTATGGTGGGCGGCAATGCGCCTTTCCGAGCGTTTAAATTATACCGACTTCACCGAAAACAGAAACGAAATAGAAGGACGGTGGCATAAAGATTTTGGCAACAGAATGAATGAACTGGTTTTTATTGGCCAGGATTTGAATAAGCATGAAATGCATGAACAATTAAATGCTTGTCTGATCACCGCAGAAGAAATGTTGCAATACACAAACAAGCATAAATTTAGCAACCCTTTTGCCAATGTTATCCAATAATGTAATTTTCTAATGAAACTAATGCAATATAGTTGCACTTGTGAATATTAATACTATATTTGATCTTCATTATTTAGTTAAGTAGAAAGCACTTATAAAGGAATTCATCACTCTTTTATAGTGCTTTCATTTTATAATGATCTTTTGATACGGGGCTAGTTGTTTTCAAGAAACTCTTCTCCCAATGGCGTGATTGTCGCTGACGGATGGGCATCGTCCGGGTGGATAATGATATAACCTAATCTTTCTAACTCATGATAAGTTTCGTCCATTCCGCCAAGGATAGAAGAACTAACTTGTTGTTCAATAGACGCTAATAGCGTTTTAATCTCTTCTTTTTCCATGATAACTATATTTATAATATATCTATAAACAAAACGGGCATGATAAAGTTTACCATGCCCGTCCGATTTATCTGAAAAGAATACTATTTATATAACTGTGCTCTTAACTGCGCAACATCTTCACTATTGATGTAATCATCATAGCTCATCATTTTATCAATATATCCATTAGGCGTAATCTCAATAACACGTGTTGCGACCGACTCTGTTAGCGCATGATCTCGTGAAGTAAACAATACTGTTCCTTTAAAGTCTTTTAAGCCATTGTTCAATGCAGTAATTGATTCTAAATCAAGGTGATTCGTTGGTTCATCAAATAATAACAAGTTAGCATGTTTAAGCATCATTTGAGAGAACATACAACGCATTTTTTCTCCTCCTGAAAGCACTTTACAGTTTTTAAGGACCTCTTCGCCAGAGAATAGCATTCTACCTAAAAAGCTTCTTACAAACTGCTCGTCTTTATCAGTGTCAGAATATTCCCTAAGCCAATCAACCAGGTTCATATCTTTTCCTTCAAAATACGCAGAGTTATCATTTGGAATATCAGCTGTATTAATGGTGATACCATATTTATATTCACCTGTATAGTCCGTATCACGGCCGGTAAGTACATTATAAAAGGCAGTTGTTGCCAAACTGTTTTGAGAAACAATCGCAATTTTATCGCCTTTGTTTACCATGAAGTTGATGTTCTTAAACAAAACTTCGCCATTGGCAGTTTTCGAAAGGTTCTCAACTTGTAAGATCTGATCGCCTGCTTCTCTGCCCAGGTTATTGAACATAATTGCCGGGTATTTACGGCTCGAAGGTTTAATTTCAGTTAAATCGATCTTGTCCAAAGCTTTCTTACGGGATGTTGCCTGTTTCGATTTGGAAGCATTCGCACTGAAGCGCTGGATAAACTCCTGCAATTCTTTCACTTTTTCTTCCAGTTTTTTGTTCTGGTCACCACGTTGTTTTAAAGCTAGCTGACTAGATTCATACCAGAAGGTATAGTTACCAGAGTAAATACTCATTTTACTAAAGTCGATATCTACAATATGCGTACATACTGCATCTAAAAAGTGCCTGTCGTGAGATACAACTAAAACTATACTTTGATAATCGGCCAGAAAATTCTCCAGCCACGCAATAGTTTCAATATCTAAATCATTTGTAGGCTCATCCAGTAAAAGGATATCAGGATTACCAAAAAGTGCTTGTGCAAGAAGCGTACGTACTTTTTGCTTACCATCAAGTTCTTTTAGTAATTTATGGTGGTGCTCTTCTTTAATTCCTAAATTGCTTAACATGGTTGCAGCGTTGCTTTCCATATTCCAGCCATCCATTTCTGCAAATCTGTTTTCCAGTTCTCCTGCACGTTCGCCATCTTTATCTGTGAAATCTTCTTTCAAATAGATAGCGTCTTTTTCCTTCATGATATCATACAGTTCTTTATGACCGATCATCACGGTTTCCAATACTGTAAATTCATCAAACTCATAGTGATCTTGTTTTAAAACCGCCATGCGTTCTCCAGGAGTAAAAGCTACACTGCCCGAAGTCTGGTTAACATCGCCTGACAAGATTTTAAGGAAGGTAGATTTACCTGCACCATTAGCCCCAATTACACCGTAACAGTTGCCATGGTTAAATTTTAAGTTAACATCTTCAAATAAGGTACGTTTTCCGTAACGAAGGGATAGATTAGATACTGATATCATATTGCACAAAAATAAGCCGCAAAGGTAACGATTATTTAATAAAATGCTTTGCCGGCAACTGATACAATAATTCTGCTTTTAATGTTATTTTTGTTTTTTTATTAATAAATATGGAAAGCGAAATACTAAGTTCAATCATACAGCGCAGGCGGAGCATTTTTCCCCCAAGTTATACAGGCGAAGAGATACCCGACGAATTAATTCACCAGGTATTGGAAAGCGCAAATTATGCACCAACTCATAAGTTAACGCAGCCCTGGCGTTTCATTGTACTGCGTAAAGAAGGAAAACATAAATTCGGATTAGAGCTGGCACGCTTATATAAAGAGCAAACTCCAGAAACTTCATTTTTACAAAAGAAATATGATTCTTTGGTAGAAAAAGCCGATCAGTCCAGTTGCATTATCATCCTGAATGCACAATTACATCCCGATTTAATCCCAGAGTGGGAGGAGATCGCTGCTTTTGCCTGTGCAGTGCAGAATATGGCTTTAACCGCAGAGTCTTTAAAGATTGGTGCCTATTGGAGCTCACCAGGAACTATTGCACAGTTACCTGCATACTTCGGAATGGAAGAGAATGAAAAGTGTTTCGGACTGTTCTTTATGGGTTTTCATAACGAAGAGCCGCGTTTGGCTAAACGTACGCCAATAGCTGATAAAGTACGTTGGATAGAGGATTAATGATGATGGAAGATTTAAAAGTAAAATTATATCAGCATTGCATGGATTTTATCTTGCAGCGGATAGCTACTGCCGAAACTGCGCTGCAACAGGCACAGGAGGCTAGTAATGATGATACAAAGAGCAGTGCAGGTGATAAGTTTGAGACTACGAGGGAGATGATGCAACAAGATATAGCGAGAAATAAAAACTTGCTATTTGATGGTCAGCAGAATCAGCAATTGCTGATTTCTCTTGAAAATGCACCACATAGTGATATCGTAAGAAATGGGAGCTTGGTGTATACGTCAAATGGATTGTTTTATATAACGATTAGCGCGGGGCAAATAAAGATAGACGACAAGCTAGTGTTTGCAATTTCTGCGGTTTCGCCGATAGGGCAGTTGCTGATTGGCAAAAAAGCAGGTGATGCTTTCAGCTTTAATAAGAACGACTATACAATTAAGGAGGTAGTCTGATTAATAGGATAAACGAAAAGGGCTTCATCTGCTACAGATGAAGCCCTTTTCGTTTATCTATTGTTTGAAGAATAACGCAGTAAAAGCGAATATTTATTCCCTTAGAAACTGTTTTTGATACTATTGCTCAATGTTTTTGGCGTCCAATAACCACTTGCGATAATACGTCTGATGGTAAATAAAGGATCGTTCTCATCACGTTTTGTAGATAAGATAAATGCGCTTTTAAATCCTCTTTTCTTTAATTCAGGAATAGCTTCCGGGTTCCATAAGCCAAACGGATAAGCAAAATGCTGAATGTTTTTTCCAGTAATCGCTTCCAGTGTTTTTGTGGGCTTATCAATCTGGATCTCCCAGTCTTTACCTTGATATTTTTTCACATTATGGTGGTCCCATGTATGGGATTCGATATCGTTCCCTTTATCAGAAAGACTTTTGATCTGCTCTTTATTCATATAATGCGGTCGGCCGATAGAAACGGTCATCACAAAATAAACACCCTTAAAACCATATTTGGTCAACGTAGGCTCAGCAATAGTATATTGATCAACATCTGTATCGTCAAATGTTAATACAATTGGTTTACTAGGTAAAGCCGTGCCATTATTGAGGTAATCGTATAATTGATCGGCCAGTATAGTATGATAGCCACTATCTGCCAGCATTTTCATTTGTGCTTTAAATACTTCAATAGGTACAATATAATCTTTCGCTGTTTTCGAATCTGACGCTTTCCAGTCACGGATCTGGTGGTAACAAAGAACAGGTATTTGTTTACGTGCTAAAATAGTTTTTGCATCGGCAACTTTGATTTTATTGATGTCTACAGGTTTACCTGGCTCCTGTATAGTAGCGCCCGTTTCCGTTGTTGTTGCAATGCTGTCTGAGGCTCCGTCTTTAGTACTTGTTTGTGATTTAGATTGGCAGCCGGCACTAAAAATAAGCGCAGCGGCAGTAATGGATAAGATATAATGTTTCATTCAGGTAGTGTGTATTTGTTGGTTGCAAAACTATGAATTCACAAAGCAATTATTCACAATAATTTAAAATCATATTAACATTTATAAAATAGCAAGGCTAACTAATTTATTACAGCTGTTATGCTTTTATACTGCCATTTATTAAATAATTTAGGACTTTTATTACTGATTTCCATCTAAGATGGGTCAGCTGCCTCTTAAAACTATTAAATAATATTAATTCAACTGGATAACCTCCATAAGTATGAAAAAATCTTACCCTTTATTTTTATTTCTGACCGTATTAACTGTAAATGCTTTTTCACAAGCAAGAACATTTACGATGACAGAAGCAATTAGTGATGCACCCAAGGCAAATTACCAGCTAGCGTCGAGATTTTCTCCCAATAAGCTGAAAAAGATGGTTTACTCTACTGCTATCGATCCGCATTGGCTTAAATTGAGCAATCGTTTTTGGTATGTTTATGAAACGCCAAATGGAAAAGAATGGTATGTGGTAGATCCGGCAGTTAAAAGCAAGAAAAAGTTATTTAACAGTGCAACACTTGCCGCAGAGATCACTACTATTATGCGCGATCCTTTTGATGCACAACACTTGCCCATCGAAAACCTAAAGTTTGGTAAAGATGAAAAGAGCATCAGCTTTGAAATGAAAAGCTCTATAGATGAATTAAAGAAAGATAGGAAAGATAAAAAAGCTGCAGATTCAATGCAGAAAAAGATTTTTTACTTTAATTATGAACTCGGTAACGCAAAACTAACTGAGGTCAAAAATTACGATAAGCCAAAAGCCAAACCCGACTGGGGATCGGTTGCACCGGATTCATCAGCTATCATTTTTTCCAGGAACTATAACCTGTACTGGATGGATAAAGCGAATTACATGAAAGCTGTGAAAAATGAGGATGATAGTACGATCGTTGAACACCAGCTGACTAAAGACGGGGTTAAATTTTATGCTTATGGTAGTGACGGCGATGGCGAAAACAACGAAGAGGTACTGAAAAAGGATAAGAAGAGGAGAGGTGCCTATGTATTGTGGTCGCCTGATGCCAAACATTTTGTGCTAAACCGCGAAGATTCACGTAAGGTGAAAGATCTGTGGGTAATTAATAATGTAGCTCCGGGTAGGCCAACACTGGAAACATATAAATACCAGATGCCAGGGGAAAAGGAATCCCCGGTAGAAGAAGTGTTATTATTTGATTTTGCTGCAAAGACTTTCAAAAAGTTAAACGTTACCGCTTTTAAAGATCAGAGTTTGTCGTTCTGGCAGGCGCCTTCGTTAAATAAAGACCGCGATAATGAATTCCGACCTGCATTATGGCTGGGGACGAATAGTAAGCTGTATTTTTCCCGGATTAGCAGGGATTTAAAGCGTGCTGACATTTGTACGGTAGATATCAATACAGGTGTTGTTGCCCCGCTAATTGATGAGCGTTTTAATACGTATGTAGAAATTAACAGACCGGGCTTAGTTAAAAATGGCAATGAAATCATCCATTGGTCTGAACGTGACGGATGGGCACATTTTTATTTATTTGATGCAAATGGTAAGCTTAAAAATCAAATCACTAAAGGGTCCTTTCATTGTGAAAGTATTGTAAATATTGATGAGAAAAACCGGGTGTTATATTTCACAGCAAATGGAAGGGAAGCGAAAGAGAATCCTTATTTCCAGCATTTGTACCGGATCAACTTTGATGGCTCAGGGATGAAGCTTTTAAATGGTGGTGATTTTGACCATGCAATGAGTATGAGCGATGATGCCAACTTCTTCGTAGACAACTATTCAAGGGTAAATACTATTCCGCAATCAGTATTATTAGATAAGAATGGTAATAAAATGATGACGCTCGAAACTGCAGATCTTTCTTTGCTAATGGCTTCAGGCTACAAGTTCCCTGAACCGTTTAAAGTAAAAGCTGATGATGGGGTAACAGATCTATATGGGGTAATGTACAAACCGTTTGATTTTGATGCCAAAAAGAAATATCCGATTATAGAATATGTTTACCCCGGACCGCAAACTGAGGCTGTTTATACGTCGTTTAGTAAAAGTATGGACAGAACAGAGCGTTTAGCACAGTTTGGTTATGTGGTAATTACGGTAGGTAATAGGGGTGGTAACCCTGCAAGGTCTAAATGGTACCATACTTTTGGCTATGGCAATCTGCGTGACTATGGATTGGCGGATAAAAAGGCTGCAGTAGAGCAATTGGCGGATAGGTACAGTTATATTGACGCAACTAAAGTTGGTATAACCGGGCACTCTGGAGGAGGTTTTATGTCGACTGCCGCTATGCTGGTATATCCTGATTTCTTTAAAGCAGCTGTTTCTAATGCAGGGAACCACGATAATAGTATCTATAACCGCTGGTGGAGCGAGAAACACCATGGTGTAAAAGAAATTGTTTCTGCAAAAGGGGATACTACATTTCAGTATTCAATTGATAAAAATCCAGATCTGGCTAAAAACTTGAAAGGTCGCCTGATGGTGATGACCGGTGATGTGGATAATAACGTGCACCCTGCAAATACAATCCGTTTAGCAAATGCGCTAATGAAAGCAGGCAAGAGATTTGAATTTGTTATCATCCCGGGTCAGCGCCACGGATTTGGGCCGATGACAGAATATGCATTCTGGAAACTGGCAGATCATTTTAATAAATACCTGATTGGTGATTTCTCTTCTAATGATCCTGTAGACATGATGGAAATGGATAGAGATGTAGAAATGAACGGGAAGCAATAGTGCATTTTGCCTGTTACAAGAATATATTATACAGAATGGCCCTGCAATCATCATGCAGGGCCATTTCTGATATTAAAAACCCTATGTAAAAGTTTCTACATACTATAAGTAGAACTGAACACCAATTTTTGGAGCGAAGAAGTTTGCACCAATATTGAAGTTTTTGTTTCCACCAATTTTGTCACCATCATTGTTTTTTACGCTGTAATCATTGTAGCTAATTCCATTAACAGAGAATTCGATACCGAATTTTTTGCTTGGGAAGAAAGAGATACCTGGAGATAAAGCTACACCTATACTGTTGTTTTTACCAGTTTTAACCATGTTGTCTCCATTAGCATCACCAACTTTATTCTGACCAAATGCCATTGGAACACCTAATTGAGCAAATAATTTAAATTGATCATTGATTCCTTTGTAACCACGTAAGAAAGGGCTAACTACAAATGCCGAAGCTTGTCCTGAAGTTAATGCTCCATAAGATTTAGCATACTCATAACCAACACCTGTACCTACTGCTAAGTTGTTGCTGAAGAAATATCCAACACTTGGAACTACAGAGAAATTAAGGTCTGTCTTGTTAGCACCATCATTTTTGCTTGTGTTCAATTCTAAATTACCACCTACTAAAAATGTACCTTTTTCTGTTTGTGCTTGTGTTGTGAATGCTAATCCAGCTACTGCGATTAACGATAATAATACTTTTTTCATTTTGTTGCTTTTTTAATTTATATCTAGCCAAACCAGTTTTTTAATGTCTGACTATGTTTGTCATATAGTCAAGACTGATGCCAAAGAATTATTTAGCCTATGATATGGAAAAGGCGTTTTTTGTAAATCGTTATTGGATAGTGAGATAAATTGTTTTAGTTTTTCCTTTATTATTCTGCAATGACAATTAACCTAATTTTAACAAGAAATTAACATTGGTACTTGTGCGACAGTTTGACTTTAATTGCTGGAATGTCAGTTTTATCAGGCCGTTTATGTCAGCTTTTTTAATCGAATTTTAATGTCCTTAAAAATGAAATGATTTGTTTAGCGGAGTTCTGAATAAAAAAAACTAATTTCATTAAAACCTTTATACCGGTTCTTAATGTTATTCAGATATGAGATTATTAATAGAACGAAAACCTGTAAAAGTATATCCAGATCCCAAAAGGGTAATTGCCAGATTTTTTTTTAATGGCGAGGAACGTGCGAAAGAAGTAATCCAACGAGTTTTAGCCCTGCCAGATCAGGAGGTTTTTGGGCTTATCTCACCGATCCTGCAAGAGTATTCTAAAAGGCACCGGAATATTACAAAGATCCTAGCGCGTAATTGTAAGAAGATAAAACCGCAAATAGATCAATTAGAAATAGACTATGAATCGCTAAATAAATATCAGCGTCTGCTGCTCGGTTCTTATTTCACGCATGAATACTCTATTGAGTCGGCCGCTTTCTTCAACCCTTCTGTTGTAGAAGATCCCGATCAGTCGGAATTGGTAGAAGGAGAAAAAAGACTGATTATTAGTTTTAGAGCTGTCGGAGAAGGGCATATCTCCTCAGTAGTATTTAGGAGGGCACTCATCGATGGCCAGGGTAATATTACTGTAAACCCTGCTGGTAATTACATAGATGAAGCAGAAATTGTACGCAATGCGATCTATAACAAAAAGCTATTCTTTAAAAAAGCTGCGGATTCCCGGATCGATCTTAATATTCTGGATGAAATAGGGCTAAAGCTCGATGATAAGTTTGATTACACTGTTTTAAGGCGGATCATCATTGATTCTAAAAACCTGCAGGAAGACGATCTGAAAAAATTAGAATATGATAAGATCCTGTGGTTATCAGATACCTATCACGAAATTAGTTTTTCCAGGGATACGGATATATCAGACCGTGTCATCTTCCCAATATCAGAATTTGAACGTAAAGGAATTGAAGATGCACGTTTCGTACGTTTTATCAAAGATGATGGGTCTGTAATTTACTATGCGACTTATACGGCATTTGATGGCGCTATGATTATGCCCAAGTTATTGCAGACGACCGATTTTTATGACTTTAAGATCAGCCCCCTTCATGGTGCGGGTGCGGCAAATAAAAACCTTGCCTTATTTCCAAGAAAGATCAATGGAAAATATGCAATGATTTCCCGGATTGATGGGTCGAACAACTATCTGATGTATTCAGATAAGCTTACTGTATGGGATCACCCGGTTAAATTACAATCACCACAGTTCCCCTGGGAGTTTATCCAGATTGGTAATTGCGGATCACCAATAGAAACTAAAGCCGGCTGGCTGATTATTACCCACGGGGTAGGGCCTATGAGAAGATATTGTCTCGGTGCAAGTTTACTGGACCTGGATGATCCTTCAAAGGAAATCGGGCGGTTAAGGGAACCTTTGGTTATTCCTAACAACGATGAAAGAGAAGGGTATGTACCAAACGTGCTTTATTCTTGCGGATCAATCGTTCATAATGGTGAGCTGATTATTCCATACGGACTCTCAGATTACAGTTCTTCTTTTGCGTCAGTAAAATTAGATCTTCTTTTAGAGAAATTACTTCATTCAGGAGGGATTGAAAAGCAGGTCCAGCTAGAAAATAAAGAAGCTTAACAAGTTACCTATTGATTCTTAATAGTCGCTTGTTAGGCATTACAAGTATCCTTATAAATATAAATAATCTATAAAATCTGATGGTAGAGGGCTAAATAGTCTTCTACCATTTTTTCTTTAGAAAACTTTTTCAACGCCCATTCCCGGCAGTTTCTTCTGTCGATACTGTCAATTTCAGCCACAGCCGTGATCGCTTCCTCGGTGTTATTTACCAGGAAACCTGTTTTAGTATCCTCAATCAGTTCTGGCATTGAGCCCCTGTTAAACGCAATAACAGGTGTGCCGCATAACATGGCTTCTGCTACACTTAACCCAAAAGGCTCATCAAAATTGATGGGATGCAATAACGCATACGCACCTCCTAAAAGTTCATTCCTTTTTTCTGGTCCTGCAGAACCAATAAATACTATATCTTCTCCCAAATGCGGCTCTACCTGTTCTTTGAAATAATTTTCATCTTGTATAATACCAGCAATTACCAGCTTTCGCTTGCTCTGCAGCGCTATTTTAATGGCTTCTGCTGTGCCCTTATCAGGATGTATCCTGCCAAAGAACAGAAGATAGTCACCCGGAACCGGTATAAATTCAAATTCGGTGCTATTTAAACCATTATATACAGTCCCAAGGTACGTGAGCAGTGGATGACGGTTTGCATCGCTAATCGATACATAGTGGCCATGCTGATTATATTTTTGGTAAACTGGGATAATCCTTTCAGAAGAAAAACCATGTATCGTAGTGATTACCGGTGTTTTGATCAATCCAGAATAGCTTAAAGGGAGAAAGTCGAAATGATTATGAATCAAATCAAATTCACCTGCACGCTCCATCAGATTGCTGATATGCAGGCATTCCAGCACCTTGGCATCCTGGCTGCGGTCTTCTTCATAACCTTTTGCTACTACACTATTTAAAACGGCTGTTGTTTCAGAATCCCCGGTGGCAAATAATGTTACCTCAAGCCCAGCAGCTACAAGCCCTTCTGTTAAATTGGAGGCCATTTGTTCCCATGGCCCGTAGTGGCGTGGAGGCGTCCTCCATGCCACAGGTGATAAAACAGCAACCTTCATTAAATCGCTGCTGCACGCGACATTGCCGCCGCTTCTTGTTTGTCATTAAACTCGTACTCAAATTCTAGCGCTCTCAGTACAGTAAGATGGGAAATCCAGTAAGCCAAAGTACTCTCTGCACCCTGGTTCCTGTTCACGCCATAAGTTTGTAGTCCATCACCACATCCTTTCGTCTCATAATCGTACAATGGCAATCTTAAACTGTTTTCGCCAAGGAACCATTGGTAGCTTAAATACATCTGTCTGATATAATTAAGATCATGAGTAATCTCATATGCTTTAAAGTACATCAGTACCATAGCCATAGTTTCTATAGCCTGCTGATCATAAACTGCCATATCCTTATCGCGGTACAGCCATCCATCATTCCCTACAGGATTTAAATACCCCTTGTCCAGCGTCTTGGAAGTCAGATAATCCATACTTTCCAACCCTATAGTTAACGACTCCTGGTCGTGCGTTATCTCATAATGCGATAGCAATGCCAGCGGAAGGATCGCATTGTCGTAAGTCAGCTTCTCTTCAAACCAATGCCAGTTATCTCCTTTATTTGCATGATAAGCCTCTTTAAGCGGCTTTGCCAATTTGTTTAACTCATCAATGATACGTTCATCATAAGGATGTGCCTTTAAATAACTGCTTAACCCAATCATTGTATTGCCCAGCCCCCTTAAATGTTTAAGCTTGCTAAAATGAGGGATCGATTTTACGAAAAGTTCACTAGCAAATTCACGGTAAGAATTATTGGGTGCATTGCTAATCAGGTAACCGAGTGCCCAGATAGTCCTTCCAAACGAATCTTCCGTACCCACCTCATCCAGATATTCCCTTCTAAAACTTAAAAAGTTCCTGAAGTTACCATCATCACACTGCATATATTGAATATAACTCAGATATACAGGCAGGAGTTCCAGCGCAGCTTTACTCTTATTCTGTTGCCACGCAAGAATTACCATTAACAGTGCCCTTGCATTATCATCCACACAATACCCCTCTTTTAAATTCGGGATACCATACTTAGCATGCTGTACAATTCCTGTATCATCAGTTAGCCGCTGCACATGTGCCATACTAAAAGCAGGCATCATATCAGGGTCTATAATTGGTTTGATCTCTTCTTTATTCAGTTTATCATGTGATATTGCTTCTTTTAGTGTTTCAATGAAAACCTGGCCTGTATTTGGCCAGCGAAGGTGCAATCCATAATTATAGGCATTTGCCTTCAACTCTTTTAGTTGCTCCTTATTTTGAAAAAGGTCGTTAACAATGTGTGCTAACCCATCTGCATCCTTAAAATCAAATAATTTACCCCTGTTGTCGGCCAGTAATTCCTGTGCATGCCAGTATGGAGTAGAAATTACAGCAGCACCAGCACCTACAGCATAAGATAATGTACCACTGGTAATCTGCGCCTCATTTAAATATGGAGTAATATACATATCGGCTGCAGTCAGGTAGTCAAATAACTCCTCTTCAGACACAAACTTGTTGATAAATACAAGGTTATCAGCCACATCAAGCTTCATTGCCAGCCTTTTTAAGCTGTCACGGTACTCCTCACCAGAATTTTTGATTACGCCCGGATGTGTAGTCCCTAAAATAACATAAATTACATCCGGATTTTTAGCTACTATCGCAGGGAGTGCCTGCACCACAGTTTCAAGCCCCTTGTTCCTGCTGATCAGCCCAAAAGTGAACAATACTTTTTTATTCTTGAAAGTCAGCGATTGCCTTACCTCATTATTTTCTTTGGGTTCCAGATCCGGCACACCGTGTTCTATCAGTTTGATTTTTTCTTCAGGTATACCATATATTGAAGTTAAAAATCCTACTGCTCTATGGCTCATTACCACAATCCTGGAAGAATACTTTGCAATTTCTCTGATGATTGTCAGTTGCATATAGGAAGGATCTTTCAGGATCGTATGCAAAATAGTAATCAGCGGTTTTTTAATACGTGCAATCAGCGGCAAAATATATACACCGCTTTCACCTCCGTAAATACCGAACTCATGTTCTAAGATACACACGTCGGCTAAACTGGTATTAATATAATCTGCAGCCCTGATATAATCTTTCTGGTTCTCCTGTCTGATAATGTATTTTACTTCCTCGGGATATTCGTAAGTGCCAAGGTGCTCTGAATCTGTCATTGCAACCACGAAACTATCTGCTGAAACAGATTTTGTGTCGTGAGAAATTGCCTTCAACAGATTATTGTTGAATGTAGCTATTCCACATTCGCGTGGAGGGTAAGTTGATATATAAGCTATTTTCATTTATTAAATAATGTTTTTTTTAGTTACAAAGTCTCCACGATTCTATCCTTGCTGGTGAGCAATAAGCTCGTGGTTGCTTCATTTATTAGTTGGTTTGTATAGTTGCAGTATATGATTTGTCGCAGGTTAATGATTTTCACAATTTAGTCAATTATTTAACCATATTTTTATATTTAACCGTTTATAAAGAAGTAAATCATGTGACACATGTATGCAACATTTTGAATGATTAAATAGTTTTTGAGAACACGAAAATCGGACATATGCCCCATAAAAAAACCGGCAATCTTTTTACAGATAACCGGTTTTTTTCTAAGAGAAAAATATCAATTCATTTATTTATGCCTCCACAGGTTTTGTATTTAAAAATACAAAGTTGTGGTCAAACATATCCAGTTTAATCTTGCTGTCTTTACTGATCTTTCCTGCGAGTATCTCTTTAGATAACTCATTTAAGATCCTTTTCTGGATCACCCTTTTCAATGGTCTCGCACCAAATTGAGGATCATATCCAAGCTCTGCAAGCCAATCTAATGCTTCAACGGAAGCCTCGATTTCTACACCCATTTCTGCCAGTGTATCCTGTACATGTCTAAACTGCAGTTCCGCAATATTCCTCACCTCGCTGCGGTTTAATGGCGTAAACATAATGAGTTCATCGATCCTGTTCAAAAATTCTGGTCTGATGGTTTGTTTTAACAACTCAAACAATTCATTTTTGGTTTTAGCAATCACTTCATCACGGTTATTATCGTCCAGCACTTTAAAGTTATCCTGGATCAGGTGCGAGCCAATATTAGAAGTCATGATGATAATTGTATTTTTAAAATTTACCAGCCTGCCTTTATTATCTGTTAACCTGCCATCATCCAATACCTGCAGTAAAATGTTAAAGACATCAGGGTGCGCTTTCTCAATCTCATCCAATAATACTACCGAATAAGGTTTACGGCGCACAGCCTCAGTTAATTGTCCGCCTTCATCATACCCCACATATCCCGGAGGCGCTCCAATCAGTCTGGAAACTGCATGCCTTTCCTGATATTCACTCATATCAATCCTGGTCATTGCATTTTCATCATTGAATAGGAATTCTGCAAGGGCTTTCGCCAGCTCAGTTTTACCTACACCTGTTGTTCCCAGGAAGATAAACGATCCTATAGGTTTGCGTTTATCCTGTAAACCTGCCCGGGAACGACGGATAGCGTCCGATATAGCCTCGATAGCCTCATCTTGTCCCGCTACACGTTTATGAAGTTCAGCTTCCAAATTCAGTAATTTTTCCCGCTCACTGGATACCAGCTTAGTCACCGGAATGCCTGTCCACCTTGCCACAACACCTGCAATATCATCTGCTGTAACCTCTTCCTTAAGCATCCGGCCTTCACCTTGCTGCTCTTCCAATACAACTTTTAGTTGCTCAACTTTATCTTGCGACTCTTTAATTTTGCCATACCTGATTTCGGCCACCTTGCCATAATCACCGGCACGCTCAGCCTGATCGGCTTCCAGTTTATAGTTTTCAATCTGCTGCAGTTCGTTATTAATACCGTCTACAACATCTTTTTCTCCCTGCCATTTCGCTTTTAATTGATCACGCTCTGCAGATAAATTAGCAATCTCTTCACCTAAAGATTTCACCTTTTTATCATCATTTTCCCTTTTTATCGCTTCGCGCTCTATCTCCAACTGCATAATCTTGCGGTCCAGCTCATCCACGTTCTCAGGAACACTATCCATTTCCAGGCGAAGTTTAGATGCAGCCTCATCCATTAAGTCGATCGCCTTATCTGGTAAGAACCGATCACTGATATAACGTTGCGACAATTCTACAGCAGCAATAATTGCCTCATCCCTGATCCTTACTTTGTGGTGGGTCTCATATCTTTCTTTCAATCCGCGTAAAATAGAGATGGCATCTTGTGTATCCGGTTCATTCACCATCACTTTCTGGAAGCGACGTTCTAATGCCTTATCTTTTTCTAGGTATTTCTGATATTCATCTAATGTCGTTGCACCAATTGCACGCAGTTCTCCACGGGCTAACGCAGGTTTAAGAATGTTTGCCGCATCCATTGCACCTTCACCGCCACCAGCGCCAACAAGGGTATGGATCTCGTCAATAAACAGGATAATATCACCATCGCTTTGTGTTACTTCTTTCACCACTGCTTTCAGGCGTTCTTCAAACTCTCCTTTATATTTAGCACCCGCAATTAAAGAACCCATGTCTAAAGAGTAAACAGTTTTTGTTTTCAGGTTCTCAGGCACATCGCCCTTAATAATCCTGAAAGCAATCCCTTCGGCAATTGCGGTCTTACCCACACCTGGTTCACCAATAAGGATCGGATTGTTTTTAGTCCGCCGCGACAAGATCTGTATCACCCGCCTGATCTCTTCATCTCTTCCAATTACAGGATCAAGCTTTCCAGATGATGCATATTCATTTAAATTACGCGCATATTTATTCAGCGCATTGTACGTTGCTTCGGCATTTTGATCCGTCACGCGGTTATCGCCCCTTAAAGCAACAATCGCTTTTTTCAAATCTTTTTCCGTAGCACCCTGATCTTTCAGTAGTTTGGAAACCTGGTCATTAACGGCAAGTATACCTAGTAAAAGATGTTCTACAGAGACAAATTCATCCTTAAATTCTTTGAGGTATGATTGTGCTTTCTGTAAAGCAGAGTTCGCTCCAGAAGATAAATATCCTTCGCTACCGCTAACTTTAGGGAACTTTTCAATCTGGGTATCCAGTTGTTGGTTTAGTACATTCAGATTAATATTTAGTTTTTTTAGTACATAAGAAACTACATTCTCATCAACAGTAAGCAGACCTTTTAGCAGGTGAGCTGTCTCAATAGCCTGTTGCTGGTTGCCCTGTGCTATTGCAGAAGCCTGTTGAATCGCTTCCTGGGCTTTTATCGTAAAGTTGTTGAAGTTCATGCCTGGGGTTGAACAAAATAAATGCCATAACAGATTCTGTTAACGCTTCGGAAATTATGGCGTTTAATCTGGTTTAGAGCGGAATAAATGACTGGTTTTAAGTGATTTTACTGAATTTTTGTCGGATGATATAGGTTATTTATATCGGTTTGCGATTATTTATCCCTGTTCGTCAATTGTAAATTTTATTTATTTCTCTTACTAATTCGTTAATCATTGCTGCTTTCGGTAATAAATCGATTTCGATTGTTTTTCTTTGCAGCCGATTGGATACCTATTAATGGAAAAAAATATATTAAAAGGTGCTTTACTTGTTGGTCTTAAGTTATGGAGCACTTGCAACAGTTGTTAAGCTTGCTTATCAACAAGGATTTACTACATCCGAAGTTACTGCCTCGCAGTTCTCCATCGGCTTTGCTGGTCTCTTATTGTTAAATATTCTTTTTAAGAAGCCTATAAAAGCACAGCCGGAGAGTAAAGGTAGCCCAATTTTGAAATTGATATTGGGAGGTACTTCCATGGGGCTTACGAGTATGTTCTATTATTTTTCTGTAAAATATATTCCGGTATCTGTAGCGATAGTACTGCTGATGCAATCAGTATGGATGGGATTACTGCTAGAGGCGGTGCTGGATAAAAAAGTCCCGTCGTTAAAAAAAATGCTGGCAGTGGTAATTGTTTTGCTAGGTACAGGGCTAGCTACAAATATCTTCTCGGGGTTGCATGAGCTAAATTTAAAAGGGCTGGCGTGGGGATTGGCGGCGGGGTTATCTTATACCGTTGCTCTATATTCTTCCAATAGCATCGCTACACATCTCCCTTTTTTAAAACGAAGTTTATGGCTTTTAGGGGGCGGCCTGCTTGTCATTTTACTGGTCTTTTCTACGGATATTTTTCAGCATTTCAATTTTGGTATTTTCTGGCCCTGGGGATTTTTTCTTGCTTTCTTCGGTACAATCTTACCGCCTTTGTTGTTTACCAGTGGAATGCCGCACACCGGTATTGGATTGGGGACAATTGTCGCTGCAATAGAGTTACCTGTTTCGGTGCTATTTGCTTATCTTTTACTGAAAGAGCCTGTAGGGCTTTTACAATGGGCAGGCATCGTATTGATTATTGCCGCAATTGTGCTGATGAATGTGCAGCGTACCAAGAAAATTCCCGTTCAAACTGCTAATTAATTATATTGTTAAACTTGCGTTAGATTAGTGCTTGCAAAAATTGTAGGTATTAATTTATTGAAAGCGCCAACTGCTGACCAATTTTTATTAAATGAAAACATGCCTTCTCTATTTCTTTTTGTTATTTTCTTTTGCCGCTTCAGCACAGACTTTAACGCTATGTTCCTGGAATTTAAAAGACTTCGGGCAGTCGAAAACAGAGCTGCAGATTGATTTTATTGCGAAGACGCTTAAAAATTATGATGTTATTGCTGTGCAGGAGGTGGTGGCTGGTCCCGGCGGACCGAAAGCGGTAGCTCGTTTGAGTGACGCGTTAAACCGTACGGGCAGTAAGTGGGATTATACAATTAGCCATGGCACATCGAGCGACCGCTACAGTAAGGAGCGTTATGCCTTTTTATGGAAAACGAGTAAAACTGCTTTGGTAGGAGAGGCTTGGCTAGAAAAGAAATACAATCTTGAAATCACCAGAGAGCCTTTCCTGGGGAGATTTAAAATAGGGAATAAACAATTTACGGTAGTTACCTTTCATGCTATCCCAACTGCCAGGCAGCCGGAAACAGAAATTAAATATTTACAATACCTGCCTGTCGAATACCCTGCGGATGCGCTGATTTTTTGTGGGGATTTTAATCTTTCTCAATCCCATTCTGTATTTAATCCCTTAAAGAAAGCCGGATACCCGCCCTCGTTCACCGATCAAAAGACGTCTTTAAGGCAAAAATGTATTAATGGTGACTGCCTCGCGTCGGAGTATGATAACTTTTTTTATAATCGTACGATGATCAATTGTATCAATACAGGTATCATTCCTTTTTATACTGTTTTTTCTAATATTAAAGAAGCCAGGAAATTATCAGACCATGTGCCTGTATTTCTTAAATTCTCTATGAATTAATTTTTGCCAGGTATTTATGATTAGCTAATTAACTAAAAGAGGCTACCATATGTCCAATTAATGCCTGATGACTTAAGGTTTGAACTTCCCCAAAAAAGTTAAACACTATTTTGGAGAAGTCCTTTGTTACTGGTAGCCTCTTAGTTTAAGTTTTACGGTCTCTTATCCCAGAATATCCGTACGTCTAAACCAGTTTTCTGTTTCGCATTAGGGTTTAGATCAATTTCTGATTGCGGATAATATAAAGATCGAGGTACAAAGCTTACTACAGCATTTGCGGGCGGGTTAATTGTCGGATAACCTGTTCTTCGCCAATCCGTCCATGGTTCTACGGCCACACCGTAACTAGCTACATACTTTTCTGTAATAATCTGTTCCAGCTGCTGTGCAGGCGTACCTGTCAATGTCCCGCTGGTAGCCAGGTAGGTGCTAATATTAGCTGCAACCACGCCAGCATCGGTCATAGATGCGGTTATTCCGGTAGTATAGAAACTTTGTGCACTACCTGGAGAACCAAACCTTAAAGCAGCCTCAGCACGGATAAAATTATACTCCGCATAGGTCAGCATTCGGATGGGTGCATCACCTGTATATCTTGTGCCGCTATATCCTCTTAAATAAGCATGTAACTTCGAATAGTTTTGTGAAGGTGCCGCACCGCCTACACTACCTCTATATAAGCCCGAACCTGCAGGATATTGTGTGAAATAAAATGGTCTTCTCGGGTCATTCTTCCCATTCATAATAGAAACCAACCGATCATTTGCTACCAAATAGCCCGCACGTGCTGTTTCAAACTGGTCAATTGGGTTTTGTGAAGCCGCCTGATCTAAAAATACCATTTGAAAGTTATCTGCATTGCTAGAAATAAATGGTACTGCAGCATTAACCAGCTGATCAATTTGTGCTTTTGCAAAGCCAGCATCAGCCTCACTGTAATGTAGAAATAAACGTAATTTGAGTGTATTTGCGAACTTGATCCAATTGTTTTTAGTCGTACTAAACGTGCCTGGATAGATGGTAGAATTTGTACCGGGTGATTTATTAGATGCCGTTGCATTCACCTCTGCAATCCCTTCATCCAGGAGCCTGATTAATGCAGTATAAATTTCCGTGCCCGAATCATATTTCGGCTGTGTATTTTCAGTAAGCTTTTGTGCTTCTGAAAAAGGAATGTCGCCCCATACATCCACAGAAAGCTGGTAGGCATAAGCTTTTAATATTTTTGCTACACCAGAATAATGCGGACTTCCCGAAGCGGATGCGCTGGTAATAATGTTTTCTGCATCGTTTAAGATGGTGGCATACATCGTAGACCAGGAATTGTTTTCATCAGAACCCTGGATCAGGTATTTTTCATAATCCTGTGTCTGGTTATTTGCGCCGCTGCTTTGTCCGGAATACTGCTGCATAATTAATGAACTATACCTATTCAGATCGCTACCTGCAAAAAAACCTACATTAACCGTTAAAGACGTAAGTTGCTGCTCAATCGGCCCGGTCGTTATTGCATCAGGGTCTTTGTTAATATCATAAAACTTTTTACAAGAACTGTTCGTCAAAATACCTACCATAACAAATGAGGCAATGACCATATATTTTAAATGTTTCATAGAATTCTGATTTTGTTATAATACTATTTTGAGATTTACACCAAAAGTCCTCGTACTGGGTAAGGAGTTAAATTCCAGCCCCTGGGCATTACTAATCCCCAAAGCATTTTGCTCCGGATCAAAATGCGGGTAGTTCTTAGCTTTCAGGTAAAGGTTCCTGCCAAAAACACCAAGTTCTAAAATGCTGAACGGGGTTTTCTTCACCATCCCTTGTGGTAAACGGTAATTCAATGCTGCCTCCCGCAACCTGAACCACGAAGTATCATAGATATAACCTTCTGCAGCTACATATTTTCCAGAGTTTCCGTAATAGTCCTGAGCTCTAACGTACACGGTGTTGGGCTGCCCAGCATTGGCGCCAGAGGCATAAACCCCCTGGAATATATAGGGCCTGGTTTGGGTAACGCCATCAGCTTCGAAACGGGGAAATTCTGCAGTTTCAATCGATACCCCATTCCGCTGTACATCCGCAATATTCCTCGAATATTGGTCGCCCCCCTTCCTGATATCAATTAAAAAAGAAAATGAAAGGCTTTTATAAGTTATCGTATTATTGATGCCTATGGTATAATCCGGATTAGGGTTCCCGATCTTAACCACATCCGCTGTAGGGAGCGGTAAACCTGTAGCCGGACTAATCAATAGTTGTCCCTCTGCATTCCGTTGATACGCAGAACCATAAATCTGTCCATACTCATCACCTTCAACTAGCCTGATATTAGGCGTAGTAAAACCGCCCAGAAAGATGTTTGCTACGCCGGGTGCCAGCTGCTCTACAACCGATTTGTATTTCGTAAAGTTCGCATTGATATCCCAGGAGAAACCGGGTGCCTTTACTGGTGTACCAGCTACCATTAATTCAAAACCCTTCGTAGAAAGCTTACCTGCATTTTTAAACACCGAAGTAATCCCGGATGCAGCGGATAGCGGAACAGATAAAATCACACTTCGTGTATTCCTTTTATAATACGAAGCGTCTACAGTTAACCTGTTCTTGAAAAATCCAAGCTCTGTTCCAAAAGATATTTCACGAGTAAACTCTGGCGTAAGATCTGGATTTCCAGCACCATCATTAAGCGTAAAACCAGCCAATCCATTATAAGGGAAATTAATGATCGCACCAAATCCATCTCCTGCACCAGCAGTATCATAATAAGTGTCTGTACTGTAGGCAGGCGCACCTTTACCTACTTCACCTATACTTGCCCTGAATTTAATCAGGTTCACATATTTTGCATCCTTTAACGCTGGAAAAGCCTCTGTGAGTATAAAACTTGCCGCTGCAGCAGGATAAAATATAGACCTGTTTGCTGGCGAAAGCGTAGAAGACCAATCATTTCTTGCCTTAACATTCACCGAAAGGAATGTTTTATATTCTAATACCGCATCAGCAAAAACTCCCAGCAACCTCGTTTTGCTAGAACCAATTGCCGGATTGTAAGTCAGCGCGTTCTTCATATTATCAAAATGCGGGACCACAAGCGTATACCCCGTTACTGAACTATTGCCCACGTAATTCTGATTGACCTCATTACCCAATGTTCCGGTCAGGTTAAAATCACCAAACTTTTTATTGGCATTTAAAGTGAAATAAGAACTCAGGTTTCGCACATTATTTGCCTGGTCTACCAAGCCGCCAACTAACCTCGAACTCGCTCCCGTAAATCCGCCACCTCTGTTTCCCACCTCATCGAACCCCTTACTCTTCAAATTATAAAAATCGGTACCCACCCGCAGGTCGGCATTGAGCCAGCTGGTAAACTTATAACTCGCATTTATGTTTCCCAATACACGGTTTACCTCATCATTGTACTTATTATACTTGATAGACCAATATGGATTATCCTCTCCACCTGCCCAAAGCTGGTTCCCATTTACATCCTCAAAAGGCATCCCTGATAAATTATAGCTTCTCGGCGTAAAATAAGCGCGGAACAGTGGGTTGGATAATTGGTTACCCTGCAGCGTCCGCCTCGAACTGGTATTCGTATAAGTAATAGATGCACCGATCGTTAATTTATCCGTGATATCAGTGTTCCCGGTAAATGTCAGGTTGTTCCTGGTTAACTTGTTATTATCTATAACATAAGTCTCCGTCGCATTTCCGTAAGCTAGCCTGAATGTAGATTTGTCACTGCCACCCGTAAAACTGATATTGTTCTGCAGATTATATGACTGCTTAAAAATGTCTTTTACATTATCAGGATAGGCCTGCAGGTTCTCCTTTTCACCGAATGAATTGGTTATCTCCTGACCTCCGATGAGCGGTCCCCATGAAGTTGATACCCCGCTACCCGCAACAGTAGCATCGCCTATATTCGCTGCCGTTAACAAACCATTGTTACCCTGTGCATACGCGTTTTGATATTCTGGTAGCCGGTTTACACGGCCTATGCTATAATTTGTTGTGTAGCTGATCGTCCCTTTTTCATTCTTTTTTCCTTTCTTAGTGGTGATCAGGATTACTCCTGATGCACCACGAGAACCATAGATAGATGTAGAGGCCGCGTCCTTTAATACTACAATATTTTCTATATCTTCCGGATTGAGGTCTATCGCCCTATTTGATAACGAAGGTCCCGTTTGTAAAGGAGTTCCACCGCCACCATTATCAATAGGCACCCCGTCTACCACATAAAGCGGTTGGTTACTTCCGGTAAAAGTCGTTAAACCACGAATAATTATTCCTGATCCTGTAAATGCACCACCAGACCCTGAGACCCTTACACCGGGGATTTTTCCTGTTAGTTGGTTAGAGACGTTAGTTGCTTTAGAAACAGTAAGCTGTTCTGCACCTATTTTTGTAGTCGAGTAACCCAATGTTCTTTTATCTCTTACAATACCAAAAGAGGTTACGATAACTTCAGATAATGATCTGGAATCAGATTTTAGTACCACATTAAGTACACTGCTGTTTCCAATTGCACTACTTTGTGTTATGAAACCTATAGAAGAAATCTCTATGCTGGTAGCGCCAGCAGGTATTGTAATAGAGAACCTTCCCGCAGCATCTGTCTGCGTTCCTCCTTTGGCCCCTTTTAATTTTATTGTAGCACCGGGAATTGGGATATTGTCCTCGGCAGATATAACTGTCCCTGTTATTGTTCTGTTCTGAGCTATGCAAAAATTCACAAAAAGCATCAGTATGAACAAACTTTGTATAAGTTTTTTCATATAAAGAGTTTTAGTTAATAGTATTTTGAAGATAGCGATACAGAAAAGGATCACTACGGGCCAGATGTCTCAAAATGAAATGCTAGCTTAGCCTGACTAAGTAAATTGTAAAATACTTTCTAAGGGTAGATTACAATCTTACAGAAATAAAAATCATATCATAATCCCAATTAAAAAATGAAACGTACAGCTGGTATTAACAAGTACAGCAGTGAAGATCACAGCTGCCTCATTGAGCGATTCGACATTTAGCTTGACTGATGAGCGTAAGGTTCTGCCAGCAATATGGTAACATAGTAGAACATGGTTAACGAAGAAATAGATCATTTGGAAAAATTACTTAACGGGCTGGAATTTGATGAATTGGAACGGCTTCTAACGAATAGGCCTTTTGTTGAAATCGAAGATATTTTATACCAATTAGCGTACAATCCGGTTAAAGATAAAAGTAACCTATTGGTCTATACTTTTATGCAGAAGTTATTGAGCAATAACGAAACTGCCAGATTGCATATGTCTGTAAGCCGGCTAATGGGATTGATTCTTAATCACATCGATAATGCAGAATCAATAGGCTTATTTCACGGGCTTAGAGCTGCTCAATTAGATCCTGATAATGTAGATATTATGGAGTATTTATTATATTATAATCATATTCCAGAGCGACTTTTGGAAGATGAAGTTGCTATAGAATTTGCGCAGAAGATTATTCTAATAAGACCTCAAAGTAAAGCGGCAATGTTGACGCTTGCTAAAATCAGGAATTAATTCCTTGCTATAGGATAGAAATCCTTAAAACCAAGAACGCCTGACATATAAAAATGTCAGGCGTTCTTATCAAGAAGTAAATCTTCTATAATATTATTACTTTAAAATTTCTTGTAAACGTTCTGTCTGGTGGTCGGCCAATTTCTTTAACGGTCCTGCAGCAAGCATTTTCATCATCATATTCAGATCTGCTGAGATAATGTGCGTTGCTGTAGTAGTACCATCTCCATTATCTGCCACTGTCCATTTCAGTTCAATGTCAAAAGGTGCTTTCTCAGAAGGGATAGCGATCAACTCTTGGTTAGGCGTGCGGCTGGAGATTTTAATTGCCAGTTTCGCCATATTCTGGATGGTAAAGCTTGCATCGTCTGCTGTAGAAGACCAGTTATAAATATTGTCTGGCATCAGTTGCTGATGATTGTTAAGGTCAGCTAAAAAAGTATATACTTTTTCTAACGGCTGGTTTACTAGGATAGCACTTTCAATAACGGTCATCTATGCTTGGTTTAAGTCAATGTTTTTTCCCCATTCTGCTGGGTTTCTGCGCCACTGGTTAAGCAAGTCTACATCACTCTGTGCAATAAAACTGTTTTCTGCAGCATATTGTATTAAGGTATTGTAGTTAGACAGGGTTACGAAACGGCATTTTGCCTCTTTAAAATTGTCTTCTGCAATGTCAAAACCGTATGTAAAGATAGAAACAAGTCCTGCAACAGATAAACCTGCTTCTTTTAAAGCATTTACTGCTTGCAAACTGCTCTTACCTGTAGAGATCAGGTCTTCTACCACAACTACACGCTGGCCTTCAAAGATTTCTCCTTCGATCAGGCTGCCTGTTCCATGCTCTTTCGCTTTCGCTCTTACATAGGCAAACGGTAATCCCAATTCCTGTGCAACCAGTACGCCCTGCGGGATACCGGCAGTTGCAACACCTGCGATCAGATCTACAGAACCAAATTCTTCCTGTATCAGCTGCGTAAGTTTCTGCCTGATGTATGTTCGTATTGATGGATGAGAGAGCGTTACCCTATTATCACAATAAATTGGGGATTTCCAGCCTGAAGCCCACGTGAAGGGGTTATTTGGCTGTAATTTTATTGCTTTAATTTGAAGTAAAAATTCAGCTACCTTTAATTCAATATCACTTTTATTATACATGTCGCAAAATTACTTAAAATTCTCTCTTAATCACATACGCCAATTGTCCTTTTTTTGCCAATAATTGATACTCAAGGTGATAAAGACAAAGTATGTTGTTTTCAGCTAAATATTCGGTAAATCCTCTTGGGAAAGCACAGAATTTTTATACTTTTATTTCTTACAAATACTTTATACCGCTCGCTGTAAAAGGCAACTTAATCAATCATAGCAAATGAAATTGTACAGGATATACATTAACGATAATACACTGATCATCGCAAATAAATTGCCAGAGCAGACAGAAAATATAGAGTTGCTGGAAGAAAATGGATTCGATTTCAAATCTTTTTACGACGGACTAGGTAAACTGTCTGCCAATCAATATGCATTGATCAGCGAAGATCCCAAAGCACGTTTTCAAGAATTTAAGCAGGGGCTAACTATCATTAAGGCTGCTGGCGGACTTGTTAAAAATGCTAAAGGGGAGTACTTATTTATTTTCAGGAATAAAAAATGGGATTTGCCAAAGGGTAAGGTAGAAAAAGGGGAGGGGATGAAAGAAGCCGCCCTTCGTGAGGTAGAAGAGGAATGCGGGGTAAAGATCAATACCAATGATGAAAAGCTTTGTAAAACTTATCATATTTATGCGTTAGGCAGCAAATTGGTGTTAAAACGGACAAACTGGTATAGCATGACCGTTAAAGGTGTGCCAAAACTGATCCCTCAAAAAGAAGAAGGGATCACAAAAGCAGAATGGTTAACTTCATCCGATCTTAAACCGGTCCTTAAAAACACATATCCTTCTATAGTGGATGTGCTTAAGGCAGGTAAACTGATCAAAGAAAAAATTCTAAAGGAACATTAATGCCTCCTTAGGCAGAAATGGCGTCACATCACCATGGTTACGGAGAATATCCCGTACTATGGTGGAACTGATGGCCGAGTACTCCGGCTTGCTCAGAATAAAGATTGTTTCCATTTCTGGCATCATCGTCTGGTTGATCTGTGCAATAGCGCGCTCATATTCAAAATCACCCACAGACCGGATTCCGCGGATCATATAAGTAGCATCGATCCTTTTACAGAAATCTACTGTCAGCCCCTCATAAGATTGAACTTCCACATTAGGATAGCTGGAAAACACAGCTTTTACAATCTCCTCACGTACTTCCCCGGATAAAAAACTTTGTTTAGAGCTGTTCAGTCCTATTCCCACAATCACTTTATCAAACAAGGGCAAAGCACGTTTAAGTATATCTGCATGTGCAATAGTCAACGGATCAAAAGAACCTGGGAATAGCGCTGTTTTCATAGGAATGTGTATTAATTTAATCTGTAATGGAAGCTTACATAAACTTCTGCTTAACTCTTTAGGTGAATCGTTTGCCTAGCCGGTTTATATAATCGTTTGCCCAGGCAGTTTATATAATCTAAGGCGTGTAGTTAAAAAAGCTAAACGAAGAATTACCGTATCTGCGGGTTTCTACATAGCCAGGCTGATCTTTAAGTTTCAACAGCGAAGGGTGCTCCACAACCAGTAACCCATTTTCAGTAAGCAATTTGTTTTTTGCTACCAACTGGGGGATCAATGGAATTGTAGGTAAATCATAAGGCGGATCTGCAAAAATAATCTGGTAGCTTTTAGTATTTTGCTCCAGGAATTTAAACACATCTGCTTTCTGTGTCTCTATTTCGTCCAGCTTATAGTTTGCAATTACAGACTTTAGCCAATAAATACAGCCAGAATGTTTATCTACAGAAGTTACAGTTTTTGCGCCTCTCGATGCAAATTCAATACTTACACTTCCCGTTCCCGAAAACAAGTCGAGCACATTGCAGCTTTCAAAATCATAGGTATTATACAAGATATTGAACAATGCTTCTTTAGCCATATCTGTAGTTGGTCTCACAGGGAGACTGGCAGGCGCACTCATACGGGTGCCTTTTAGTTTACCGCTAATTATACGCATAGGTCAAGGGCTAATAAGGTGCTGTAATAATGGGCGGGCATATCATCTAAGATGGTATGATCAATATCACCAGCAGGAGGAAGGTTAAAATGAATATCGCTAAAGTATTTTTGAAGGCATAAATAGTAGCCGTCCTCTTCATGGATGATCCCGCTGATCAGCACATGCGTATCAGCAATGTTTATTTGTAATTCCTGTATTAATAATAACAAGTAATAATTAAATTCTTCTGGGTTCTCCATCTGGAAGCTGTTCTGGAAAATCAACTGATCGTCCTTAAGCAGCAAGGCATTAAAAGAACCTACTGTAAAGTCTACTATTAAAGAAGTGCCCCCTAATGATGATCCTAAAGTAAGTACAGGTGCATTTTGCTCAAATCGTGCTGCATTTACCAGGTAGTTATCCAATAGTTCTTCGGTAAATTGTTCCAGGTTAAATACAGAAGTGAAACCAAACTTGGCGAAAGGACGCGTATATAATATGTCAGACTGCACTTCCGTAAAAAAGTTTGCATAGCTATCCAGGTACTCAGGATCAAAAAACTCATCTGGTACCGCAATTGCATTTGGCGTATATACTGATACTTTAATTTCCTTAAAAGGTAAACGCAGGTAGCTGTCATTCTTTAAAGCAATTAACAAGTCCGAAGTCACCTCATCACATTCCTGATGATCAAAAACAGCCTTTAATTGTCTGCTGCTCTTGTCAATTATCGCATAAGAAAAGCTATCAGCGGTAATTTTCAATAACAAATTACAGTCTGTAGCAGTGCTCGGATCAAACTCAGGATCCACTAATAGAATGCTGTTTTTACTATTGTTCATCTTAACAAAATTAATTCTTTTTTCTATAACAACACCATTGCATATTTGTAAAATGGATAAAGCCTCAATAATAGCCAGTTCTTATCAGTTTCAACCCACTGATGAGCAACTGGTTTTCTGTCGGCAAATGGCTGATTTTTTATCAGGAGAGATTGATAACAAGTGTTTTATATTGAGGGGATATGCAGGGACGGGTAAAACTACTTCTGTTGCGGCTCTCGTAAAATCTTTACCAGCATTCAGGTTACGCGCTTCATTATTGGCCCCAACCGGCCGTGCGGCAAAAGTTATGACGAGCTATTCTGGGCGAACGGCGCTTACCATTCACAAAAAGATCTATCGGAAACGATCAGCGGTCTCCACAGATATGTCCTTTCAGCTGGCACCAAACCTTGCAGAACATACGCTTTTCATCATCGATGAGGCTTCTATGATTGCCGATGAATGGAACACAAAGAACGGATCATCTTTTCTGAAAGATGTAATGGAATTTATTTATAACCGGAAAAACTGTGCAGTGTTATTTGTTGGTGATACGGCACAGCTGCCTCCTGTAGGAAGTTTAGACTCCCCAGCATTAAATAAAAGTTATGTAGAGCAGAATTTCGGACTGCAGGTGACGGAAACAGAATTAAGGGAAGTAGTGCGGCAGGGACAAAAATCGGGCATCCTTGCAAACGCATCTATGCTTCGCGATCTGATCAACGCACATATCGAAGCTTTAGAGAAGAATGCAGAAAACAAAATAGCCCTTCCCCATTTTATTACCAAAGGATATAAAGATATCTTTCGTATGACCGGTCTAAAGCTTGTCGAGGGTTTAGAGTATGCCTACCGAAAATTTGATATAGAAAATTCATTGGTAGTTTGCCGGTCTAATAAATCGGCCAATGTTTACAATCAGCAAATCAGGGCGCGTTTGTTATACCGTGAAGAAGAATTAACTGGTGGTGACCAGATCATGGTGGTACGTAATAATTATTTCTGGCTGCCAGATAACGAGGCAACTTCTTTTATTGCTAATGGTGATATGGCAAGGATTGTTAGAGTCCGGAATGAAGAAGAACGGTATGGTTTCCGCTTTTCAGAAGTGCAGCTCGAATTTCTTGATTATCCGGATGCCGGGCAGGTTACCTGTAAAGTTATGCTGGATACTTTAGTTGGCGAAACACCTAATCTATCTTATGAGGATAGCAAAAAATTATATGAGGGGGTGTCCTTGGACTATGAACATATTAACAACAAAAAAGAACGGCTATTGGCCATTAAGCAGGATCCATATTATAATGCCTTGCAGATAAAATTTGCCTATGCGGTTACCTGCCATAAAGCGCAGGGCGGGCAATGGGATGCCGTATTTGTAGATCAGGGGTATTTAACTGACGAAATGGTAGACCTTGAATTTCTGCGGTGGCTATATACTGCCGTTACGCGTGCAAAAATGGAATTGTTCCTTGTAAATTTTGCACCCAACTTATTTGCTGAAGTTGCAGAAGAGCAATTTTAATATATCACAAATCCTATACCTTCAATCAGCACATAGCGATAATGCTTTCGTATCTTTTCATCAATAGATCGTAGACACGAAGCAGGTAAAAACTCAACTTTATTTTATACACTAAGCAGTGATAATAACTGCTTAGTGATGGTCTTCAGATTTCTTTCTAAGGAAAGAAAAATAAAATGCTAAAAACGCAATAATAAAACTTAAAGCTAAAACGATGATAGTTACTTCGCGGCTTCCTAGGTCTGTGGAGATAGTCATATTGAATATTTTTTGGTGAAGGTAACGATTAAATTTTATTAGCAACTAAAAAACTACAACGGGGGACAATCATCACAATACGGGAAATAATATCAACGTATTTGTAGCAGCGACTGATTATTTAAGCCATTAATTTTTCTTCTATTGCTTGGCCTATCGTGTTTAAGGGAAGAGTTGCATTTTGATTATTCTGCATTAAAACTTTCCATTTCCCATTATGGTTGTTTCTGGTAATTTCAAAAAAACCATTCGTATGAAGTATTTTGTAAAGATTTATAGTGGGCCTGATTTGTATTATTTTATAGATTTCTTCTCCGACATTGATTTTTATAGTTTTCATAATTTATGGGATTTAGTTTGTTTCTGTTAGAAACAGGGCAGTAACCCTGCCATTTCCCTGTTCATTTTATTCAACAGAGTTAAAGGGAGTGCTGATTTTGTTTTTGGCTGAAAATCAAACAAATGAGTTGTATTCCTGTGAGTTTTCTCCTTTTTTATTAGCTCATACTTCAGAAAATTATTTGCGCTGCAGAACTTTGAATATTATGGATAAATGGCTGCTTAATCGACTGTAATAATGAAAAAACATATATTTGTGTGGTAACATTTAGCAGGTAAGGCGGGGCATGATTATGAACATGAAAAAATATTTCTTTTATCTATTTATTGGTTTTATAACCTTGGGTAATTTATATGCCCAGGAACGTGCAGGCAGTTCATTTCAAGTAGTGCCTTTAGGAATAAAAGGCGGATTGGACGAGAGTAATCTTTCTTCTTACCTTGTGGCCCCTGCTGGTAGCCGCGACTTCATTTGTGCAGATGCTGGAACAGTAAGGCACGGTATTGATATCGCCATTAAAAACAAAATTTTTAAGGAAAGTGCTGATGAGGTACTTAAAAATCAAGTGAAAGGGTACTTGATTTCTCACCCGCATCTAGACCATGTTGCAGGCCTTTTGTTGAACTCCCCCGAAGATTCCCCTAAAAACATTTATGCAATCCCTTCGGTGGTAGGCGTATTAAAGGATAACTATTTCACCTGGAAAGCCTGGGCCAATTTTACAAACGAAGGTGATTTGCCACATCTGGATAAGTATACTTATGTTTATCTGCAAGAGAATACTAAAAAGGTACTTGCCAATACCCATATGGAAGTCACTCCATTTATACTCAGTCATGGTCCCTCTTATCAAAGCACCGCCTTTCTGATCAGTCATAAAGATACTTATCTCTTATACCTTGGCGATACCGGAGCAGATTCCATCGAGAAATCTACCTATTTAGCCCAGCTCTGGCAAAAAATTGCACCCCTGGTTCGCAATAACCAGCTCAAAGGGATACTTATCGAAGTCTCTTTTCCAGACGAGCAGCCAGAAAAACAACTTTTCGGTCATCTTACGCCTAAATTGTTAATGAATGAATTAGAACAATTAAATCAATTAACTAATTTAGAAGCGTTACGAAAAGTGCCAATCGTTATCACTCATATGAAAGCATTTGGCAAACAAGAAATAACATTAAAAAATGAGCTGAAACAGCGCAATCAACTCGGATTAAAACTTGTTTTTCCTCAGCAGGGGAAAATGATGAATTTTTAAATTATTTGTTTATGCCAGAGAATACGGCTCAAAGTAATCTTTATTTTATGAGTGGTGGCGGAGAAGCCGGTGCGCAGATCCGTTCTTATAATTGGAAAGAAACTAGTTTAGGTGAGCCATTTACCTGGCCAGAATGTTTTCGCACGGCATTAAGCATTTGCTTGAATTCTGATTTTCCTATTGCTATCTATTGGGGGCCAGAATACTATCTTTTCTATAATGATGCCTATCTTGTTATTGCTGGTGACAAGCATCCATGGATTATGGGAAAGCCCCGGAAACTAGCATGGCCGGAAGCATGGGACCAAACCAAACTGCAGTTTGATCAAGTGATGGAAAGTGGCGAATCTATCCGTTTACAGGACAGTTTAGTTCTTATCAAAAGGTTTGGTTTTTTAGGAGAAGCTTATTTTGACTATACACTTTCTCCAATCTGCAATGCCGAGGGAGAGATCTGCGGTATATTTAATGCAGTAATAGAAACTACACAAAGGGTGATCAATGAACGGCGCAACAACTTGCTTCATCAACTTAGTCTGCAATCACACCACTTTGAATCACAAGTGCAAGGTTACCTCGAATCCTTACTGCCCATAGAAGACAATAAAAGGGACATCCCTTTTGTGCTCCTGTACCGCTATAACGCTGATCAAGATAGTTATCACCTCACACAAACTGTTGGGATGAGCCATGACCGGGCAGCTGAAGGAGAATGGCCTTTAAAAGATGTATTCTCAACTGGATTAGCTACTATAGCCGTACATCCGGTTACATTAGCAGAGGCATTGATCCTCCCAATCATGGAAGGTCAGCATACCATTACCGGCTTATTGGTTGCGGGGCTCAATCCAAATATTAAATTGGATGACAATTATCGTCAGTTTTTAGAATCCGTAGCTTTTCAATTAGGCATAGCCATAAGTAATGGGGCTAATTTTGATAAAAATAAAAAAGCTGCGGATCATATTAAATATAGTGAAGACCAGATGCAGTTTGCTATTGATGCGGCTGGATTGGCCACGTGGGACCTCAATCCTGCAACTAATCTGTTTTCTGGTAACAACAGACTTAAATCCTGGTTTGGCTTGTTGCCGGAAGATGAAATAGATCTTTCCCTTGCTACCAATGTGATATTGGAATCTGATCGGCTGCGGGTAATAGCAGCAATCCAGGAAGCGATGAGTTATCGCTCGGGAGGCGAGTACGATATAGAATATACAATTGTTAACCCGAACGATCCTGTTCACCGTGTAGTGAAGGCAAGGGGGAAAGCACTTTTTAATTCCCATAAGGAAGTCACCCGGTTTAGTGGTACCCTTCAGGATATATCAGAACAGATCGTATCAAGAAGAGCATTAGAAGCCGCCTACGAAAAAGCCAGGCTTGCTAAAGAGGCAGCACAATTGGGTACATTCGATCTTGACCTTGTGAACGATACAATGGAGTGGGACGACCGTTGTCGTTTGCTCTTTGGGATTTCCCATCAGGATGAGGTCACGTATGAGAAGGATTTTCTGCCAGGTTTGCATGATGATGACCGCGATAAAATAGACCAGATTATTAAAAACGCTTTTAACCGGTCGCTCACCAATGGTAATTATGATGTAGAATACCGCACTGTCGGCGTAGAAGATGGACAATTGCGCTGGGTTAAAGCAAAAGGCAAAGTGTTTTTTGATGAAAACGATACCCCAGTAAGGTTTGTTGGTTCCGTATTGGAAATTACAGATCAGAAGCAGAATGAACTGCGTAAAAACGACTTTATCGGAATGGTTAGCCATGAGCTAAAGACACCGCTTACCTCGTTAAAAGCTTATGTGCAGATCCTTAATGGCAGAGCGAAAAAAGAAGGTAACGGTTTTGCTGGCAATACGCTGGATAAAGTAGAGCTGCAGATCAACAAAATGAGCACAATGATCAATAGCTTCCTTAATGTATCAAGATTGGAATCAGGTAAAATTCATTTAGATAAAATTGAGTTTAAGATGGATGATTTGGTGAGGGAGATTATTGCTGAAACGGTTCTGGTAATGTCTAGTCATACGATTACACTGATCCCTTGCGACTGTATAGATGTAACGGCAGACCGTGATAAGATCGGTCAGGTAATAAATAACCTGATCAGCAATGCAGTTAAATATTCACCACGTGGCAAGGTTGTAGAAGTGATGTGCCTGCGCGTTGGTGATAATGCACAGGTAAGCATTAAAGACGAAGGAATGGGGATTCGTACACAAGATAAAGAACGTTTGTTTGATCGCTTTTACCGGGTAGAAACTACACATACACAAAATATTGCCGGGTTCGGTATTGGATTGTATATTTCTGCAGAGATTATTCGGAGGCATGATGGGAAAATATGGGTAGAAAGTGAGAAGGGAGTAGGCTCTACCTTTTCTTTTAGTCTGCCGCTTGCTGGCGGAAATAGTAAATAAAACTCTTATTGAATCTAGTTTGTAGCGTGCAAAATTGATGATCGAAATGGATAAGGGTTCGAACCCCTTCGGCTCCACTTTGCCTTTTTATTTATTTATGTGGTATAATTTTTGTATTTTTGTTTTATAATGGTTGGAAAGGATTAGTTAACCACACACCATTTAGTACGTATTGGGGCCGTTTTGGATTTGACAGGGTGGAGGTACGTATGTTAGCATGCAGTGCGTTGTACGGAGAGCACTTTAAAGAGAACGTTCACACTTTGATTGGCGAAAATAACTACGCCTTAGCTGCTTAATTTAGAATTAAATAGCTTTTGTCCCTCTGGCTGCCGCGTTTTTAGGCCAGAAACCGGGGCATCGAAATAATTACGCTAGCGGTTGTAAGGTACGGTACAATTGCGAAACAAAGTACCTAAGGAGAAAGGCAAGGTAGGTTTCCGGCCCGTCTGATCCCGAAAACAAAGTGGAAAATAAGCATGTAGAAGGCATAATTTGCCACACAACTGGACAAGGGTTCGAACCCCTTCGGCTCCACCTAGAGGGGTTTCATCTGATGAAACCCCTTTTTCTTTGGTAAAAATCAGGTGTTTTGTATTGTTAGTCAATTGATTATGATCGAAGATTTTCATCAGGTAAGGTGTTCGATACGAAAAATCTTGATAAAAGAGGGTCGAACCGAACACCAGTTTTAACAGTTCCTGTTTTTTCACTGTAGTAGCCATATGATAGATTTGGCTTATGTCTGCAAGCTGATTGATCTCGTTGTTAAACAGCTGATAGATGTCGTCAGATTTACCACTAAATACTTCCAATCTTGCAGCCAGTGCCCGTCTGTTTTTTGTTAAATCGGAGAACCATCCTTGGTAGGTTTCATAATTCATCTGGTTGCTGATGTATTTTTCTTCAATGCTCTTCAGCTTTGCATCCACTTCATCATATTCCTTTTTATTCTTGGCGTAGAGTTCTTGATTGTTTTCAAGCCTTTCCTTGATTAGGTTACGTCCGATGGACTCAATGTTCATGATTGTTTCTTTGGGCAGGCTCAACTCTTTAAACACTTCTTCCAGTTGTTCATGTGCTTTGTTAACTGGAATGGTATTGTGTCCTTTGATCTTACAATTGTAATAAGGGAATTTTCTGCCGGATTTGCCTGTAGATTTAGCACCTGTTAATGGTAACCCGCAATGGCACTTTAATACACCCCGTAAAGGAAACTCATCATGTATGGTTCTGATCTGAACGGCAGGTTTTGCAAATCTTTGCTGTACCTGATAGAAAGTTACTTTATCGATCAGTTGCTCATGAATACCTTCCACCCATTGATCAGGATGATCTTGATAAGCTCTCACATGGATCAACCCGATATAAACGGGATTCTTCAAAATTTTTTGAATTGCCATTTTGCCGGTATGATGAAATCCCATTTGTTTAGCTTGTTTGCTGATTTCAACTATGGGTGTTTGTTTGATATGCTCGTTGAAGATATATTGCACTACATGTCTTGTGTTCTCGTCAGGAACGATCAAAGGCCTTTTATTCTCATCCCTGATGTTCTTGTATCCATAGGGTGCCTTTCCCAGATATCTTCCTTGCACCACTTTGGCCGTGTAAATTCCCATGTTTATTCTGATCCGGTTCCTGATGATCTCATCTTCAGCTTTAAGCAGCATGAGGCCAGCGTAAAAGAAACTTGCCGGATCATCAGCATCAAAGGTAATTCCTTCAGCTACACTGGTAATTTTGATAGCGTATTTACGCTGTAGTTTTTTGATCAGCACCAAACCTTCACCAGAATCCCTGCTGAAGCGATCAAAGGCGAATACCACCAGGTAATCCACTGCCCTGTAATTCTTATCAATGAATTGTTCTAGCCGTTTGAAATCCGGCCGGTCAAAAGTTCTGGCGCTAAAACCGTCATCCACAAATTCATCGGTAATCTCAATGTTTTGCCTGTCGCAATGCCGTAAAATAGCTTCACGTTGGCCTTCAATGCTCCAATTGCTTTGCCTGTCGGTCGATTTCCTGATGTAGATTATTGCTCTTTTCATAATCTTCAAAAATTTTGTCTACGATAATGTTAACTACTAGATTTATAAATATCTCCTCTTCTGTAACCTGCCTTGATGGTTCAGGTATACGTTCCTTTCCTTTGATTCGAGGTCTTTTTACGCTCAATCCCTTCTTCATCCTATCCCTCCTTGTAAAAAATACAAGCATGAGCACATGCTTAACTATCCTAAAATCCAACACCATTATAAATTTAGTCTGCTTTGATTGTCCTCCTTTCTTTAGGATTTTGCATATATAAAAATAGAGATCTGCTTCCAAACGATCCCTGTCAAAATATAGCGGGGATTGGGGGGCTTAGGTTAAGAAACTTAAAAAAGGGCAGCAAAGATAATGTGCGAAAAGGAATTACGCGCGCACATCCTAAAAAATTGGGTATCCCTTCGGGAGCCTCCACAATTTTTTCATCCGTTTGCACTTCGTTTCCTTTTCGCACATTCCGGCTATGCTTTCTTTTTTTTCGTTTTTTCTTTGTTGAAATTTATGAGATTGGGGTAGGTAGGCAAAAAGCAAAGAACTAATGGATGGTAAAGTGTCGCTACCCTTGCAGCCTCTAGTTTAATTCCATGAAATGTTTTGTTCAAAGCAATCCATACTCTTTTCTGATTTGATCAGCTTTTTTGGAACTAAGCGTACGGACGGTTTTGGTTCCAATCACAGCGGCATCTAAGAAGACTTCATGAACGATAATCTCTCCATTAGGAAATTCAGATAGGACTGTGCGTCTGGTAGATTTCCTGAGAGCATCAGAAATGGGAGGCTGTTGCTGAAGTTTTTTAAACGCAGTGTCTTTATGGTGTTCAAATATTTATTTTCTTTCAGTGCCAACTCTGCTTCTAAATCTTTCATTATTTAGGATTTATTTGTCTGTAATTCTTAGCTCATTTCATGTAGAATTTCATATGATTTTATAGATCATTAAAAATTTATTCCATGCTTATCATAAGTTCGCAGAATGCGACACCCTGCATTCGGCCAGATGTCCCATTGTGGCCACAATGGATCTGGTCCCCGCAATTCACTCCGAAGTCGTGGGCGGAATAAATATTCTGTTGGAGATTTTATTGAACATAAATTGGCGATAACAAGTGCCATCAAATGATGGACACTCGTTGTCGCCTTGGGTTTACCAGAACCTCTGTTTTTAATTCCTTTACCTAATGAACTTTCATTTGATTCTTTAATCTTGGCTTACAGGGAAACCAACTATAATACGCATCCAATAATTCCACAAGTGAGGTATCCTTATCTGTGATGACCAGATCTAACCATTTTATAAATTCATTGAAGAAGAACGCTGAGATGAAAAAATCATTCATTTCTTCCATGGTATATATTATCCTTTTCTGATGGGCTGGTAAACTGTTTAACCATTCAAGCATTTGATCTGAAAATAATTCAGACCGATTTGCAATATTTATACTGTTGATGAGTGGGATATCAGGTTTCATTCTCAAACATTCTGTGTAGCTGAATTTTTTGAGCAATTCAGTCATTTCATCAGAGTCAATTAATCTGGTCATATTCTTAATTAACCATCCAAGGTTAGCACGATCCTTTTGATTGAGTTTGGTATAGTGATTTTTTTGAATCAGATCAGGAATCAGCTCTACGAAAAACTTAACATCTTCATAGTTGTAGAATGAATGAAACACATCAAGTGCTGTTTGTTGCTTTAGTTTAAAGGTCTTTAAAACTTTAGTTTGGCTCTTTTCCATATCCCTAATCAAATTGAGTTCTTAATTCCATAATGGCCATTCTGATTCTAGTTTTGACAGTACCAACGGGTAAATTCAGTTCATCAGCTGTTTCTAGATGGGTATATCCCTTGAGATAAACCATTTCTAACAAAATATTGAATTCAGGTTTTAGTCTGTAGACCAATTGCTTGATTAATATGGTATCAGGATTATAAATGGTTTTATAGCGCATGTCAATCGTAGACTGGCAGTCACTTATGTTAATATTCTTTTTATTGTTCCTGTATCTTTTAGACCTTAATACATCAATAGTATAGTTTCTAGCAATGTTCAGCATCCAGGTAAATAAACGACCTTTGCTTGGCTCATAGCTGTTAGCGGAAATCCAAATTTTCCAGAATACTTCTTGTAAAGTATCCTTACTTAATTCAGGATCGTTAAGTATTTTGGTTATTATTCCACCCAAACTGTCTGAATACATATCATTCAAGGCTTGCATGGCAATGATGTCCTGATTTTTTAAACCAAGTACCAGACTCTCTTCTGTAAGAAATATCTTTTTTGATTTCATGTTAGCTTCCGTTTAATACAATTAAAAGGAGCCTCTGAAGGGAAGGAGAGCAAAAGACTATAGCGGGGCCCTATCCATCCGTACTGCAAGGTTCTGACGCCTAATGAAACGGATATACGATAGTAGCCCCAGCTATAGTTATGCAAAAATAGCATAATATAGCAATGGGCATTTACCTATCGTCTCGTTCATTTACAATTGTCAGAATTTGCAGTCGAGACTCCTTAGTAAAAACCTGATTAACTAGGTATTACATATATTATTATATTCTTATCTCATAAATCCCTTTTTATTAAACCATGACTCAAATATAAAAAATAAATCATAAATAAGACATATATGTCCTAATATTTATTTGTCGGTATACTCACCTTAGTTGTGTGATAAAAAACTATCGGGATCAGACGTATTTAGAGAAATTAGGGCAACGTATAGTTGCTTTAAGGAAGCAAAAAAATGTAACCCAAGAAAAACTGGCTGAATTATGCAATCTTGAGGTAAGAACCATAGGTAGGATAGAAAGGGCTGAAACAAATGCAACTATCAGCATTCTGAAATTAATCGCTGATGCTTTCAAAATCACAGCCTCTGAGTTTTTTGATTTTGAATAGTTTGACTATTCAAAAGTCGTCTGTAATACTTCTGCCAATTTATTACATGAAAAAGTTATGATAATTTTTAAATTTATTGAGTGCGAAATTCTGCATTCGTCCAGATGATTCGTTGTTACTGCAATGACTTTTAAATGCAATTTTTATAATAAGTTGATAACTTCACTTATTATAATATTGAGAAAGTGATGTTTAGAGTTAAATTAACTATTTTAGACAACAAAACTAAATATAACGAACTCTATGGCGGCTACAGAATTACCCCCTTACGTTAACTCAACTGGTTTGGTTCAAGAATTATTTAAAAAGATTCAAGAAGCACCAACTCCACCAAGATTTAATGGTGATTTTCTTTTTTCAAATCTCAAATTTAAAAAATCTGGAAGTTCTATACCTTTTATTCCATTTCTTAAAAGAATTGGTTTTATTGGCAGCGATGGTACTCCAACAGAGATTTATAAAAAATACAGAAATCCTAATCCTAAAATTTCTGGAGAAGCAATGGCAGAGGCCATTAAATTTGGATATAGTGACCTGTATTCAAGAAATGAATATTGGCATAAACTATCCAAAGAAGACTTAAAGAATTTTCTTATAGAAAAATTTGGTGTTGATTCAAAAAATGCCGCCTTAAAAAGTTTGCTGGCCACCATCGATGTGCTTAAGAAGAATGCCATTTTTGATGTACAGGATATGACTGTTCTTGAAACCCCAAAAGCACAAGAAGAAGAGGAAGAATACAATGATAGAAAAAGAAGTGAACCAAATTTTCAAGCTCAGGAATTCGAGAGCATTAATCTGTCTTATACCATAAATTTAAATCTCCCTGAAACGTCTGATATTGCAGTATTTGATTCCATTTTTAAAAGTTTAAAAGAAAATCTACTCAAAAAATGAAACAGAATGATAAAGAGAGCATTATCAAATTATTTGGAATTACCAACCAGTTTACAGAATTAGATTTAGATAGAGTTGAAAAAAAACATAATATAGATCTGGGTAGAAGTAAAGCAAAGACTGAAAAGGATATAACATATTATCCTCAATTTGAATTAAGTATTAGAAATGAGGCCAAGTTAATGTCAAAGCATTATGAGATTTTTTACTGCTTAGAAAAATCTATTAGAGATCTCATAACTGCAACACTTGAAACTTCATTTGGAGAGGATTGGTGGAATACAAATGTCCCTCAGATTGTAAAAGACGAAGTTAAAAAAAGAACTCAAAAGGAAATTGACTCAGGAGTAACTTTGAGATCTCTAGAGCCAATAGATTTTTCTACATTCGGGGAATTAGCTGAGATATTTAAATTTAATTGGTCAACATTCAATACGATTTTTAAAAGTCTTAAAGCTGTGGAAAAAGTAATGTCAAGTTTGAACACTTTACGAGGACCAATAGCTCACTGTACTGCACTTGCAGAAGATGAAGAATTACGACTTCAACTAAGTGTAAGAGATTGGTTTAGACTAATGGAATAGTAATAAGTCAATTTTATCAATCAAATAACAGATTACTCCCGAAGTAATTATTACTTATAAGTATAAATAAACTTATTCAATCTTTTCAAGATTTAAATGTTGGTTCAGAGAAAATCTATTTTTCTCTGAACCTTAAAATTGATGAGTCTTATTAAAATTTAAACGATGAATATATTAAGCGATATTATTGATTGGGTTGAAAGTAAACCTAAATTCTGGCAAATCGGAGTAGACAGATTAATTAGAAACAATGAACTCACGAAGTTAGATGTCTCTGAATTAAAAGAGATAAGTAAATTTGAATCTGGCCTTTCTAGAATTACGTTTTTACCAGTAGACCTTAATTCTTTAAGAACTTTTGTTACACAAACATCGAGTAGCTCAAATATTGTACTTTCCAAAATTCATAATATCGATAACATAAATGCGCTATCTAATACAAGCTCACTTGAATTCGCTTCTTCAGGTTTAACTGTAGTTTACGGTGATAATGGAGCCGGTAAATCGAGCTACGTGAGTATTTTGAAACATGTTTGTAATACTCGTGGTCAAAAACCATTAATTAGTGACAATATTTATACTACTAATAGTATTGGCAAAGATAAGAAAGCAGAGGTGACATTTTCATCCGATAACTTGAATTTTAGTTCAGTGTCATTGATTAATACAACTATTAGCACTTCAGCGCTTAAGGGTGTTGATGTCTTTGACTCATATAGTGCCAATCATTATATAGATGGTGAAGATGAAATTGCATTTATTCCCCAAGGCTTAGCATTGATTGAAAAATTTGCAATTGCATTAAAACAAATCGAGAGTGAATTATTAAGTGAAGTACAAATACTGGACACATCCAAATTTGATATTACATCTTTACGAGTTGATGAAATTACCTCTTCTGGGAAATTCTTGCAAGGCATAAATTTTAGTACAACCTTAAATCAACTGCGAGCTCAATCGGAATGGAATGCAATTAAAGCCGCAAGAGTTTTAGAATTAAATGCAATTATTCCAAAATTAAGATCTGCTGATCCAGCAAAAGCAATAAAAGATAATATTGAAAAAATACAGAGATTCAAAATTCTCAGAAATAAATTTGAAGTGCTTGAAAACAATCTTGCACCTCAGGAATTATTGAACAATGTTACAAGAGTATTAAATAATTATATTACGACTTTTGATACTCTGAGAGTGTCATCTGAAACAATTTTTTCTGGTCTACCCATTTCTGGTGTTGGAAGCAATTCTTGGAGGTTACTTTGGGAAAGTGCAAGGAAATTTTACAATGAGAGCAAGGGTAATGAAATTTTTCCCCAAACAACTGAAAACAGTAATTGTCCCTTATGTTTACAGACCTTAGATCCACAGGCAAAAAAGCGATTTATAGATTTTGAAGAATTTGTAAAACATGATATTCAGCAGGAGCATAATAAAGCTATCAAAGACCAAGAAAATCTTATAGTAAACCTTAATAATCTATCATTTGATTTTGATGAACAGGAACCCACAATTACTGAACTTATTGGTTTAGTTGAAGATTACCAAATAGGGCATACAGCCTATTTGGAAACTTTGGCTTTGCAAAAAAGAGTTCTTGTAAATTATTTAGAGGATAAGAAACCAATAGAGACACTATTTCCACCAAAATTTGTAATTAATTCGAAGAATGTAATTGACAATTTAATTGTTAAACTGCAAGAAGATAATGAGAGATTACAAACGCAGTCAATTGAAGATGAATTAAAACCTCTTGAAAATGAATTGCTGGAATTAAATAGCCAAAAAATAATTTATGATTTCAAACCAAAATTAGCGAGGGAGATCTATCGTCAAAAACGAATGAAATTGTTAAATCGATGTTTTAGCCAATGTAATACAAGGACAGTTACTACACTAAGTAATTTGCTGGCATCTACATATATTACTCAAAGTTTGCAGGATAAATTTCAAGAAGAACTTAGAAAGCTAGGATTTAAAAATATTAAAATTCAGACAGGTACCAGAGGGGTTAAAGGCAAACAGTATCATTTTTTGAAGCTTGATGAACCAAATTCGCAAGCTGTTGCTCTTAAGGACATTCTTAGTGAGGGTGAACACCGATGTATAGCATTGTCAACCTTTTTGTCCGAATTATCTTTATCTGACCACAATAGTTCAATTATTTTTGATGACCCTGTTTCTTCGCTAGATCATAAATGGCGCAATAAGATAGCAAAAAGGATCGTCGAAGAATCCAAAGTTCGACAAGTAATCGTTTTTACTCATGACATCACTTTCTTATTGATGCTCCAGGAACATTGTGAGAATCAAGGTAATAATTTGGAAATAAAAAGTTTAACCAGAAAAAAACAAGAAACAGGAATTATTGCAAGTAATCCACCTTGGGACGCGCTACCAATTGGTAAGAGGATTGGGATTCTAAAAAATGACTATCAAAGAATTGAAAAAATAGAAAGGACAAGCACCGAGGAAGTATATAAAAACAGTGTACAACCCCTTTATGGGAAACTTCGAGAAACTTGGGAAAGATTCGTAGAGGAAGTACTATTGAACGGAATAATACAACGATTTGGACGTGAAATACAGACTCAGCGTTTGTCAAAACTCACCGACCTAACTGAAGACGACTATAATAAAGTCGATTTAAACATGAGTAAGTGTTCTAAATGCTTTTTAGGCCATGATACCGCTGGGGCACTAATAGAGGAAATGCCTGATTCAAGCGAATTCCTAAGTGATATAGTATTATTAGAAGATTTTGCAAAGGATATAAGAGCAAGGCGTAAATGAAATGAGTCTCATGTAATGTGTAAAACAATTTGCTAACAAGAAACCTTATACTTATATTTACTTAGGTTTTTACAAAAGGAGATACTGAAATGGCTAACGTTAAACTATCAGAAAGAGGTAAGGCCTTTCTTAAAAGAGGTAATGATGCATCAAGGGTTGCAGATTATCTTGTTAAAGAAGGACGTAACCACATAACTGGCGAACGGTTTGTAGTTCCTATTAATAGTGGATCAATTGCTATACTACGATCAAATTCAAGTACTAAAAGAGAAAAATAATGAATATTGCACTTAGTGCTGTTATCATTTCTATTTTACTAATACATCCTTTCATATTTTATTTTAGTTTTTACTTAGGTAAGTATACAAGAGCTATTCCAAAATTTTCTTTATTTGAAGGATTACTTGGGTCTGCAATAATATCATTATTGATTCACGCAATTGCTATTGCTTTTATTAGTAAAGAAATCCGTTTTGATATTCTTATCAAGCTATTGGGTGGAGACTTGAAAAATATTGAAGGATCAATCAAAAATATTGTCTTTAAAGGAATTCTGTTAGAATTTGCAAGTTACAATTTTTGGCTAATCCTAGTTATGTTTTTTCTTGGAAGGTTGATCCGAAGAATTTTGCTTTTTAAAAATTTTCATGCTTCTAATGAGATTCTTCATTTATACCATGAGTGGTGGTATTTTTTTAATGGTTATTCATATGAAGAGGAAAAAATCATTGAATATGATGTTGTTTTTATAAAAGCAGTAGTAGACACAAAAAATGGCAGAGTTTTCTATTATGGCTATTTAGTAGATTTTGAGACTATTGGGCGACAGCTTGATAGAATTTACCTAGTAAATGCAAGTCGTAAGCAATTAGACGATGTCGATCAAAATCATGACGATATAATGGATAATTTGGTAGTACCAATAGAGGGAACTACTATTTCTATAAAATATGAAGACATAACTCGTTTAACTGTGGATTTCATAGTTTTGGGTAATGAACCAAGCGTACTTGATCAACTTGAGCTTGATCTAATCTAAAAGTATTACTGTAAAGAGTTCGAGATAGCCCTTCGAACTCTCCAAAATTTACCAAAATTCAATTTTCTTTCCAACCTCTTTCACCAAAACATTTTCCTCATTAACCGCCCTAACCAGCATTAAAAGTCGTACAAAGGGTTCGTTTAAATCATCCTCAGCTCCACACAGGCCTTTGAGATGATCTCAAAGGCCTTTTTGTATTTGGGAAATATTTAGCTAAATTTGTTAAAGGCATAAAGAAAATACTATGATCGCTGTAGAATTATCATTTAGACAACTAGTAGATGCGGTGAAACAATTATCACCCTCTGAAAAATTGGAACTTAACGAGGTTATCTGGTCTGAAGATATGAGCATTCCTTTAGAACATCAGAATATAGTAAATGAAAGGATTTCAGAATATAAGGCTAATCCGGAAATTTTGCTGGATTGGAATGTTGCATCAAAAGATCTTAAAGGGTAGTAATGTCACCTTATAAAATTAAAGTCTTTCCTGAGGCTTTGACTGATATCCAAAAAGCTACCGATTGGTATAATGAACAATCTTACGGTGTAGGTACACGTTTTCGAAAGCAAGTCATAAAACAAATCGATAAGCTAAATACTACTGCTGAAGGTTACAAAATTCGTTATAGTGAAGTTAGGTGTATGTTGATTAAGAAATTCCCATTTATGGTTCATTTTTCAATTGAAGATGGAACAGTTGTGATTTTTGCAATATTACACACCAGTAGAAATCCTAAGATATGGGATAAATTGCTCGAACGAAAATTATAATATAAAGCCAGTGATGTGCCAAATTAATATTATTTCTCTCAACAGTGTTGAGAGTCTTGTTATGTTTGACACCAAGTATAATCTGCTTTTAATTGAAAAGGGGTTCGGTAGAATCCCTCTTGCCTCTCAAAACTGATCAAATTTCGATTTCTTCTTTCTCGACTTTTAACAAAACATTTTCCTCATTAACCTCCCTAACAAGCATCAAAAGCCTCATAAAGGGTTCGTTTAAATCACCCTCAGCTCCACACAGGCCTTTGAGATCATCTCAGAGGCCTTTTTTTATGCTAATTATTTAATGATTTTAGTTTAATAATATTGCTATGAATAGATGTGTTACTGCTTCAATATTTCAAATAACCCGATGTTGATATAGATAGTTTCTTTCCAAATTTTCTTTGACTTTAGTAGTCCTATTAGTTCTAACCCTTTTAAATATTTTGCAGCTGTCACCCTTGATATTTGTAACCTATCAACTAAAAATTCCACCTTGCAATAAGGTTGTTCAAATAATAATTCAAGAAGTTCTTTGTTGTATAATTTCGGTACTTTTTTTCTTATTTCCGCCTTCATTGTATTAAAGAAGTGATTGATTTCTTCAATCTGCTTAATTGTCTCCTCCGCAGTTTGCTCTACAGCTATTAACATGAAGAGTATCCATTCTTCCCAATTATTCTTATCACGAACTTCCTGGAGTAACCTGTAGTAATCGGCTTTGTGCTTAATAATGTAATTACTTAAATAGAGTATGGGACTATTTAGCATTCCATTTAAAATCAAGTACAATACATTTATGATTCTTCCTGTTCGCCCATTACCATCATAAAATGGATGAATACTTTCAAATTGGTAATGTTGAACGGCAAGCTTAATTAAAGGCGATAAATCATCCTGATCATTAATATAGTGCTCCAGGTTTTTCATTAGGTCCAGGATTTTGTCTTTGTCATCAGGAGGAGTATAGATCACCTCATCTGTTAGTGCATTTTTTAAGGAAGTACCAGGTAGTTTCCTTAATCCAGCATTATTATCTTCCAAGACCTCCTGAATATTAATAATTGAATTGGTATTTAAGAAGCCTTTTTTCTGAATCAGATTGTAGCCCATTAACATTGCTTCACGGTATCTTAAAACTTCCTTTGTAGCATCATTAACATTTAAATTATTTGTTGACAAGGCCTGATAAAGTTGATCATGTGTAGTTATTACATTTTCTATTTCTGAACTGACACGAGCCTCTTTTAAAATAACAGCATTAAGTAGAATGTTTGGATTTGGTAATGTTTGTGCAAGTCCTTTTAATTCTGCCAGTCTTATAGACGATTTATTTACTTGTCGAAGTATCAATATACTTTCAATATCCTCTATTGCCGGAGGTAGTAATGGTAAGTTATTATAAGGCTTTTCGTTAATCTGTTTTATTTGCTTTTTCATTCCGGGCCTTTAAGTCTTTGTAGTTGTCATGTAAAGATAATCAATATTTTTATGCATGATAAGACTCTCATGTATAAATTCTTTACATGATGAATTTTGATAGTTACATGATTAAGGATTTGATTCAATCCAAAATTTCACACGATGCTGTCATAATGTAAATGTTAAAGAAGCTTTTAAAAGCCTTTTGAATACTAATTAAGATAGTTTCCAACTTTAATTTGTTCAAACCAAATCGTATTATATCGCCAATCCATGTTCTAAAGATACCGCTTTTAGTTGTTGAAATTCGATAGACGATTTAAACAGGTTTAGACCTAAATAAACAAAATATGTTTAATTTTAAGAGCGTAATATCCATATTTATCAAAAACATGAAAAACCTTAAATCCTTAATCAACGGGCACTTAGATATAATAGTTCATCAAAAAGAAGATGAATTCGAAAATGTTAAAGAATGCTGGAATGAGATTTTAATTCATGGTGATCCAGAAGGATTAAGATCTCTAGCTAATCTTCTGTTAAAATTGGCAGACCTTGATCAGGAGAGTACTACTGGTCTTCCAATTGGTGCTAGAGCACATGAACATTTACGACCAACACTTGAATTATCAAATAGTTCAGAAACAGTTATAGTAGGCCGCCTGGACGCAAAAGGAACTGGTGCTTTTTATGACAGTTATAGGTCAAAATAAAACTATACCAATTAAATCAATATCATTTCTCTCAACAGCGTTGAGAGTTTGTGGAGCTTAAAAATAAGGGTTCGATACAGTCCCGCTCATCTCCTAAAACTGCTCAATATTCAATTTCCTCTCCAATCTTTTTTCCCGGAATATTTTCCTCATTAACCGCCCTAACAAGCATCAAAAGCCGTACAAAGGGTTCATTTAAACCCTCCTCAGCTCCACTGGAAGGGATGATTGAAAAATCATCCCTTTATTTTTTCAAAATATTCATAATCAATATTTTAGTCTGTTTATGCGAGTTTACTAAGTTTGATTTTAATCCGAAAGCCAAATTAATTTGTGCATCAATATACAATTTTGGCGGGGTTCGAACTCTATTAAACTACTTTAAAACAGATCTAATTGAGCATTTTTCCCGTAAACTTCTTTGAGTGTCGCATCTACAATAATTTGAATGATTAAATTAATCAAAGCCTGTTCTTTTTCAGCTTCTATTTCAAGCTGATTTTTCTTTGTGGATTTTCTTTTTGGATTGGGTGATTTTGATTTCATTTGCAATGTAAAGCTTTAAGTGAATCTTCAATTTTGATTTAAATAAATTGTTAAAGTATTGTGATATTGAAAACAATTAGCACATTCAGGCCACCGTAAACTTTGGGGTTAAATTATAAGGATATAGAAGTATCCATAAGCTGGATAATGGTTATAGTGCAACGGAATTACCTGCAAATAAAACAGGATATACAGGATATAATTCAATCGGAAATGGAACGGATGCTAAATGATCCGGGGTTGGCGCATTTGGTGGTGAGAAAAGGAGAAATAAATCGTGAAAATTTGTTACAATCAGTATATATTAACTAAGTTTTTGTTTGATAAAAGGGATAAATAACATCCCTTTTATCAAACAAAAACTTAAATGATTAGGCAATACGGTTACTTAGAGGACTTTATTAATGAGTTGCGTTCAGATGTAAGGTATGCATTTTCATTGCCTGAAGTACGGAACAAGTTTGAACAATCCGATGAGGCGATTAAGAAGGCACTACAGCGGCTTAAAAAGAAGGGCGAGATTGCCTTAATAAGAAATGAGTTCTATGTAATCATTACTCTAGAATATCGGAGTAAAGGCATTCTTCCACTATCCTTATTTGTTTCAGAGCTGATGAAATTTTTAGGGAAAGATTATTATGTTGGTCTGTTAAATGCAGCCGCTTATTATGGAGCTGCCCACCAGCAGCCCCAATCTTTTTCGGTAATCACAATGAAACCCAGCTTAAGGAATGTAGATAACAATAACCTTAAAATAAATTTCTACATAAAGAAGGAATGGGCAAAAAGTGATATCGCTCAAAAAAAGGTTGATACAGGATATATAAACGTATCATCTCCAAAGTTAACCGCTTTGGATCTGGTAAATTATTTTGAACAGGCGGGCGGCCTTAATAGGGTTGCAACAGTGTTGGAAGAACTCTGTGAAAGTATAGATGCTTGTGAAAAACGATTATTATTTGGGTGCATCTGTGAATTTTGATTATTCAAATATAACAAATGAAGGTGGTTTTCGCATATATTCCACTCCAGCCTCTTTTATCAAAAATATTGTATCCTGTTAAATAGGTCCAATCTGCCTGATCACCACTCTATTCAACACCCTTACCCTTCACTTTCCCTTCGTAATCAACCTGGGATATTTTTGCATTATCCGGATCGTACGGTGTAGTGTGTTTTAGAATGTACGATAGTATAATTTCAAAAACTACATAACCTACAAATATGAAATACCCGGGTTGCAGCGATGTATCGTTAACCGTAGTAGTGGTTAAGAAACTGTTTTTAATATTTAAATTGGACAGCTGACTTTGTAAAATACCGTTCAAACCGATATAAGTCATTAAAATACCTACCACCATCACATCGGCCATATCCCATTTTCCCAACTCAAAAGTCAAGTACCTCACCACTTTACTATCACCTAAATTATTACTGTTTAATATATAAAACCCCTTCGCGATTATTCTTAGCACTGGCAAGACAATGATAAATAGAAGAATCAGTACACCTACTACAATAGCATCCGGCTTCGGTTGGTTCAGTAACACCTCAATTATGCCCAATATACTTTTGCTCTGAAAAAATAACACCTGGTTCTCGAAAACAATTTTTTCACCCAGCAGCATGAAATTAAGCGTTTGTATACGGGCATCAACTTCTATAATTGATGCGGTTAAGCCAACTGCTAAAAGTATAAAAGCGAAACATAACGATATAACAAAAAGTGTGATATGCAGTTCTACATGTTTTCTCATCAGCCACCATAATGCGAGTGCAAGCACAACGCAGCCCAGCATGGCATAAGCATAGTTATAAGTAACGGTGCGAATAGCAGCTAACTCTGAATTTATCTTTGTGTTAAACGATTTTGGATTGGTTACATCGTATTTGCTGTAAAGGTGCTTGGTCACTGCTTGGTTGGCTTCGCTGGTATTGTCATAAGTTACCTTTTCCAGCTGGTCAATTTTACTTGATACAATATTCTTTAATCTATTTGTGCTCGCCGGGCTATTAACTTTATCAATGATAGTTTTTGCAAACGACGGTACCTGTGCCTGTATTTGTTCTGGATCAACGAATTGGTTAAAGGCGAACTTTTTCAGCTTACCGCCAATATCTTTTTGAGGTTTGTTAATCTCCTTAACCACATTTTTAATAAGGCCGCTCAGCTGCTGTTCTACTTGTGCCTGCAGTGCTTTTTTCTGTGCACGGGTCATAGTGAAATCAGTTACCTGGCGATCTACCACCGCTGCTATCTTCTCGCGCCATTGATCAACTGAAAACAAGCCGAATGTAATGTTATTAGACATGCTGTAGTCTTCTTTGATCTGCTCTTGCTCCATAGATAAGGTGTGCAGGCGGTAGCCGAAATAAGCCTCACCGCAAAGCAAGATACTTAATCCAAGAATAAGTATAACCTTAGCCAGTCCGAATTTGTTAGCCGTCGTATTTTTTTGCTGAGTTGTCAATGTCTTAAATTATTAGATAATTTGAAATATGGATTTGATAGAATCTAATGCGAATCGTACGGTGTGATAAATTTCAGGATAGTAGATAAGATAAGTCCGTATAATACAAAGCTGATAAAAATGATAAAACCGGGCTGCAAAGCCGTATTGTTTGTCGTGATGATACTTAAGGAATCGCTCTTAATGTTCAGACTGGATAATTGGGTTTCTAACAAACCATTTAATCCAATATAGGTCATCATTATAGCAATAACAATCACATCTGCCATGCTCCATTTACCCGACTGAAATGCAAAATATTTAATGAATTTATTTTCAGCCAGCTTCTTTTTGCTCAATAAATGGATACCAGTAGAACTTAATTTCATGATCGGGAAGAGGATACTGAAAATAAGAATTAAAATGCCGACCAGCTTCGAGTCAATGGCAGGTTGCTTCACCAGAATTTCTACCACATCAAGGATGCTTTTACTTTGAAAAAATAATACCTGATCTTTAAAAACCACATGCTCTCCTAACAAAACGAAGTCGAGCGATCTGATACGGGCATCTACTTCAATCATGGATGCCGTTAAACCTACTGCCAATAGAATAAAGGCGAACAATAACGACATCACAAAAAGTGTAGCATGTAAGTCTGCCCGTTTCCGCAATATCCACCACAAGGATAAAACAACTACGATACAGCCAAGCATGCCAAAGGAGAAATTGTAAGTTGTCTTCTTAATGCTGCTTAACGCTGCAATAAGTTTATCGTTAAATTCATCCGTAGAAGAAACATGATATTTGCGGTACATTTTACTGTTCACATCTTTATTTGCTGTAGCCGTACTGTCGGCATACCCGCTGTGCTCAATAGCCGTAAATTTCCCCATCGCCATTTTACTCAACTGCTTTTTATTCGCCTGGTTATCAACTTTTGCGATTACCGTCTTAGCAAAACTGGGAACTTGCGCTTTGATCTTGTCGGTATTAACGAAGGTTTTAATAGCGAATTTTTTCAATTTTCCACCGATAGACTTCTGTGGTTTATCGACTAGTGCTTCAGCCTTATTGATCAGTGCCAGGATGATTTGTTCAACCTCTACCTGCAATTGCCTTTTTTGCTTCTTGGTCATCGTAAAATGACGTACCTGGTGATTAATAATTCCAGCTACTTCATCATGCCATTGGTCTACCGAAAATAATCCGTGAGTGATGTTATTTACATCAGAATAATCTTCTTTGATCTCCTTTTGCTGATGTGAAAGCGTGTACAGCCGATAACCAAAGTAGCCTTCGCCGACTAAAAGTATACTCAGGCCAAGGATTAAAAGTAATTTCGAGATATTAAATCCCTTAACGGCATGGTGTTGTTCTTCTCCGGTCAAGTCAGTAAATTAAAGAGTGGAATTGCCTAATAACTCAAAATAGCTGTAAATGTTTGAAATTTTAGCTAGTTACACTTTTTAAGAGTGAGATATATCGAATATGTTAGTCGATACCAGGTTAAAACATATACGAGGTTACTCAAATAGAAGCGGTATTTTCAAAATGATAAGTGGCCGATTTTTTTGTGAAATTGAAACCCCTAAGCGCAGATAATACAGCATCAGTAGCGCCTTTCCGCTTATTGTCGTGGACTTCAACAATTATATTTCTAGTGATGGAAACCCATTCCGTACCTGTTTCAAAAACCTCTTTCTCTGATCCTTCAATATCCATTTTAAAAATATCGATTTTAAGTGTTGGGTTCTCTTTCAAAATATCATTTACAGCTATGGCACATACATCACCTTCATGATCAGTTTCTTCCACCATAAAAGCCCAATCTCCTTCTGTTGTATTCGTAATTATCAGGTTAGACTTTTTATCCCACAAGGCATTCTCATAGCAAATGATATTGTGATATTTAGAAGTATTTAATTCTAACAAATGAAAGTTTTCATTTACAGGTTCAATGCTGATTATTTTTGCTCCTGGAAAACACCTTTGAAAATACAGCGCTGCCAAGCCAATATTAGCTCCGGCATCAATAATGTAATTTGCTTCAAGAGTTGGCGGAAGCTTATATATTTGGTCAATAAATATTTCTTCAAAGACGAGAAAATCTGAAGAACGTCTTCTTAAAAACACTTTGTGTTCAAGTTTAGGAATTTTGAAGCTGATCATGCCGTTAGACCACGACGCCCGAACTTGTAAGAAAAGCTGCAATCCTCTAAGCAAACCAAACCGGGCTACATATTGGAAGATTCTTTTATTTATTATCATTTGAGTGCATTAATAACAGGTGAAAAACTGCTGATTAAGTAATACATGATATATCAGAACTCTACAGGGCAGTTTGCTGCTCGAAAAAATCCTGATAAAATTTCCCGGAGATCCCCATCGCCGAAGAATAATTTAACAACTACCAGTTGCAATAAAAGCTTTATATGAAGATAGTTAACAATTTACAAAATCCAAATTTTTAGAAATATAATAAGCTGCTACAAGAATCTATTCTAGATCCCCT